>WBZU01000202.1_pt1 | contig 55847 bp, 44 predicted proteins | sample 5204311 | NCBI WGS metagenome assembly WBZU01 (sample SAMN12344359, study PRJNA552823) | activated sludge metagenome | biome: Activated sludge suspended growth; feature: Nitrification reactor; material: Wastewater; isolation source: activated sludge from nitrification reactor of wastewater...
AATCCGGTTAATTATTGGATGCACGCTAATATGCTAACCGTAAACGGTGTACGAATGAGCAAAAGCGCAGGAAATGGTTTTTTACCGGGTGAACTTTTTACAGGCAACCACCCTCTGCTCCAAAAAGGATATAGTCCTATGTCGGTTCGCTTCTTTATGATGCAAACACATTACCGAAGTACCCTCGACTTTAGCAATGAAGCACTGCAAGCATCTGAAAAAGGTTTTGCTAAACTGATGTCGGCAATGGAAACACTCCATTCCTTGAAACATTCACCTGTATCGTCTGTTAATTGCACTGAACTAAGCAAAAATTGTTATGCAGCCATGAACGACGATTTTAACAGTCCGGTGGTTATCGCCAATTTATTTGAAGGCGTTAGAATTATCAACTCTGTTCATGCCGGTACCGAAACCCTTACTGAACAAGATATTCTACTCCTAAAAAAATTGTTCAACGATTTTGTGATTGATATTCTAGGTTTAAAAATAGAAAAATCAGAAACAGGTTCAACTGCTTTAAAAGAAGTAATGCAGGTAATATTAGATCTTAGAGCGGAAGCAAAAAGCAAAAAAGATTTTGCTACATCCGATAAAATAAGAGATGAACTGCTAAAACATAACATCAGTATAAAAGATACAAAAGAAGGAACGGTTTGGTCTTTCTAAACGAAAGCATCTGTTCCATAAGAAGTATTTTTTTCAAAGTAAATGGTAGGTTTAGGAAGGGTTAAGAAAATAAATTTTCATTCTAAAGATTAGAAATGAAGTAAAACAATTCTTCAAAATAAATACAGATTACTAGCAACTCAAAATTTAATAAGTGAAACACAAAGTACTTTATATTGTTGGTTTTATAGCGTTGCTTTGCGCTTGTTCAAATCCTGTTCCTGAATCCAAAACTACAATACCCGATTTACCTGTTCAGGAAGTTCAAAAGGTAAAAGCCCCTGATTTTAGCGCAGATAGTGCTTATAGCTTTTTAAAAAAACAAGTTGATTTTGGGCCGCGTGTTCCAGGTACCAAAGCACATGCAAGATGTGCCGATTTTTTTCAAAGTAAACTAAAAAGCTATCAATTCGAAGTAGTCCTGCAAGAAGCGCCGGTAACCACTTTTGATGGCAATAAATTTACCTTAAAAAATATTATTGGTGCTTATCGCCCGGAACTAAAAAACAGAATTTTACTTACTGCCCACTGGGATTCTCGTCCATTCGCTGATGGTGATGTACGAAATATAGGAAAACCTATAGACGGTGCAAATGACGGTGCAAGCGGTGCAGCGGTGTTGTTAGAAATTGCACGTCAACTTTCGCTTCATCAACCAACCATTGGAGTTGATTTCTTATTAAATGATTTAGAAGACTACGGAGAGCCGGATGGAGGAATGATGCTGCAACGCAAAGAAGATACGTGGTGCTTAGGAACTCAATATTGGGCAAAAAACAAGTCCTCCGATTATCAACCAAAATTTGGAATATTACTCGATATGGTAGGTGGAAAAAATCCTATTTTTCCCAAAGAAGGTACTTCACTTGCTTATGCTCCGGAAATAGTAGAAAAGGTTTGGAAGATTGCTGCAAACTTAGGCTATGCAAATTATTTTGTGTCAGATCAAACCGGTCAAACTACCGACGATCACTTGTATATAAATAGTGTAGCCAATATTCCTTGTATCGACATTGTTCACATGATCCCAGCCACAGGTACCTATCCTGATTTTCATCATACGCACAACGATAATTTAAACGGCATTGATAAAAACACCCTTAAAATAGTTGGTCAAACAGTGTTACAGGTGCTTTATGAAGAACAATAGTTTTACATAAATTCAACTATTAATTACATTTTTTTAATTTGGCTATCCCCCGAAATACAAATGATACAATTGGTAAAACCCAGCTTTGACGACATTTACATGGAACTTGCGACTAACTTGTCGCTCAAATCGCATTGCGTAAAAGCGAAGGTGGGTGCTGTGCTTACAAAAGATACGCGCATAATTTCACTAGGCTATAATGGACCACCAGCCGGTACTCACAATTGCGACGAAGTTTGGCCAAATGACGGCTGTCCACGCGACAGTAAAGGAAGTTGCTCACTTGCATTGCATGCCGAACAAAATGCAATTCTATATGCAGCTAAAAACAATGTTTCCATTGAAGGTTCAACACTTTATGTAACACTCTCTCCTTGCATTTCTTGTGCTCGAGTTATTTACACTATCGGAATAAAGAAGATAATTTACCTTGATTCCTATGCCGAGTATAAAAAACTGGAGGTGGATGAAGGAGTTGAATTTCTTAAAAAATTTGGCGTTCAAGTGGAACGTTATTCTCGAAAGTAGTAAGCCATGCAAAACACCATTTTATTTTCGCATTCCTACTTCCTTCAGTTCGATCCCAAGCAATATAAACTTGGACAACCCTATGCTCCATTGGCAACGATTACTGCAGCTGCATTTATGCGTGAAAAAGGATATTCGGTTGATTTATTGGATGTGCAATTTGCGCAATCCCCCGAAGAACTATTTCCACTTCTAAAAAAACAAGCACCTCGCTTTTTTGTAATGTACGATGATGGATTTAATTACCTCACCAAAATGTGCCTTACCAACATGCGCGAGGCCGCTTTTAATCTGGCCAAATTTGCTAAAAGTTGCGGAAGTACTGTAATTTTTTCAAGTTCAGATGCAACTGATCGTGTTGAGCTTTATTTAAACAACGGTGCCGATTATATTATCAAAGGTGAAGGAGAGCAAACCTTATTCGAATTAATTGAAGCGCTCTCGCTTGATAACGAAATCAGCTCAATTGTTGGTCTTGCCTATCTGAATCAAGGTATTGTTCAAAATACCGGAGCACGTGCTGTAATGCGCGATCTTGATGCCCTCCCTATTCCGGCATGGGACCTCCTTAATATTGTTGAGTATAAAATGCACTGGTTGCAACAATATGGGTACTTTTCGCTCAACATGAGCACTACGCGCGGCTGTCCATTTAAATGCAATTGGTGCGCAAAACCCATTTATGGTAACCGATATAATACGCGCTCAGTAAAACATGTAATTGCTGAACTAAAATACCTTAAACAGCTATTCGATTTTGATCATATTTGGTTTTGCGACGATATTTTTGGCTTAAAACCGGGATGGGTAGAAGAGTTTGCAAATGCAGTAAGAGATGAAAATCTTACCTTCAAATTTAAAATACAAACTCGTGTTGATTTGTTATTAGAAGAAAACACCATTGAATTACTAGCAGCAGCCGGATGCGAAACAGCTTGGGTAGGTGCTGAAAGTGGCTCTCAAAAAATTCTGGATGCAATGGACAAAGGCACACAAGTTTCTCAAATTTATGAAGCGACTCGTTTGCTTAAAAAACATGGAATTAAACCTGCTTTCTTTCTTCAATTTGGTTACCCTGGCGAAACCATGCACGATATTCATCTCACCATTCAAATGCTGAATGATTTACTTCCGGACGATATTGGAATATCGGTTTCTTATCCCTTACCGGGGACAAAATTTTATGAACAAGTAAAAAGCGAATTAAAAACAAAAACTAATTGGTCTGATTCAGATGAGTTAGCTATGCTTTTTAAAAATACCTATCCACCTCAATTTTATAAAGAATTACAGCGCTTCGTTCATCGCAATTATCGAACGAAACAAGGAATTTCAGAATTGGCAAATTTGTTTACTCAGCCTCAAAAAATTTCATTCCAAAAAATCCGCAGAATTGCAGCACTACCGGTATATTACACAGGAAAAAAAATATTTGAATACCGCATGAAATCCTATCAACAAAAAATCAATTAGTAGTAAAAAGTAGTGTGGATGTTTAATTTAAGTTGCTTTATAAAAACTTCTTTTATGCAACATGTGGTTTAACAATAGGTAGCCGTTTGATACATACAATAACTGCTTAGCTTATTTCTTTTATTAATTTTACCCAGCTTTTAAGAAAGTGTTATGTCGTCCGACTGGATAATTATTCTTATTTCATTAGTTTGTTGCGCTTTTTTCTCTGGTATGGAAATCGCCTTTCTTACTGCCAATAAACTTCGTATTGAGCTCGAAAACAAACAAAATTATTTGCCGGCTCGTGTATTGTCTTTCTTTGTTAAAAAACCCTCTCGTTTTATAGCTACTTGCCTTGTAGGAAATAATATTTCATTAGTAATTTATGGTTTGTATATGGCACTTATTCTTGAACCCTATATACATCCCTACATTCATTCACATGCAGGTTTGCTTGTAATTCAAACCATTGTTTCAACTACGATTGTTTTATTAACCGCTGAATTTTTACCCAAAGCGCTCTTTCGAATTAACCCCAACCGTACCCTGAATTTTTTCGCTTTACCTTTTATGCTTATTTATTGGATTATTTATCCAATCGTGCTCATTTCTGTTAATTTATCAGAGTTTTTACTAAAAAAATTGTTTCATGTAAATTTAGATGAAACCACCTTCGTTTTTGGGCGAATTGATTTGGATAATTACCTCAGACAAGTTACTAATGGAACAGAAAATACCGAAGAATTGGATCACGAAATACAAATTTTTCAAAATGCACTTGATTTTTCAGGCGTGAAAGTCCGCGAATGCATGGTGCCCAGAACCGAGATAGTTGCGCTAGATGTAAACGATTCAATTGAAACATTGCGTGCAAAATTTGTAGAAACGCACCTATCAAAAATTTTAATTTACGAAGACACTATTGATCACCTTATTGGATACGTGCATTCCTATGAATTATTTAAAAAACCCGAAAGTATTCGGTCTATTTTATTGCCCGTTATAATAGCTCCCGAAACCATGACAGCTAACGTCATTTTATCCCAGCTCATAAAACAACGTAAAAGCATGGCAGTGGTGGTGGATGAGTTTGGGGGTACTTCAGGTATGCTCACCATTGAAGATATAATGGAAGAGATTTTTGGTGAAATTGAGGATGAACATGATAAAGAAGAATCAATTGAAAAAGTACTTTCAGAAACTGAATTTATTTTTTCAGCCAGGTTAGAAATTGATTACCTTAACAAAGAATACAAATTAAATTTACCGGAAAGTGAAGATTATGAAACTCTAGGCGGTTTTATTTTGAATTGGCACGAAAGTATTCCGGAACTTAATGAGGAAATAAAAATGGAAGGTTTTACTTTTACTATTCTTGCTGTAAACGGAAGAATGGTAGAACAAGTAAAATTAAAAGTTACCGAAGAATAAATCCCAATACATGTTAATTTTATGGTTTACAATTTTCAACTCTAATTTCTTGGCTATTTTTGCGTTATATCTAAAATGAAACGTTTTTTATTATTGCTTATATGTCTGATTTCGGCAAGCCTTTTATTGGCTCAACCCAAAGATGCGAAGACCAAAGAATTGGGATTGCTACTTGGCGTTTCAGGATATGCCGGCGAATTAAATCCATATAACCAATTTAGCAAACTCATGCAGCCTGCTGGTGGATTGGTGTTTCGAAGAGCAATTAATCGTCGTTATGCTCTAAAAAGCTCATTGCTTTATGGTAGTATTAAGGGTAGCGATGCGCTTTCTAACAATGCCTTTCAAAAAAACAGAAACCTTAATTTTAAGTCAATTTTATTGGAAATTTCAGGACAACTTGAATTTAATTTCATCCCCTATGAAATTGGGAATCCGGATTTCCCATGGAGTCCATATATTTTTTGTGGGCTTTCAGGATTTTACTTTAATCCCAAAGGAAATCAGGATGGGACTTGGCGCGAACTTAGGCCATTATCAACAGAAGGACAGGGTGTAATTCCGGGTAAAAAAACTTATCCACGCACGCAAATCTCATTTCCTTTTGGCTTAGGACTTAAAGCAAACTTGGGAGATAATTTTGCCTTTTCAATTGAGATGGGCTTGCGCCGAACATTCACCGATTATCTGGATGATGTAAGTACTATTTATCCCGATCAAACTTTGCTTGCCGGAACAAAAGGCGATGTTGCTGCACTTTACTCTGATCCCAGTTTGCAAACCGATGTAAACAATAATTTGAGACAAAGAGGCAATTCGCAAAACAAGGATTGGTATTCGTTTTCGGGTATTATGTTTACCTATTATTTACGAAAAAAACCACCTGAATGTCCTGCATATCTTTATTGATATTATTGTAACTTCGCAAACTTTTAATCGTCATAACCTGTGAGGTTAAGAACAACATGAACAATCAAAATAAATTAGTCGCCGACAAATTACCAAAACACATTGCCATTATTATGGATGGGAATGGTCGTTGGGCAAAAAAACAGGGAGAAGACCGTGTATTTGGCCATCAAAATGGTGTTGTAGCGGTTAAAGATACGGTTGAAGCTGCTGCAGAAATTGGCATCAATTATCTAACCTTGTACGCATTTAGTACCGAAAATTGGAATCGCCCACAACAAGAGGTTGACGCATTAATGCAACTCTTAATTAGTACTATTGGTAAAGAAACCGCCACCCTCAATAAAAACAATATTCGTTTACAAGCAATTGGTGATTTAAAGAGCTTACCGGGTGATTGTCATGCCGAATTAATGGAGGCAATTGCCTCTACTTCCCAAAATACCCGTATGACTTTGGTATTAGCATTAAGTTATAGTTCAAAATGGGAAATAACAAATGCAATGAAACAAATTGCTGCTGAAATTGAATCTAAAAAAATTAAAGCGGAAGATGTAAATGAGTCTCTTATTGAATCGAAGCTTTGCACCACTGAAATTCCCGACCCTGAATTATTAATAAGAACCAGCGGCGAACACCGTGTAAGTAATTTTTTGCTTTGGCAAATTGCTTATACCGAATTTTATTTCACCGATAAACTTTGGCCCGACTTCCGCAAACAAGACCTGATTGAGGCCATCCTTGATTTCCAAAATCGTGAACGAAGATTTGGTAAAACTAGCGAACAATTATCTACCCATTAAAAGTATATGTTTTTAAAATTTAACAGCCTTTTCATCTTCCTTATATTTTCTTTGAATGTAACTGCGCAACAACTAATTGGTAGTTCAGAAGACGAGTACAATTCCGCACTTTCACGTTCCTATGAATTAGGAGGCGTAACTGTTAAAGGAACTCAGTTTTTAGATAATACAGTTTTAATTAACCTTTCAGGCTTAGTTATTGGCGATAAAATTGAAGTGCCCGGCGAGCCAATTACCAAAGCAATCCGTAATTTATGGGAACAAAATTTATTTTCCGACATTTCTATTTCGGTTGACAGAATCCAAAACGGAACCATTTTTTTACAAATTGATGTGACAGAACTTCCCCGTTTATCACGATTTTCTTTTAGTGGCTTAAAAAAATCTGATGCTGATGATATTCGCGAAAAAATTAAACTTATAAAAGGAAAAATTGTAAACGAAAATTTAATCGTGACAACACGAAACAAAGTGATGGAACACTTTGTAGACAAAGGATTTTTAAACACAAGTGTGGCTATTGAACAAAAACTTGATACCACTCAAGCCAACAGTGTAATTTTATACATCACTGTTCATAAAGGAAAAAAAGTAAGAATTCACGATATTCAATTTGAAGGAAATGCTTCTATCGTTTCTCGAAAACTCCGAAAAGCCATGAAGGATACTAAACGTAAGAAATGGTATACCTTTTACAATACTTCAAAATACATTACTGAAACTTACGAAAAAGATAAGCAACATGTAATTGATAAATACAACAGCAAAGGATTCAGAGATGCGAAAATTATACAAGACACCGTTTATAAATATTCGAAAAACCGCTTAAACATCAAACTAACCATTGATGAAGGAAAAAAATATTACTTCCGAAATATAACCTGGATTGGAAATTCAAAACATACCACCAAGGAATTAAGCTCAATTTTAGGCATTAAACGCGGCGATGTTTTTGACCAAAGTTTATTGGACCAAAAGCTTCAAATGAACCAAGAAGGAAGAGACGTTTCTTCTCTATACATGGACGATGGTTACTTGTTTTTTCAAGTTACCCCAGTTGAAATTTTAGTTGAAAACGACTCCATCGATTTTGAAATGCGTATTTATGAAGGTAAACAGGCAATTATTAATAAAGTTACAGTCATTGGAAATACCAAAACAAACGATCGCGTTATTATGCGCGAAATAAGAACTAAGCCAGGGCAATTATTTAGCCGTGCAGATATTATTCGTTCGCAACGCGAATTAGCGCAGCTAAGTTATTTTGATGCAGAAAAATTAGGTGTGAATCCTAAACCCAATCCAACGGATGGTACTGTTGATATAGAGTACATTGTTGAAGAAAAACCAAGCGATCAAATTGAATTATCAGGTGGATGGGGAAACAAAACTGTTGTTGGAACATTAGGTGTTTCGTTTAACAACTTTTCGACGCGTAATTTTTTGAAGAAAAATACCTGGAGACCATTGCCTGCCGGAGATGGGCAAACACTTAGTATTCGTGCTCAATCGAATGGATTGCAATACCAGAGTTACAACCTAACTTTTGTGGAGCCTTGGCTGGGTGGGAAAAAACCAAACTCGTTCAGTGTTTCAGCATATTATTCGGTTCTGTCGAATGCGCTTAAGCGAAGTAATCCAGAACGCCGTTCTTTAAATATTTATAACTTAAGTGTAGGTTTGGGAAAACGGCTACAAGTGCCAGATGATTATTTCACCTTTTACAACGAGTTAAACTACCAATACTACGTTTTAAATAATTACAATATAGGTGTGTTCTCTGTATCAAATGGCTTTTTCAACAACTTCAGTTACCGAGCAAATTTGTCGAGAAACTCTATAGATGCACCAATATATCCTCGCAAGGGTTCACAAATTTCGCTTTCGGTTCAACTTACACCTCCTTATTCTTTACTCCGTAAAAAAGATAAAGATGGAAACGTAATCGACTATGCTACTGCCGATGAACAGGAGCGTTACCGCTTTATTGAATACCACAAATGGAAATTTACTGCCAGTTGGTTTACCCCTATTGACAAAGATCAAAAACTTGTTTTAAATGCCAAAGCTGGATTTGGATTTTTGGGAATGTACAATTCAAACATAGGAATTTCGCCTTTTGAACGATTTTATCTTGGAGGTAGTGGTTTGAGCGGGTTTTCACAGTTCGATGGACGCGAAATTATAGCCCTTCGTGGATATGAGGACGGAGCTGTTTCTCCTACTAATGGTGCAAGCGCAATTGCCAAATATACCATGGAATTACGCTACCCTGTTTCGTTGAATCCTAGCGCAACAATTTATGGTTTGATTTTTGCCGAGGCCGGAAACTCTTGGGGAAGCATCAAAAAGTTCAATCCATTTGAGGTGAAAAGACAAGCCGGCGGTGGTGTTCGGATTTTCTTACCAATGTTTGGATTACTTGGGTTAGATTATGGTTGGGGCTTTGACAATATTCCCGGTCGTGAAGACACCGGAAATGGAAAAGGCCGATTCAATTTTACCATTGGAGCAAATCTGGGAGATTTATAATATGAGTATTTTTAGTATTTTCGCGCACTTTTAACAGTTTAAAAAAATGAAAAAAGTAATTTTTGTAATCGGACTATTAATTTCAACAGCACAGTTTTCTTTCGGTCAAAAATATGCCTACATCGATAGCGATTATATTTTGGCAAATACGCCTGAATATAAATCCGCGCAAACACAAATCGATAATATTTCTATTCAGTGGCAAAAAGAAGTTGAGGCAAAGTATTCTGAAATTGACAAACTTTATAAAGCTTTTCAGGCTGAAGAGGTTTTGCTTACCGAAGAAATGAAGAAAAAAAGAGAGGGTGAAATTATCGCTAAAGAAAAGGAAGCAAAAGACCTACAAAAACAACATTTTGGCGTTGACGGTGATTTATTTAAGAAACGTCAGGAACTAGTTAAACCTTTGCAAGACAAAATTTACAATGCAGTTAAATCAATAGCTGAAAAAGGCTCGTATGCTGTAATCTTTGATAAATCTAGCGATTTAAGTATGTTGTATGCAAATCCTAAATACGATAAAAGTGATGAAGTGCTAGATGCAATGGGTCTTAAAAAAGGTTATAAAGCCGCCGATGCTGCCAAAAAGCCGGTTAAAACCGCTACTCCAAAGCCATCTACACCCGGTAACACAACACCCGAAAAAAAGTAAATTAAACCAACAATTAAATTCAAAACAAGCATGAAGAAACTAGTAAAATTAGCCGCAGTATTTATCCTTATTCTATCCTCTATCAGTAGTGTAAATGCTCAAAAAGTAGCGCATATAAATTTAAATGATTTATTGTTGTTACTTCCTGAACGTAAAAAAGCCGAAAATGATATTCAAGAATATGCTAAACAACTGGATGGCCAATTAAAAACCATGAGCAATGAATACGATGCAAAAATTTCGGATTATCAAGCGAAAGAAGCATTAATGACTGAACCTATAAAAGCTGATAAACAAAAAGAAATTGGTGATTTGGAAGAGCGTATTAAAGCATTTCAACAAACAGCTCAGGAAAGTTTGCAGAAAAAACAAAACGATTTGCTTGAGCCTATGATTAATACGGCCAAAAAAGCAATTGAAGATGTATGTAAAGACAACGGATTTAAAAGTTGCATCGATAGCAGTGCCGGAGTCTTGTTATACAGTGATCCTTCTGACGACATTATGGCTTTGGTTAAAAAGAAATTAAACCTAACTGACGCTCCTGCTATAGAGAAAAAAGATGAAACAAAAGCTCCAGAAAAAAAGGCCGGTAAATAAATAACCACACATTTTTTAAAATCCCGCTGCTTACTCAGTGGGATTTTTTATTTTCACCCATTCAATATTTATCCATTGCAAAAAAGTCCGATTGGTATTTTTGATTCAGGCTACGGTGGGCTTACTGTTTTAAAAGAAATAGTGGCACAATTGCCCCAATACGATTATCTTTACTTGGGCGACAATGCCCGTGCACCCTATGGAACACGCTCCTTTGAAACTGTATACAGCTATACTTTAGAGTGTGTAAAAAAATTATTTGACCTAAACTGTCAATTAGTAATACTTGCCTGCAACACAGCTTCTGCAAAAGCCTTACGTAACATTCAGCAAAAAGATTTGCCATTATTAGGGCCAACTAAGCGTGTACTCGGTGTAATTCGCCCAACTACCGAAATTGTTGGTAAATCAAGCAAAACTGGCCATGTAGGAGTATTAGGAACGAGTGGTACAATTACTTCAAACTCTTATCCAATAGAAATAGCAAAGTTTTTTCCAAACATGGTTGTATCTCAAGAAGCTTGCCCCATGTGGGTTCCGTTGGTTGAAAATGGAGAAATTGAATCAGAAGGAGCAAACTATTTCATTCAAAAAAACATAACGAATTTATTAGCTAAAGATCGATTAATTGATACTATCATCCTTGGATGCACTCATTATCCATTGCTGATGCATAAGATTAAAGCTCACTTACCTTCTCACATTACTTTGCTTTCGCAAGGTGAACTTGTTGCCAAGAGTTTAAGCGATTATTTACTTCGCCATCCTGAAATAGAAAGTAGCTGTAGTAAAGGACAAGAAATTGAATTTTATACAACCGATTCATCAGAAAACTTTGACGAATCAGCCAGTATCTTTTTTGGGAAAGACGTTAAATCATTACACCTACAAGTATAATAGTTATTATTCCTTGAACCAGGACGCATACATGCTATAATTATTGGCAATACGGTTAATTTCACCTTGTATAAGTTGCTCCGAAATATTCTTAATTTTCTTAGCTGGTACACCGGCATATATACAGCCTGATTCAACCACTGTATTTTCAAGTATTACAGCACCTGCAGCAATAATCGTATTTGAGTGAACTATACAATTATCCATAACGATGGCTCCCATTCCAATTAGTACATTGTCGTTTATGGTACAACCATGCACAATTGCATTGTGTCCAATAGAAACATTATTACCAATTTTCGTTTTCGTTTTCTGATACGTACAATGTATTACTGCACCATCCTGTATATTCACCTGATTGCCAATGCGGATACTATTTACATCACCTCGCACAACTGCATTAAACCAAAAACTGCAGTTATCTCCAGTAATTACATCACCAACAATGGTAGCGTTTTCGGCAAAATAACAATTATTGCCAAACTTTGGATGAACCCCCTTTACTGGTTTAATTAATGCCATAGTTTAATTTTGAAATCTGTTTCTAACTTGTGCAAGAATTGAAGTGCAGTTGCATATTCCTTTCATTCCATTTAGGCCCAGATAAACGAATACATTACTTTAATATTTCGCTTTTTGATTTGCCGATTTCTGCTTCAACATTCATTATTTCGGCTTGTATGCGAATACTTTCGTCGTGTATTATCAAATATAATTGTTTAATAAATTCCTCGCTTAAGCCCAGTGTCAATCCTGAATTCATTTGATTTTTTAAAATTTCTTTCCAACGGTTTACTTGCAAAATTGTAACATTATTATCACGTTTAAAAGCAGCTATTTCTTCAACCATTTTCATTCGCTGCGCCAGTAATTGTAAAAGTTCCTCATCGGTACAATTAATTTTATCACGCAACAGCATCAACTTGCTTTTAAATTCTTCATTTTCTGAATACGAGTCGCGTATCTGAATACCGGCAATAATCTCGTTCAAGTGAAAAGGAGTAATTTGCTGCTGTGCATCGCTCAAGGCAACACTTGGATTGCAATGCGTTTCAAGCATTAATCCATCCAAATCTAAATCCATCGCCTTTTGCGATATAAACGGAATTAATTCTGTGTTTCCACAGATATGACTGGCATCACAAATGATTGGAAGTTCTGGAAAAATCGACTTTAATTCAATTACCAAATCCCACTTAGGTGCGTTTCTAAATGGGGTTGTATCGTAGGTATGAAAACCCCTATGTACAGCAACCAACTTTGTTATGCCTGCTCTATTCAACCGTTCTAATGCACCCATCCACAATTGCAAATCGGGATGAATTGGATTTTTAACAAAAACCGGAATATTCACACCTCTCAGTGAATCGGCAATTTCTTGCACATAAAATGGATTCACAGTTGTTCGGGCTCCAATCCATAACATATCCACTCCCGCGGCTAAGCAATCTTCAACATGATTGGCATTAGCCACTTCAGTAGCAATCGGTAAACCGGTTTCAGCTTTAACACTTTTTAGCCATGCCAAGCCTTCTGTACCTACTCCTTCAAACGAATTAGGCCGTGTACGCGGCTTCCAGATTCCGGCCCTAAATATTGCATTAGGGAAATATTGGACAATTCCTCGGGCTGTTTCAAGTAACTGTGCTTCCGATTCGGCACTGCAGGGACCGCACACCAATAAAGGCTTTCGGCTATCAGGAAGCCAATTTTTTTCTAAGTGTAGTGAAATTGCTTTCATTTATTTCGTATGCAAAGAACTTGATTTTTTAGATAGGAATGAAAAATCAGGCTAATTTTTTAAATGATTATATTTGCACCGTTTAATTTCAAAATATAATGGCAAAAGTTACCTTTAATAATAAATACAGTCCCTTTTTTGATGCATTGAAATCCAAGGTGGATAATTATTTTACCAGCAACAATATTAAACCCGTTGGTAATTCAAAATTGTTTACCAAAGCTGCCATTCTTATATCCACAGCAGTTATCATTTACTGTGTATTGGTATTTTTTACACCACCTGTTTGGATTTCAGTATTACTCTGCTGTTTGATGGGATTTAATTTGGCAGCCATAGGCTTTAATGTTATGCACGATGGTGCCCATGGAAGTTTTAGTAAACACAAATGGGTAAATGAAATAATGGCTTATTCGCTTAATTTGATGGGAGGTAGTTCGTATTTATGGAAAATAAAACACAATGTAATACATCATACATATACCAATATTGAAGGAATGGACGATGATATCGACATTAAACCTTGGATGCGTGTAAACGTTGACCAACCTAAATGGAAAATACATCGCTTTCAACATATTTATGGTTTATTTTTGTATGGATTATCCTATTTTATGTGGGTATATTATTTAGATTTCAAGAAATATTTTACCCGTAAAATAGCTGATAATAAAATGCGTAAAATGGAGGCTAAAGAGCATGCTATTTTTTGGCTAAGCAAAATCGTTTACACCGGATTGTTTCTAGTGCTGCCAATTTATAAAGTAGGATTACTTGATACAATAATTGGCTATAGTATCATAGTTTTGGTAACAGGAATTGTAATTTCTGTTGTTTTTCAATTAGCGCATGTGGTTGAAGACTTAGCATTTCCTGTACCCAACCCTCAAAACAATAAAATTGAAAACGAGTGGGCAGTTCATCAAATTGAAACAACAGCAAATTTTGCAACTAAAAGTAAATTAGTGAGTTGGTATGTTGGTGGATTGAATTTTCAGGTTGAGCATCATTTATTTCCAAAAATAAGCCATGTTCATTACCCCCAAATAAACAAGTTTGTTCGCGAAACCTGTGAGCAGTTTAATTTAAACTACCTCGAATTTCCAACAATGTTTGGTGCATTTAAATCGCACCTTTCGCATTTGAAACAAATTGGTGTTGCCGCATAAATAAAAAACCTCCTTCGGGAGGTTTTTTTTATTTATGCAATATACTGAAGCCTTGGCTTACATATTACCATTCCAACTAAAATCAGTTTAAATCAACGAATAGTCAAAGCGGATATAGTTCCAAAAAGTATCCTCAATTTCTCACTCAAATCAATACATTTGCCGCTCAAACTTTTACAATGGAACAACCCAAAAAACTCTTCCTCCTTGATGCCTTTGCATTAATATACCGTGCTTATTTTGCCTTTGCCAATAATCAACGGGTAAATTCAAAAGGACTTAATACCTCGGCTGTATTGGGTTTTACCAATACCTTGCTCGATGTACTTAAAAAGGAAAAACCAACTCATTTGGCAGTCGTTTTTGATACTTCAGCACCAACATCGCGTCACGAAGAGTTTTCTGATTACAAGGCACATCGTGAAGAAATGCCAGAAGACCTTAGTCTTGCCATTCCCTATATTTTTAAAGTGGTTGAAGGATTCAATATACCCGCATTGTATTTAGATGGTTTTGAAGCCGACGATTTAATTGGAACCCTCGCTAAAAAAGCTGAAGCAGCTGGATTTATTACCTACATGATGACTCCCGATAAGGATTACGGTCAGTTGGTTTCTGAGAATATTTTTATGTACAAACCTGCCAGACTAGGCAATGGGGCCGAAAAATTAGGAGTAGATGAAATCTGCAAACGTTGGGAAATTGAAAGGGTTGAGCAGGTTATTGACATATTAGGATTGATGGGCGATAAAGTCGATAATATTCCCGGCATACCTGGTGTGGGTGAAAAAACTGCTATGCAATTGGTGAAGGATTTTGGTTCCGTAGAAAATTTATTGCAACATACCGATCAGTTAAAAGGCAAACTCAAAGAAAAAGTTGAAAACAATAAGGACAAAGCATTATTATCGAAAAAGCTTGCCACCATTATTTGCGATGTTCCTATTGAATTTAACGAAGCTGAATTGTCAGTAAAAGAACCCAACAAAGAGATTTTGCGAGCTTTATTTACAGAGTTGGAATTTAGGAGGCTAGCTGAACAAGTGCTGGGTGAAAAATTTGGTGAAGAAAACTCCCCTGAGCCTAAAAAAACGATTCCGACAAAGACTACTAAATCTGTGGATACTGGGCAAACCAGCATGTTCGACGCTGCTGATGAATCGTCAATAGTTTCTACATTAACCAGCGAAAATCTGGAAGAACAAGAAGTTGTTAGAAATTTTGACACCATTCAAACTGTGTCGCACAACTATATTTTGGTTGATTCAATTGAAAAACGAAAGCAATTAATTGAAGCATTGCAGCAATCAACTAATTTTTGCTTCGATACAGAAACTACGGGACTAAATGTATTTGAAGCTGAATTGGTTGGGCTTTCTTTTGCGATGAAAAAAGGAGAAGCCTATTATGTCCCGGTACCTGAAAACAGACAAGAAGCTCAAAAATTAATGCTTGAATTTGCTCCTCTTTTCGCTGATGAAAATAATTTGAAAATAGGTCAGAATATGAAATACGATATTTCTGTTTTGCGCAATTATAACATCGAAGTAAAAGGAGCAAAATTCGACACTATGATAGCGCATTACATTTTACAACCTGATATGCGTCACAACATGGATGTATTGGCCGAAACCTACCTCAATTACTCACCGGTTTCTATTGAAAGCCTTATTGGTCCAAAGGGAAAAAACCAAAATAGCATGCGTTCTGTTGCACTTGATAAACTAGTTGAATACGCTGCAGAAGATGCTGATATTACTTTGCAGCTTAACCGTGTTTTTGAACCCATGCTTAATACAGCCGGTACAAAGCAAGTGTTTGAAACTATTGAAATGCCTTTGATGCCGGTACTTTCAAATATGGAAGCAGAAGGCATTAAGTTGGATACTGCCGCGCTAGCGAATTTCTCGATTGAATTAAAAGAAGAGTTAGTAAAGGTACAAGACGAAATTTTTAGAATGGCTGGAACCACTTTTAACATAGCTTCTCCAAAACAATTAGGAGAAGTGTTGTTTGAGGTAATGAAGATTTCAGACAAAGCAAAAAAAACCAAAACCGGACAATATGCTACTGGTGAAGATGTGTTAGAAAAGCTTGCTAGTACAAATCCAATTGTTGAACATATTTTGATTTTTAGGGAGTTGCAAAAGTTGAAAAATACCTATGTTGACCCTTTGCCAACGATGATAAATCCGCTTACAGGTAAAATACATACTTCCTACAATCAAGTAGTGGCTGCAACCGGACGATTGAGTTCTGATAAACCCAATTTACAAAACATTCCGATTCGAACAGAAAAGGGAAGAGAAGTTAGAAAAGCTTTTATTCCTCGTAATGCTGATTTTACGATACTCTCAGCGGATTATTCGCAAATTGAGTTACGGATAATTGCTGAGCTGAGTGGCGATGAAGGAATGATGGAAGCGTTTAAAAATGGGGTAGATATCCATACCGCAACAGCCTCAAAAGTATTTAATGTTCCATTAGATGCTGTTGACAAAGAAATGCGCAGAAAAGCAAAAGCTGTTAATTTTGGAATTTCATATGGACAAACTGCTTTTGGTTTATCGCAAACACTGAATATTCCTCGAAAAGAAGCCTCTGAAATAATTGAAAATTATTTTGCACAATATCCAAAAATTCGTGATTTGATGGATAAAAATATTGAATTTGCAAGGACACATGGATATGTAGAAACAATGCTTGGAAGACGAAGGTATTTGCGAGATATAAATGAACGCAATCAAACCGTAAGAGCTCAAGCTGAACGAAATGCTATTAATGCTCCTATTCAAGGAACTGCTGCCGATATGATAAAAATTGCGATGATTCACATTGACCGCGCATTTAATCAACATGGATTTAAAAGTAAAATGTTGTTGCAAGTACACGATGAATTGGTATTTGATGTGCATAAAACTGAATTGGAACAAGTGAAGCAGGTAATTGAAGAAAAAATGAAAAATGCAATACCCATGAATGTTCCTATTGAAATTGAAATGGGAACCGGTGACAACTGGTTGCAAGCACATTAACGATTTATTCAAAAAAAAAGTCTTAATAATTTGATTTTTCTTTTTATTCTATAACTTTGACTGCAATTATTTAAAACAACTAGTGTTATGATAAAAACAGCTTCAACTACAAAATTGATTCTTGGATTAGCAATAACTGGCTTGCTTGCTTCCTGCGGAGGCGATAGTTCTGAAGGTGGCAGCAATTCGAATCCGCAAGATTCAGCTGCTCAAAGCGAAATGACTAAAAAAGCAAAGAAAGTGTTTTATGCTATTCCTTCGCCTGTTGAAATGGCTAACATGATTAAACAAAGTGGAGCGAATTATAACAAAGATTTATTGAATCCTAAAGAAAACGTATCTAAATATACCACCAATACCAGCATGGCATTGAATCTTGGTATTTATGGAGCTGACTTAAGTTATACAAGTATTTTTGATCAGACTCAACCTAGTATGCAATACATGGGCTGCTCAAAAAAATTGGCTGATGCACTTGGAATTACCGGAGCATTTACACCTGAAACTGTAGACCGACTTGAGAAAAATGTAAACAACAAGGATTCTTTACTTCAAATTGTATCAGATGCCTACCTTACCACTGATGCCTACTTAAAAGAAAACGAACGGGCCAGTACTTCAGCATTAATTATTGCAGGTGGATGGATTGAAGGGCTTTATATTGCAACCAAAATTGCTTCAAAAGATGCTAAAAATGGAGAAATTTCTACCCGAATTGCTGAACAAAAATCGGTGTTGGAAAATTTAATTTCTTTGATTGAATCTTATCCAAATGATCCAAGTCTTGCCGATGTTTTAAATCAACTTAAAAGTTTAAATGAGGTTTACAATGGAATTGGTGGAGAACCTACAAAAACAGAGGCTACTACTGACAACAATACAAAAACAACTACTATCGGAAACAATTCAACCACCAGCCTTACTCCTGAGCAATTGGCAACTATTTCGGCTAAAGTTGATGCCATCCGCACAAGCATTATTAAATAATTAAAGCATGAGAAAAACAGTTTTGAAAAATTCTTTAGCCCTATTGATGTTGGCCGTAGTATTTTCGGTAACTACAGCATCTGCACAATGTAAAAATTTTACTATGAAAAAATGTATGCCTGGATTGGCTCCCTTTCTTCATAATGGGCAGTTAAACAGCACCACATTATCGCCTGGAGAATCAGCTGAAATGCAAATGACATTCTATTCCGGACAAGAATACCGTTTGTTGATTTGTGGACAAGAAATCCTTGGCAATATTGCATTTAAAGTGACCGATTTGGATAAAAAATCTCTATTCGATAGTCGTGATCATGACAACGCTAGTTCTTGGGATTTTAAGATGGCAAGCACACAGCAAATTGTGATAGAAGTTATCGTTCCCAATCAAAAATCGGCGAATGATTTAGCCCAAAGTGCCTGTGTATCGATGCTTGTTGGCTACAAAAAATAATAACTACCTTAATTAAAAAAGGAGGCAAAATTTTATTTTGTCTCCTTTTTTAATTCCCTTTCCTCACTAGGTTTTACTCTTTCTGTTCATTTAGTGAAGTAGGTACATTATCTAATTTTTTACAGTCGAAATCCAAGAATTAATACATCATCAGTTTGGTCTCTCTCGCCTTTCCATTTTATGAATTCCTTTTCAAGTAAAAGCTTCTGCTGAGGCATGTTTTCGTGTGCCATTTCCAACAAGTGCCTTTTGAAAGGGGCATAATAATATTTTTTTCGATCGCTACCTCCAATTTGATCAACATATCCATCCGTAAATAAATAAAAAGTATCGCCTTGCTGGTAAAATAATTGTTGTGTGGTAAATTCTTTTTCAATTCCGGTATACAAGGTTCCAATTGAGTATTTATCGCCTTTAAATTCCAACAATTCACCATTCCTTATTAAATACAAAGGATGGTGTGCACCTGCAAAGAATATTTCTCGCTTATCCAAATAAATAGCACATAAAGAAATATCCATTCCATACTTAGAATTGAGATTTTCGTTTTTTTGTGAAAGGGTTGAAAACACCTCGTTATTGAGCTCTTTTAAGATCAGTGCAGGATCAAAACTTGTTTTTCCCTTTACAACATTTTCCAAAAGATTGTATCCTAAAAAGCTCATCATTGCTCCCGGTATTCCGTGTCCTGTGCAATCAATTGCAGCAATTAGCAAACAATTCTCTGTTTTGTGCATCCAATAAAAATCGCCGCTGACAATGGATTTGGGTTTGTATAAAACGAATGCCGAAGGGAAGTAACTTTTAAATTCAGCCTCAGTTGGTAGAATCAAGTTTTGCACATTTCTAGCATATTCAATACTATCAGTAATATCGCGATTTTTTTGTTCAATAATTTCCTTTTGTCTTTTCAAATCGCTACGATGCTGGTCGATTAATTTATTCTTTTGCAGCAGTAATCGATTGGCTCGCTGCTTTACATAGTACCTGTTTAATAAAAAACTGAGTGAAATAATCGTAAATAATATTCCGCTAATTATTATTAAACGCTGTGTTTTTTCGGTGCCTTCGGCAATAATTTTATCCTTATTGAGTAAAGCAATTTCGCGTTCTTGTTGCTGGTTTTGTAGCTCAGCCGTTTTTTTAGTTATGCCTTCATTTAATAAAGTATCTTTAATTTTGGCAAATTCTTGGTAATACAAATAGGCTTCCCTGTCATTTTCTTTGATATGATAAACTTCTGCAAGCGATTCGCAGCAAACTTTTATCACCTCCTTTAATTTAAGTGCTCTGGCAATTTCCAAGCTCTTTAAATAATTAAAAATTGCCTTATCATAATTTCCTGAATTATTTTCAGTTTTCGCCAATAAAACATAAGCATCGCCAATATTATCATACCCCGAAGCAAGTCCAAATTTATCCTTCAACTGTTGTTTAATTTGCATCGAAGCAGTTAAAAATTCAAGTGCCTTTTTAGGATTTTTTTGTGTAAGATAAACGGTTGCAATATTGTTTAATGATTGGGATTTCCCTTTTAAATCTCCAATAGCTTCACGCAAACTAAGAGCCTTGTTGAAATTAACAAGCGCAAGTGTATCGTTGTTCAAATCGCTAAAAGCCAAGCCTAGACTATTGTACGAAGTGGCCATGCCGGAAGAATCGTTACTTTCGGTGCGAAGTTTCAGCGCTTTTCGGTGGTTGCTGATAGCTAAAGCAAGTAAATTTTGCTTGTAATAAACTAGCCCCAAATTGCTCAATGAGGTAGCAATATCTTCCTTATAACCTAGTTCTTCGCGCAAGCGCAATGCTCTAAAACCAAAAGTTAATGCATCACTGTAATTGCCCAAACTATAACTAGCACTACCAATATTATTGAAAGCCAAGGCTATTTCTTTGTTCCTTTTAAGTTCTAAGGCTAAAGCTAATTGCTGCTTTCCAATCCAAACAGCTCGGGATGGGTCGCTGCTTTTCAAATCTGCAAAAACCTCATTTAACAAGGCAAATTTTTTATCCTTTTCAACAGTGCTTTTTATAACCAACATCAGGCTGTCGATTCGGTTATTTTGGGCTATTAGGGTATGAAAATCGAATAAAAAAAGAAGGGTAAGAAGCTGAAGTAATTTACTGTATTTTATGAATAAATACCTCATTCTTCAGTAATATGAGTGGTATCAGTGAACAATAAATTCGAATGGCAAGCTAACCAAATGTGAAAACTCCTCTCCCGACTCGCGCATATCTTCATCCAATCTATCGTAATGCCATCTCACAATAATGTTTACTTTATTTAATGGGGTACTAATTTCCTGTAAAATAGCTAATAAATCAAGAATATATTTAGCTGAAGTTGAGTTAAAGTAATCAAACTTAAAATCAAAAACAAGCTCTTTTTCTATAGAGTTAGCCACTAGTTCTTGCCTCAAGTTGGTTAACCACTCAGTAAGTTGAGCATAAAACTTCCCTGTATTTTCTGGTCTTGATTCACCTTTAATTTCAAATTTTCCCTCTGATAAGTCAAAGTTAACAAGGGGAGTAAAATCAGTTGGTTTAAGAAAAAGTGCGTGCATACATTAATTCATGTTAACCTTTACAATTAAGGTAAAAAAAGAAATTCCTGCGCTTGCATCCCTAAATTGGTACTCTAATTTGTTTTCAGATTTTAAAGCCATATCAATTAATCCGATACCTGCGCCATTTGTTTCTCTCATATCTTCACCACTGCTTTGCAACAATGCCGAACGATACTTTTTACGCATGTTATCACGGTCAAGTGAATTAAGTTCATCAATTGTTCGTTTTAATTTTTCGCCGGTTTGGGTGTACACATAATTTCCGGAAATAATGTAATAATGTTGAGCATGCGATCCAAAAAGAAAAATAGAAGGCCTGTTTTCCTTTTCCTTTACTTCTGCATGCTTATAAATATTTTCAAGAGACTCAACAATGATGTTGTATATCTTCTTTTTTACATTCAACTTTTCATTGTATGGATTTTGCTCATTCTTTACCGATTTCAAAACAGAATTGGTTAAGTCGGGTGTAATTTCACCCAGATAAGAGAGCAAAATCTTTTCACGAGAAAGTGTTTGATAAATATCAAACAAGTAATTAGTAGCTTGTTCCAAGACTAAATAGATTAGTGAATAGTTTTTATAAACTTACGACAAATGTAGTTTCAAATTTAACTTGCTTCTTCCAGCTTTTTCAAACATTTCAACGATAATTTGTTAAAAATTAGCCCAACATGCGTATTGGTATGTCTTACGTTAAAAATTCTACAACGAAAGCCATTTCTCACACTATTTAACAAAATGGCAATGATAGAGCTAGTTTCATTTTATACCTTTGAATAAAAATCAACTACTAAGCGTGCAATTTTCATTTACAAAAGAGGAGCGATTGTGCAGCCGTAAGCTGATTCAAGAAGTATATGACACAGGAAAATCGTTTCATAGTAATGGATTTCGAATAAACTGGAAACAGCAAGCATCGATTCCATTTCCTGCTCAAGTACTTTTGACGGTACCTAAAAAGTTGGTAAAAAAGGCAGTGCACCGCAATCGAATTAAACGAATTATGCGCGAAGTTTACCGCAAACACAAACATCAATTGTATGAACAGCTAACCACTGGCAATAAAAAAATAGTTTTTAGTATGGCCTATATGGGCAAAGAAGAACCTGTGTATACGGAATTTGAGACCAAAATAATTTTAACTTTACAGCGATTATTTAAAGAGATTGAAAAAAATAATTAGTGCTCCATTTATTTTTCTAATCACCATCTATCAATATGCACTTTCACCTTTTTTACCTAACGCATGCAGATACACTCCAACTTGTTCTCAATATGGGAAAGAAGCACTTCAAAAATACGGTGTACTTAAAGGAGGATATCTTACATTAAAACGCTTTTTATCATGCAATCCTTGGGGAGGCCATGGACACGATCCAGTACCATAAATTGAAATAAAATTTGATTAAAACTATCTAACACATGAAAAAAATAATTCATAAAACAAAAAAAATACTTCTTGTATTGCTTGTTACTGCCAGTATTTTCAGTTCTTTCAGCTTCGTTGATAATTACTTCGAAGTATCGAAGAACCTCGACATTTTTGCCACTTTGTTCAGGGAGGTAAACATGTATTATGTGGATGAAACAAAGCCCGGTGATTTAATGAAAAAAGGGATGGATGCCATGTTGGAATCATTAGATCCATACACCAATTATATACCCGAGTCGGACATTGAAGATTACCGTTTTATGCAGACCGGTCAATATGGTGGAATTGGATCGTTGATTCGTAAAAAAAATGACCAAATAGTTATTTCTGAACCTTACGAAGGTTACCCTGCCTATAAAGCCGATTTGCGTGCAGGCGATGTGATACTTGAAGTTGATGGGAAACCTATAAAAGGAAAAAACCAAGATGATATCAGTAAAATATTAAAAGGTCAACCCAACACAACAGTAAAGTTGTTGATAGAACGAGAAGGAGAAAAAAGTCCCATTGAAAAAATTATTACCCGCGAAGAAATTAAGGTTAAAAGTGTTCCATTTTTTGGCATGCTTGAAGGTAATGTAGGGTATATGCGTCTTACTAGTTTCACGCAGGAATCGTCAGAGGAGGTTAAAAAAGCATTTACCGAACTAAAATCTAAAAATCCCGGCTTAAAAGGAATTGTTTTTGACCTAAGAGGAAACCCAGGTGGATTGCTTAATGAGGCAATAAATATTTCCAATTTGTTTGTTGAAAAAGGTACCGATATTGTGAGTACCAAAGGTAAAGTTCAAGAATGGAACAAGGTATATAAATCAATTAACTCTCCTGTAGATGTTAATATTCCAGTGGCATTGCTCATCAACAGCGGTTCGGCTTCGGCTTCCGAAATTGTTTCAGGTTCTTTACAGGATCTTGACAGAGCTGTTGTTATTGGTCAACGTAGTTTTGGAAAAGGTTTGGTGCAAACTACCCGAGAACTTTCCTATCATTCACAACTAAAAGTTACTACTGCAAAATATTATATCCCCAGCGGTCGATGTATTCAAGCTCTTGATTACACCAATAGAAATGAAGATGGCAGTGTTGGAAAAATTCCGGACTCATTAATTACCCTTTTTAAAACTAAAGGAGGCAGACCGGTATACGATGGTGGAGGAATAAAACCAGACATTGCGCTCGCACCTACTAACTACAGCAAAATTGCCATAAGTCTTGAAAACAAGGCTCTCATTTTTGATTTTGCTACCAAGTACCGAAGAGAACACGCCAGCATCGCTCCTGCTAAAGAGTTTAAACTTAGTGAAAAGGAGTACGAAGAATTCATGGCTTTTATATCAAACAAAGAATATGACTATACTACAAAGAGTGAAAAGCTGCTGAATGAATTAAAGGAAACAGCAAAAACAGAAAAGTATTTTGAAGCTGCCGAAAAGGAATACGAAGCTTTAAAAGCTAAGTTAATTCACCACAAAACTGAAGATTTGAGCAATTTTAAAGCTGAAATAAAATCTTTAATTGAATCTGAAATTGTATCACGCTATTATTACCAGAAAGGAAAAATAGAAGCTAGTTTAGCAAATGACCCTGAAGTAAAAAAAGCAATTGACGTGCTCTCGGATGCAACACTGTATACCTCAATATTAAGCGGCAAATACAAAGATCCCGAAATAGCTGTCGAGAAAAAATAGTAGCCCTTGCAAACTTACTTTCTTAATTTTTTCACACATTGCCAACCATAAGGTATGGAACTGCTTAAAAAAAATGCCCGTTCCATTTATTTTATTGGATTGATTTTACTGGCAATTGCTTTGCCTTTATCAAAATTTCTTACGGGTTTAGCAAGCTTTGTTATAGTTGGAGCATGGTTAGTTGAAGGCAATTTTTCAGAAAAACTAAAACGATTATGGGCTGATAAAGTAGTGCTTATATGGTGCACAATTTATTTAATGCACTTGGTGGGCTTGCTATATACCACCGATTTTACTTATGCGTTCAATGATTTACGAATTAAACTTCCACTGTTATTTTTTCCGGTAATTTTAGGAAGCAGTCAAGCACTCACTAAAAAACAGTTTGTTACATTACTACGTTTTTTTGTTGCAGCCGTTATTGTGTCAACATGCATTAGTACTGCCGCCCTGCTTGGCTTCTTAAATCGAAATATAACACAAGCTCGAGATATTTCATTTTTAATTTCACACATTCGACTGGCATTATTAATTTGTCTTGCCGCCTTTATTCTGCTCTATTTTTTTCAACAAAAAAACAATCCCCTTTTTTCTAAAATAGTGCAATTGGTTTGCTTTCTTTGGCTTCTGGTATTCTTGTTTATTTTAGAATCCTTTACCGGCATCATTGTGTTGTTGGTGCTAACATTTTTAGTTTTATCGTATCAACTTTTCACTAAAGGTTCGCTGCTGTCGAAGCTGGTATATCTTATTTCATTTGCTTTGATTTGCATTGGTTTAACTTACACGGTTATTAATGCTTACTCAGAAGTTAACATAGCAAAACCCATTAATTGGGAAACCCTAGACACAACCACTGTGTTGGGCAACAAGTATGTTCATGTAAAAGAACGCAACGAAATGGAAAATGGCAACTATGTTTTTAGTTACCTCTGTTTTAAAGAACTGGATAGTGTATGGCAGCTCAGAAGCAATTTTGAAATTACTGGATTAGATAAAAAACAACAACCGCTTCGTGTTACTTTAATGCGGTTTCTTACTTCCAAAGGTTTGCGAAAAGATGCCGGTGGAGTGGCAGCTCTTTCAATCGCTGAAATCAAATCGATTGAAAATGGTATAACCAATTTGGATTATCAAAATATGTCTAGTCCGAAAGCTCGATTAAAGCAAATATTTTGGGAAATATCTACTTATCAAAACACCAAAAACCCTTCAGGTCATTCGGTAACATTGCGTTTTGAATACTTAAAAACAGGGTTACTAATTGTAAAGGAACATTTATTATTGGGTGTAGGAACAGGAGATGTAAATGCTGCGTTTCAAAAAAAATATGATGAAATGAATTCACCTATTCAGGCTGAATGGCGGCTACGCGCACACAATCAATTTCTCACTTTCGCTATTACATTTGGGATTGGGGGATTACTGCTATTTTTATTTTCCTTGCTTTATCCGATTTGGATAGAACGAAAAAATCCGAATTATTTGTACTTGCTTTTTACCATTATTGCAATCATCTCAATGTTTACCGATGATACATTGGAAACACAGGCAGGAGTTACTTTTTACGCCTTTTTCAATGCGCTTTTCTGGGTTCATAAAAAGGTTGTAATTTCAGCTCAGCAAATTGAAAAATAAGCATCCCTTTACTACCATGCTATTAACTGAACTATGCTCAACAGCCTGCTCCAAACTCCTATCGAATATTTAAAAGGTGTTGGTTCACAACGTGCCGATATTCTTAAAAAGGAACTGGGTATTTATACATATGGCGATTTACTAGCTCATTATCCATATCGCTATATTGATAGGACTAAATTTTATTCTATAGCTGAAATTAATGATCAATTAAATTATGTACAACTGATAGGTAAAATAAGTCATTTTGAAGTTGTCGGCGAGAAGCATGGAAAGCGACTAGTTGCAAAATTAAAAGACAAAAGCGGCACTATTGAATTAGTGTGGTTTCAGAGTTATCAATGGTGGGCAAACAATCTAAAATTAAATACTGAATACTTGGTTTTTGGAAAACCAACTTCCTTTAACTCAAAATTAAATTTGGTGCATCCCGAATTAGACGTATTAAGCGAAGCAATTGTTACCTTAAACACGAGCATGCAACCCATGTACCTTACTTCCGAAAAAATGAAATCGAGAGGTATTGACAGCAGAGCTATTCGTAAAATGCAGCAAACTTTAAATGGTTTGATACATGGAACAATTTCGGAAGTTTTGCCAAAATCACTAATACAACATCTACAGCTATTAAGTAAAGAGGAGGCTTTAAAAAATATACATGTTCCATCTGATTCGGTGCTGCTGCAGAAAGCACAACGGCGGTTAAAATTTGACGAGTTATTTTTTATTCAATTAAAGCTTTTACGTTTAAAAGCTATTCGAGTTAAACAAAATAAAGGTTTTGTTTTTTCAAAAGTCGGAGATTACTTCACTACATTTTATGCACAGCACCTTCCGTTTGAACTTACTGCGGCGCAAAAAAAAGTAATGAAAGAAATTCGTGCCGACCTTGGATCGGGTAAACAAATGAACCGTTTGTTGCAAGGTGATGTTGGCAGTGGCAAAACCTTAGTTGCATTAATGTGCATGTTGCTCGCATTGGATAATGGCTTTCAAGCCTGCCTTATGGCTCCTACCGAAATTTTAGCCAAACAACATTTTGATACCTTGTATCAATTGCTCGAAGGTACATCAGTGCAGCTAAAGCTGCTTACGGGTTCAAGTAAATCGAAACACCGAAAACTCTTACATGAAGAATTAGAACAAGGAAGTTTACATTTTTTAATTGGCACTCATGCTGTGCTTGAAGATAATGTAAAATTTAAGAATCTGGGCCTGGTGGTTATTGATGAGCAACATCGTTTCGGAGTTGAACAGCGTAGTAAAATGTGGAAAAAAAATGTGCAAGCGCCTCATATTTTGGTGATGACAGCTACTCCAATTCCACGCACTTTGGCGATGACACTTTATGGTGATTTGGATATTTCAATTATTGATGAATTACCTCCCGGTCGAAAATCAATTATTACTTCTCATCGCTTTGATTCTGCGCGAATAGCGGTATTTTCCTTTATGCGCGAACAAATTCAGGCAGGCCGACAAGTGTATGTGGTATATCCATTGATTAAAGAATCTGAAAAAATGGATTACAAAGATTTAATGGACGGTTATGAGAGTATTGTGAGGGCATTTCCACTTCCTGAGTTTAAAGTGAGCATTGTGCACGGTAAAATGAAAGCCGCCGACAAGGAATATGAAATGCAACGATTTGTTAAGAATGAAACACAAATAATGGTTGCAACTACAGTGATTGAAGTGGGTGTTAACGTTCCCAATGCAAGTATCATGATAATTGAAAGTGCTGAACGCTTTGGGTTGTCGCAATTGCATCAACTAAGAGGCAGGGTTGGACGCGGAGCCGAGCAATCGTATTGCATTCTTATGACTTCTTATAAATTAGGCGAGGATACAAAAATTCGTCTTGAAACGATGGTGCGTACAAACGATGGATTTGAAATAGCAGATGTTGATCTAAAACTACGTGGTCCTGGTGATTTACAGGGGACTCAACAAAGCGGGACTTTGGATTTAAAACTGGCCGACTTAAGCAAAGATGTTGCATTGTTGCAAATTGCGCGTACTGCAGCTATTAAATTATTAGCCGAGGATCCCGAACTTACTTTACCCGAAAATCAAGTAGTGCTGAACTATTTTACGAACCAAGGAAAGCAACAGATTAATTGGTCAAGAATTTCTTAAATCCAAACTAAACATTAATACTTACTTTTGGCACTCTAAAAAATACAATTTCGATTAAATGAAGATTTCTTACAACTGGATTAAACAGTTTATCCAAACAGATTTAGCGCCCGAAAAAATTTCTAAATTACTTACTGATTGCGGTTTAGAAGTAGAAAGCACCGAAGAATTTCAAAGTATTAGCGGAGGGTTAAAAGGGCTGGTTGTTGGCGAGGTAATTACCAAAGAAAAACATCCAGATGCTGATAAGTTAAGTATTACCACTGTTAATGTAGGGCAGTCAGAGTTGTTGAACATAGTGTGTGGTGCACCCAACGTTGCAGCAGGTCAAAAAGTGCTGGTAGCGCTTATTGGAACAACTTTGTATCCATTGAATGGTGCTCCTTTTGAAATTAAAAAATCGAAAATACGTGGAGTAGTTTCAGAAGGGATGATTTGTGCCGAAGACGAAATAGGTATAGGAAGTTCACACGAAGGAATATTGGTACTTAAACCTGAGACCATAGTAGGTACGCCGGCTGCTGAGTATTTTAATATTGAAACAGATACAGTTTTTGAAATCGGACTAACTCCTAATCGAGCAGATGCCGCTTCACATCTTGGCGTTGCTCGTGATTTACTTTCTTTGCTAAATACACATCCCTCCTTTGCTAGTCAGTCAGTACAACAGGAATTAAACTTGCCAGATGTTTCAACTTTTACTTCCATTAAAAGTGATACCTCCATGCAAGTGGCAGTTGAAGATTCCAATGCTTGCATTCGCTATTCGGGAATAAGTATTAAAAATGTATCTGTTGCAGAGTCTCCTGAATGGCTCAAAAATAGATTAAAAGCAATTGGTGTGCGCCCCATTAATTCAGTAGTAGATTGCACCAATTATGTGATGTTTGAATTAGGACAACCGTTACATGCTTTTGATGCAGCTAAAATTAAAGGGAATAAAATTGTTGTAAAAAAATTAAATGCCGCAACTCCCTTTATAACCTTGGATGGGATTGAACATGAACTTTCGACTGATGATTTAATGATTTGTGATGAAAGCAATGCCTTGTGTATAGCCGGAGTTTTTGGCGGTAAAAATTCAGGAATCACTGAAACAACCAAAGAACTGTTTTTAGAAAGTGCCTGCTTTGATTCAGTTTCTGTTCGAAAAACAGCCAAACGGCATGGCTTAAAAACAGATGCTTCTTTTCGCTTTGAGCGTGGCACTGATCCTGCAATTACTGTATATGCGCTTAAGCGTGCTGCACTGCTAATTCAAGAAATATGTGGAGGACAAATCAGCGGAGAATTAATTGATTTGTATCCTTCGCCTGTTGCTCCCTTTAAAATTGAATTCAGCTATACAAACTGTGGGAAGATTATCGGTAAAAAAATAGAACACGAAATCATAAAAAAAATAATTCGCACACTGGGTATACAAATAGTAAGCGAAAATGGCGATATTTTACACTTGGCAGTTCCTGCATTTAAAGTTGACGTACAGCGTGAAATTGATGTTATTGAAGAAGTACTTCGCATTTATGGATATAATCAAATAGAAATTCCTTCACACGTAAGTAGTTCGCTCTCGTATGCTACAAAACCTGATCGCGAAAAAATCATGAATACAGTGGCTGACTTGCTTACTTCCAATGGCTTTTCAGAAATAATGTCCTTGTCACTCAGTCCTTCATCCTATACCGAATCATCAACTTTGTTTCATAAAGATGAAAATGTAAGCATGCTTAATCCATTAAGTTCGGAATTGGATGTATTACGTCAAACACTTTTATTTGGTGGACTCGAGGCGATTGCTTACAATCAAAACCGTAAACGTGCAGATTTAAAGTTGTATGAATTTGGTAAGACCTATCATGGTACCAAAAATGAGTCTACCGGAGAAAAGTCTTATTCCGAACACAATCATTTGTGTTTGTTTATAACCGGAAAAGTGGTGCTTGAATCTTGGCAAAACAAAACTGAAAGTGCGAGTATATACACTGCAAAATATTTTGCTTCTTTGATTTTACAACGTTTAGGAATTAGTAATTATAAAGAAGTTACATTTCAAAATGAACTAATTTCTGCCGGTTTACAATTGATAGTTAACCAAAAAACGGTGATAGAAATCGGTGCTGTTTCAAAAGGCATTCTTAAAAAATCCGACATAAAATCGGATGTTTTTTTTGTTGATGTGAAATGGGATTTATTGCTTAAAGCAATTGGAACAAGAAACACGATTTATAACGAAATACCTAAATTTCCTGAAGTTCGTCGCGATTTGGCGCTATTGATTGATACTGCTATTAGTTATTCGCAAATTGAAGAGATTGCTTTTCAAACTGAAAAAAAATTGCTGAAAGCTGTTAACTTATTTGATGTGTACGAAGGTGAAAAACTTGAAGCTGGTAAAAAATCTTACGCAGTTAGCTTTGTTTTACAAGATGAAAATAGCACGCTGGAAGATAAGCAAATTGAAAAAATTATGGATAAACTCATTTCATCTTTTAGAGAGAAGTTGGGAGCTTCAATCCGCTAATTTTATTTTTTTGATAAAGTAGCTGTGCAATTATCAATGGCTGCGCTGCCACCGCTACCATCGTTTATGGAATAGGTCAAATTAATTTTTGTATCACTGATTATATTTCCGGAACCTTGAACCGTATTCCCCGAAATTGACTGCGTTGCGATAGTAAGTGAGGTTCCACTTTTATCGACCAAAGCACTGTGTGAAGAACCAAGTAAATAAAAATTATCAATATAGATTTGACTGGTACTAGTCGAATTTTTTCGAATTACAACATCAAAGGTTGAGTTGCCACTTTTAGATGAATTTTCGGCACAACTCCAAGTTCCTATGTATTTATCTCTTTCGTCAATCGGAGTTACTTCTGAATCATCGTCTGAAGCACATCCAACAACAAACAGCAATGCAATGCATACGGCCATTACTTTACTTTTAGAAAAAGACATTGTTTTCATAAACTAAATTATAACTTTAACTATTGCTGCTCTATACTGCATACAGTTTTATTTATAGCAGCTAAGGTACCAACATTTTTAATATGCAATCTCATAAACAACTCAATTGCCTTTAATAACCATAGTAACTAGGTATACAAAATGTTCACTTTGTGCGGTTAGTATTTTATTTACTATCTCCTAATCAATACTATTTTATTACTCATCTTTGTACTAAATTATTTCTCATGTTACACTGCAAAAAAGCACTTATTTTTTGTTTACTTATGTTACATTTTGTAAGCACAAAAGCGCAGTTCATTAAAGGATTTGGTATTACTGCCGGTGCAACTTTTAGTCGTCAAAAATGGATCGGAACGAACCCTGATTTTAAAGATAAATTGAACTTTAAACCGGGTGGCAATACAAGCATATTTATGGAGTATATCGACCACAAATACTATCGTATGATTACTGAGTTGCAGTTCAACATGAAGGGTGCTAGAGACAACCGCACTTTGTTATCAGGGTATCGTTACGCTGCAGATTACTTGAGTTTCAATAATTTTTTTAAACTGCGACAAGAACTGTATGATGTAACACCTTATGTGTTAATAGGACCGCGTGTAGAGTTTTTACTATCGAGTAATATTACACAAATGCGGGTAGCACATGTGACTGCCTCAGGTGGAATTGGAATGGAGTTTTTATATACCAGGCCGTGGATTTTATTTGCCGAAGTTCACTATAATCCTGATGCCATGAGTGCATTGAGGATAACCGATTTTAAGATTCGTCAAAATGCTTGGGAAATCAGGGTTGGTGTTAAATACGAATTAAAAAAGAAAGCAGATTGTCCGCGTCCCAGAGGTGGAAAAAACTTTTAAAGAGCTGCATTTCTCAACATGCCCGAATCGATTAATTGGTGCAAATACCTTTCATACTGCGCATCTTTCATAACCTGTATATGATCCATACGATGACAATCGGATCCTATAAAATCGACCATGTTTTTTTCAATCATTTGCTCTGCTATTTTCTTGGCACCTCCCCCGTAATATCCGGTTAATGAATTTATATTTAATTGCAATAAAACGCCCTTATCTTTAAATTCTTCATATTTTTCAAAATCGTTGTACCAAAAAGGATAACGCTCAGGATGTGCCAATACAGGACGATAACCATTCGTTGCTAATTTAAAAATTACCTGATTTAAAATATCCGGAGGGTTCATATATGAAACCTCAAACAATAAATAGTTGTTTCCAAAGGTGAGTAATCCGCCTTTATCAATTTTAGCTTCTAAGTCGAAATCCAAATAATATTCAGCAGCAGCTTCAACTTCAATTGCAATTCCTTCTTGTTGAATGGCCTCTTTAACTTTAGCTAAACCCGATAAAATAATTTCCGGATTGTTTTGATAAAAATCGCTCATGATGTGCGGAGTTGTTATCACTTTACGGTAACCAAACTCGCTCATGGCTCTTAGCAAATTTACCGAATCTTCTAATGTTTGCGCCCCATCATCAATTCCTGGAATAAAATGCGAGTGCATATCCACTCCAATGAGCGAGAGGTCTGCCTTTTTATCAATGCGCGTTGATTTAGTAAAAAATCGATCAAAAAATCCCATTTTTCGAAGTTATAGAATCATAAAAATAGTTACTTAAAATTTTCTTTAAACCAGTCAAACGTAATTTTCAAGCCTTCTTTGCAGCTTATTGCAGGATGGTAATTAAGCATTTTTTGCGCTTTACTAATATCGGCAAGCGAATTTTTTACATCACCAGCTCTGTCTTCACGGTGCATTGCCTCAATTGTGGATCCTGCAATAGATTTTAAAATACCGTACAGTTCATTGATCGAAACACGTTCACCTACTGCAATATTAAATACCTCTGTACTAATTTCTTCGTAATTCGAAAACATAGCCTTTATATTCGCTTGAACCGCATTTTCAACAAATGTGAAATCACGAGTTTGTTCTCCATCGCCGTTAATTAACGGAGCTTTTCCTTTAACAAGGGCATCCATAAATAAGGGAATGGCAGCAGCATATGCACCCTTAGGATTTTGTCTTGGGCCAAAAATATTAAAGTAACGTAAACCCACAATTTGCATTGAATAGGTTTTGGCAAAAATGTCTGCATATTGCTCGTTCACTAATTTACTTACTGCATAGGGCGACAAGGGTTTTCCAATAGCATGTTCAATTTTAGGAAGTGCCTGACTATCGCCATATACCGATGATGAACTTGCATACACCAACCGCTTTACATTAGCATCGCGCGCTGCAATTAGAATATTTAAAAAGCCATTTACATTGGCATTGTTGGTTGCTATTGGATTTTCAATAGAGCGTGGTACCGAACCCAAAGCTGCCTGATGAAATACGTAATCAATGCCTTTCATGGCCTTGTTGCAATCATCGATTGTGCAGATATCACCTTGTTGAAACTCAAAATTCGGATGCGTTTTAAATGCTGCAATATTTTGTTCAAATCCGGTAGCAAGGTTATCGAGCACACGTACTTTTCCTGCTTTATATTTTATTAAATATTCCACAATATTGGATCCAATAAATCCTGCTCCTCCCGTTACCAAGAAGGAATACCTGGATAAATCAATGGAATGAAATGGTGTTTGATACATAACTTATTTACTAAATGAAAAGTGTAAGTGATTCTTGCTTGCTTAAAATGTTACCGTTTTACATACTGCTTCTCATAAAACTTTTGATATTCTCCGGAAGTAACATTGTTTAACCAATTTTCATTTGCCAAATACCAGTCGACCGTTTTTTCAAGTCCCTCTTCAAATTGCAATGAAGGGGTCCAACCTAATTCGCGTTGTAGTTTCGATGAATCAATAGCATAGCGTAAATCATGACCTGCACGATCTTTTACATAGGTAATTAATTTAGCTGAAGAGCCTTCCTCTCGCTTTAATTTTTTATCCATGATGCGGCATAGTAGCTGAATTAAATCAATGTTTGTCCATTCATTATGCCCACCAATATTGTAGGTATCTCCTACCTTTCCTTGATGAAAAATTACATCAATTGCACGCGCATGATCTTCTACAAATAGCCAATCTCTTACATTTTCACCTTTGCCGTAAATGGGAATTGGTCGGTTATTTTTAATATTATTAATACTCAAAGGAATCAACTTTTCGGGAAAATGAAACGAACCGTAATTGTTTGAACAGTTGCTAATCACAACCGGAAGTTGATAGGTATCGTGATAGGCTCTTACAAAATGATCACTACTCGCTTTACTTGCTGAATAAGGACTATGAGGATCATACGAAGTTTGTTCTGTAAATAGTCCGCTTTCACCAAGGCTACCATAAACCTCATCAGTACTAACGTGATAAAACAAATTGTTGCGATTGTTTTCAGGTATTCTTTTCCAATGAGATTTTGCTGCGTTCAGTAAGTTAACTGTACCTACAACATTGGTTAATACAAATTCCAAAGGATTGCTAATACTTCTGTCGACATGACTTTCGGCTGCCAAATGTATCACTCCATCTATTTGATGTTCGATAAACAATTGATGAACAAATTCAGCATCCACAATATCGCCTTTAATGAAGGTATAGTTTTGTTTGTTCTCGATGTCTTTCAGATTCTCTAAGTTTCCGGCATAGGTAAGCTTATCGAGATTCACAATTTGGTAATCAGGATACTTGTTTACTAATAATCGAACCACATGCGAACCAATAAAACCGGCACCACCGGTTATCAAAATTTTTCTCTTAGTCATGAATGTATTTGTTGGTTAAACGTCTAATTTTTGAGTTGCCAATTTCTTTTCCCAATTCCAGGAGGATGCAATCATTTGCTCCAAATTTCTTTCAGCTTTCCATCCTAATTCTGTGTTTGAATAGTTTGTATCAGCATACATTGATTCAATATCTCCGGGACGTCGATCAACAATTTTATACGGTAAGGAAAGTCCAGAAACTTTTTCAAACATGTGCACTAATTCCAACACTGAATAACCTTTTCCTGTTCCGATGTTAAAGGTTTCAAAATTGGATTTAGTTTCATTGTTAAGCAAACGCTCTATCGAGATAACGTGCGCTTTCGCCAAATCAACAACATGAATGTAATCACGTATGCAAGTGCCATCTTTGGTTTGATAATCATTCCCATAAATTTCAACCATTTTTTTACGTTTCCCAATAGCAGTTTGAGTAATAATTGGGACGAGGTTGTTGGGCATGCCCAGCGGAAACTCACCAATTAATGCTGATTCGTGGGCTCCTGCCGGATTAAAATAGCGCAAACTTATGGCATTAAATTTCTGACGTTCAACCACATCACGCAAAATAATTTCGCTCATAATCTTGGTACTTCCATAAGGAGAGGTTGCTTCCTTTATTGGAGCCTGCTCTGTAACCGGTAATGAATCTGGATTACCATAAACGGTACAAGAAGATGAAAATACAAATCCCTTCAAATCGAGGTTATACTGTGCAATTCCTTGCAAAATATTAAGTAATGAAATAAGGTTATTGTGGTAATACTTAAGTGGTTGAAGCACCGATTCACCTACTGCTTTAAGTGCTGCAAAGTGTATTACGGCATTAATGCTTTGGTGTCGATTAAAAAAGTCAGCAAGGGCAGCATAATTACACAAATCAACCTGCTCAAAATCAGGACGAATTCCGGTTATCTTTTCAATTCCATCAAGGGCTTCAATACTTGAATTATTAAGATTGTCGAGGATTACTACCTCGTGCCCTTTTTGTAACAACTCTACAACCGTATGCGAACCAATATATCCTGTACCACCCGTGACTAAAATTTTCATCAAATGCTTGTAAAAAATTGCCCGCAAATATAGTCATTTGAACCATGCTTCTATAGGCGCAAAGTTTGATTTCACCGAATTTTATTGAACAGGTATTGCTATGATCGCATGGCCTCAACAGGGTCGAGCCTAGAAGCAGTATAAGAAGGTATAAATCCTGAAACTATACCGATAATAGCAGAAATTGTTATTCCAAGTAGAATATTTGAATTGCTGAGTTCTATCGATAAATCAGAATAATTATTTACTATTAAAGTACCCGTAAAAATAAGCAAGAGTCCAATACCTCCACCTATTATACACAGTACCATTGATTCAATTAAAAACTGTATTAAAATAAAGTAATTTTTTGCCCCAAGCGCCTTTTGAATACCAATTTGATTGGTTCGTTCTTTCACTGAAACAAACATGATATTAGCAATTCCGAAGCCTCCTACCAATATTGAAAAACCACCAATGATCCATCCTGCAAGTCCAATTACCGCAAATACCGAATCAAAACCTGAACTAATTAAACTGATTTCATTCAAGGCAAAATCATCATCGGCAAGTGGTTTTAATTTGCGAATTGCGCGCATAATTCCGGTTAGCTCGAATTTTAGTTCATCAACTTCAATTCCGGGTTTCGCTTTTACCATAATAGTAGGATCGATACGTTCGCTTCGCAAATCAACAAAATTGCGCAGGTAAGCTATGGGCAATAAAATTGTATTGTCGTTCGAATTTCCCATCATGCTGCTTCCCTCCTTCTCAAATACACCTATTACTGTTGCATTGCGGTTAAATAACTTAACTTGCTTTCCAATTGCTTCTCCATCGCCAAATAAGCTTTCGGCAATGGTTGAGCCAATTATAGCATAAGGCTTTCCACTTTCAGATTCGGCATCCGTAAAATACCTGCCAGCCTGCAATTCAAAATTCTTAACTTTATAATAGTTGTGTGAAACACCACTCACCTCTGCATTTTCAACACTATTTGTCTTGTGTTTTACCGTTTTATTTACATCAACCATAAAACAAACCGATTCAGCCATGGCGCTTCGGTGCTCTATTTCCTTCACTTCATCAACCTTTGGAGTAGGACGGTTCATGTATTTCCACCAAGGGTATTCGTCACCAAACGACCAAGGCCACTTTTGCACAAATACCACATTGCTTCCTAGTGAGGCAACACTGCTACGTATATTGCTTTCAAGTGAATCGACTACCGTAAATACCGAAATAATTGCGAATATACCAATGGTAATACCCAGCAATGAAAGTAACGTACGAAGTTTGTTACTGATCAAAGCATGATAAGCAAAGCGAAAGCTTTCTAAAAAAATCTTTTGCCAAATCATCTCAAATGGGAAGGTTGGAATAGTCCACTTACTTCATTATTGTAATAGTGCCGGTTTTGCTGAAAGGTTTATTATCGATGCTACTCGCATGAATAACGTAGACATAAATTCCTTCGGGAATATTTTTGGGATTCCAACTTTGAGCTACATCGTTACTTTTAAAAATAAGTTCTCCCCAACGGTTGAATACTGAAAATTCAAAATCCTTTATTCCAGTTCCCCTAACCATGAATATATCATTTATCGCATCACCATTAGGAGAAAAAGCAGTTGGAATATAAACCGACATAGGAGGAAAAACAGTTTCACTAACCGAATCCAAACAACCGATAGTATCGGTAACAATCAGTTTCACTTGATGTGCTTGAGAAAAAGCGTATTCATGAATTGGGTTGAATGCAAATGAAGTTGTGTTATCTCCAAAATCCCAATAATAATGAACAATATTAGAAACTGAACTATCAATAAACTGTGCAAGCAAATCAGATTCGAAATAATACCCAAATTTCGCTCGAGGTTTTGAAATATAAACACCGACCGTATCACTAGTTGAATATCCGCAATTATCACTTACAGCAACAATATAACTTTTATTTTTGCTAGAATTCACTGTGATGCTACTATCGCTAAAAGTTCCCTTATTCCAACTGTACGAATAGGGAGCAAATCCATCGATTCCCTTAGCGATTAAAGTAACAGGTTCATTTTCGCATACCACGGTATCTTTTGAAATCGTCATCTGCAGCGGAACATAAGGTACTACAACAACGGTCACTGTTGAAGCTGCTATATTCCCACAAGTATCTCTAATTGTTACTGTAAAATTACTGGTGGTTGCAGGATTTACAGTTTTGCTGGCACCAGTTCCCAATCCATTGTCCCAAGTATAGGTATAAAAAGCAGCGCCGCCACCTCCTTGCGCTGTTATAGTTGTGCTAGCTCCCGGACAATAAATTGTATCAGCCGGCAGCACACTCGCTACAACAGGTGAAAAGGTATCCACGCTAATGGTAACGCTATCGGTTGCAACGTGACTGCCACACGTATCTGTAACTGTAACTATATAGGTTGTGGTTACAGCAGGAGCAACCGTATGCCTTTTACCAGAGCCAATACCTTGATTCCACAAATAAGTATAACCAGGAATTCCTCCACTTGGGAACGCATCTATGGTTGAATTTTGATTCGGACATATGATGCTCGAATCGGCACTTGCATTGGCAACTACAGGCACAACATCCGACAAATATAATTTGAATGGTTTGGTGGTAACCGTCAAACAAGATGATGGATTTACATTAATGGGTGTTAGAATAATGGATTCAAATCCTTCGGCCACGTTATCTTCAATTGCTTGAACTATAACTGGTGAATGATTTTGGCCGGCAGCAAAAACAACACTATCCGGAATCGCTAAAAAATCACTTCCCATAGCTGCCGAACCAGCTATAGTAAAATGAACGGTATCGGCCAAAGCGGTATTTCCACCTCTTATAAAATCAAGTACTGCAATTCCACAACCTTCGTATAACACGGTATCTCCAGCTGCTCCTGTATGTCCTGCCCCTCCTAACGAAACAGCGCTATTTATGGTAACAACTGGACTACTAAAGCTCAATGCTTCTAAAAACACGCCTGAATCATAAATACCATCCGAGGCATCGGCAATGGCCATTTTAATATGATAAGTTGCTCCACACTGAACATGGCTAATGGCAGTCAATACCGAAGTGAAGCCGTCGTACTGTATGGTTGTTCCAGGTATTGTTTGATTGTCGATATAGTATGCACAATTGGTACAAGGACCAGTATTTGTATTGCCGTTATTTACCGAGTTAATTGTAATTGGAGAAGTGGTATTCGGAATAAGCGCAATGTTTTTTGAATTCAGTGTGAAGGTTCCAGAAATTCCGGGTCCACGTATAAAAAATCCAAAAACATCGTTCACACTGTTTACAAATTCCGGGTATTCTTCTGATCCAAACACATACCTGAATTTAACTGTATCGTAAGCAGGAACAAAATCAAATTCGAGTATTGCTTTATTATGCGTAGTAGTTGCTGTTCCGGTTGATGCAGTCAAAGCATCTAAATCAGTATCGCCACCCAAGAAATTATCCAACCCTGCACTTCCATTATTATTTGGACCATGCGGCCCATCGCCATTGTTTAAAATGGTACCTGTAGTCATTACAATACCACTATCTAATCCCAGGTTTGTGTTGCCTTTAAAGAATCCTATATTATCGTATTTTGCAGTGGTAGTCGCAGTTGAAATGATTCCATTAAAACGAACATTGCTAATGGTAATTCCGGTTCCTAGCAAGGTATTTTTAACTAAATCGTAAGGAGTTCGCTTTTGCGTAGTAAGCTGTGCTATGGCAACATTTATGAAAGAATGGAGAATAACAAGTATTCCTGCCAAATAAAATACATAGCGATATCGATTTAATTGCCGGTTCATTTGAAGCAAATGTAAGTAAATACTTTAGGTAGTAAATGCAAAATCGATGAATAAATAAACATCCAAGCAATTGTGATAAATAATTAAATCAAATTGTATTTTCGCACACAAAATTTAACTAAATGGAAACTATTCGTAACTATATTGAATCACACAAAGAACGCTTCTTAACCGAATTAATTGAATTGTTGCGTATCCCTTCTGTAAGTGCCGATCCAAAATATGCTGCCGATGTATTGCGCACAGCCGAAGCTGTTAAAAATAGTTTGATTGCTGCGGGAGCTCAAAATGCTGAAGTATGCGCTACAGCCGGAAACCCAATTGTTTATGCCGAAAAATTGGTGCACCCCGACTTACCTACGGTTTTAGTTTACGGACATTATGATGTGCAACCTCCTGATCCACTTGAACTGTGGAATTCTCCTCCATTTGAGCCGGTAATAAAAGACAATAAAATTTATGCCCGTGGAGCTTGCGATGATAAAGGACAATTTTTTATGCATGTAAAAGCTTTGGAATTAATGCTGGCGAATGGTGATTTACCTTGCAATATTAAATTTATGATTGAAGGCGAAGAAGAAGTTGGTTCCACTAACCTGGGTCCCTTTTTATCGGCAAATAAAGAAAAACTTAAAGCCGATGTGGTGTTAGTTTCCGACACAGGAATATTGGGTAATGACACTCCAAGTATTTGTGTTGGCTTACGTGGATTAAGCTATAATGAAGTAGAAGTTACAGGACCAGGAAGAGATTTGCATTCAGGCTTGTATGGTGGAGCGGTTGCTAATCCTATTAATATTTTGTGCGACATGATTTCATCGCTTATTGATAAAAACGGGCACATTACGATTCCTGGATTTTACGATGATGTTGAAGAATTAACCAAAGAAGAACGTGATGAAATGGCCAAGGCTCCCTTTGATGTTGAAACGTTTAAGAAATCAATAAACTTAAGCGATATCAAAGGCGAAGCAGGTTATACAACACCTGAGCGAACTTCTATACGACCAACCTTGGATGTGAATGGAATTTGGGGCGGTTATATTGGCGAAGGAGCTAAAACAGTGATAGCTTCAAAGGCTTATGCAAAAATTTCTATGCGTTTAGTTCCCCATCAAAGCAATGAAAAAATTACCGCGCTTTTTCAAAAACATTTCGAATCTATTGCACCATCATCGGTTAAAGTAAAAGTTACACCACACCATGGTGGTGAACCTGTTGTTACTCCAACCAATAGCATTGCTTACAAAGCAGCCAGTAAAGCCATGGAAACTAGTTTTGGTAAAAAACCAATTCCTGTTCGCAGTGGAGGTAGTATTCCCATTGTCGCACTTTTTGAATCAATTTTGGGTTTAAAAACTGTGTTACTTGGATTTGGACTCGACAGTGATGCAATTCATTCGCCCAATGAACATTATGGTTTGTTTAATTACTATAAAGGAATTGAAACTATACCTTTATTTCACAAATATTTTGCAGAATACAGCAAATCGAATACTTAAAAAGTACAGTCGTTTATTAGTAATACATATTTTAGTTAAATTTAAAACGAACTATGCAGCTCGAATCAACTAGTTCTTGGTGCCGAAAACCATAGAGAAAGGTGCGAGAATAAATAATTTGATTTTATTTCAATTAATTTATTTCTTTGCACATTAATTTTATAAACCAAATTCAATAAAAATGTCAGACATTACATCAAGAGTAAAAGCAATTATCGTTGATAAATTAGGCGTAGACGAAAAAGAAGTAACCGCCGAAGCAAGTTTTACCAATGATTTGGGTGCCGATTCACTCGACACCGTTGAGTTAATTATGGAGTTTGAAAAAGAATTTAATATTGCCATTCCGGATGATCAGGCAGAAAACATTGGAACTGTTGGTCAAGCCATTGCTTACATTGAATCAAACATTAAGTAAAAATCTATGCAATTAAAACGGGTAGTAGTTACAGGATTGGGAGCATTGACTCCTATAGGTAATACCATTCCCGAATATTGGGAAAATTTAATTAATGGTGTCAGCGGTGCTGACACCATTACTCGTTTTGATGCAAGTAAGTTTAAAACCCGTTTTGCTTGTGAAGTGAAGGGGTTTGACCCGAATAATTTTTTCGACCGAAAAGAAGGCCGCAAACTGGATGCATATGCTCAATATGCCTTGGTTGCTGCCGATGAAGCCTTTAAAGATTCGGGAATCGATTTAACCAAAATTAATTTAGATAGGGCCGGCGTAATTTGGGGAAGTGGTATAGGAGGTTTAGATACCTTTTTAACAGAAGCAACCGGATTCGCATTAGGCGATGGAACACCTCGTTTTAATCCTTTCTTTATTCCTAAAATGATTGCCGACATTGCTTCCGGGCATATTTCAATCAAATACGGAATTAGAGGTCCTAATTTTACAACTGTTTCGGCCTGTGCTTCTAGCACCAATGCTTTAATTGATTCGTTTAATTACATTCGATTAGGTAAAGCCGACATACTTTTTACAGGAGGTTCAGAAGCAGCTGTTAATCAAGCCGGTATGGGTGGGTTTAATGCCATGCATGCCATGAGTGAGCGAAATGATTCTCCAAAAACTGCTTCACGTCCATTTGATTTAGATCGCGACGGATTTGTATTAGGTGAAGGTGCAGGTGCACTAATTTTAGAAGAATTGGAGCATGCCAAAGCACGCGGAGCGAAAATATATTGCGAAGTAGTTGGGGGAGGAATGAGTGCCGATGCTCACCATATAACAGCCCCTCACCCTGAAGGATTAGGTGCACTTAATGTTATGAAAAATGCATTAAGCGATGCCGAAATGCTTCCTACTGAAATTGATTATATTAATGTTCACGGTACTTCCACTCCTCTTGGTGATGTAAGTGAAACCAAGGCCATTACCAGTGTGTTTGGCGAACATGCTTATGCATTAAATATCAGTTCAACCAAATCAATGACCGGACACTTATTGGGTGCAGCCGGTGCCATTGAAGCTATTGCAGCTATTTTAGCTGTAAAAAACGACATTGTTCCTCCTACCATCAATCATTTTACCGACGATCCAGCCTTTGACCCACGATTGAATTTTACGTTTAACAAAGCTCAAAAACGTGTGGTTAGAGCTGCATTAAGCAATACATTTGGTTTTGGCGGTCACAACGCTTCGGTGATTGTAAAAAAGTATAATTCCTGATTTTACTTCATTGAGTTTTCTTTCGAACTGGCGTTTATTAAACAGTAAAGACAAAAAACTGGCTCAATCGCTAAAGAATATTTGTGGGTTTTATCCTTCCAATATTGAATTGTACAAAATGGCATTCCGCCATAGCAGCGTTTCAAAACACATTAAAAGTGGAGTAAGCAACAGCAATGAGCGACTCGAATTTTTAGGTGATGCTATATTGGGTTCGGTTGTGGCTCATTTCTTATTTATGAAATTTCCCTTTCGGGATGAAGGCTTTTTAACCAAGATGCGTTCGCGTATTGTTAGTCGACAAAACATCAACAAGCTGGCAGTGAAATTAGGCATTGAAAGCTTTATTATAAAAATTAATGATGCAGGTCCGGGGTTTAAGTCCATGAATGGAGATGCATTGGAAGCCTTTATTGGTGCTATATATTTGGATAAAGGATACAAGGTGGCACAAAATTTTGTACTTAACCGAATCATTAAAATACATGTGGATTTAGATCAGGTAGAAAATAATGATTTGGATTTTAAGAGTAAGATGATAGAGTGGAGCCAACGTTACAAAAAGCAAATGCGCTTTGAGTTAATTGGTGAAGAAGGAAAGGGACATGAAAAATTTTACACGGTTAACTTACTAATCAGTGGTGAGATAAACGGCACAGGCAAAGGATTTTCTAAAAAAATAGCTGAACAAATGGCTGCTGAAGTTGCTTGTAATAAGTTGGGGATTTAAATCAATTAAGTTTTGGAGATTTAAAGAAGCACAAAAAGTTGGTTGATAACACCCTCAAATAATATCTTAATTTTAATAGCGAAGCTAAGCAATTGCCTAGCTAATTTACCTTTGGAGTGAAGCTCCGTACAATCTATTCCATTTTTACAAAAGTTCGAGTTCTCATTACTCCTGCTTTGGCATCGTTTAGTATGACCGAATAGATGCCATTACGCAAGATAGAAATTGCTAGGATCGCAATTTTGCCTTTACGTTGAATGGAAGGTAACATTAAGCGCCCCCAACTATCGTAAACTTGAATGCTTGTTTCAAATGAAAAATCAGTTAAATCAATCGATACTGTATTTTGAGCAGGATTGGGATATAAACTAAAGTTTTTATCTTTTATTTGAAGCTGATTTTCAGTTGTTAGCAAATCGATTGTGTTTACTACTGTATTTGTAACAATTGCAGGATTAATATCAAAATAAATATAGGCTGTATTTTCAAAAGTAGTGCCATGAGCAAGGTTTGCTTTTTGCGCTATTTCAAAAACTACATAGCCATTACTCCCAAGCATATCAGTTGCACTATCGGGTAAATTAATATTGTTAAATACAAACCAAACAACATTATTCACCAAATAAGTATTACTGATGGGATGACTGCTGCCAATTACTTTTAGCGACTGGTAGTCGAGAGCGGCGCTAAGTGTATCAGCAATACTAATATTGATAGCTTCAGCATTTCCGGTGTTCTGAAAATGCACCGTATAAGTCATTTTTTGGTTATTTAAAATTGCACCAAAAGCACCCGTGCCTTCCGGTTGTACTAGCTTTTCGTTTGGATCGAATGAATTGCGAATTATGGTATTACAAAATGCCCTATTATTTAAAGTATCATCATCGCCTTGAAAAGGTAAAACAGTAGCATAAAAATCAAATACCGCCCCCGGAGTTAGGATTGAAGTAGTGGCAATGACATCAATATGAAAAATTGGACTATTATAATTGATACTAGGAATATTCCAAAAAATAGTATCCCCATTTTGTAGACTTGGCGCTAAGGAACACCCAACGTAATTAACGCCCGAATCGAGCACTAAAAAAACAGTACCCGATTGACTTACGCAACCATCGTTCATTACATCTAAATATACATGTGAAGGAAAACCCGGACGAAACACAGAAGTAGAAACAAGTACTGATAAGTCAAAAGCATTTTGATTAGGGCCATTTATTTTTGTGTCAACATTCGAAATACATCCTCTTGAATCGCTTGCCTGAACATTAAAATAACCCGGTTGGTTTGACACAACATGTGTTGAGGTATTGATAGGACTTGTATTCCACAAAAACGAGTAAGGAGGAGTACCCTGATAGGCATTTGCAAAAAGCTCACCATTGCTGGTGCAGGTTACATCAAATAAACTGTCTAAACAAACATAAAAATTACTGCACGTATCCAGTGAATATTTAGCAAAAAACAAATCGTACCATCCTCCAAAAAAGGGTGCTGTTGGCTGATTAGAGGATTGTGGATTTAAGTATGCATAACCATAATATTGGCCGGCTAAATATACCGTTGGTAAATGACTATAATCAAAATACCCATACATGGATTTACTTACTTTTTGCGCCCATATAAAATTCAAATTGCTGTCGTATTTAATAAGGTAATTGCTTGGTGTTCCTCCTCCAAATATTTTATAACCGGGTCCGGGATCAAGATCTGCAACACTTTGTAAGTTCACGGGTAGGTACAAATTCAAAAGGCTATCTGCTTCCATGATGTAACAGTTTTTGATTAAACTTTTCGCGTTCAAAAAGTTGCCATTACTATCAATTTTTAAAAAATAGGAACTATAATTAGGGTCCGAAAAATTAAACGAGAGTGTATCGTGCAAGGCAATAAAATCACCATCTCCCCTGCAGTAGCCAAGTGCTAAAATGGTATTTTGATGGTCTATTTCAATTGAGTTTACTTCATTGTTATCACCACTTTCAAAGTAATCAAACCAAACATATTTTCCTGCCGAATCAAGTTTTGCGATATAACTATTGGGCCCGTCCCACATGTTACTTCCCATCATGGTATAGTAAATTGCCGTTCCATCTACATAATAAAGCGTAGTATCGATATCGTAGGCGGTACTTCCTTCAAAACTTCCTCCAATTATAATATTTTGCGCGCCATCTACTTCAAATAAACGTGGGCGTTCGGCTAAGTGCCTTGCCCAAATATAATTCCCATTAAGGTCGTATTTCGCAATAAAAGGTCCACTGGTAAAATAGTTTCCAAAAACAGTAGCAACAGCTGGTCCCGGATCAAAATCAACGGAATCCTGACATTGGCCTATTAAATATAAATGATCAAACTTATCAAAATGCAACTCACAGCCATAAACCGTAAAATTACTCTGTGTTTCAATTGATTTGGCCCAAATAAAATTGCCATCGTTGTCGTATTTTGCAAAAAATAAATTGTAAAGATTACTGCTTCCGTTCATAAGCAGATTTTGATTTGGCCCGGGATCCAAATCAATTGTATCGCGATAGGTTCCTGTCAAATAAATATTGTTATAAGCATCTATTGATAGAGAATAACCATAGCTGGTTCCCTTGCTAGTAAAACGCTTGAACCACTTAAATTTTCCTAGAGAATCGTATTTGGCTAGGATTACATTTCCAGCCGCTGGAATCACCAATTGTTGAACAGCTGTATCAGGATCCAAATCGATCGTATCGCCAAAAAAAGCACATAAGAAAGCATTCCCATGTTTGTCGAAAACTGTATTGCCGCGATCATCGCTTTTACTTCCTATTCCAAAACCCCAATCCATTGTTAGGCCACTATTTTGAGAAAAAACATAACAATTGAAAGCAAAAATTAGGAGTATCACTAATTTTGTTTTGTAAAAGAAAGTATGGGGATAGTTCATGGTAAAATTTATTTAATACTCTAAGTTACACTATTTATATTAAGCTCGGTGAAATACTGCAAGAATTGGGTGATGAACCTTAATAAATAAAAAGGGGCTGTCCTTGTAAGACAGCCCCTTTTTCAAAGAATATAAAATGAAATTATTTCACTACGTTAAACTGACGTGAAGTAGTTTTACCATTCATAGTAAACAAACAAGTATAAACACCATTGCTCAAACGAGAAACAGGTAATTCAACTGTTTGTGTTCCTTGTGTTGCTACAAATTTAGAAGCGCTCACTACTTGTCCTTTCATGTCGTAAATTTTGTATTCAACACGTTGATTTGTAGAAGCTGAATTAATTTTAATTGAAACATTCGCATTAGAAGGGTTTGGGTAAAAAGTTCCAATTGCTGAATTGTCTTCGGTTGTATTGGTAGTAACACCTGTATTTACATCCTGAATTGTAATACCTAAATTAAAGTCTGTATTTTCACGACTGCGGTAAATTGACCAGTTATTAGCAAATACCTCATATGTACGGTTACTGTAAGGAGCAGTTGCAACAGTACCAATACCAATTCCATCACCTAGCATAAACCATTCTAAAAATACACTGCTAGTAGTTAAGTAAATTGGATTAGTTAAAATAATATCGCTATAAGTTCCTAGCGTAATAGTAGTTGAATCAACCCAAACTGAATCAAGCAAAGCTCCAGGTCCACCATTAGGTCCGGCATTGTCATATAATTTTAAGCAATAGCTAGCATTTTGAGCATTGGCAGCAATTAGCGCATGCAAAGTAGTTACTTTACAAGGTAAATAAGGTAATGGAATTTCAACACCAACACCTGCATTTCCACCTGACCAAGCAATATTTCCACTTGAAGCAGCACCTGCATCAAAAGTAAGTTTAATGTTAGTAGCAGTAGTATCAACAACCACTAACTCGCATGATTTAGTATTGTTGGTAGGCGTTGCATCACCTGTTAACTGGGTAGCGCTGTTAAAAGTAAAAGTACCTGCTGTAGCAGGTTGCCAAGCTTTTGGATAAGTGAAAGCTTCAGATTGTCCAGGTTGTAAAGTATCAACAGTAAAGGTTGTTGAAGTTCCTCCACCCACTAATACTTGAGAAGCATTGCTAATATTCTTTACATTTCCTTGAACATTAAATCCATTTAAAGTAGTATTTCCTGAATTTCTTGCTTCACCTGATAATGTAAATGGACCGCCAACAGCGGCTGAACGCTTTGATAAAAATAATCCTCCAGATTCGCTATTGTTTACAAACGAAGTTGCAGCATCACTAACTGAGAAAGTAGAATTAGCAGGATAATAAAATTTAACTGCATAGTTAGCTACAGGATAAGCATCGTGTGAATGCAACAAACCAACATTTCCTGAGTTGTTTTCGATACCTAATGTAAGGAAATCGGTAGGATTTTGGTAGGTTCCAATTTGATTTTGATACTGGAAGGTAATTGAACTATCAATAGTTGATAATATTACTTGGAAAGTATTTGAACCATCAAATCCATTTACCTGCTCCCAAAAAGGTGCATTAATCCAAGAAATAATCAATGAGTCGTTATCAGCACTTTTCCATTTCCAGCATGCTGCAGTATTACCCGGAAGTGGGTCAAAGTTTAAATCGCAAGCAAAAGGAGCGATATAATTATTTGGTGCAGTTGATAAAGGAATAGTTGGAATTGGGGCTGCGATAGGACTATTTGTAAATCCGATGTACCCATTACTTCCAATCCAGATGTTGTTTACATCGTACCAGTAAAAATGGAAAGGAAATCCAATGGTTGATGCCACATTGTTATCGTCGGATAAACCACTAATTTGGGTTGCATCACCAAATGTGGTAATGTCAATCCAATTGTAAGCCGGCCCATTGGGATCGTTACTGTCGCGCCAAATATACCCGTAAGCATCTGGTCCGCCAGTTGTTTGAGCCTGCGATGCTGTCATTAATGATGTAATGGCAGCAAGAGTTAGTAAAATTTTTTTCATCGTTTTTAGATTAATTATTTAAGGGTTTAATTTTCTGACTGCTAAAATAGGAAATTTATTTGTTTACAGTGCACTCACAGCATTTTTAACATTTCAAAGTTTCCAATTAATTGGTTGCAAATTATTTTGAGTAAGAATAGCATTTGTTTTGGAAAAATGCTTGCAACCAAAAAAACCGTTGTAAGCTGAAAATGGCGATGGGTGCGCAGCTTGTAAAACAAAATGTTTGTGTGTGTCGATAAGCGGCAATTTCCCTTGTGCAAATTTTCCCCAAAGTAAAAATACGATACCTTCTCGTTGTTCCGACAAAGCTCTAATAACCGCATCAGTGAACACTTCCCAACCCTTTCCCTGGTGTGAACCTGCTTGATTTTCGCGTACAGTTAAGGTGGCATTTAACAACAAAACTCCTTGTTTGGCCCAGGATTCAAGATCGCCATTGTTGGGAATTGGCAAACCCAAATCGTCACGTAGTTCCTTAAAAATGTTTTGCAAACTAGGTGGAATCTTACATTCAGGTGCAACCGAAAAACACAATCCATTTGCCTGACCAATTCCATGATAGGGGTCTTGCCCAATAATAACTACGCGTACATTGTGAAATGCAGTTGTATTAAATGCATTAAAAATTAAAGACCCCTTAGGGAAAACTTTGTATAGCTTACGCTCAGCTATTAAAAAGTCTTTTAGTTGAGCAAAATAATGAGCCTCAAATTCGTCTTGTAAAACTTTTTTCCAACTAGGTTCAATTTCGATACTCATTTTAGGTTCAATTGAGACTCTGTTTTTGATGCTTTTTTGATTTCATTAAATTATTTATATTTGTCGCTGAATTTTTTAGACAGACAACCGAACAACAAATTTTTCCTGATGAAAAAGATAATCGTAGCAACAATTGTATTAGCACTAGGGTCTTTTGTACTTTCTTCTTGCAAAACCCACGAGCGTTGTCCTGCCTATGGAACTATCTCTCAGCCTGCTCACAAAAAGGCTGTTTAATTTTTACCTTTTTTTCCTTTAATCCCAACCTGAAGCAAGTACATCCGCCAGGTGCATTATTTTCAATGGCTTTTGATTTTTCTTCAAAATGCTTTCAAGATGCAATAAACAAGAGGCATCGGTTGAAATAATAAAATCGGCTCCGGTTTCTTCAGCATCTTCAATTTTTTGCTTTGCTAAACTCACAGCTATAGGCTCCATCTTTACCGAAAATCCTCCACCAAAACCACAACACGCTTCAGACTGTTTCATTTCCTTTAGTTCCAACCCTCTCACTTTTTCGAGTAGTATTCGTGGTTCATTTTTTATTCCAAAATTACGTATTGCGGTGCATGAATCGTGGAAAGTTGCTACACCATTAAGCGTCGCACCAATGTTGGTTATTTTTAACACATTCACCAAAAAATCACTGAACTCGTACATGTTCTTTTGAATTTGTTTGTATTCGTTATGAAGAACAGAATTGTGAAACATTTCGTTGTACTGGTTTTTTACAAATCCAACACAGGATGTTGATGGACAAACAATGTATCGATCATTTTGAAACTCGCGAATAAATTTATCGCCTACTTCTTTGGCTTCGTCCCAAAATCCCATATTAAATGCAGGCTGACCACAACAGGTTTGTTCAGGATTATAATTAACTGCACATCCCACCTTCTCCAATATTTTAATCATGTTAAGTGCAGTTTCAGGATAAAACTGGTCGATATAACACGGAATAAATAAGTCTACAATCATTCTCCTTCAGCTCGTTTTAAGCGTTCGTACTACTTGCTGGCATTTTGCCTTTAGGAACACGCAGCAATAATAAAAATCCTAGTATAAAAAACACAATTAACATGATTATTGGTTTACGCATGTTGGTGCTCATTTCATTAATAATACCAAAGGTTGCCATTCCCAAAACAATACATACCTTTTCGGTTACATCGTAAAAACTAAAATAACTGGCATGATCCTCTGTTTCGGGTAATAATTTACTATACGTACTTCTAGATAATGATTGTATTCCTCCCATTACCAATCCAACAAATCCTGCAACTACAAAAAAATCATTCGGAGTATAGCAGAAAAAATAAGTGCCCAAACAGGCCCCAATCCAAATACAAACAGCAATCATTAAAGTGCGAATATTTCCAATCTTTTTAGACACATATGAAAAAAGGTAAGCTCCTAAAAGCGCTACAAATTGAATGATCAATATGGTGGTAATTAATTGACCGGTTTCCATTTTAATTTCCTGTGCACCAAACAATGTGGCTACCAACAAAACTGTTTGTACTCCCATGTTGTATACAAAAAAAGCCAATAGATAACTGCGCAACACATAGTTGTGCTTCATATCCTTCCAAACCTTGCGCAATTCTTGGTATCCTTTAGTTAACATATTTTCCCTGCTTTTTCCATTTGCTGCTTTATCAGGTAAATAATAAAATGGTATTTGAGCAAAACCTATCCACCAAATCCCAACGGTTAAAAAAGAAATGCGTGTTGCCATACCGGCATCTGAAATACCAAACCATTCAGGCTTTTGAACCATCATTAAATTAAAAATCAACAACAAGGAACTACCTGCATAACCCATCGCAAAGCCTCGAGCACTAACTTTGTCCTGACTCTGCACTTCAGCAATTTCGGGCAAAAATGCATTGTAAAAAACCAAACTTCCCCAAAATCCAACCGAAGCAAAAACAATTAAAAATATTCCAAAAGTCAAATTATCGCGGGTAAAAAAATACATTAAACTGCAAGATGCAGCTCCGAGATAACAAAAAAATTGCATGAACTTTTTCTTACTTCCTCCATAATCGGCAATACCTGAAAGCAAAGGAATTACAGCTGCTACAATTAAATTGGCCAATGCCAACGAATAATCATACAAAGTGGTATTTTTAAACTGCATCCCTAAAAAGGTAACTACATTCGAAATTTCATTACCAGCATCGTCTTTGGTGATAGTTACTGCTTTGTAATAAATAGGAAGTATGGTAGCCGTAATAACCAGATTATACACCGAATTGGCCCAATCATAAAAGGTCCAGGCCGTTATTACTTTTTTATTTCCTTTTTCCATGCGAAGTTTAATTTAGCTGTTAAATCTAAACTCTTTCACTGTATCAACAAAACACTTTGCTTTATCCTTTTCTATATCTGCATATACACCATGACCTAAATTAGCAATATGGCGATGTGGGCCAAATTCTTTGAGCATTTTTTCGGTCTCCTTTTTAATCGTCTTAAAGTCGGCATATAATAAACAAGGATCCATATTCCCTTGCAAAGTTTTCGATGTTCCTACAGCATTTCGGGATGCAACTACATCCATATTCCAATCCAATCCAATGGTTTCGCACTTTGTTTTTGAAAATTCAGCCAAAGCAAAAAATGCCCCTTTAGCAAATACGGTGATAGGTGTAGTTGGATGACTTTGCTTTATTGCATCGCATATTTGGTTGATGTATTGGTGCGAAAATTCGGTATACTGCACCGGACTTAGTATTCCTGCCCAGCTATCAAAAAGTTGAATAATATCAGCTCCTGCATCAATTTGGGCGCGTAAATAATTGATTGTACTATCGGTAATTTTCTGCAATAATTTATGCGCAGTTTCCGGCTGAGTGTATAAAAATTTCTTGGCTATTGAAAAGGTTTTTGACCCACTACCCTCCACCATGTAAGCCAGCAATGTCCAAGGAGCACCTGCAAATCCGATTAATGGAACGCGGTTATTCAAAGCATGTTTTAGCAATTTAATTGCTTCAATGGTGTAGTGCACATCGCCTGCTTGCGCAACATGCAAAAGGTCAACATCTTGCTCATTGCTTATTGTTTTTTCAAACCAAGGACCTTTGCTCTCAACCATTTTATACGGCAATCCCATTCCTTCAGGAATTACTAATATATCCGAAAAAATGATGGCAGCATCAACACCCAAAATATCAACCGGTTGCAAGCTTACTTCACAAGCAAATTCAGGACTTTCAACTAGGTCTTTAAATCCACCCATTTTTGCTCTTACTTCGCGGTATTCAGGCAATATTCTACCGGCTTGGCGCATTAGCCATACAGGTGTTCTTTCGGTTTTTTCGCCTCTTGCAGCGCGCAGTAACAAATCGTTTTCTAATTTCATGTGGCAAAAATAGTATTATTCATTAAGAGCTGAACAGGAATATTCCAGCTTGAATATTTCAGTTAATTTTAGTTGAATTTTAAGAGAATTTCATTCGAGTTGAACTAATCATAACAATCAGTTTGCCCGGCTCTTCTGTTTAAAATAGGCATTGGCAAACAAAATGAGCAAAATAAAAAAGGTGCCTGCATAAAATTGTATGTTCATTTTTTCTTCCTCACCAAAAATAAAATATGCCAATATGATGGTATAAACCGGCTCAAGATTGGTTGAAATAACTACTGTATAAGGACTCAGCTGCTTCATCACCAAAACACTTGCTACAAAGGCAAAAGCTGTACAAACTATTCCTAGCAAAATAAGATAAAAGAGATCGGAAGATGAAACATGAAAGAGTTCAAGACTTAGTTTTGAACTAAGAAAAAAATAGACCGATATTCCCAAAAAACCACCCAACAATTCGTACATCGACAATGCAACCGCCTCATACTTTGGAGCCAATTTTCCATTTAGCACAGTAAACAAAGCAGATAAAGAAGCTGAGATTACACCATAAAAAATTCCTTCTGAATATCCCGGTTGGAAATTAAAAATGTATAGTAATCCAATAACAACCAGAATTCCAAAAATTAATTCATAGGGGTATATTTTACGTTTAAAAAAAAGTGGTTCAATAAGCGCTGAAAAAAAAGTAGCGAAACTCAAGCAAACTACAGCAATTGAAACGGTGGCACTTTTAATTGACTGATAAAAAAACACCCAATGCAAAGCTATAACTATGCCTACTGCCATTGCTTTACCAATTTGTGGTGAGGATAGTTTAAGTGTCCTCTGTGTAATAACTGCATAAATAGCCACTCCGGCAACAGCAATCAGCATTCGGTACCAAACAAGTGAAACAGCCGGAATACTAATTAAACCTCCCAAAATTCCGGTAAAGCCCCAAATAAAAATTACAAAATGTAAGAGTAAAAAATACTTGTACTTCGAAATAAAAGTATCCATACCTGTGGGTTAGTTACCGAAAAGTTTGGCAATTAAAAATGCGGCTGAAGCAGCTGTAACACCAATAAGCGTAGTTTTAAGAGCTCCCGAAAAAGCATTCTGTCCGGTAAGTTTACTTTTAAAGTAGCCAAAAATAAACAAGCAAATTACAGTGATGATTGAAGAATAAATAAGTCCGTGTTCAGGATTACTCGCGAAAATATAACCACTCAATGGAATAATTCCACCAACTATATAAGAAATACCTATATTGAGTGCACTTTTGCTAGCACGTCTTTCATCCGGCTTTTCAAGGCCAAGTTCGTAACGCATCATAAATTCAACCCACTTGTCTTCGTTCTTGGCCATTTCATCTACAATCAAATGTTGCGATTGTTCCGACAATCCATATTCGGCAAATATTTCGCGCACTTCTCTTTTTTCGGTTTCGTAGTGAGTAACAATTTCATCGTACTCTCTTTTAAGTTCTGAATTGTAATGCTCTATTTCGGTTCGGCCGGCTAAATAGCCTCCCAATCCCATGGCAATGGATCCTGCGCAAATTTCTGCAATACCAGCTGTTATGATAATGCTGTTGGAATCAACAACTCCACTTAAACCGGCAGCTAAAGCAAAGGGAACTGTAAGTCCGTCAGCCATTCCGATTACAATATCTTTAATAATTTCAGATTGTTGAAAATGTTGCTCTGTATGGTGATGGTGTTCTGACATTCTGTATATGTTATTTGACCTTTACTGCAATTTTACGCCAACTACAAGCACATCATCTACTTGTTCTTCTATTCCCTTCCAATCGTAAAATTCTTGAATTACTCTTTTTCTTTGCTCCTCAGGTGCTAATGTATGAATTTCTAAAAACAAATTTTGCAAACGTTTGTACATGTATTTTTTACCTTGCTTTCCACCAAATTGATCAGCAAATCCATCGCTAAAGATGTAAAATGAATCTCCCATTTTTACATCAATTACATGTTTAGTAAATTCTTTGTTAATGGTATAACTATGATTGCCAATAGGCATCGGATCGGCCTTAATAATTTTTAATGCGCCATCGGATATAATATAGAGCGGATTATTAGATCCTGAGAAATAAAGTTTGTTGGTTGAATAATCGATACAACAAAGTGCTACTTCAATTCCATCTTTAATTGATCCATTTTTTTCGTAACGGAATAAATTAATGAGGCGCATTTTTAATATTTCGAGAATAAAATTAGGTCGTGTGATGGTGTTTACGTTTACAATTTCGTTCAACAACGAAACACCAATCATACTGAGCATTGCCCCGGGAACTCCATGTCCTGTGCAATCGGCAGCTACAATACATGCAAAATTATCCTTTTGCCAAGTCCAACAAAAATCACCGCTTACAATGTCTTTAGGTTTGAGAAAAACAAAACTACCGGGAAAAATTTGTTTTATGATTTGCTGTCCGGGTACAATGGCCTTTTGTATGTAGCGTGCATAATTAATGCTATCGGTAAGTTCGCTGTTCTTTTTATAAACTTCGCTATTTGCCTCCTTAAGACTAATGTTGATGCGTTCAATTTCAATTTGCTTTAATTGAAGTGCAGCATTTTTCGACTCTATTTCAATTTCATTTGCTCGAAGTTCATTAAATATTTTTTGCAATTCCTTTCTTGCACTTTCAGTAGCTTTTTCGGATGCACGCGATTTAAGTAATTGCTTTCGATAAACTTCCGACATCCAGGAAATATAAATGCCGGTAGGTACAAAAACAAGTACATAATATAAATGTTCTGTAAAATTTCCACTTTGTTGTAAAAAGTTAATGCAGATGTATGTTATAATAATATAAGTTACCG
>WBZU01000203.1_pt1 | contig 55841 bp, 53 predicted proteins | sample 5204311 | NCBI WGS metagenome assembly WBZU01 (sample SAMN12344359, study PRJNA552823) | activated sludge metagenome | biome: Activated sludge suspended growth; feature: Nitrification reactor; material: Wastewater; isolation source: activated sludge from nitrification reactor of wastewater...
GGCGTCGACCAGTCCAGACGGAAGTGGCGCCCTTCGACGAGCATGTCGGTGCTGACCGCCACCCGCCCGTCGGGCGCTTGCAGCACCGCGGCGTCATCGCCCGGGCCGACGCTGACCCCGGGCCCCAAGCGACGACCGGCGACCAGTCGGTCGATGACGGTGAACTCGCCCATCTGCCGCAATGTGGGCTCGTCGTCGGTGGCGTCCTCCACCACACGACCTCCTCTCCCGGAGTTCAGGGCGCCCTTAGCGCGTGCGGGATTCCTCGTGGAGGTTTTCGCTCACCGCCAGGGGCGGCATGGACACGTAAGACGGAATCGACGGATAGACACGGTTCATGCCTATGCCGATCGGTCCGTCGTTAACGACAACGTCACACCAGGTCGTCAATTCTATGAGCCGGTCGGTAAGCGGAAGGCAGGTCGCGAGCATGGCCTCAGCTCCCCGTGGCGAGATCGTGTACGCCATAAGACCGAAAGCGTGGCGCAACCTGATAGCGACGTGGGGGCGCTTGTCAGTGCGAAAGACTTCGAGGTTCGCACGCAGTTCCGACTGCGAGAATTCCATCCGGCATGGGGCCACGCCTTCCGGGATCTCGACCCACAGGTATGCATCGAAGTTCCAACCCCACAGAACAATGCCCCAGTCCTCGGGAAGCGAGCCGAGCAACTGCTCGGACGCTTCTGCGAAGTCAGGCGCCAAGACCGCGTCGTCTTCGACAACCGTGATCGGCGTTCCGGTCTCTATGGCCGTCCTCCAGAGCGCGATGTGCGACAAGCCACTGCCGAGGCTCCCTGCGGACCAACCGCAGGGAGCCGCAACGATCCCGTCGCTCAGCAGTTCCTGACGATCGAGTGTTCGTCCGTCAACCGCGGGGAACCGGGTGAAGTCGCAGCAATGCGAGTTGCGTTGCTGAAAAGTCGCCCACCTTTCCTCGTCGCGATCGAGGTTGATGACGTAGGCAGGCATTTCCCTCGTTCCTAGCAGCGAGCACCCTTGGCGTGATGGCGGTTCTCCGTGCCTGCGATCTCCGTTGAGTTACCAGTCCCGATTCGGAGCCGGTGGCTGGAGTACCTTGAGCACGAAGTCTAGGACCGGGGAAGCGGGAGGAGACGAGGTGCAGGCCGATTCCGGCGAGGCGACTGCCGCCCCGCCCGAGGACGACGGCCCGCCCCGCGGTCTGGTCATCGCCGCGATAGTGCTGACCCTCGCGGCGATCGGGGCCGTGCTGGCCTTCGCGGGATCGCGGCACACCCCGGCGGCTCCGGTCGCCGTCGCCGCCGTCCCGGCGCCGCAGGCCGAGAGTCCCGAATGCCAGGCGCTCATGGCCACGCTGCCCGACAGCCTCGGCGAGAACTATCGGCGCGCCGACACCGCGCAACCCACCCCGGCCGGCACGGCGGCCTGGCGCGGCAGCGGTACGTCCGAGGGCGACCCAGTGGTCCTGCGCTGCGGGCTCAACCGGCCGGCGGAGTTCGTCGTCGGCTCACCGCTGCAGATGGTCAACGGGGTGCAGTGGTTCCGGCTGGAGGATCCGCAGTCGCCCCTGGCCACCTGGCTGTGCGTCGACCGGGCCGTCTACGTGGCGTTGACGCTGCCGACCGGGTCGGGCCCGACACCGATCCAGGCGATGTCCGACGTCATCGACCGAACCATGCCCGCCATGCCGATCCGGCCGGCACCGGCGCGCTGAGTCAGCGCAGGCCGGTTCCCCGGGCCAGCGCCGTCTCCACCATGGTGCCCACCAGCGTCTGATAGTCCACGCCGCTCGCGCCCCACATCCGCGGGTACATCGAGATGGTGGTGAAACCCGGCATGGTGTTGATCTCGTTGACCACCGGGCCATCCTCGGTGAGGAAGAAGTCCACCCGCGCCAGTCCCTGGCAGTCCAGGGCGTCAAAGGTGCGAATCGCCAAGTCCTGCAGGAGCTTCACGGTCTCGTCGTCGACCACGGCGGGCACGTCGAGCTCGGCGGCGTCGTCGAGGTATTTGGTCTCGAAGTCGTAGAAGCCCCCCGAGTCGCCGGCCACGCCGGCCACCCGGATCTCCCCGATGGTGCTGGCTTTGACGGTGCCGTCGGGGAATTCCAATACGCCGCATTCGAGTTCGCGCCCGTTGATACCGGCCTCCACGATCACCTTGGGGTCGTGGCGGCGTGCCGCGGCGATCGCCGCGGCGAGGTCGGCGGGGTCGGTCACGGGGCTGACCCCGATCGAGGATCCACCGCGGGCCGGCTTGACGAACAACGGAAAGCCAAGACGAGCAAGCTCTTCGGCGGCCGGCCAGCTGCGCCCCGGCCGCAGGACGAGATAGTCGCCGATCGGTAGACCATCGGCTGCCATCAGCTTCTTGGCGAACTCCTTGTCCATCCCCGCCGCGCTGGCCAGCACCCCGGCGCCGACATAGGGCAGCCCGGCGAGTTCGAGCAGGCCCTGGATGGTGCCGTCCTCCCCGTAGGGCCCGTGCAGGATCGGGAACACCACATCGACCGACGCGAGGATCTCCGCGGCGTGCGCCAGCGCAGTCTCGGCGTTGCCGGTCACCTCGGGCAGCCGGCCGTCGGCGATCGCCATGCTGTCCGGGTCGGCATCGGTGCGCAGCCAGCACCCCTCCCGCGTGATGCCGACGGGCACGGCCTCGAACCGATCCGGATCGAGGTGGCGCAGGATGCTGCCCGCCGACACGCAGGAGATCGCATGTTCGGAGCTGCGGCCGCCGTAGACGACGGCAACGCGGATCCGGGAACGGGAAGTCACAAGCTAGAGAGGCTACAGCCCGGCCCCATCCAGGGCCGCCACGACGTCGGCCACCAGGTCATCGGTGTCCTCGATACCGGCCGAGATGCGGGCGAAGCCGTCGGAGACGGCGTCGCCATGGCGGGCCCGGCGGTCGACTGAGGTGTGCATGCCGCCGAAGCTGGTCGCGGCCACCAGGAGGTCACTGCGGCGCACCAGGGCATGCACGGCATCGGCGTCGGCGAGTTCGATGGAGAGCAGGCCGCCGAACCTCCTCATCTGGTTGACCGCGATCGGGTGTGACGGATCCTCCGGCAGGCCCGGGTAGCGCACCGACCGCACCGCGGGGTGTTCGTGCAGGGCGGTGGCAAGCGCCAGCGCGTTCTGACACTGGCGGTCGAAGCGCAGTCCGAAACTTCCGATGCTGCGCAGCAGCAGCCAGGACTCCATCGCACCCAGGATGGGGCCGGCGAGCAGTCGTTCGCGCGTCACCGCATCCATCAACTCCGGCTGGCTGCCTGCGACATAACCGGCGACGAGATCACTGTGCCCCGCAAGCGCTTTGGTGGCGCTGGCGACCACAAGGTCGGCGCCCATGGACAGCGGGAGCTGACCGAGCGGTGTCGCGGCGGTGTTGTCGACCAGAAGCCGACCGCCGCGGCGGTGACAGATGCCCGCCAGCCGGTGCAGGTCCACCACGTCCAGCGCCGGGTTCGTCGGCGTCTCGGCGAGTACCACATCGGCAGTCCCGGCGGCATCGTACATCTCGGCAGAGGCGGCCTCAAGCACCGTAATACCCAGCGGTGCAAGGTTTTCCACGGCATAGCGACGCACTTGGTAGTAGCCGTCGGCCGGCACCACCAGCACCGAACCCGGCCGGGTGAGGGCCCGGAACGCCGCGGTGATCGCTGCCATCCCCGAACCGAACGCCAGCGCAGCCGTGGCCTCCTCCAACTGGGCCAGCGCGGACTCGAGTTGAACCCACACCGGGTTCGAGTAGCGGCCGTACATATGGTCTTCGGTGCCTTCGTCGGCAGAGAGGTGAAACGCGGACACCGGAACCGGGGTGTGCGCGACCGGCCGGCCCGGGATCGCCTCGGTGTCGGCGGCCTTGACGGTGCGGGTGGAATCGCCGTACTTCATCGCGACCGTCTCCTCACTCCGGCTTGGTGCTGCGGCCCAGCAACAGCACGACGGCTTCGTCGACGGACAGTCCCCGATGACACACCTGGTACACGGCATCGGTGAGCGGCATCTCGACGTCATAGCTGGACGCCAGCGCCAGGATGGCCGCGCACGAACTCACCCCCTCGGCGACATGACCGTCGGTTGCGCGCTGCGCTTCGGCCAGTGTCTCGCCGCGGCCCAGGCGCATTCCGAACGAGCGGTTACGGGAGTGCGCGGAAGTGCAGGTGGCCACCAGGTCACCGACGCCGGCCAGGCCGGCCAGCGTTGCGGGCTTGGCGCCCAGCGCAATTCCCAGCCGCATGATCTCGGCCAGCCCCCGGGTGATGATCGCTGCGGCGGTGTTCTCCCCCAGCCCGACGCCTGCCGCCATGCCGCAGGCCAGCGCGATGACGTTCTTGCACGCCCCGCCGATTTCGGTGCCGGCCACATCCGAGTTGGTGTAGGGCCGCAGGTAGCCGGTGCTCAGCGCACGCTGCAGCGCCACCGCCCGGCCCGAATCCGGGCACGCGACCACCGTGGCCGCCGGCTGCTCATCGGCAACCTCGTCGGCGAGATTGGGACCGGAGATCACGGCGACCTGCCCGGAGGGCACCCCGGTCACCGCGACGATGACCTGGCTCATCCGCATCAGCGAGCCGAGCTCGATGCCCTTGGCCAGACTGACCAGAGTCGCCCCGTCGGCGATGTGGTCGCGCCACCGCTCGAGATTGGTGCGCAACGTCTGCGAGGGCACGCCCAGCAGGACCGTGGTGACCCCGTCGAGTGCGACGGCCGGATCGGTGGTCGCCCGGATCGAGCGCGGCAGCGCGATGCCGCGCAGGTACCGGCTGTTGGTATGGGCGGTGTTGACCTCGTGTTCGACCTCGGGCCGGCGGGCCCAGAGCCGGACGTCGTTGCCGGCGTCGGCCAGCACCTTGGCCAGCGCGGTGCCCCAGGCTCCGGCGCCCATCACCGCCGCAGTTCCCACCGAGCCGCTCATCTCACCTCCGTCGTCCTCGGGTTCAACCTAATCACGAAGCGCTGGCAGGATGTCTGCCATGAGCGGCGCGCCGGGTGTCGGCCTGATCATCGCGGTCAAACGCCTCACCGCCGCCAAGAGCCGGCTCTCGGCGCTGTTCGACGCCGATACGCGGGAGCGCGTGGTGCTCGCGATGCTCGTCGACACCATCACCGCGGCTCGCGCCGTCCCGGCGGTCGGCTCGGTGACCGTGGTGACGCCGGATCCGGTCGCCACGCGGGCCGCCCGGGAGATCGGTGCCGCCGTGGTTGCCGACCCCACGGGGCCAGACCATCCCGATCCGCTGAACAACGCCATCCTGGCCGCCTACGGCATGGTCGGCGCCACGACGCCCAATATCGTTGTGCTGCAGGGTGATTTGCCCGCTCTGAAGTCCGCCGAGCTGTCCGACGCAATGGCCTGCGCCGCGCTGCACCCCAGTAGCTTCGTCGCGGACCGACAGGGCACGGGCACCGCGGCTCTGTTCGCGTTCGGGGTACCTCTGGACCCCCGGTTCGGTGCCGACTCGGCGAGCCGGCACCGTGCCGCCGGGGCGGTCGAACTGGCCGGCCCGTGGCCGGGATTGCGGTGCGATATCGATACCCCGGAGGATCTCGCCGAGGCGCGGGCATTGGGGGTCGGTGCAGCCACTGCTGCCGCCGTGAGGTGACCGTCAGTCAAGGAGCGGGTGAACGGCAGGTTGCGCCTGCACTTCGCCGCGCCCTATTCCGCGGCAGCACACCACAGCGCAGGACTGATGAGGAATGATGACCGCATGACTGAGGCGGAAACCGAGTCCCGAACCCTGGAGTCCGACCAGCCAGGTGCCCTCGACGGAGTTGCGCTCCCGGCGCCGACCGCGGCGCCCGTCGACGAGACCCTGCCGCCGGACCGGTATCTCAACCGCGAACTGAGCTGGCTGGACTTCAACAAGCGGGTGCTGGCGCTGGCCGCGGACACCTCGATGCCGTTGTTGGAGCGCGCCAAGTTCCTGGCGATCTTCGCCTCAAACCTCGACGAGTTCTACATGGTGCGGGTTGCCGGTCTCAAGCGGCGCGACGAGATGCGACTGTCCGTGCGCTCGGCGGACGGGTTGTCTCCGCGTGAGCAACTGCAGTTGATCGGCGAGCGCACCCAGGAATTGGCGATCCGCCACGCTCAGGTGTTCGCCGAGTCGGTTCGCCCGGGCCTGGCCAGGCATGGCATTCACATCGTCACGTGGGCGGAACTCAACGAGGCCGAGAAGGGCGAACTGTCGGCCTATTTTTACGAGCAGGTCTTCCCCGTCCTGACCCCGCTGGCCGTCGACCCCGCCCACCCGTTCCCCTTCGTCAGCGGACTGAGCCTGAATCTGGCTGTGGCGGTGCGCTCCCCCGAGGACGGCGTCCAGCATTTTGCGCGGGTGAAGGTGCCCGACAACGTCGACCGGTTCGTCAAGCTGAAGAACACCGACGGGGAGAGCCACGCCGTCCGCTTCCTGCCCATGGAGGAGTTGATCGCCGCTCTGCTGCCGGTGCTGTTCCCCGGCATGGAAATCGTTGAGCACCATGCGTTCCGGATCACCCGCAATGCCGATATGGACGTCGAGGACCGCGATGAGGACCTGCTTCAGGCACTCGAACGCGAACTCGCGCGCCGTCGCTTCGGTCCCCCGGTTCGCCTCGAGGTCTCCGACGACATGTCGGAGAACATGCTCGGGCTGCTGCTACGCGAACTCGATGTGGATCCCGGCGACGTGGTGCAGGTTCCTGGCCTGCTGGACCTGTCCGCGCTGTGGCAGGTCTACGCCGTCGACCGGCCCGCGCTCAAGGACCCGCCGTTCGTCCCGGCCACCAATCCGGCGTTCGCCGAGACGGGCAAGAGCATCTTCGCGACCCTGCGCGACGGCGATGTCCTCCTGCACCACCCCTACGAATCGTTTTCGACGAGCGTTCAGCGCTTCGTCGAGCAGGCCGCCGCCGATCCCGACGTGCTGGCGATCAAGCAGACGCTGTACCGGACCTCCGGTGACTCACCGATCGTCAACGCGCTCATCGATGCGGCCGACGCCGGCAAGCAGGTGGTGGCGCTGGTCGAGTTGAAGGCCCGATTCGACGAGCAGGCCAACATCAAGTGGGCCCGCGCACTGGAAGACGCGGGCGTGCACGTGGTGTACGGCCTCGTCGGACTCAAGACACACTGCAAGACGTGTCTGGTGGTGCGCCGCGAGGGATCGACGATCCGCCGCTACTGCCACATCGGAACCGGCAACTACAACCCCAAGACGGCTCGGCTCTACGAGGACGTCGGCTTGCTCACGGCCGCCCCGGATATCGGCGCGGACCTGACCGATCTGTTCAACTCGCTCACCGGCTACTCGCGGAAGGTCAGTTACCGCAATCTGCTGGTGGCTCCGCGGGGCATTCGCACCGGAATTCTCGAGCGCATCGAGCGTGAGGTCGAGGCACACCAGCGGACCGGCAAGGGCCGAATCCGGGTGAAGGCCAACGCGATCGTCGACGAGCAGATCATCGACGGCCTGTACCGCGCGTCACAGGCCGGTGTTCGGGTGGAGGTCGTCGTCCGCGGGATCTGTGCGCTGCGCCCAGGTGTGGAGGGCTTCTCCGAGAACATCGTGGTGCGCTCGATCCTCGGTCAGTTCCTGGAGCACTCGCGCGTGATGCACTTCGCGGCCATCGACGAGTTCTGGATCGGCAGCGCGGACATGATGCACCGCAATCTCGACCGTCGTGTGGAGGTGATGGCGCAGGTGAAGGACCGCCGATTGACGGCCGACCTCGACGAGGTGTTCGAGTCGGCGATGGATCCGTCGACCCGGTGCTGGGAACTCGGCTCGGACGGAAGCTGGACGGCCTCGCCGCGTGACGGCCGACAGGTTCGCGACCACCAGGTGTGGCTGATGGACAAGCACCGGCAGGGCTGACCCGATCCCGTTATGGCATCAACGTCGAAGAAGAAACCTTTACCCGCCCCAATTTCCGTCCACGCCGCCGGTGCGGTGTTGTGGCGGCCCGACCCTGAGTCCGGTGAGCCGCTGATCGCACTCATCCACCGGCCGCGGTACAACGACTGGACGTTACCCAAGGGCAAGGTGGATCCGGGCGAGACCGAACCGGTGACGGCGGTTCGCGAAATCCGTGAGGAGACCGGACAGCGAGCGCAGCTGGGCCGGCGTCTGAGCCGGATCAGCTATCCGATTCCCGTCGGCACCAAGGTGGTTCACTACTGGGCGGCACGGGCACTGGGCGGAGATTTCAGACCGGGCCGCGAGGTCGATGAACTGCTGTGGCTGCCGGTCACCGAGGCCGCCCACCGACTCACCTACCCGCATGACCGCAAGGTGACGTCCCGCTTCACCAAAAAGCCGGCGGACACCCAGACCCTGCTGATCGTCCGGCACGGAACCGCCGGCCGCAAGGCGCGCTACAAAGGCGACGACCGCAAGCGGCCACTGGATCGCAAGGGCAGGGCGCAGGCCAAATCGCTGGTGTCCCAACTCCTGGCGTTCGGCGCATCCGCGGTGTTCGCCGCCGACAGGACGCGATGCGTGCAGACCGTCGAACCGCTCGCCCGCAAACTCGCGGTGCCGATCACCGTTGAGACGACGCTGACTGAAGAGGCGTACGCCGACGATCCGAAGGCCGCACACGAACGGATCCTGGAGATCGCCGCGCTCGGGGGCACACCGGCCGTCTGCAGCCAGGGCAAGGTGATTCCCTACCTGATCGACTGGTGGTGTGACCGCGACGGCGTGAAACCGGACAAGTCACGTAACCGCAAAGGCAGTACCTGGGTGCTGTCACTGCACGAGGGCCGGCTGGTGGCGGCCGACCACATGCCGAGCCCGCTGGCGACGATGCCCGAGTCCTAGGCTGCCGAACGGCAGGACTGAAATACGAAAGCGCCGCGAACCATTCGGTCCGCGGCGCCTTTCGTCGGTCGTGGTTAGCGGCGGCCCTTGGCCGGAGCCTTGCGGGCCGGAGCCTTCTTGACCGCAGCCTTCTTCACCGGCGCCTTCTTGACGGCAGCCTTCTTGGCCGGCGCCTTCTTCACCGGCGCCTTCTTGACGGCAGCCTTCTTCACCGGCGCCTTCTTGACGGCAGCCTTCTTCACCGGCGCCTTCTTGACGGCAACCTTCTTGACGGCAACCTTCTTGACGACGACCTTCTTGGCGGGAGCCTTCTTGACGGCAACCTTCTTGACGGCAACCTTCTTGACCGCAACCTTCTTGGCCGGCGCCTTCTTGACGGCAGCCTTCTTGGCCGGAGCCTTCTTCACAACAGCCTTCCTAACTGCGCCGCCGACGGCGCCTCTCTTGACAGCGGGACCTTCAGCGGGGAGTTTCTGGGCACCAGAGACGATTGCCTTGAATTGAGCGCCGGGACGGAACGCGGGAACAGAGGTCGGCTTCACCTTCACCGTCTCGCCGGTGCGCGGATTGCGAGCGACGCGTGCGGCGCGGCGGCGGCGCTCGAAAACACCGAAGCCGGTGATGGTCACGCTGTCACCCTTGTTCACAGCGCGAACGATGGCGTCGACCAATGTCTCGACAGCTTTCGTCGCGTGACCGCGGTCGACTTCCAACTCGGCTGTGAGAACTTCGATCAACTCTGCTTTGTTCATTCAAATCCTCCGAAACAGTGGTCCGCCCTGGACCGACTGGGGAACACGGTAAACCCTGAAAGCCCAAATATCCATGAGCCACGCGCATTTACAGCAAAATGAGACGCGTCGGCGCTCAAAGCGGTTGGTGCCCTTGAGGCCCGGTTTATCGGCCGGCGACAGCCCCGTCCGGCACAGTATCTTCGGCTTGCCGACGGGTCAGGAAGCGTTGGTTATACGCGGCTTCCAGCTCGGGCGGGTTGCCTCGAACGCCTCGATTTCGGCCTGTTTGCGCAGCGTAAGGCCGATATCGTCGAGACCTTCAAGGAGTCTCCACGCGGTGTAGTCGTCAATGCTGAACGGCACCACCGCCGTTCCCGCCGTGATGGTCCGATCACGAAGATTGACAGTCATTTCCAGCCCGGGCTGTTGCTCGATCAGCTTCCAGAGCAGTTCGACATCATCCTGGGCCACTTCGGCCGCAAGCAGTCCGGCCTTGCCGGCGTTGCCGCGGAAGATGTCGGCGAAGCGCGACGAGATGACAACGCGGAAGCCGTAGTCCATCAACGCCCAGACCGCATGCTCGCGTGAGGATCCCGTGCCGAAGTCCGGGCCCGCCACCAAGACCGAACCATCGTCGAAGGGTCTGAGATTGAGGATGAACGACGGATCGGTCCGCCACGCGGCGAACAGACCGTCCTCGAAACCGGTTCGGGAGATTCGCTTGAGGTACTCGGCGGGGATGATCTGGTCGGTGTCGACATTGGACCGGCGCAGCGGGACACCGATGCCGGTGTGGGTGTCGAAGGCCTCCATGGCGTTGCGTTCCTTCCGGTTTCAGCTAATCAGATCAGCGGGTGAGGCGAACCGACCACGCACCGCGGTGGCCGCCGCGACGGCGGGCGAGACCAAATGGGTGCGGCCGCCCTTGCCCTGCCGTCCCTCGAAATTGCGGTTGGATGTCGACGCACAGCGTTCGCCCGGCGCCAGCTGATCGGGGTTCATGCCCAGGCACATCGAGCAACCGGCGAGTCGCCAGTCGGCGCCCGCGGCGGTGAAGATCTCGCCGAGGCCCTCGGCTTCGGCCTGTGCCCGGACCTTCATCGAACCCGGCACGATCAGCATCCGAACCCCGTCAGCGACCTTGCGGCCCCGCAGCACGGCGGCCACGGCCCGCAGATCCTCGATGCGACCGTTGGTGCACGAACCCACGAAGACGGCGTCGACGGGTATGTCGCGCATCGGCGTTCCGGGCCGAAGGTCCATGTAGGCCAACGCCTTCTCGGCAGCCTGACGTTCGTCGTCGCTGCCCATCAGTTCGGGATCGGGGACCGCCTCGGACAGTGGCACGCCCTGGCCCGGGTTGGTGCCCCAGGTGACGAACGGGCTCAGAGTCGTGGCGTCGATGTAGATCTCGGTATCGAACTCCGCACCCGGATCGGTGCGCAGCTTCTCCCACGCGGCGACGGCGGAATCCCATTCCGCTCCCGTCGGCGCGTAGGGACGGCCATGCAGATACTCGTAGGTCGTCTCGTCCGGCGCCACCATGCCCGCGCGCGCGCCGGCTTCGATGCTCATGTTGCAGATCGTCATCCGGCCTTCCATCGAGAGCGATTCGATGGTGCTGCCGCGGTATTCGATGACGTACCCCTGTCCACCACCGGTGCCGATCTTGGCGATGACGGCCAGAATGATGTCCTTGGCCGTCACCCCCGCGGGCAGTGGGCCGTCGACGTTGACCGCCATCGTCTTGAACGGCCGCAATGGAAGCGTCTGGGTGGCCAGCACGTGTTCGACCTCGGACGTTCCAATACCCATGGCGATCGCTCCGAATGCGCCGTGGGTGGAGGTGTGGCTGTCGCCGCAGACGATCGTCATACCGGGCTGGGTCAGCCCGAGCTGCGGGCCGACCACGTGCACGATGCCCTGCTCCGGATCCCCCATGGGGTGCAGGCGAATCCCGAACTCAGCGCAGTTGCGGCGCAGCGTCTCCACCTGCGTGCGCGAAATCGGGTCCGCGATCGGCTTGTCGATATCGATGGTCGGGACGTTGTGGTCCTCGGTCGCCAGCGTGAGATCGGGCCGACGCACCGGCCTACCGGCCAGTCGCAAGCCGTCGAACGCCTGGGGGCTGGTGACTTCGTGGATGAGATGCAGATCGATGTAGATCAAATCGGGCTCGCGCGCAGCACCGGAGCCCGATCCGGCGACGACGACGTGGTCTGCCCAGACTTTTTCGGCGAGGGTTCTCGACTGGTCCATGTTCCTTGCAACTCGCTATCTCACGTCCGGCGGCTTCGTCGCCACCATTTCCCACATAGTGGGACGTTAGTATCTAGATATGAGACAGGATAGCGGTATCGGCGTTCTGGACAAAGCCGTGGCGGTACTGCACGCGGTCGCCGAGTCCCCCTGCGGGCTGGCCGATCTCTGCGCGCGCACCGGTCTCCCGCGGGCCACCGCACACCGGCTGGCCGCCGGACTGGAGGTGCACCGTTTGCTCGCCCGTGACGACGCCGGGCGCTGGTGTCTCGGGCCTGCCCTGAGCGAGCTGTCCGCCGGCAGGCCCGATCCCCTGCTGGCGGCGGGAGCCGCTGTGCTGCCGGGTCTGCGCGAGACCACCGGTGAGAGCGTGCAGCTGTACCGGCGTGAGGGCACCACCCGGGTGTGCGTCGTCGCGCTGGAACCGCCTGCGGGCCTTCGGGATACCGTGCCCGTGGGCGCCCGGCTGCCGATGACGGCCGGCTCGGGGGCGCGGGTGCTGCTGGCCTACAGCGACCCGGCCACCCAACAGTCGGTGCTGGCCTCGGCGGCCTTCACCGAACGCACGCTGGCCGAGGTGCGTCGGCGCGGCTGGGCGCAGAGTGCGGCCGAACGGGAACCGGGCGTGGCCAGCGTCTCGGCCCCGGTACGCGATCGCACGGGCGACGTGGTGGCCGCGGTGTCGGTGTCCGGTCCCATCGACCGGATGGGACGGCGCCCCGGTGCGCGCTGGGCAGCCGATCTGCTGGCCGCCGCCGAGGATCTGACGCAGCGGCTCTGAGTTCCCCTCGCCGAAAGTGCGCACAGACCGACGGAAAGCCGACCCGGCCCCGCAAAAACCCGATCTGGGCGCACTTTCGGCGAGGGCGGGCTGACACACTGACGGCCATGGGAACCAACCAGCGCAACCAGATCGTCATGACCGACGACGAGATCGCCGACTTCGTCGCCCGCAGCCGCACCGGAACGATGGCCACCGTCGGCCCCGACAGCCAGCCCCATCTGGTGGCGATGTGGTACGGCGTCGTCGACGGCGACATTTGGGTGGAGACGAAGGTCAAGTCGCAGAAGGTCGTCAACATCCGGCGTAATCCCAAGGTGAGCTTCATGATCGAGGACGGCATGACCTACGACTCACTGATGGGGGTGTCCTTCGAAGGCGTCGCGGAGATCCACGATGATCCCGACACCATCTTCGCGGTGGGCGTCAGCGTGTGGGAGCGCTACAACGGTCCCTACACCGACGATCTCAAGCCCGCGGTCGACATGATGATGAACAAGCGGGTGGCGGTGCGGATAGTCCCGCGCCGGGTGCGCTCCTGGGACCACCACAAGCTCGGCCTGCCCGCGATGCCGGTGGCCGGTTCGACGGCGCCCCGATGAGCCCCGGCCACCTCCTGGTCCGCCGCCCGTCGCCGGCTCTCGCCGACGGTGAGCTGACCCATCTGCAGCGCACGCCGGTGGATCCCGAACTGGCACTGCGGCAATGGCAGGGCTACGTGGCGGCATTCGCCGACCGCGGCTGGACCGTCCACCAGATCGCCCCCGCCGACGACCATCCGGACGGGGTGTTCGTCGAGGACACCGTCGTGATGTTCGACGACCTGGCGGTGCTCGCCGCACCCGGGGCGGCGTCACGACGCGGCGAAGTCGCCACCACGGAGGCGGCTCTGGCGACACTTCCGCCGGCGCTGGGCCTCGACGTTGCCCGAATCACCGAACCCGGCCATCTCGACGGCGGAGACGTCCTCAAGGTCGGACGGACCGCCTACGTCGGCGCGAGCACTCGTACCGACGCCGCCGGCATCGCACAGTTGGAGGCACTCCTGGCTCCACGGGGTTGGCGGGTGGTCGCGGTCCCGATCGCCAAGGTGCTGCATCTCAAGTCGGGCGTCACCGCGCTGCCCGACGGCACCGTGGTGGGCTACCCGCCACTGGTCGACGACGCCGGCGTCTACCCGGCGTTCCTGGCGGTTCCGGAAGAGCACGGCACAGCGGTCGTGGACCTGGGGCCGTCGACAAGCGGGACGCAGACGATTCTGATGTCAGCGGATGCGCCGCGCACCGCCGACATGTACACCGCGCGGGGGCTGGAGGTGGTGGCCGTGCCGATCAGCGAGTTCGAGAAGCTCGAGGGATGTGTCACATGCCTGTCGGTCCGGATTCGCCGGACGGAGTGACGCGGGAAAATTGGTACCCCCGATGGGATTCGAACCCACGCTACCGCCGTGAGAGGGCGGCGTCCTAGGCCGCTAGACGACGGGGGCCAGAACCTTCGACAGCATAGCCGACCGGTAAGGACGGACATAATTGCTGCTCTTCGCTTCCGAAGTTTGGCTGGGGTACCAGGACTCGAACCTAGAATGGCTGAACCAGAATCAGCTGTGTTGCCAATTACACCATACCCCATCGGCACCCATAACAGCTGGTCAGGACCAACTACCGCGGGCCGCGGAACACCGCAGAGCAGACTACCAAAGATTTCGGGCGGCGCCGTCACGGGCCTCCCGCAGCCGGTGCATGCTGCGGTCGCGGCCAAGCAGCTCCATCGACTCGTACAGCGGCGGGCTGACGCTCGCGCCGGTCACCGCGACCCGGATGGGACCGAAAGCCTTGCGGGGCTTGAGGCCCAGGCCGTCGATCAGCGCGCCCTTGAGGGCCTCCTCGATCGAGACGGAGGTCCATTCCGGTAGTCCGTCGAGCGCACCGAGCGCGGAGTCGAGCACCTCGACCGCGTCACCGGTGAGTTCCTTGGCGCCGGCCTTCGGGTCGACGACGTAGACGTCGTCGTTGAGGAACTTCAGCAACTCCCAGCCGTCGGAGAGCACCACGACCCGGGTCTGCACGAGTTCGGCGGCCGTCGCGAAGTCGGCGTCGTCCAGGCCGGTGTCATACCCGTGGGTATCGAAGAAGCCGCGCAGCCGGGCGGCGAAGTCGGCGGGCTGCAGCATCCGGATGTGTTCGGCGTTGATCGCGTCGGCCTTCTTCTGGTCGAAGCGCGCCGGGTTTGAGTTGACGTCGATGACGTCGAAGGCCCGCACCATCTCCGGCAGGGTGAACACGTCGCGGTCATCGGCGATGCCCCAGCCGAGCAGCGCCAGATAGTTCAACAGCCCCTCGGGCAGGAAGCCGCGGTCGCGGTGCAGGAACAGGTTGGACTGCGGATCACGCTTGGACAGCTTCTTGGTGCCCTCGCCGAGAACCGTTGGCAGATGGGCGTATTCGGGAATGACCTCCCCCACCCCGATCCTGATCAGCGCCCGGTGCAGTGCGATCTGCCGGGGCGTCGAGGGCAGCAGATCCTCCCCGCGCAGCACGTGGGTGATCCGCATGAGCGCGTCGTCGACGGGGTTGACCAACGTGTACAGCGGGTCACCGGAGGCCCGCGTCAGCGCGAAGTCCGGCACCGTGCCGGCGGCGAACGTCGTCTCACCGCGCACCAGGTCGTGCCAGGTGATGTCCTCGTCGGGCATCCGCAGCCGCAGCACCGGTTTGCGGCCCTCCGCCTCGAACTCCGCGCGCTGGGTGTCGGTCAGGTCGCGGTCGAAGTTGTCGTAGCCGAGTTTGGGGTTGCGTCCCGCGGCGAGGTGGCGCGCCTCCACCTCCTCGGGCGTGGAGTACGCGAGGTAGGCCTCGCCGGACCCGAGCAACTTGGTGATGACCTCGCGGTAGAGCTCGCCACGCTGCGATTGGCGGTAAGGAGCATGCGGGCCACCGACTTCCGGGCCCTCGTCCCAATCCAGGCCCAGCCAGCGCAGCGCGTCGAGGATCGCGTTGTAGCTCTCCTCGGAGTCGCGCGCAGCGTCGGTGTCCTCGATGCGGAAGACGAAGGTGCCCTCGCAATGACGGGCGTACGCCCAGTTGAACAGCGCGGTGCGGACCAGGCCGACGTGGGGGGTTCCGGTGGGCGACGGGCAGAACCTCACGCGCACAGGCTGTGTCGTCCTGGTCATCGGGCACCTTTCCGGACGACGGGGTTGGTCAGGGTTCCGATCCCCTCGATGGTCACGCTCACGGTGTCGCCGTCCTCGATCGGGCCGACGCCTTCCGGTGTGCCGGTGAGGATGAGATCTCCGGGCAGCAGGGTCATCACCGCCGACATCCACTCGATGATCGCTCCGATGTCGTGGATCATCAACGAGGTCCGGCTGCGTTGGCGCACTTGGCCGTTGACCTCGGTGCGGATCTCCAGATCCGACGGGTCGAGGTCGGTGACGATCCACGGGCCGACGGGACAGAACGTGTCATGTCCCTTCGCGCGGATCCACTGCCCGTCGGCCTTCTGCTGATCACGCGCCGAGACGTCGTTGGCGATGGTGTAGCCGAGGATCACATCCGCAGCCTTCGCAGCGGGCACGTCTTTGCAGGGCCGTCCGATCACGGCCGCCAGCTCTCCCTCGTGATGAACGGGGGAAGCGTTGGCGGGCAGCTGAATCGGTACGTTCGGCCCGATGATCGCGGTGTTGGGCTTGAGGAAGATCACCGGATCCTCCGGAGCCTCACCACCCATCTCCTCGATGTGCGCCAGGTAGTTCTTGCCCATGCAGACCACCTTGCTGGCCAGGATGGGCGCCAGCAGCCGCACATCGCCCAGCGGCCACGAGCGTCCGGTGAATGTCGGTGTGCCGAACGGATGCTGCTGGATTTCGCGGGCGACGGCCGCTTCCCCGTCTGTGCCCTCCCCCTCGATGCTGACGAAGGCCACCCCATCGGGGCTGGCAATACGACCCAGGCGCATTCGAGAGAGCCTAACGGCGGTGTTGAGAGGCCGCGGAATCGACCCGCTGAGCAGAATGCGCACAACGGGATCAACGACCACTGTGCGGGCAGTGCGCACAAGCGCGACACCGTCGATTCGGGTCCATAACGTCAATGCCATCAACACATTCGGCAGAGGTTCACACCGAGCCGACCGAGAAGGGAAAAGGGACATGACGAACATCAAGACCTACACGGCAGGCATCATCGCGGCGCTGGGCATCGCGGGGGCGGCGCTCGTCTCGGCCGGAACGGCCGCGGCGCTGACCGACGGCGGTCAGCAGAACACCACCCAGAACCAGGTTCCCGGGACGGGCCACGTGCTCACCTCCCCGGACTTCGCCCCGCAGCACGTCGACCCGGCAATCGGGTTCCGCGCGGGCGACTCGCCGGCCGGCACCCACCGCCATCACCGCCGCTGACCGACAGCAGAACCACCACGCGGGCGGGCCGGAGACGGCCCGCCCGCTTCGGTGTTGGGATCATGGGACGGTGACTCAGGACATCGGCACGGCGCGGCGCTGGTCGATGCTGGCGATCGGGTTGTTCGCCACGTTGTTCGCGAACGTGTTCATCAACGGGGTCGCCTTCCTGATCCCCACACTGAACAGTGAGTTCGGCTTGGACCTCGCGGGCGCCGGCCTGATCTCGGCAATGCCGAAGTTCGGCATGGTGCCCACCCTGATCGCGTGGGGATATGTCGTGGACCGCGCCGGTGAGCGCTTCGTGCTGTGGGTGGGATCGGCGCTGACCGCCGCCGCGGCACTGGCCGCCGCCCTGTCCCACTCCATGCTGGCGGTGGCGGTGTTCCTGTTTCTCGGGGGCATGGCGGCCGCGAGCAGCAACTCGGCCAGCGGCCGCCTGGTTGTCGGGTGGTTCCCCCCCGAGCAGCGCGGCCTGGCGATGGGCATCCGGCAAACCGCGCAGCCGCTGGGCGTGGGCCTGGGCGCGCTGGTGATGCCCCAACTGGCGCAGTACCACGGCATCGGTGCGGCATTGCTGTTCCCGGCCGCGGTGTGCGCGCTGGCGGCGCTGGTGTGCGCGGTGGCCGTCGTCGACCCGGCGCGGCCCCCACGGGCAGAGGCCCCGGCGCAGGATCTGGCCAACCCCTACCTCGGCGCGTCGACCCTGTGGCGAATCCACGCCGCGTCCGTGCTGCTGGTAATCCCCCAGGCGCTGGTGTGGACCTTCGCGCTGGTGTGGTTGATGAGCGAGCACGGCTGGTCGGCAGCGTCGGCTGGGGCTTTGGTGACGGCCTCACAGATCCTTGGCGCGCTGGGCCGGATCGCGGCGGGGCGATGGTCGGACCGGGTGGGTTCGCGGCTCGGCCCCATTCGGGTGATCGCCGCGGCCGCGGCCATCTGCATGCTGATGCTGGCGATCACCGCGTCGCTCCCGTGGAGCGTTGCGGTGCTGATCGTCGCGTCGGTGGTGACGGTCAGTGACAACGGGCTCGCGTTCACCGCGATCGCCGAGATCGCGGGGCCGTTCTGGAGTGGACGGGCCCTCGGCGCGCAAAACACCAGTCAGCTCCTCGCAACGGGTCTCACACCGCCGTTGTTCGGTGCGCTGATCACCGCGGCTGGCTATCCGCCGGCATTCGCGGTGTGCGCGCTGTTCGGCGCGTTGGCCATCCCGGTGGTGCCGCGGGAGCAGCCGGACCAACCTCGCTAGAGCCGCGCCCTGATGCGTTCGCCGACCTCGCTGGTGGACAGTGCGGCTCCGCCGCGGGTGGCGAGATGGTCGGCGACCGCCTTGTCGATCCGGGCGGCCGCGGCCTCCTCGCCGAGATGGGACAGCAGCAGCGCCACGCTCATCACCGCGGCCGTAGGATCGGCGATGCCCTTGCCGGCGATGTCGGGCGCGCTGCCGTGCACCGGTTCGAACATCGACGGGTTCTTGCGGGTGGCGTCGATGTTGCCGCTGGCCGCCAAACCGATTCCACCGCTCACCGCCGCGGCGAGGTCGGTGATGATGTCGCCGAACAGGTTGTCGGTGACGATGACGTCGAAGCGCCCCGGGTCGGTGACCATGTGGATGGTGGCGGCGTCGATGTGCTGATAGGCCACCTCGACGCCGGGGTACTCCGCGCCCACCTCGTCGACGATCCGCGACCACAGCCTGCCGGCGAAGGTCAGCACGTTCGTCTTGTGCACCAGGGTCAGGTGCTTGCGACGGCTCTGCGCCTTGTCGAAGGCGTAGCGCACCACCCGTTCCACTCCGAACGCGGTGTTGACGCTGACCTCGGTGGCCACCTCCTGCGGGGTGCCGACGCGGATCGCCCCGCCGTTGCCGGTGTAAGGGCCTTCGGTACCCTCGCGCACCACGACGAAATCGATCTGCGGGTCACCGGACAGCGGGCTGGACACCCCGTCGAAGAGCCGGCTGGGCCGCAGGTTGACGTGGTGGTCGAGTTCGAAACGGGTCCGCAGCAGCAGGCCGCGCTCGAGCAGTCCGCTGGGCACCGACGGATCGCCGATCGCGCCGAGCAGGATGGCGTCGTAGCCGCGCAGTTCGTCAATCATGCCGTCCGGCAACACTTCTCCGGTGGCGTGGTAGCGCTTGGCACCGAGGTCGTACTCAGTGCGCTCGACGCCGGGCAGGACGACGTCGAGAGCCTGCAGGGCCTCGCCGATCACCTCCGGGCCGATGCCGTCGCCCGGGATCACCGCAAGCTTGATCTGCGTCACGACAGATCCACCGTCTCCACCAAGCTGGCTTCCACGGCGGCACGGATCGCGGTACGCACGTCGTCGGGAACGTCACGGTCAAGCCGCAGCATCACCGTCGCGCCACCACCGCTGGTGTCCTGACTCAGTTGCGCTGCTTCGATGTTCACCCCCGCCTCACCGAGCAGGGTGCCGATCCTGCCCAGCGCCCCGGGCTTGTCGCCGTAATGCAGGATCATGTTCACGCCCTCGGCGCGCAGATCGAAGCTGCGGCCGTTGATCGACACGATCTTCTCCACCTGCTGCGGTCCGGTCAGCGTTCCGGAGACGTTCACCGCCGACCCGTCCGGGCCCACCACGCGGACATCGACGAGGCTGCGGTGGTTGGGACTCTCACTGGCCGTGCTCAATTCGGCGTCCAGTCCGCGGTCGGCGGCCAGGGCCGGGGCGTTGACAAACGTGACCTGCTGGTCGGTCATGGTCGAGAACAGACCGCGCAAGGCCGAAAGCTTGAGTACACCAACGTCTTCCGACGACAACTCGCCCGACACCTTGACGGACAGGTTTTCCGGGGGCTCGGTGGCCAGCACCCCGACCAACACGCCCAGCTTGCGGACCAAGTCCAGCCACGGGGCGACGTCCTCGCTGACCGCACCGCCGGCGACGTTGACCGCGTCGGGCACGAACTCGCCGGCGAGCGCCAGCTTCACGCTCTCGGCGACGTCGGTACCGGCCCGGTCCTGGGCTTCGGACGTCGACGCGCCGAGGTGCGGGGTGACGACGACTTCCGGCAACTCGAACAGCGGACTGTCCGTGCATGGCTCGGTGGAGAACACGTCGAGGCCGGCGGCGCGGACGTGGCCGCTCTTGATGGCGTCGGCCAGCGCATGCTCGTCAATCAAGCCGCCGCGGGCGGCGTTGACGATGATGACGCCCGGCTTGGTCTTGGCCAAGGCCTCCTTGCCGAGCAGACCGGCGGTCTCCTTGGTCTTGGGCAGGTGCACCGAGATGAAGTCCGCGCGGGCCAGCACGTCATCGAGCGGCAGCAGTTCGATGCCGAGTTGGGCGGCTCGCGCCGGCGGGACGTAGGGGTCGTAGGCGATGACATGCGTGCCGAAGGCGGCCACCCGCTGGGCCACCAGCTGGCCGATGCGGCCCAGACCCACGACGCCGACGGTCTTGCCGAAGATCTCGGTGCCGTTGAACTTCGAGCGCTTCCAGGTGTGCTCGCGCAGGGTGGCGTCGGCGGCGGGGATCTGCCGGGCCGCCGACAGCATCAGCGCCAGCGCGTGCTCAGCGGCGCTGTGGATGTTGGAGGTCGGGGCGTTGACCACCAGCACGCCCGCGGCGGTGGCGGCGTCGACGTCGACGTTGTCCAGGCCCACCCCGGCGCGGGCGACGATCTTGAGCTTGGGCGCGGCCGCGATCACCTCGGCGTCGACGGTGGTGGCCGAACGGACCAGCAGGGCGTCGGCGTCTTTGACGGCGTCGAGCAGCTTGGGCCGGTCCGGGCCGTCGACCCAGCGGACCTCCACCTGCTCACCGAGGGCGGCGACGGTGGATTCGGCAAGTTTGTCGGCGATCAGCACAACAGGTTGACTCACGCGGGACAGACTAGTGGGCGGGGTCCAAGGCCAATAACTCGGCGGCAGGCGGGGAAAGATAGGGCTATGGACGTCACCGTGGTCGGCAGCGGGCCCAATGGACTGGCCGCCGCCGTGGTCTGCGCCCGGGCGGGTCTGAAGGTACAGGTTCTGGAAGCGCAGCCGACCCTTGGCGGCGGGGCACGCACCCTTCCCGACCCCGAGTTCGGTGAGGTTCGTCACGACATCTGCTCGGCGATCCATCCGCTGGCGCTGGCGTCGCCCTTCTTCGCCGAGTTCGACCTGAGGGCCCGCGGCGTCCAGCTGGTGGTGCCGGAGATCTCCTACGCCAACCCGCTGCCCGGCCGGCCCGCGGCGATCGGCTACCACGATCTGGAACGCACCGCCGAGGGACTGGCCGACGGTGACTCCTGGCGGCACCTGATGGGTCCGCTGGTGAGCCGAGGCGAGGACGTCGTCGACTTCCTCATCGGAGACAAGCGTTCCCTTCCCACCGACGTCGTGGCAGCCGCCCTGCTGGGACAGCGCATGCTGGAGCAGGGCACCCCGGCCTGGGGCATCCTGCGCGGCGAGGACGCCAGGGCGTTGTTCACCGGCGTTGCGGCACACACGATTTCGACGATACCCTCGCTGGTCGCGGCGGGCGCCGGTCTGCTGCTGGCGACGCTGGCGCACACCTCGGGCTGGCCGGTGCCGGTGGGCGGCAGCCAGGCGATCGCCGACGCCCTGATGAACGATCTGCGCGCCCACGGCGGTGAACTGCATGCCGGCGTGGAGGTGACCGCTCCCCCGCCGGGCGTCGTGCTCTACGACACCGCGCCCACGGCCCTGCTGGACATCTACGGCTCCGCGCTGCCCGACCGATACGCACGGGCCTTGCGCCGCTACCACTTCGGTGCGGGCGTGGCGAAGGTGGATTTCGTTCTCTCCGAGGATGTTCCGTGGACCGACGCGCGGCTCGGCTCGGCGCCGACGCTGCATCTGGGCGGCACCCGCGCACAGATGGCCCATGCCGAACGCGAAGTGTCCCGCGGCCGGCATGCCGACTGGCCGATGGTGCTGGCCGCCCAGTCCCACACCGCCGACCCGAGTCGCATCGACGCCCGAGGCCGTCGGCCGCTGTGGGCCTACGCCCACGTGCCGGCCGGGTCGGCCGTGGACCAGACCAGTGCGATCACGGGCGTCTTCGAGCGGTTCGCGCCGGGGTTCTCCGACATCGTCCTCGCCGCCCGTAGCGTCCCGGCATCGCGCATGCACCTCCACAATGCCAACTACATCGGCGGCGACATCGGGGTGGGCGGCAACTCGCTGCCGCGGGCACTGCTGGGACCGACTCCGCGGGTAAACCCTTGGAGCACACCGATTCCCCAGGCATACCTGTGTTCATCGGCCACCCCGCCCGGCGCCGGGGTGCACGGCATGAGCGGGTATTACGCCGCGCGGACGGTGCTCAAGCGGGAGTTCGGGCTGGGCATGCCGTCACTGCGGCCGTAGCTCAGGGGGTTCCGTTGGCGCCCGTCTGGCCGGGGGTTCCGCCGGTGCCCGGGTCGCCGCCGGTGCCGCCGGTGCCCCCGCTTGGGTATACATGGGGCAAGTTGCCGACATTGAAGGCGTCACCCCCGTTGCCACCCGGACCTCCGTTGACCAACGGCCGGGTGCCATCGCCGCCACGACCACCCGGCCCGCCGATGACCCCGACGAACCAGCCGTTGATCCCATAAGCATCGCCGCCCCTGCCGCCGGCGCCGCCCGCCGTCAGCCCGCTGTCGCCGCCCCGGCCTCCCGTGCCGCCTCGGGCCGCGTCCATTCCGCCGTTCGTGCTGGTGGCGGTACCGCCGGTGCCGCCGGTGCCGCCAACGCCGTTGACCGACGCCCCGCCCGCACCCCCTGCGCCGGCATTTGCGGTGCCGTCCACGGCAGCCGACGCACCGCCACGGCCACCGTGACCACCGGTGCCGTCTGTCGTCGACCCGCCGTCGCCACCTTTGCCGCCAAACGTGTACACGCCCCCGTTCGTGTCTCCGCCGTCACCGCCGTCGCCACCGTTACCGCTGCCCCCGGTTCCGCCAGTACCACCGTCTCCGCCCACCGGCCAACCTGGGTTGTAATCAGCGATTTGAGGTATGAGCGCAGCGCCGCCGGAGCCACCGGTCCCGCCGTTGACCTTGCCGTCACCGCCTGCCCCACCGGTGCCGCCGATCGCCGAGCCGGGAGCGACGTAGGTGGTGCTGTTCGACGTAGCGGTGCCACCCGATCCGCCGTGGCCGCCGTCGGCCGCGCTCGACGTGCCGCCCTTGCCGCCTCGGCCGCCCGTCGCGAAGCCAGTTGAGCTGACGGCTGCGCCGCCGTTGCCGCCGGTGCCGCCGTTGCCGTGGCCGTCGCCACCCTTTCCGCCGTTGCCGCCGGTGGCATTGCCGTCCGCCGCGGTCGCGGTGCCGCCGTTGCCGCCGGCGCCGCCCTTGCCGAGTTGGCCGCCCGCGCCGCCGTTGCCGCCGTTGCCGGCGACGGCGTTGTCGGAACCGGTGGTGGTGACGCTGTAGCCGTCCCCGCCCTTGCCACCGTCGCCGCCGGAGGTGGCGGGTTGACCGTCCGCCCCGGTGGTGCCGTCGGTTCCGGTCTTGCCCGCGCCGTTGCCCTTCAGGCCGGCCGCGCCACCACTACCGACCGCACCCGGGCCTCCGCCGTTTCCGCCATCGCTGGCATCGACGTGCGTGGCGATGCCGGGGGCTCCGTTGCCCCCGGTGCCGCCGTCACCGGCCGTTCCGCCGATGCCGCCGGTACCGCCATTGCCGTTGGTGCCGGCCGCATCGGTGGCTCTGCCGCCGTTACCCCCCGCTCCACCCGTCCCGCCGGTGCCACCCGAGGCACCGTTGGCGCCGTTGTAGGACGGATCGATCACGGTCGGCACATAGTTGGTGTCGTCGGCGGACCAGCCGCGCCCGCCGGTGCCGCCCTTCCCGCCGTTGCCGCCGTCACCGCCGTCCCCCGCGACGCCCGTTGTGGCGTCACCGCCGTTGCCGCCGGCGCCGCCTGCTCCCCCGTGGACACCCGGTGTGCCGTTCTGGTTCGGCGCGGTGCCCCACGGGCTGAAGCCGCTGTCACCGCCGTCGCCACCATCGCCGCCGTCGCCGGCGTTGCCGCCGGTGGCGTCGCCGCCCTTGCCGCCGTCACCACCCTTGCCGCCGAGGTTCTCAGCGCCTGTGGCCAGGGTGCCGTTGCCGCCGTTACCACCGTTGCCGCCGTTGCCGAAGGCTCCGGTCTTGCCGGTGGACGAGCCGGTGCCACCGGCGCCCTCGATGCCGGCGTTCCCACCGGCGCCGCCGTCGCCGCCGGCACGGGAATCCGTTGAACCCCAGCCGGCCAGGACGCCGGTGCCGTTGACGCCGTTCCCACCGTTGGCGCCGTTGCCGCCGCTGCCGGCGTTGCCGCCGTCGCCACCGGCGCCGGTGGTGCCGTCGGTGGCGCCGGCTCCACCCGCGGAACCCTTGGCGCCGCCGTTGCCGCCGCGGCCGCCGTTGCCGCCGGCTCCACCGGCGCCGCCGGTCTGGCCGGGCAGCAGCGCGGCGTTCGGGTTCGAGGAGTAGAGCTGGCCGATGACCTTGAGGCTGGCCGGGGTGACGATGGTTCCCGCCGGTTGGGAAATGACCCAGCCCGAACCTGTCATCATCCCGTCGGCACCGGTGACGCCGCGGCCGCCGTCCTTGCCGTCGCCGCCGTTGCCTCCGGAACCGCCGGTGCCTCCGTTGCCGTTCAGACCGGCGACGCCGTGCGGCGCAGCGCCGCCCTTGCCGCCGTCCCCGCCCTTGCCGCCGTCGCCACCGGCCCCGCCGCTGCCGCCGGTCAGGCCGGGATCACCGGGGTTGACGCCGTTCCTCCCCGTGAAGCCGTCCCCGCCGTCGCCACCTCCGGCGCCGTTGCCGCCGGCCCCACCGGCGCCCCCGTTACCGGCAACAGAGCCGCCCGCACCCCCGGCACCGCCCTTGCCGCCGGCGCCGCCGGCCTGGCCGTCCTCCCCGGACTCACCGTAGGAGTATCCGGGGTTACCGGTCCGGCCGGCCGCACCGTTTCCGCCCGCACCGCCGCGGCCGCCGTTGCCGACCGCGCCCCCGTTGCCGCCGTCACCGCCGTTGCCGCCTGCCGCGCCGGTGACCAGGGCGCTGAAGCCATTGCCGCCGTCTCCGCCGTCACCGCCACTGGTCGGTGTCGCACCGGTGGTGCCGTCCTTGCCGGCCACGCCGCCGGCGCCGGCACCTGCCGCGCCACCCTTGCCGCCGGCACCGGCGGCGCCGGGATCGCCACCGTTGCCGCCACGCCCCGCATCGACGTGATCGGCGGTGCCGTCAGCGCCGCGCCCGCCGTTGCCGGCGGCGCCGCCGTCGCCACCGGCGCCACCATCGCCACCGTCACCGGCGTCGGCGAACGTGGGCTTGAACCACAGGATGTGGCCGCGTCCGCCGGCACCGCCGGCCCCGCCGTCACCGCCGGATGCGCCGGCGCCGCCCGTCGTGCCGTCGTAGCCGTTGCCGCCATTGTCGTTGAACCCGTTGGAATTTCGGCCGTCCGCGCCCGAACCGCCGGTTCCGCCCGCGGCGCCGTGTCCGCCCTGACCGCCCACACCGCCGGTGCCGAACAGGAGGCTGGCCGAGCCGCCGTCGCCGCCCGCACCGCCCTTTCCGCCGGCGAGGCCGCGCGCGGCATCCGCAGTGCTGTTTCCGCCCGCGCCGCCCTGACCGCCGGTCGCCCAGAGCCAGCCCCCCTGGCCGCCGCTGCCGCCGCGGCCGCCGTCGCCGCCGACGCCGGTGGCGTCACCGCCCGCGCCACCGGCGCCGCCGTTGCCCCACAACAGGCCGCCGCGGCCACCCGGGCCACCGGCGCCGCCGTTGGGACCGCTGATGCCGATGCCGCCGTCGCCGCCCTTGCCGATCAGTCCGGCCGCCCCGCCGGCTCCGCCGGCGAAACCGCCACCACCGTTACCGAACAGCAGGCCGGCCCGGCCGCCGTCACAGGCGCCGCTGGTGCAGGCGCCCTCATACGTGGTGTAGCTGAAGCCGTTGCCCCCCAGCAGGCCCGCATTCGGGTGCTCGGCCGTGCCGTCACCGAAAAGCCTGACCCGGTTGGCGGCCGCCGTGACCGCGGCGCTGCCCATCAAGGCCCCGCTGGTCGTCGTAGCGGCAGGCCTACCGGTCACCGAGGCGCCCAACTCCCGACGGCTGAACGCCAGCGCGGTCCACGCCAGCGGGCCGGCCGCCGGGACGCCGCCATCACCCCCGCCGCCCAGCCATTCCAGCAGCCGAGCCGACACACCGGACAGTCCCGAGGAGACCGCCGCAACGGACGCCACCGGTACCGACGCCGCCGGTGCGGGCGCCGTCGCGGGCGAAGGGCCGATCGCCGCAGCACTGGCGGCCGGACGCGCGCCCGCGATGGCGGCGGCAGGAAAGGCCACTGCGTGATCCGGCGCGAAAGACGGTGTTGGCGGGCTCGATTCGGCCGAGATCTCCGGAAATGCCGGCGCAGCTTCTTGTCCCCGGGTCAGGGCGCCAGGCATTCGCAGATCGCGCGGGGCCGGCGATGCGTCCGAAGGGTCGGCCGCGGTGACTCGCGGCGACAGTGCCGAATCAGCCACCTGTCGGCCATCGGGCTCTGCTGCGCCGCCCCGACTTCCGGTCCGTTGCCCCCGGGTAGGGACCGCGGCGCCGTTCTCGGAAGCGGCCCGAGAGGAGGAACCGCCATCGGCTGTCCCGCTCGAACCAGCCGAGCCTCGGGAATCCGCATGCGCGACGAGGGGCATCGAGGCCACCGCGGCGCCGATCCCCAGGGCGACGGCAAGGGCGCCGATTCTGCCCACGTGGCGGCCCGCTGAATCGGCAAGTGGCACGGCTTGCTCCCATGCTTGGTAGGTCTGCTTCGCGGCAGATGGTATGACGCCCGCAAATGACATTCGAAGATTACGCAAGCGCTTTCCGCGGCGCCATTCCAAGCCATCAGCGCTGTTCAGCGGAGTCTTTCTGGACTTTCCGAGGATGCCGACAGAACACCCCAGCGAATGCCCGGAGGGGTATTGCAGCCAATGACAGCCAACCGTCACAAAAATCCTATCCGTCGAAAATGAAGCCACGCGGGGGCTCTCTCGAACTGTCCCTGCGTGGCTTCAATCTCGGCGCGGCCGGGCAGACCCCGGCCGGCCGCTACGCCGTCTCGGTGATGGGCCGGTCGACCCAGCTCATCAGCTTGCGCAGCTTTGCGCCGGTGACCTCGATCGGGTGCTCGGCGTTCTTCTTGCGCAGGCCCTCGAGCTCCTTGTTGCCGCCCTCGACGTTGGCCACCAGGCGCTTGACGAAGGTTCCGTCCTGGATCTCCTTGAGGATCTGCTCCATGCGCTTCTTGGTGTCGGCGTCGATGACGCGCGGACCGGACAGATAGCCGCCGTACTCCGCGGTGTCGGACACCGAGTAGTTCATCCGGGCGATGCCGCCCTCGTACATCAGGTCGACGATCAGCTTGAGCTCGTGCAGCACCTCGAAGTAGGCCAGTTCGGGCGCGTAGCCGGCCTCGACCATGACCTCGAAGCCGGTCTTCACCAATTCCTCAGTGCCACCGCACAATACGGCTTGCTCGCCGAAGAGGTCGGTCTCGGTCTCGTCCTTGAAGGTGGTCTTGATGACGCCGGCGCGGGTGCCGCCGATGCCTTTGGCGTAGGACAGCGCCAGGTCCAGGCCGTTGCCGGTCGGGTCCTGCTCGATGGCCACCAGGCAAGGCACGCCCTTGCCGTCGACGAACTGCCGGCGCACCAGGTGGCCGGGGCCCTTGGGGGCGACCATGCCGATGGTGACGTCTGCGGGCGGCTTGATCAGGCCGAAGTGGATGTTCAGGCCGTGGCCGAAGAACAGCGCGTCGCCGGGCTTGAGATTGGGCTCGATGTCGTTGGTGAAGATCTCGGCCTGAGCGGTGTCGGGGGCCAGCAGCATGATCACGTCGGCCCACTTGGCGACCTCGGCCGGGGTGTCGACCTGAAGACCCTGCTCTTCGACCTTGGCGCGCGACTTTGAGCCCTCCTTGAGGCCCACTTTCACCTGGACGCCGGAGTCGCGCAGGCTCAGCGAGTGCGCGTGGCCCTGGCTGCCGTAGCCGATCACACCGACCTTGCGGCCCTGGATGATCGACAGGTCGGCGTCGTCGTCGTAGAACATCTCGATTGCCACTTTGTGAATTTCCTTCTGTCTCTTCTTTTCTGGGTCTTGCTATTTGGAGTTCGTCATACCGCGCGGGCCGCGTGACAGTGCCACCACACCGGACTGCACCGACTCGCGGATCCCGTAGGGCTCGAGCACCCGCAGCAGGGCTTCGAGCTTCTCCTCGGTGCCGGTGGCCTCAATGGTCAGCGACTCGTTGGCGACGTCGATCACCTTGGCGCGGAACAGGTTCACCGCCTCGATCACCTGGCTGCGGGTCGAGGCGTCGGTGCGCACCTTGATCAGCGCGAGCTGGCGGGCGACCATGTGGCCGCCGTCCTGCTCCACCACCTTGATGACGTTGATCAGCTTGTTGAGCTGCTTGGTGATCTGTTCGAGCGGGGTCTCCTCGGCGGTGACGACGATCGTCATCCGGGACATGTCCTTGATGTCGGTGGGGCCCACGGCCAGTGACTGGATGTTGAAGCCGCGCCGGGAGAACAGCGCCGCGACGCGTGCTAGCACGCCGGGCTTGTCCTCGACGAGCACCGACAGGGTGTGCGTCACCGTCCGGGAAGGACCGGGAGTGGAAGCAGGCATCAGGCACGCCCCTCGGAGTTGTCCTCGTCGAACAGCGGCCGGATGTTGCGGGCCGCCATGATCTCGTCGTTGCCGGTGCCCGCGGCGACCATCGGCCACACCTGGGCGTCGGCGCCGACGATGAAGTCGATCACCACCGGCCGGTCGTTGATCGCCCGGGCCTGGTTGATCACGTCGACCACGTCTTCCTCACGCTCGCAACGCAATCCGACGCACCCGAGCGCCTCGGCCAGCTTGACGAAGTCGGGGATGCGCTGGCTGTGGGTGGCCAGATCGGTGTTGGAATAGCGCTCGCCGTAGAACAGCGTCTGCCACTGCCGCACCATGCCGAGGTTGCCGTTGTTGATCAGCGCCACCTTGATCGGCACGCCCTCCACCGCGCAGGTGGCGAGCTCCTGGTTGGTCATCTGGAAGCAGCCGTCGCCGTCGATGGCCCACACCTCGGTGTCCGGGCGGGCCATCTTGGCGCCCATCGCGGCCGGCACGGCGTAGCCCATGGTGCCCAGGCCGCCGGAGTTCAGCCATGTGCGCGGCTTCTCGTAGGAGATGAACTGCGCGGCCCACATCTGGTGCTGGCCGACGCCGGCCACGTAGATGGCGTCCGGGCCGGCGATCTTGCCGAGCTGTTCGATGACGTACTCCGGGCTCACGCTGCCGTCGCTCTGCGGGCCGTAGCTCAGCGGGTACTTCTCCCGCACACCGTTGAGGTAGGACCACCAGTCGGCCAGGTCGGGATCGGCCATGCCCTCGTTGCCGATCCGGTTCTCGCCGGCCGGCATCCGCCGAAAGGCGGCGATCAGGTCGCCGATCACGGCCTTGATGTCGCCCACGATCGGGACGTCGGCGTTGCGGTTCTTGCCGATCTCGGCGGGGTCGATGTCGGCGTGGATCACCTTGGCCTCGGGGGCGAAGGTGGACAGCTTGCCGGTCACCCGGTCGTCGAAGCGGGCGCCGAGCGCGATCAGCAGGTCGCTCTTCTGCAGCGCGGCCACCGCGGCCACGGTGCCGTGCATGCCGGGCATGCGCAGGTTCTGGACGTGGCTGTCCGGGAACGCTCCGCGCGCCATCAGGGTGGTGACCACCGGGATGCCGGTCAGGTCGGCCAGTTCCCTGAGTTCCTCGGTGGCGTTGCCGCGGATGACCCCGCCGCCGACGTAGAGCACCGGCTTGCGGGCCTCGGCGATCAGCTTGGCGGCTTCCTTGATCTGCCGGCCGTGCGGCTTGGTGTTCGGCTTGTAGCCGGGCAGTTCCAGCTGCGGCGGCCAGGAGAACGTGCACTGCCCCTGCAGGACGTCCTTCGGGATGTCGACGAGCACCGCGCCGGGGCGCCCGGTGGCGGCGATGTGGAACGCCTCGGCGATCGAGCGGGCGATGTCGTCACCGTCGCGGACCAGGATGTTGTGCTTGGTGATCGGCATCGTGATGCCGGTGATGTCGGACTCCTGGAAGGCGTCGGTGCCGATCAGGCTGCGGCCCACCTGCCCGGTGATGGCGACGACGGGGATGGAGTCCATCTGGGCGTCGGCCAGCGGGGTGACCAGGTTGGTCGCGCCGGGGCCGGAGGTGGCCATCATGACGCCGACGCGGCCGGTGGCGTGGGCATAGCCGCTGGCCGCGTGCCCGGCGCCCTGCTCGTGGCGGACCAGGACGTGGCGCAGCTTGGTGGAGTCGAACAGCGGGTCGTATACCGGCAGGACGGCTCCGCCGGGGATCCCGAAGATCAGATCGACGCCGAGTTCCTCCAGCGACCGCACAACCGCCTCGGCGCCGGTCATCTGCACCGGTGCTACCCGCTGACCAGGGTGATTGCCGGAGGTGTGGGTGTCGTGGGCACCGTTGGTCGGCTGGGCCTCCGGAGTCTGGCCGGCCTCGGGCGCCTGGGTGGCGGGTGCGCTCACTTGATGTCCTCGTGTCTAGTGCTTGGGCAAGAAAAAACCCCCGTCAGCATGGGCGGCTGTACGAGGGTTGCGCGCTGGTGCGTGTGGCTAAACCCGGAAGCGGGAAAGCGCGGCACCAGCGCGCTGACCTACTACGAGTTCTCCACAAGCCGACATACCTGCGAAGGTTAGTCTCGCCACAGGTCAGGCGTCAAATTGCCCGTGGGTGCAATGATGCTGACATGCCCCGCGGATCCGGCAGCCAGGCGACGGTGATCCGTCTCTCGCCGATGGCCCATATCGCCTCGGCGTTCATCCTGCTCTGGCTAATCCTGCTGATGCCCGCCTTCGGGCGCTGGGGGCTACCGCTGCTGCTGATCCCGGTCCTGTTGTCGGCGGCCATCGCGCGGCTGCGCACCGAGGCCGATGCCGACAACGTCACGGCCTATCGACTGTTGAGCAGCCGCACCCTGCCCTGGTCGCAGATCGAGGGGCTCAAGTTCACCCGTGGGCGCTGGGCCCGGGCGTGCCTACCGGACAAGTCGGACGTGCAGCTACCGGCTGTGACCTTCGCGACGCTGCCGCAGTTGACGGCCGCCAGCGGCGGCCAGGTGCCCAACCCGTATCAGCGCTAGGTCGGATTGCTCGGCTCCTAAGCGAACGGGTTGATCCCGTGTAGGAAGAACCAGGCCGCCACCCCGCCGCCGATGCCGAGGACCAGCGCGAGGAATGAACCGATGAACGGCCGGCGCGCCCACCCGCGGCCGCCGTCGAAGCCGTAGCGACCGGGCCCAGCGAGCACAATGGCCGCCGCGACGGCGGTCAGGACCAGGAGATATTCGGCTGCCGACCCGAACACGAACAGCCCGCCGTCGGCCCGCTGGGCGCTGAACGTGGCCAGCACGCTGTTGACCAGGAAGGCCAGTGCCACCGCCGCGGCGATCGGCGTGAACAACCCGAGCACGAGCAGCACGCCGGAGGCCATCTGTGCGCCCGCGGCGACGTAGGTCAGCAGGTTGGCGTTGTGATAGCCGGCCTGGCTGAGGGTCTCCTTGAAGCCGTCGAGACCCGAACCACCCCACCATCCGAACGCCTTCTGCAGCCCGTGGGCGATGAACACCACGCCCAACGCCACCCGCAACACCAGCAGGCCCAGGTCCTGGGTGCCGCGTCGGGCGGCTGCCCGGGCCCGCTCCTCGGGGTCACCCGGGATGATCTCCGCCGGAGCGGCCGGCGGCGGTACCGCGGCGGCGGGCGGGTGTGCGGGCTCCACGTAGGGCAGCGGTTCGGGCTGGTGAAGCAGCCCGTATGCCGCCGACGAGGGCGGCGGCCCCGGCGGTTGCGGGATCCTGGTGGTCTCGAAGTCCCCGCCGTAGGTGGGCGACGCCAGATCGTCCTCGGGATCGACCAACCGAGCCGACGCCGGCCGCACAGGGTCCTCGGGGCGCTGCCAGCCGGGATCTGGATTCTGGCTCGTCACACGGCCAGCGTAGGTGCAACCGGTGGCAAAACCTTGTATTTGTCGGGCACGTCGACGTGGCCAATATGTCCCGGCGTGCCGCCGCCGTCACGGAGCGTCGTGGCGCGCACGCCCCGGGCGTCCGTAACCTGACGGCATGCGATTGCGTCCGGCAAGGTCGGCTGCCGCCGTGCTGTGCGCGGCGACGGTGCTGAGTGCGGGGTGCGCACGTTTCGACAACGCGGTCTCCCAGCCGTTCACCACGGAGCCGGAAATGGTGCCGGGGCAGACGTCGACTCCGCCGCCTCCCCCGCCCCTGCCGCCCAAACCCTTCCCGAAAGCCTGCCCCGCGCCCGGCGTCATGCAGGGCTGCCTGGAGAGCGTCAGCTCCCTGATCATGGGGCCGGACGGCAAGACCGCCCTGGTGGCCGAGCGAACCACCGGCGCGGTCAAAGAGGTGTCGGTCAGCGCGGAGCCGAAGGTGAAGACCGTCATCCCGGTCGACGGCAGCGGCGACGGCGGCCTGATGTCAATCGTGATGTCGCCCACCTACTCCCAGGACCGGCTGATGTACGCCTATATCAGCACGCCCACCGACAACCGGGTGGTCCGCGTCGCCGACGGCGACGTGCCCAAGGATCTGCTGACCGGGATCCCGAAGGGGGCGACCGGCAACACCGGCTCGCTGATCTTCACCAGCCCGACCACCCTGGTGGTCCAAACCGGTGACGCCGGCAGTCCGGAGATGGCCAATGACCCGAAGTCGTTGGCCGGCAAGGTGATCCGAATCGAGCAGCCCACCACCGTCAACCAGGCGCCGCCGACGACGGCGCTGAGCGGAATGGGCGCCGGTGGCGGCTTGTGTGTGGACCCGGCCGACAAGGCGCTCTACGTCACCGACCGCACCCCGGCCGGTGACCGCCTGCAGCGGGTGGGTTCGGACGGCAAGGCCACCACGGTGTGGACCTGGCCGAACCGCCCGGGCGTGGCGGGCTGCGTCGCGCTCGACGGCACCGTGCTGGTGAACCTGGTCAACACCAAGCAGACGGTGGCCGTCCGGCTGGCGCAGGCCACCGGGGCGGTGACCGGCGACCCCGAGGTGGTGCGCCAGGACACCCATGGTCACGCGTGGCCGCTGGACGTCTCCCCCGACGGCAACATCTGGGGTGCGACGGTGAACCGGACCGCCGGCGACGCCGAGAAGAATGACGACGTCGTCTTCCCGCTCTTCCCGCAGGGCGGCGGGTTCCCGCGGTCCAACGCCGACATCACCTAAGGCAATTCAGCTGTCTCTCACCCCAATTGGGTCGCCGGCGGCCTGAACTGTTCACGGCGTTCCCGTCCTGTTCAGCCGGGGGCGCGCGGGGCGGTCAGCACCAGACCGGGATCGAAGGTCGCCCGTGCCGCGACGGAGGCCGCGGCGGCGGCCACCACCAGCGCAGCCGCATCGTCATATCCCCGGGGGAAGACGATCTCGGCGCTGTCCGGACCGTCGCGGTGGGCCATCAGCCAGTCGTAGAGCAACCAGTCCAGCGCGCAGGTCACCGCCATCGGATCCGCCTCGGGACCACGGGCCGCGTCCACCACGGCCCGCAGCGCGTCGCGGTGTTCCTTGCGGGCGCCCTCCTTGTTGGTCCCGGAACTGTCGAACATCAGCATCGACAGCGTGAGCGGGAAGCGCCGGCCCGCTTCGGTTCTCACCACCCAGCGGCCACCCTTCCACGGCTTGTCCGGGTCCACCTGATGGAACTCGCCGAAACCGCCGACGACGCCCGGCGTGGGTTCGTCGAGTTCGCCGTCGAACGGGGCGGGACCCAGCAGTCCCAGTGGTTGGCGGGCGCGGATGGAGAACAGTGCGGCCGTGCCGATGATCTTGCCGGCGCGTAGGTCGGCGGTCAGTCCGGTGTTCTTCAGGGCGGCAGCGTATTCGAAGCACAGCCGGTCAAGAGTTCGGTGCAGTTCCAACAGGCCGTCGCGTTCATCGGCATCGGCCGGTCGGCGTCCGCCGCCGAGGATCTCACCGAATCGTTCCGCGGCGATGATGAGCGCGTCGTCGAGAGCCTCGAGGTGAGTGGCCACCAGGCGGTCGGGTTCGTCCTCGTCGGGGTCGACGACCAGGGCCTGCAGCGAGGTCGGCGCGCCGGCCGCGGTGGCCCAGTAGAAACCGATCTGGTCGTCGGTCTGGATGATCCGGGGCCTCATGTGCGGGACCAGAGCATGACGCGGTTGTTGCCGGAGTCGGCGACGGCCAGCAGGTCACCGTGCAGCGACAACCCATAGGGCCAGCACAGGGTATCGCGCTGGACCGAGGTCCAGCGGTTCTCGCCGTTGGAGCCGAAATCTGGTTGGGCGAGCACATAGTCGGCACCCCGAAAGGGCGTGCCGCCCCCGGCACCGTCCGCGCCGCGAGCGATGGGCCCGTCGGGCATGCCATCCCACAGCAGGATCCGGTTATTGGCCGTGTCGGCAACGGCCAGGCGTTCGGTGTCACCGGTTCCATCCAGGCACACCGCATAGGGGAAGCGCATCCGGTCGTTCGTGTGCGGGCCGTACGGCCATTCCTCGGCGCTGGTGAAGTCCGGTTGGCCGACAACGAGATCCGCCGGCCGGTCGGCCTCGGGCAGCGGCGACCAACCGAGCACCCGATGGTCACCAGCGTCGGCGACCAGCAGCAGATCGTCGCGCCCGGCGATGTCATGCGCCCAGCGGAAGCTGTCCGGACCCGCGGGGCCGCCGCGGTTCTCGTCGTGGGATTCCGCATCCGGCTGACCCAGAATCACGTCGGCAGGTTGGCCCACGTCCGGAATCCCGTTGCGCCAGCCAAGAACACGGCGGTTGCCGGTGTCGGCCACCCAGAATGCGCCGCCGACCACCGCGATGCCGAACGGCCAGTAGAGAGATGTCCCCGAGCACTCCGCGCCGCGGTTGACCTCCACCGAGGACGCATCGGGCTGCCCGATGACACGGTCGGGCGCTGTGTCGCTGACCGTCGGAACGTTGTCCCACACCAGGATCCGGTGATGCCAGGCGTCGGCGACGATCAGTCGCCCGTCATGCACCAGCACACCGGTCGGCAGGTGCATCCCGCGTTCGGGCCCGCGCCCGCCGGCTGCCGGACCCTCGGTCTCGGCGTCCGGCTGGCCCAGGACGACATCGGCGGGTTGCTCATCGTGGTCCGGGATGCCGTGCCAGATGAGCACGCGGTGGTTGCCGGTGTCGGTGACCACTACGTAGTCGTCGGAGATGAACACCCCGCGGGGTGAGTACATCCACGCCATCGAGGGTTTGGCCGCCGGCAGCGCCAGGCCGCCCGGGGCGGGGGCACCGAGCCACAGATGTGGCTTCCATCCGCCGCTGAGGTCGACGTCGGGCACCACATCCGGCCGGGTGCCGACGCCGCTGATGTTGTGGCGGACGGTGTACTTGCTCATGCGGGGCTCGTCATCAGGCGAGGCGCACCCACACATCGCCGTCGTCGACGCGCAGCGGCAGCTGCTCCAGCTGGGCGCCGGGCGCGCTCAGGCACTCCCCCGATGTGGCGTCGAAACAGAAGCCGTGCCACGGGCAGGTCAACGTCGCGTTGGACAGGTCGAGCACCGCCTCGTCCAGCGGCAGCGCTTCGTGGGCGCACTCGTTGCGGTAGGCGGACAGCTGCTGGGCGAGGTTGACGACGATGATGCTGACGCCCCCTATCGTGGCGACCGTCAGGTCGTCGACGGGCAGGTCGGCGGCGGGCCCGAGGCGTTCCCATCCGTCGGCGGCGGGCTCGCGGCCGATCCGCAGCGACTCCAGTGGGATCAGCGTCGGGGAAGGCTGATCCTTGACTACCTCGACCTGCAGGATGGCCGGAACACCCTGCACCAGAGCATCTTCCACGAGATTCCGCAGCGTGACCGACGACATCGAACAGCCATTGCAGGCGCCCTCGAGACGGACGAACGCCGTTCCGTCTTCCACCCGGACCAGCGTCACGTCGCCACCGTGGCTGTGCAGTTGCGGACGGACCTGTTCCAGAACCTGGTTGGCGTGCGTCACCGGATCCGGGCGGACGATGCCGTGCAGGGACAGCAGCAGGTGCACCAGGGGGTCGTCGACGAGTTCGAACAGAACGGGCCGGGCTCCTTCGTCGGCACGCAAGGCGCGCACGATCTTCACCAGGCCGGCGCGGTGCACCGCCTCGATCGCACCCTGCAGTTCCTCGGCCTTTTCCCGCGCGGCGGGATCCAGATCGTCCAATGCCGCGACCGCGTCATCGACGCGTTTGGCGAGTTCTTCGAAAGTCGGCTCAGTAGTGGTCATTCCGCGAGGTCCTCCGTGCGGCTCAGCGCCTGCTGCCGGGAGATCTCGTCGAGCACCCCGCGGACCGTGCGCACCGAGTCGTGGTCGCCGAGCTCCTCGAAGAGGTAGCGGGCGTCATACAGTTTGGCCTTGGCCTGGTCGAAGTCGCCGAGATGGGCGAGTACGTTGCCCTGGTTGGCCAGCGCCCGGGCCCGGCCGAGCGGGTCGGTGTCGCGGTCGCGGGCCTGCAGCACCGCCTCGTACAACTCCACCGCCTCGATGAGGTTCTCGGCCTGATGACTCGACGGGGTGTAGACCAGCGAGTTGGCCAGATTCAACTGCACACTGGCCCACTGCTCGGGGTAGTCCTCGGGGGTGTAGACCTTCAGCGCCGATCGCAGCGACTGCGCGGCAACCCCGAGTCGCAGCTGGCTGGAGGCTTCGGTCATCGGCATAGTCAGGTACGCGGTGGCGAGATCGGCGTGCGCGGCGGCCCATAGCAGCGGCGCCTCCTCCCGCATTACCAGTTGTAGGGCCGAATGATAGTGTGGCACAGCGCGATTCAGTAGGCCCGGGACCTCCACGGCTTGCTCGTGCAGCAGGCCGGCCAGGCTCAGGTGGATCTCGGCGCGAGCCACCCGAAGGTCGTCGGCTTCCTCGAGTGCCCGCAGTGCCTGCTCGAACCGGCTCACGGCCTCGCCGGGATTGACCTGTGCGGCCACCGAACCGGCCGCGCCGAGGAGGACTCCGCGCAGTGGGGCCGACACGGTGGCGGCGTGGTCGGCCGCGGCGTCCAGCAGTTCGATCGCACCCGCGACGTCCCCCTCGTCGAGCGCCTTGCTGGCCCGGGTGGACAACACCAAGGCCGCGACCTCCCCGGTGGCCGAGCCGACCTCGGGCGGGCTTTCGCTGCGGCCCAGTGCGAACAGCACCACGTCGACGAGAACACCGAATTCGCCCAGAGCCGAACGCAATTCGGCCGGGTCCTGTCCGGCTGAATCAGCACCGTCAGGGTCTATGACGAAACGGTTGTAGCGTGTGATCGGGTCATCACCGGCCAACTGCGCCAGTGCGCCGTCGCGGTCACCGGCCAGGGCGAGTTCGTGAGCCCGCAGGGCGGCGGGCCACTCCGGCAGCCGGCCGGCCAGGAGGGCCGCGCGGGCGCCCTCTGTGTCCGGTGAGGCCGGAATCAGCATGTAGCCCAACGGCAACGGGAAGGCACCAAGCGGTTGCGGCCGTGCTGCGAGCACGGTCGTATCAGGGTCTGTCACACAACTCCTCGGTGATGTCATCCGTGCGGCGGTCCGCCGCCGATGTCACGGTTGGCGGCGCGCCGGATCAGGTCGGCGGCGATGTCGGCGCGAGCTTTGGTCGCGTGGGTGTCGATCCGCTTGCGCACCACACCGTCGGCGAAGACGACGACGATGTCGACGGCCCACCGGCCGCGTTCCTCCACGACGACGGTCTGGACATCGAGCGCCTCGTCGGCGGACGTCTCGGCCTTGGGCCGGATTTCCTCAGTCATGGTGGCCACGTGCCCGGTCACTGCGGTGATATTCCCTGCTCGCGCAGCGAAACCCTGAGCGCCTTGTGCTCATCGTCCCAGCATGCCGCACAGATGCCGACAGGGAAACCGTCGGCGAGCACTTCGTGGATCAGCACGGCGCGGTCCCCCGCTGAATTGCGTTGCTTGAGCAGCAGACCCCCGCTGCTCGGGCCGCGCAGCGGATACAGCCACAGTTCGGCCCCGCGGGGCACGGCCGCGACCGCATCGGAGGGAAACCTGCTCGCCGCCAACGACGCATCCATCCGCAGGTAGCCCTCGCCGGTGAACTCCACGGTGACATCCCCGGCGGTCTGCGGGCGCAGCGGCGCGAGGAAGTCGCGCTCGATGAGCTCGATGACCTGCTCCATGGCCGTGGTCACCGGCTCGGACAACTCGCCCCCCATCTCCATGTCGGCAGCCTCGATGAGGAACACCGTGATGTCGGTGGGGCAGGCCTCGCCGAGGGCCCACCGTGCGAACGGGATCGCGTGGTCCCACCGGAAGGAGTGGGTGTGCAGCCCCTGTAGCGGAGGCAGGTCGGTCAGTTCCTCCCCGGGCACGCGGTAGATCGTTCCCGGCGCGGCCCCGGTGGCCGACGCGTCGACGATCACCACCCGCTGCGCGCCGCGCATCTGGAAACCGACGTCCATGCCGGCGGTACCGCCGTCGACCAGCTTGGCACCCTCCGGCACCCCGCGGTCCCACAGGTGCCGGATCAGGACCGGACCCACACCGTCGTCACCGCGCAGCAGGTTCCCGCACCCGATGACCAGGACCGCACACCCAGGTGGCTCGAGGTCGAGCGATGTGACGTCCTCGCTCACACCATTCCGTTGATGACGAACTTCGACAGCTCCCTGCCGGTCTTGCCGTCATAGGCGTGCACGGTGCAGACCAGGCAGGAATCGAAGCTGCGCGCGACGTGCCCGAGCTCGACCGGATCCTCCGCATCGACGATCGGGGCGCCGACGAAGGCCTTCTCCATCGGCCCCAGCACGTCGTTGCCGTCACGCGGACCGATGTTCCACGCCGTGGGTGTGACGACCTGATAGTTCTTGATCTTGTTGTTCTCGATGACGATCCAGTCCGAGAGCGAGCCGCGGGCCGCCTCGGTAGAGCCGAAGCCCTTGCCCTCCGCGTACTCGGTGGGCTTGCTGTAGAAGCTCTCCTTGAGGTCCAGCTGATCCAGCCACGAGCGCACCCACTTGTAGTACTTCGGGGCCTCGTGCAGACGCGCCAGCTGTCGGACCATCACGCTGGGACCGATCTTGTTGTAGATGTCCAGGAACAGCGGGTCGTTGTCCTGGTGCGGGCCGGCGTTCGGCGCGGCGGCGGCCATCCGACGGGCCAGCGGGCCGGTCTCCAGCGGGATGTGGCCGAAGCCTTCCACCTCGTAGCGCGGCGATTTGGCCCAGCTGTACTTGCCCTGACCCTTGCCCTTCTCCGGGTCGATCGGGATGGTCTCCCCCTCGAACGGATGCAGCGGACGGCTGCCCTCGTAGAACGAGTGGGTGACGTCTTCGCGCACCCGGGATTGGTCGAACTCCTGGAACTTGCCGCCGGCGAAGATGCCGCCCCGGCCGATCAGCGCGGCGTTACGCCCCTCGATGGTCGGGCGTCCGTACAGCGTGGGGTCGAAGTACGTGCCGGTCGAGATGTAATTGCCCACACCCTGGCCGTACCTGTCCAAGCCGACGTCCTGCGAGTAGCGAATCAGGAAGCCCATGTCGCTGTTGCGCTGCGACTCGTTCTCGTCGACCCAGGCCAACACGTCTTCCCAGGTCTTGTTCTCCAGCCAGCGGTCGACGCTGCAGCCGAGGAGATCAGACTCGAGCCAGTTGTCCTTCCAGTTCTCCAGGATCGCGATGGACCGGGTGACGTCGGACAGCGTCGCCGCGCCCATGACACCGCCGGGCACCATGAAGCTGGAGTGCGGCCACTGCCCGCCGAAGATCGCGTAGACCTCGACCGGCTTCTGGGAGAGCACCACACCCTTCTGGTAGCTCGTGCCCACGTATGGCGCATAGCGGCGGACGGCCTCGTCGTACATCGACGACTTGGCGTAGTTCTTGTTCGTCAGGTCGATGGCGAACAGCGCGTAGTAGTAGCGCGGAATCGACTGCAGCGTCTCGCAGCCCTGGGCGATGTTGCGGACCAGGGTGGCGTTGGGCGGCATGGTGGTGCGCCATGCGGTGTCCAGCGCGTAGGCCGACTTGTAGAGGTGGCTGCCGCCGCAGATACCGCAGATGCGCGGGGTCACGATGAGGCCGGCCTGCGGGTCCTTGCCGCGCAGGATGATTTCGAAGCCGCGGAACATCGCGGCCTCGGTCCAAGCCGAGGTGACGACGCCGTCTTCGATGGTGACCCGGACGTCGAGGTCACCCTCGACGCGTCCGAGTGGGCTGACGTGGAGATCCATGGATGTCATTGCTTCAGGTCCTTAGGAGTTGTTGTGGTCTTCGCCAAGAAATCGTTGTTTTCGGTGCGTGGCTAGACCACGAACATGTCTTCTTTGGTCCACTGCGGTGCGGCCAGCCTGGCCGCGGCAGCGGATGCCATGTAGGACAGCTTCTTGGTGCCCGTCCCGGTCTCCTTCGGGATTACCCCGGCGACCTTCTGAGTCTTGAACAAGGTGCCCGGCGCGAGGTCGAAGTGCGGGAACTCCGGCTCGGTGCAGCCGTAGCAGGGCTGGCCGGCGCGGGTCTTCGACGACTGCCGGTTCCACAGGATGCGGTTGCACGGCGAGTGCGTCATGGGTCCACGGCAGCCGAACTCGTAGAACAGGCAGCCGGTGCGGGTGCCCTCGCCGAAGGACATCGTGGACTGCTTGTACTCGTAGAACTGCACGCGGGTGCAGCCGGTCTGGGTGAAGGTCTTGAAGAACGTCGCCGGGCGCTGCAGGTCATCGAGCGCGATGTCGCCGAGGCGGCCGGTGGCCAGCGCGACGAGGATCTGGGTGATCCAGTCAGGGTGTGCCGGGCACCCCGGGATGTTGATGACGGGCAGCCCGGCCTTGGATTTGAAGTTCGGTCCGAGGAAGCCGCCCTTGTTGCGCTTGTGGTACTGCAGGCCGGTCGAGGCGGACGGGTTGGGCTCCATCGCCGGGATGCCGCCCCAGCAGGCGCAGTCACCGATCGCGACGACCACGTCGGCCTGCTTGGCCAGGTCGGTGACCCAGTCCTTCATCGGGCGGTCGGCGAACATGTCCATCCGGCCGGATCCGTTGGGCGCCTCGATGACCGAGCCCTCGAAGACGAAGATGTCCATCTTGCGATCACCCTTCGCGCAGTCCCAGAAGATCTTCTGGGCCTGGGCGCCCAGTTCCAGGCCGAGCGACGGGTGCCAGATAACCTCGAGGCCGAAGTCGACGATCAGGTCGACGACGTTGGGTTCGTCGGCGTTGAGGAACGACATGGTGTTACCACTGCACGCACCTCCCTGGAACCACAGAACAGACGCCATGGAAGAACTCCTCTCAGAACTACGCCCCCGGGCGAAGCCGACATCGGGTTGAAAGAGCGTCAACCCGCGAGACCCCTGCTGCGTGGGCGCAAGCCGTCATGCAGATCTCCCGGTCATCACGTGAATCGGCGTGCTGAGAGTACCGCCGAAACCTGGCAATTGGGAACGAATTCCGGCATCGAAACCCGCCGGAAACATTACGGATTCGCAGGCTTTGGGCGCTTCGGCCACTGATACCGGATCGCCTCGCTCCTCCGCCTTGCTCCGCGGCGGCATCGTCGACTCGACAGGTACCGAAGCCTTACCTAACCTTCATTCGTCGAGCGGCACGGTCACCGTGACGGTGGTCCCCGCCCCGGGTTGGGACCGGACCTCGAGCGTCCCTCCGACGAGGTCGGCGCGCTCGGCCATCGACAGCATTCCGTAGCCGCTCGTCGGCAACTCCAGACCCGCGCCCAGGGGAACCGTTCCGCGGGTGGTGTCGAACCCGACGCCACTGTCGGCGATCTCCAATCGGGCCACCCCGTCGCGGACGGCGAAGCTGACCGATGCCACCAGCGCACGGGAATGCTTGACCACGTTCTGCACGCCCTCCTGGGCGATGCGGTACAGCGCGACCTCGATGTGCTCGGGCAGACGCCGATCGTCGAGGGCCAGTTCGAGGTCCACCTCCGGAGTGGAGGCGGCGAGGCTCGCCAGCCCCCCGGCCAGACCGAGGTCGTCGAGCACCGGCGGGCGCAGGCCGCTGATCGCCGAGCGCGCCTCGGCCAGGGTGAGGTCCACCAGATCGCGCGCCTTCTCCAATTGCTCTGCGGCCGCGGCCTGTTCGCCGGCGTCGACGGCGCGGGCCGCCGCGTCCAGCCGATAAGTCAGGCCGACGAGGCGCTGGGAGATGCCGTCGTGGATGTCGCCGGCGACCCGGCGCCGTTCATTCTCCTGGGCGGCGATCACCTGTTCGGCGAAGTTCTCGTGGGCCCGCTCGCGGACGGTGAGCTGGCGGTGCAGCCGCGCCTGGTGCAGCGCGCCGGCGATCAGCCGACCGATCACCAGCAGCAGTTCGATGTCGCGGGCGGTGAAGTCGCGCCGGGAGATGGTGTGGACGTTGAGGACGCCGACGAGGCCGCCGGGCTCGGTCTCCATCGGCACCGACGCCATCGACGTGAAGTCCTTGCCGCGCAACGCCGCGATCGGCATGTAGCGCGGGTCCGCCTCCTTGTCGCTGACGATCACCACCGGCTCACGGTGGCTGGCCACCCAGCCGGACACCCCGGAGCCCAGCGGCAGCCGGATTCGGCCCACCTGCTCGTCGAACGGCGGGGTCGCCCCGGCCAGTGTCAGCGAGCTGTCGGTGTCGTCGAGCACATGCACGAAACAGACGTCGGATGCGGTGGCGGCGGTGATCATCCGGGCCACGGCGGCGGCCATCGGTTCCACTCCCGGGCCGCTGGAGGTGGCGGCGATGATGTCGAGCAGAAGGGCGACCTCCCGGTCGGCGTCGACCAGTCCGTGCACCGCCTGCGGGCTGACACCGCCGGTCATCGAAAGATGCCTTCGCGCAACGCCGTTGCGGCGGCACTGGTACGGTCCCCGACGCCGAGCTTGCGGTAGATCGAACTGAGGTGCGTCTTGACGGTCTCCTCGCCGATGACCAGTTTGGCGGCGATCCCGCGGTTGGACAGCCCGGTGACCACGAGCGAGAGGATCTCGCTCTCCCGCTGCGTGAGACCGTGCCGGGCGCCGGGCCAGAACTGGTCGCTCTGCAGACGCGCCGCGGTTTCGGCCGCCCTGGCCGCCAGCCCGGCGTCGATGGCCGTCCCTCCGGCCTGCACGCCCTCGAGCTGACGGACCAGTTCGTCGCTGCTGATGCCCTTGAGCAGGTAGCCCGAGGCTCCGACCCGCATGGCCTGGAACAGGTACTGCTCGTCGTCGTAGACCGAAAGCAGGATGACCTTGCGACCGGCGTGGCGTTCGCGCATCTCCCGGCAGAGGTCCAGGCCGCTGACGCCCTGCATGCGCACGTCGCACAGCACGATGTCGGGGTCCAACTCGTCCACCACGGCCATTGCCTTGGGGCCGCCGACCGCCACGCCGACCACCTCGACGCGGTCTGCGAACGGCGCGAGCATCGCCTTGAGACCCTCGATCACCATCTCGTGGTCGTCGACGAGCACCACTCGCACCGGCATGCGCTAACCGTAAAGGCATCGGCGGGGGACAAGTCCCCACACCCCTCCCCCGGTCGGGGGATGACCAGGCCCCGAGCCTCGGCAGACACTTCAGTCATGAACGCATTGCAGCCCTCGTTCTGGTGGAACCGGTCGGACCGGCCGGCGCATCTGGAGGCGGTGATCTTCTCTCTCGACGCACTGCTGGCCGATTCGCGCGCCGACGAAAAGCTGCTGTCTGATGCGGTCTGGGATCTGCACTGCGCCGGTATCCGGGTGGCCGTGGTCACCGCCGGGCACTGGCCCGCCGTGAACCGTGCGGTGCGCGACCTGCTGGGCGACGGTGCAGTGGAGGTGCTGGTGACCGGCGACGAGGTCAGCCGGCCCAAGCCCGATCCGGAGGTCTACCGGCACGCGTTGTGGCAGCTGGGCATTCGGGCCGTCGACGCGATCGCGGTCGAGGACTCGGCCGACGGTCTGGGTGCGGCCGTCGCCGCGGGCGTGACCACCGTGGTCATCACCACCGAGGACTCCGCTGGCCACGACTACGCCGGAGCGGCCGCCGTGCTTTCCGGTGAAGAAGCCGCTGAGCAGCTGTCAGTGCACGGCTGCCGGCGGATGCTGCTCGGCTCTCAGAGGCTCAGCGCCTGATCACGTCGTTCACGGTTCCTTACACCGACGACCAAATAGAGGCCGACACCGACCGGCGGGTGGTGATGTTGTACCGAAACGCCTGGAATCGGGAGTCCAGCGGAACCCCGGATGAAACCTACGATTTCGACGCGCTGCGGACGGATCGCGGCCTCATGGTGCTGCTGACCGGAATGCTCGCCGGAAACGATGCCGCGGAACTGGAGCGGCTCGTGTTGTCATGAGGCCGCCGACCGCCGAGGGACCAGACCAAAACCCGCGCGGGCAGGAATGAGTACGTGCGGCGAGCCGTCATCCGTCATGGACGCATGTATGCGAGAGGCGGGCACGGACTCGGGTAGACGCCCTCGACAACGTGGTACAGCGACGGAGCACCGTCGCGCACGGACTGGTAGTACCAGTCATGGCAGACCGACATGTCACTTTGGCTACCCGGCCTGGCCGCAAGCGGCCAGGACCAACTCCCGCACTCGCGCGGCATCGGCCTGGCCCTTCGTCGCCTTCATCACCGCGCCGACGATCGCCCCGACCGCCTGCACCTTGCCGCCGCGGATCCTTTCGGCGACGTCGGGATTGGCGGCCAGCGCGTCGTCGACCGCCGTCTGGATGAGCGAGTCGTCCCGGACCAGGGCCAGACCGCGATCGGCCATCACCTGCTCGGGCTCACCTTCGCCGGCCAGCACGCCTTCGACCACCTGCCGGGCCAGCTTGTTGGAGAGCTTGCCCTCGTCCACCAGCTTGATCACCACGGCCACCTGCGCGGGCGTGATGGCCAGCGCGTCGAGATCGGATCCGCTCTCGTTGGCCTTCTGCACCAGGAAGTTGCCCCACCAGGCGCGAGCGGCCTCGCTCGAGGCGCCGTGGGCGACGGTGGCCGCGACCATCTCCACCGCGCCGGCATTGACCAGGTCGCGCATGACCTCGTCGGAGACGCCCCATTCGTCCTGAATCCGCTTGCGGGACAACCACGGAAGCTCCGGAATGGTGGCGCGCAGGCGCTCCACCGTCTCGGCGCTGGGAGCCACCGGTTCGAGGTCGGGCTCCGGGAAATACCGGTAGTCCTCGGCGGTCTCCTTGTCGCGGCCCGGGGAGGTCCAGCCGTCTTCGTGGAAGTGCCGGGTCTCCTGGTGAACTTTGCCGCCCGCGTCCAGAACCGCTGCCTGCCGGCGCATCTCGTAGCGGACGGCAACCTCGACGCTCTTGAGGGAGTTGACGTTCTTGGTCTCGGTGCGGGTGCCGAATTCCTTTTGACCGACGGGTCGCAGCGAGACGTTGGCGTCGCACCGCAGTGAACCCTGGTCCATCCGGACGTCGGAAACGTCCAAGGCGCGCAACAGATCGCGCAACGCCGTCACATAGGCACGGGCGACTTCCGGGGCACGCTCACCGGCACCCTCGATCGGCTTTGTCACGATCTCGATCAGCGGGACCCCGGCGCGGTTCACGTCGAGCATCGAGGTGGTGGCACCGTGGATGCGCCCGGTATCGCTGCCGACGTGGGTCAGCTTGCCGGTGTCCTCCTCCATGTGCGCGCGTTCGATGTCGACCCGGAAGGTGCTGCCGTCCTCCAGGGGAACGTTGAGGTGGCCGTTGAACGCGATCGGCTCGTCGTACTGGGAGATCTGATAGTTCTTCGGCTGGTCGGGGTAGAAGTAGTTCTTCCGGGCGAACCGGCACCACGACGCGATCTCGCAGTTGAGCGCCAGCCCGATCCGGATGGCCGATTCGACGGCGGCCGCGTTCAGGGTGGGCAGCGCCCCGGGCAGGCCCAGGCAGACCGGGCAGACCTGGGTGTTCGGCTCGGCGCCGAAGGTGGTGGCGCAACCGCAGAACATCTTGGTGGCCGTCGACAACTCGACGTGGACTTCCAGGCCGAGCACCGGGTCGAACCGGGCCACGACGTCGTCGTAGTCGAGGAGTTCGGCGTTCGCGGCGGTGGTCATTCCGACGATCCTAGTGGCCCGTTTGCCCCCGCGAGCAGACGTGCATGACCCGCGACACGCCGGGTTTCCGGGTCTTCTCCGTCTGCTCGCGGGGAGAGGGCGGTCAGACCCGTCCGGCGACGAACGCCGCGGCGTCGGTGATGGACGGCGGGAACTCGTAGGCATTGTGCGCGGCGCGATCGCGGCCGCCGGTGACACAGATGGGATCGCCGTCGTTGCACACGTCGATCGCCTTGCCGGCGAACAAGCCGGTGGTCGACAACGGGGTTCCGAAACGGTTCCCAGGATTGCCGAACACCGCGACCGCGGCGATCTGGTCGGCCGCTTCCGGTGGCAGCGGCGGTGCCGACCCGAAGTTCCCGACCGTGTTGCCCAGCGGGGGCACGCCGGCCATCATCGAGATCACCGCGGCGCCCTGGGAGAAGCCGCCGAGGACGAATTGTGTTGCGGGGCAGGCGACAGCCGCCGCGCTGAGATGGTTCTCGGCGTCAGTTGCGCCGCTGCCCGTGGTGAGGAAGTTGATGCTGGCCGGGTAGTTCACCGAGTACACGGCCAGGGTTCGCCCGCCAAGCAGCGGGGTGATGGCGTCGGCGAGTGCCTGGCCCACCCGACCGGGGCCGGGCGGCTCACCGGTGCCCCGGGCGAACACCAACTCCACATCGGGGCACTGATCGGCGGACGCCGGCGCGGCCACCGTGAGGGCGCCGGCTGACGCGAGGGTCAGTGCGACGGCTACCGCCACCTGGAGGGTCACCCGCGGACCGTCGATTGTCATGACGGCGAATGGTAGCGGGTCGCGATAGCCTTCTCGCGTCCCGATTCCCAACCGACAGAAAGCCAGAGCCGTGACCGAGGCCTCCCCCGATCTCGTCGAGGGTGTCCCACGCAGCAGGATCGTTCTGGCCTCGATGGTGGGCACGACGATCGAGTTCTACGACTTCTATGCCTACGCCACGGCCGCGGTGTCGGTGTTCCCGTTCCTGTTCTTCCCCAAGGGGAACCCGACCACCGCCCTGCTGGCGTCGCTGGCCACCTTCGGCCTGGCCTTCGTGGCGCGGCCACTGGGCTCAATCCTGTTCGGGCACTTCGGTGACCGGGTGGGCCGCAAAGCCACCCTCGTCGGGTCGCTGCTGCTGATGGGCATCGCCACTTTCCTGATCGGCGTGCTGCCCACCTATCACCAGGTGGGCCTGTGGGCGCCGGCCCTGCTCGCCCTGATGCGGTTCAGCCAGGGCCTGGCCCTGGGCGGAGAGTGGAGTGGCGCCGCCCTGCTGGCCGTGGAGACCGCCCGCCCAGGGCGCCGGGCCTGGGCGGCCATGTGGCCCCAGCTCGGCGCACCGCTGGGCTTCCTCATCGCCAACGGCCTGTTTCTGGCCCTGATCTCGTGGCTGGGCCACTCCAATGCCACCCCGGACCTGAGCGGGACGTTCCTCACCTGGGGCTGGCGGATTCCTTTCCTGCTCAGCGCCGTGATGGTGGCGATCGGCCTGTACGTACGGCTGAAGCTGACCGAGACACCGGTGTTCGCCCGTGCCGTCGAGCGCGGGGAACGGGTCAAAACGCCGCTGGCCCAGGTGTTCCGCGGGAGCTGGCGCGAGCTGATCATCGGTACCTTCGTCATGCTGGCCACCTACACGCTGTTCTACATCGTCACCACCTGGGCGCTCAGCTACGGAACTGCCAAGCGGGCCCCGGCGGGTAGCGGGCTGGGCTTCAACTACATCGATTTTCTCCGGATGCAGCTGATCGCCGTGCTGTTCTTCGCGGCGATGCTGCCCGTCGTCGGATGGCTGGCCGACCGCCGCGGCAGGCGCGCCACCCTGCTGGTCGTCACCGCCGGCATCGTCGCCTACGGCGGATTGTTCGGACTGCTGTTGTCGCCCGGCCATGCATCGAAGACGTCGGTGCTGCTCTTTTTGATCATCGGGATGACGCTGATGGGATTGTCGTTCGGCCCGATGAGTGCCGTTCTGCCGGAACTGTTTCCGACCAACGTCCGCTATACCGGGTCCGGGGTGGCCTACAACATGGCCAGCATCCTCGGGGCGGCGGTGGCCCCCTTCATCGCGACGTGGCTGTCGAGCCGCTTCGGCGTGGGGTGGGTCGGCGCCTACCTGGCCGGCGCCGCGGTGCTGACGTTGGTGGCGCTGCTGGTCATGCGTGAGACCCGTGAGGTCTCACTGGACGACAACGCGGCTCAGCCGAAGAAGGCCGCGGCGTCGTCGTAGCGGCTTTGCGGCACCAGCTTGAGGTGGGCCACCGCGTCGGCCAGCGGAACCCGGCCGATGTTCTCGCCCCGCAGCGACACCATCATCCCGAACTCGCCGGCGTGCGCGGCGTCGGCGGCGTTGACGCCGAATCGGGTGGCCAGCACCCGGTCATAGGCGGTCGGCGTGCCACCGCGCTGGATGTGGCCCAGGACGGTGACGCGGACCTCCTTGCGGATGCGCTTCTCGACCTCGTGGGCCAACTGCTGGGCGACTCCGGTGAACCGCTCGTGGCCGAACTCGTCGACTCCGCCGTGGCGCATCTCCATCGAGCCCTCGGCGGGTTTGGCGCCTTCGGCGACCACGCAGATGAAGTGCGACATGCCTCGTTGGAAGCGCTGTTTGACCAGCCGGCACACCTCTTCGACGTCGAAAGGCTGCTCGGGGATCAGCGTCATGTGCGCGCCCGAGGCCAACCCGGCGTTCAGCGCGATCCAGCCGGCATGGCGGCCCATGACCTCGACGAGCATCACCCGCTGATGAGACTCCGCGGTGCTGTGCAACCGGTCGATGGCCTCGGTGGCGATCATCAGGGCGGTGTCGTGACCGAACGTCACGTCGGTGCAGCTGATGTCGTTGTCGATGGTCTTGGGCACCCCCACGACGGGCACGCCCTCCTCGGTCAGCCAGTGGGCAGCGGTCAGAGTGCCCTCGCCGCCGATGGGGATCAGCACGTCGATCCCGTTGTCCTCCAACGTCTGCTTGATCTCCCCGATGCCGGCCCGCAGGCGATCGGGATTGGTGCGGGCGGTGCCCAGCATGGTGCCGCCCTTGGCGAGCAGGCGGGCATTGCGGTCATCGTTGACAAGTTGGACGCGGCGGTTCTCCAGCAGGCCGTTCCAGCCGTCCTGGAACCCGACGACCGAGGATCCGTAACGGGTGTCGCAGGTGCTCACGACCGCGCGGATGACGGCATTGAGGCCGGGGCAGTCGCCGCCGCCGGTGAGGACTCCGATTCGCATGGGCTATATCTAACCGTCTGCCGTTCGGCGCGGGACTCAGAACGGCAGATCGCGGAGTGTGAAGTGCTCGCTCACGTCACCGACGAGCGATTCGTCGTACGGGTCGATCACCAGTGACGGACCGCCCACCGTGAGATCGAGCCGATCCATCTCAACCCAGATCACGTTGGGGCTCGTGGTCAGCTCGAAAAAGTACACCCGGTTGGTCAGGTCGCACACCGTGCGGTACTCGGTGTTGTACACCCCGAAGTCGCCGTAGGGCGCCCCGAACGGGACGGACACGTTGCGCATGATCGCCATCAACCCGGCGACGGCCTCGCGTTGGGTGGCCGGCTTGGGCAACAGCGCGGAGTAGTAGGCCGCACGCTGGAAGCGGTCCACGGGGTTGACGTTGCCGGGCAACGGCATGTCGCGGCTGGGGTGGGAGAAGTCCTGGCGAGCGAGCAGTTCGAGTTGCTCGTCATAGGTCGGGTCGTTGGTCATCAAGGTGAACTGGCGGCCGTGATGGACGACGGGTTGTCCGCCGGCGAACTCGATGATCGCCGAGTCGCCGCCGGAATCCTCGAGGGCCAGGTGCAGGTTGGCGTCACGGCCGTGGGCGTGTACCTGGACGACGTTGATCCCTGCCATCAGGGCAAGTGCGTCGGCGACCGTGGCGGCCTGGTCGAGCAGGTACTGCAACCAAAGGCCTGCGTGCACAGCGGGTTTCGCCGGATCGCGGGGCCCGAAGTCGGTGGCGTTGAGGTAGAGGCCGTGCCCGGCCAGCCCGGCGTCGTTGAACCCGTCCACGGTTCCCACGCCATAGACCGTGGTGACCAGGCTGGCGTGCCGGCTGGTCCAGCGCAGCGGGTTGGCGTCCTCGACGATGCCGGCCGGATGCACACCGTTGCGGTCACGCCCGGCCGGGAAAGCGACGATCAGCGGTTCGGTCGACTCGGGCCAATCCATGCTGCGTCCGGTGAGGACGGCAAGGTCATTGGTGTTCCAGAGAACCCGGGTGCACATGCCCGAAAGCCAATCAGAGCGCGGGCGGCAGTTCGCCGCGGGCCGCTTCGTAAGCCGCACCGACCCGGTAGAGGCGGTCGTCGGCCAGCGCCGGCGCCATGATCTGAAGGCCCACCGGCAGGTTATCGTCGGCCGACAGGCCCGAGGGCACCGACATACCGCAGTGCCCGGCCAGGTTCAGCGGCAGCGTGCACAGGTCGAACAGGTACATCGCCAGGGGGTCGTCGACCTTCTCCCCCAGCCGGAAGGCGGTGGTGGGGGTGGCCGGCGAGATGAGGACGTCGACGCTCTCGTAGGCCCTGTCGAGATCGTTGGCGATCAGCGTGCGGACCCGCTGGGCCTGGTTGTAGTAGGCGTCGTAGTAACCGGCCGACAGCGCGTAGGTGCCGATCATGATGCGGCGCTTGACTTCCGGACCGAACCCCGCGGCGCGGGTCAGCGCCATCACCTCCTCGGCGCTGTGGCTGCCGTCGTCGCCGACGCGCAGGCCGTAGCGCATGGCGTCGAAGCGCGCGAGATTGCTCGACACCTCCGACGGCAGGATCAGGTAGTACGCCGACAGCGAGTAGTCCAGGTGGGGGCAGTCGACCTCGCGGATGTCCGCGCCGAGATCGCCGAGTTTGGCGACGGCGTCGTTGAACGACGCCAGCACGCCGGGCTGGTAGCCCTCGCCGGAATGCAGTTGCTTGACGACGCCGATCCGCACCCCGGTCAGATCGCCGGAGGCGCCGGCCATCGCCGCGCCCACGACGTTGGGGATCGGGGCTTCCAATGACGTGGAGTCGCGCGGGTCGTACCCGGCGATGACGGTGTGCAGCAGCGCGGTGTCGAGGACCGTGCGCGCGCAGGGTCCGCCCTGGTCCAGGGATGAGGCGCAGGCCACCAGGCCGTAGCGCGACACGGTGCCGTAGGTGGGTTTGACACCGACCGTTGCGGTGAGAGCCGCGGGCTGACGGATCGATCCGCCGGTGTCCGAGCCGATGGCCAACGGTGCCTGGAAAGCCGCCAGCGCCGCGGCGCTGCCACCACCCGAGCCGCCCGGCACCCGTGCTGTGTCCCACGGGTTGCGGGTGGGGCCGTAGGCGGAGTTCTCCGTGGAGGAGCCCATGGCGAACTCGTCCATGTTGGTCTTGCCGAGGATCGGGATGCCGGCTTCGCGGATGCGGGCGGTCACCGTCGCGTCGTAGGGCGAGACCCACCCTTCGAGGATCTTCGAGCCGCAGGTGGTGGGCATGTCGGTGGTGGTGAATACGTCCTTGAGCGCCAGGGGAACCCCGGCCAGCGGCGACGGCAGGTCGTCACCGGCGGCCACCGCGGCGTCGACGCGGGCGGCGGCGGCCAGCGCCTGCTCGCCCGCCACATGCAGGAAGGCGTGGTACCGGTCATCGGTGGCGGCGATCTGATCCAGGCAGGCCTGCGTCGCCTCAGTCGAACTGACTTCCCCCGCAGCGATTTTCGCGCCGAGGGTGGAGGCGTCGAGACGGATGATCTCGTTGGCGGTCGTCATCCCGCCTCTCCCAGGATCTGCGGCACGACGAAGCGGCCGTCCTCGGCCGCCGGCGCCTCGGCGAGGGCCTCCCGCTGGGGCAGACTTTGGTGGACGACGTCGGGACGGGTGACGTTCTCGCTCTTGAGCGGATTCCCGGTGGGCTTGACCCCGCTGGCGTCGACCGCCTGGATCTGCCCGACGTAGCCGAGGATCGCGTCGAGCTGGCCGGCGAAGCTGTCGATTTCGTCGTCGGTCAGCGCCAGGCGGGCCAGCTTGGCGAGCTTGGCGACGTCGTCACGGGAAATGGTGGACACAAACGCTGAGCCTAGCCGCCGGGACCGCCGATAATTCAGGCCATGCCCGCACCCCCGTCGGCCGCTACGCCGCAACCCACACACGCGGAACTGTTCACCGCGTTCGTCCGGATCACGCTGTCCGGGTTCGGCGGCGCGCTGCCGTGGACGCGGCGGATGTTCGTCGAACACCGGAAGTGGTTGACCGCCGAGGATTTCAACGACGCCTATGCGCTGTGCCAGCTGCTGCCCGGCCCGAACGTCGTGAACTTCGCCGCCGTATTCGGCGGGCGGATGCGCGGGGTGGGCGGCGCGATGGCCGCGTGGGCGGGATTCCTGCTGCTGCCGTTCATTGTCATGGTGGCCGCGGCGGTGCTCTACCAACATTTCGGGAACGTCCAGGCGGTGCGCGGCGTGTTGGCCGGGATGGCGCCGGCGGCGGCCGGACTGCTGCTGGCGACGGCTGCCAAGATGGCCGCCCCGGTGTTCCGGGGCCGTGGTTGGGCGCCGCTCATCGTGGTCGCGGTGGCCGTCACGATCGGCGTGCTCGAATGGCCGTTGGTCTATGTCCTGCTCACCCTGACACCGCTGAGCATCGCGCTTGCCACGCGGCGGGCCCGGCAATGACACTGGACGGCGGTGTGCTGACGACCATCGCGGTCCAGTTCGCCGGGATCGCCCTGCTGTCCTTCGGCGGAGCCAATGCGGTGCTGCCCGAAATGTACCGTCAGGCAGTCGAATTGCGCGGTTGGGTCACAGAGCACCAATTCGCCGACATGTTCGCGATGTCGCAGGTGATCCCCGGTCCCAACGTCATGATCGTCACCCTGATCGGCTTCCACCTGGCCGGCCTGGTCGGGGCGATGGTGGCCACGCTGGCGATGTGCGGTCCCACCGCGGTGCTGGCCTACCTGTTGGGCCGGGCCTGGGACCGGGTCCGGGATGCCCGGTGGCGGGCGGTGGTGGAGTCGGGACTGGTGCCGATCTCGGTCGGCCTGGTCGCCGCCAGCGCAGCCGTACTGACCATCGCCACCAGTACCAATCTGGTCGCCGCGCTGATAGTGGCGATCACCGCCGCAATCACATACTTCACCCGCTGGAGTCCGCTGTGGCCGATCGCCGTGGGAGCCCTCCTGGGCTTGGCCGGCCTGGTGCACTGATGGCCGCGAAACGCAAGCGGGGCGAGCGTGATTCACCCTGGCTGCCGCGGATCGCGGCAGGCAGATACGACGACGGGATGCCGCTGGACCCGATGCGCTACCTGCAGTGCAAGGTGATCCTGCGACCCAACCACTTCACGTCGCGTTCCAGGCTGATCGGCTTCGGCCGGGTCCTCCAACGTCCCGCGAAGTCCGCTGGGGTCGCGCTGCGCACCAAGGGATACTCCGAGCGGCCGCTGCGGGTCCGCGAAGTCCAGTTCCTCGACACGGCCGACCGTCGGCTCTACAACCGGGCTTTCATCCTGCGGCAGCGGATCGCGTACCACGACGGCTTCCCGGACGCCGACCCGGAGATCGTCTTCAAGTTCCGCCACCCCGACGCGCAACAGGCGGCCGAGATGGACCTGCGTCCCAACATCCCCGACGACTACCGGATCAAGTTCAAGGCGCAGGCCGTGCCACTGTGGGACGGCTTGTGCGGTGTCCGAATGCTGTACTCCCACAATGTCCAATTCGCTCTCAACGGACACTCGGTCGGTGAGGGCGACCCCAACACGCTCGACATGATCGTCGACGCGCTGCCGCAACTTCGTGCCATCAGCCATCGCCCCGGCGAGCGGGTGGAACTGGTCAACGGCACCATCGTCGAGGAGATCATCCAGGATCTGGGCGAACTGGATTTCGGCGGCGGGCACCGCGCCGTCGTCACCATCGGGCTGTGGCGAACGCGCGGCGAACACCGTCCCCTGGTCGGTGAGTTGTCCTACCAACTCAAGGCGAAAGGCCGCAGCGACATCACCGCCGTCGAACCCCGGGCGCTGGCGCGCTGCCGGGCGTTCTTCACCCAGGTGCAGCGGGAGGCGCGCGACTACGTGTATCTGGGCGCGACCAAGACCGGCCTGGTGTACCGGCTGCACGGCAACCCGCCGAACAGCCACGAGTAGGTCGGCTGCGGGGACCGACGGCGATCGACGGCGAGGGGCGAACCGGCCCGGCCACTTTTCAGACTGTCCGTCTGTTATCCCGGTCGAGGGGTGGTGCGAATTATGAAACAGTGGGCCCGTGCGCTCATTTCTCCTGCGGGTGGAACTCGAGGATCGGCCGGGCACCCTGGGCTCGCTCGCGGTGGCGCTGGGTTCGGTGGGCGCCGACATCCTGTCCTTGGACGTCGTGGAGCGCGGTAAGGGCTACGCCGTCGACGATCTCGTGGTCGACCTGCCCGCCAGCGCCATGCCCGACACCCTGATCACCGCGGCCGAGGCACTCCCGGGCGTCCGGGTGGAGGCCATCCGCCCCCACACCGGCCTGCTGGAGGCCCACCGGGAGCTCGAACTGATTCAGCACGTCGCCGCGGCCGATCGCGCCGACAAACTGCAGGTGCTCGTCGACGAGGCACCCCGGGTGCTGCGGGTCGGCTGGTCCACCGTGGTGGTGTTGACCGACGATGGGCCGAAGCGGTTGGTCGGCAGTCCGGGTGCCCCGGAGACGCAGGCCGCCTCGACGCCCTGGATGCCGATCACAGCTGCGACCGCGCTGGACATCAACGCGGAGTGGGTGCCGCAGCTGTGGCAGGACATGGACACCTCGCTGGCCGCGGCCCCGCTGGGCGATCCGCACACCGCGATGGTGCTCGCCCGTCCGGGCGGCCCGCAGTTCCTGCCGTCTGAGGTGGCCCGGTTGGGGTATCTGGCGGGGATCGTCGCCAACCTGGTTCGCTAGAAATCGGCCCAGGGCGCCGGGCCGGCCCATCTGTGCGACTGCTAGCAATACCCAGCCACCAGGTTGGTCACAGTCGGCTGATGGGCGGTAGTCCGCCGAGTGCGCTGTGGCGGCGTTGAGTGTTGTGGGCGGCGAAGTAGCCCGCTGCGCGGGTCATGAAGCCGGCGCGCGTCGGCCCTTTCTCGTCGGGCAATATCTCTGAGTACGCCAGACGTGAGTGGTCATCGACCATGGAGTGGACGTAGTCATAGCCGATCCCGCGGCCGCGGACGTCCTCACTGCGACCGTGGGCGCGCCACCCGCCGCCGTCGGGAATCCGGCCAAGCTTTTTCACATCGACATGCACCAGTTCCCCGGGACGCGTTGCCGTTCGTAGCGCACCGCGGTGGATTTGGAGGCCCGGATCGGAATTCCTGTCATCGGATCGCAGTCGCCAGGCGGGGCACCCCCCGACGCTGCAGGACCCACGAGGCCGATCTCCTCCGGGCCGCAGCGGTGGCGCCGCCGCCAGGCCACGATCTGGTTCTCTACCTGCGATGGGGTGCGCGGGGGCATCGAATGCGGCCGCGATGAACGCTCATGCAGGCCGGCTTCGCCCTCGCCCTCAAATCGGGCGACCCATTTGTGCACGCAATTACGGGAAAAACACATCGCCGCAGCGATATGGGCTTTAGGCCAGCCTTGCCGATAGCGCTGCACGATCAACAGCCGGCTCTGATAGGTCGTACGGGCATTACGGTGGGACACGAGAACCTCCGAGTGGATGTGGGCCTTCGACAAGCCACACCCCACCCGGAGGTTCTCTTCACATCAAGCCAACACGCCCGCCACCAACCTGGTGGCTGGGTACATCTGATATGTAGAGACCTTTGTCAAGGGCAAGGTGAGGCGCCGCCGGGGAGCTACCCCGACGGCGCCTCCTTGCTTGCTCCACGAGTCTGTGGTGAGCGTGTCGGTTGGTCGACGCGCGGTCAGACT
>WBZU01000204.1_pt1 | contig 55580 bp, 49 predicted proteins | sample 5204311 | NCBI WGS metagenome assembly WBZU01 (sample SAMN12344359, study PRJNA552823) | activated sludge metagenome | biome: Activated sludge suspended growth; feature: Nitrification reactor; material: Wastewater; isolation source: activated sludge from nitrification reactor of wastewater...
ATGCAGAGGACGTCGTGGGTGTGCGATGGAGTCATGGGCGGTTGCAGTGGCAATGCATGGGGCGCCATGCGTTCAGATACTGAACACCCTATCAGACAACACTGCACAGGATCAAGCTTGCGCGCATCACCGAACAAGAAATTTATCTCACCAATTTCCTGACCACGGTTCGAATTTCGATCGCAAGGCCGCCTGGGAGAGACGCGACCCAAATCACCAAAACCCTAACCACGGTTCGAATTCAGGCCCAAACATGCAACATTGGTCACACAAACCCTGACCACGGTTCGAAATGCGGCTACCTAGCTTACACCCAGATGCCGAAGCCCGAGTCCGGCTGTTTGCTACACGCAAGCGCGTCACCCCCGCAACGCACGTCCATCGAGCGACCGTGGCGCCTTCGGACTGATCGTCGTTCAGTTGCGCATGTTCAGTTATCTACAGGCTGCGAGGCATGAACGGCAGGACCGTCTTCAGGTCCTTGTCGTTGAACCGCAACTGCAACCCGACGAAGTAGTCGCGGCGATCAGCGTTCAGGATGTCGTCCACACCGCCCAACAACCACAGCTTCCGGACAAACTCGTACGCCAGCGCCACGCGCCACCTCGGGGAGATCTGCTCGCCGAACCCGAACAAGTCTTGCCGAAGCTCGAAGCGATCGTCGAGCAAGTGCAGATCCAGACCGAGCCCACCTGAAGACTCGCGGATGCCGAAGCGTCCGGTGAACGGACCGACCCGTTTGGCGAATTGGAACGAGAAACGATACGCGTTCGTCGTGACCGTACGAAACTCGCTGTAGTGCGGTGGAAGGCTCGGGTTCGACGTGTCGACGTTGACTTGCTCGAACGTCGTCAAACCGCGCGGATCGTTCACGATCTCGAACAAGTAGTACTTGTCTTCCGACGGCGCCAAACGCAGCTCGACGTAACTCTTCACCGTATTCGCGAGGAAGTTGTACTCCGTGCGTAGACCCACGATCGTTTGCAGACGATTCACTCCCCCGACAAACTCGCCCACGTCGCCCACCACGTTCTCGACTTCGTTGATGAGCGTCTCGTCTTTCGTCAGCTTGCCGAGCGTCCCTTCGCCTTTGTCGATCCGAGCCGCAACGTTGTCCGCGTGCGCCAGAGCCGATTCCAACGATCCGGTCGCTCGCTCGAGGCGCGATGCTGCGCTGCGAACATCGCCGGGACGACCACCTTCGCCCGATTGAGCCCCCGTCATTTTGCGCAAATCGCTCGTGAGTTGCCGGACGTTATCGAGGATCGCATTGATGTTCGGCTGCGATTGCGTCGTAATGCTATTGATATTCGTAATCGTGTCTTTGACCGCCGTACGATTCTCTTTGACCGTTTCGTTCAGCGCTTCGGTCACTTCGGCCAGGTTTTTCAATATCGTTTCGAGCTGATCTTTGCCGCGATCACTGCCGACGGTCGTTTTCAGCGTTTCCGTCACGGTTTTTACATCGCGCAGAATGCCTGCAACTTGACCTTGCAGCGATTCCATCGTCGGTTCGTCGATGTATTTCGTGATTTGCCCCTGGTCGGGAATTTGCGGATTACCTTCGGTTCCCGGAGTCAATACGACGTAATATTCGCCAATCAAACTCGTGGCGCGCCGCCCGATGGCCGCATCGGTAAATAGCGGCGCCGTGGGAAACATCTTAATGTCGATGCGCGCTTTGCCCCCGTCGAGCCATATTCGATCGACCGTGCCGACTTGAATGCCCGACACCATTACGCGCGATAATGGGGCGATGCCCGTCACATCGGGCAAATACGCCCAAACTCGATAACCCCCGGCCGTCCCCGCATCGCGAGAAACGAAGCGGTATCCGCCATAAGCGGCAGCGGCAAGCGCCACCGTCATGATCCCAACCTTCGCCGCTCGATTGACTTCGATGCCCAAGCATCGCGAGGCTAGCACGAAGTGCACAAACCAATGTCGGTCTTTTTCAATTCTCGCACCGTGGGGCGACGTCGCGCGTCGCTCGCATCCCACCGCAGCTTTGCTACGTCTTGGAAATGACCCACGACGATCTTCGGGCCTACGATGTGCACGCCATGTTGCATCAGGATCACCCGCGGCCCGTCGAACTCCCCGCGCCTGGGGAACATTTACCCGGCCCCACGCGTCGGAATCGTCCTATGCCCTCGATGCCAGCCACGTTCGGCCACTCCACCGCTCGGCGCACGACAAACTTGCTGCGGCGATTCCTCGCCCCGTGCGTCCCGACAATCGCGGCCCTGACGCTGGCTCACGCCGCCGCCGCCGACTCCGCACCCCTACGCGTCCAGTGGAAGAACGAACTGGCGTCCCCCAAGGCAACGGCTTCGACAAACCCCGGAGAGTCCGCCCTTCTCGCCCTCTGCGGCCCCGCGGATACCGCGCTCATGGACGTCGCCTCGCTCGTCGCCAAAAGGCAGCTCGAAGGAGCGCACAACCTCACTGCGGATGAACTCGCCTTCGCCCTTCGTTCCGCCGGTGACCCCCACGTTTGGCCCAAAGCGTGGTCACTTTCCGGGGAAAACCTCGACGAAAACGACATCACCTCGCGCTTCAAAACATTCATGGACTCCACCCGCACGCTCGGCAAACGTCGCTGCGGCGTGGCGCGACAAAAAGGCCCCGGCGACGCCGCCGTCGCCACCGTCATCACCGTCGATGCGCTCGCAGATATTTCACCCGTGCCTACGTCCGCTCGCGTCGGCCAGTGGATCAACCTCGAAGGCGTCATGCTCGTTCCCGCTTCCGGCGTTCAAGTTGTTCTGCTCGGACCTCGCGCCGCACCGAAAACCGTCCCCAGCTCGCTGTCCGGCGGACGCATTCGTTCCACGTTCTCCGTCGACCAACCCGGCGCGTGGCTCGTGCAAGTCCTCGCCACCGTTTCCACCGGCCCTCGACCGGTCCTCGAAGCCACCATCTTTGCCGGCCAGAAGCCCCCGAGCGAGTTTGTCCGGGCACCCGTACCCGGAGAAGAAGCGGGCGCGGGCGTAAAGGATCCAGCCGAAGCGATGCTGCGCATGATCAACGCTGCTCGCGTCGCCGAAGGTCGCCGACCACTGACGCGCGATCCGGCCCTCGATGCAGTCGCTCGCGCCCACTCGGAAGAGATGAAAAAAGCGCGGTTGGTCGGGCATGACGTGGGCGGCGGAGATCCTCGCGCCAGGCTCGAAGCAGCAGGCATCACTTCGGCCGTGGCGGGAGAAAACGTGGCCAGCGCAAGCTCGCTCGAAAACGCACATCGCGCCCTTTGGGCCAGCCCGTCCCATCGCGGAAACCTCCTCTTGGAAAGGTTCACGCGCGTAGGAGTTGCCGTCGTTCAAGGTCCCGATGGAGCGTACTGGGTGACGGAAATGTTTGTCGGTTAGGAACTCAAGCCGGTTCTCGCTTCTCACCCACAGTTTGTCCCAACAGCATCGGCGTCGATGATTGAGGCACCGAATTCTTCACGGCTGCGGGCTTTCGACGCAACGTGATCAGCTCCTGCGTCGGCAACGGCTCGGGCTGAATCGTACAGTGTTCCAATTGATGAACTTCTCGAATACGTGCGGACACGGCTTGCACCACGTCTGTCCCGTGAAACCCTCGCGAAATGATGATGTGCACCGTCAGCACATCGAAGCCTTCCGAGATCGACCAAACGTGTAGGTCGTGGAAATCGACGACACCCGGCACGCCGCGGATCGTCTTTTCGATGTCGGCGATGTCGACCTCGATCGGACTGCCCTCCATCAACACATGCGACGTGTCGCGCACGAGTTTGAAGCCGCCCCACAAGATCAGAAGTCCGATCACCACGCTGATCACCGGGTCGGCGCGATGCCACCCGAGCGTCAACACAAGGACGCCTCCGGTGATGGCTCCGACGGACCCGAGCGCATCCGAAAGCACATGCGCAAGCGCCGCGCGCGTGTTGACGTTGTGCCCTTGAGATCCCGCCGCGAGCACCGCCGCCGCGACGAGGTTGACCACGAGACCCACGACGGCGGTAGCGATCATCGCGCCGGCATCGATCGTCCGCGGCTCGCGAAATCGCTGCACCGCTTCGCTGAAAATCCACACCGCCGTCAGGGCCAGAGCGACTCCGTTGGCAAACGCGGCCAGCACTTCGGCTCGTCGATGACCGTACGTTCGCGCGCGTGTTCGCTGCTGCGAAGCGATGCGCTGCGCAAACATCGCGAGCGCCAACGCCGCAGCATCCGCCAGCATGTGCCCGGCATCGGCCACGAGCGCCAGGCTGCCCGAGACAAACCCGACGATCGCTTCGACAAACATGAAGCCGGCGGTGATGACAAACGCGAACACCAGCCGCCCATAAGGCGTTCGGCGCAGCTCGCTCAAACCATGCGCGTGACCGTGATGGTCGTGGTCATGATCGTGATGATGCGCGTGCCCGTCTGAAGACGCGGCGTGCGAATGCTTCGACTTCGAAGAATCCTCATGCACGTGATCATGCGCGTGCTCATGATCGTGATCGTGCTCGTGCGCGTGAGCATGATCGTGGTCGTGCCGATCATCGTGCGCATCTGATTCCCGGGCCATCACGCCCAGCGTAGTCGATTCGCGGCGGATGGACGATCCTTCCCCATCGTCGGTGCCCACCCCGGCGCTCGTTCCAAGCCGAGAATGCCCGAAGACCAGTGGTGAAACGACAGGAATTCGGACCCTCGAGCGTCGTTGATTATGCTGCCCGCATGGCGGAAGTTTCACCGGACCGGCTGGTCTGGGTCGACCTCGAAATGACCGGGCTCGATCCAAAGAAGTGCGCAATCGTCGAGATCGCTACGATCGTTACGAACTCGAACTTGGACATCATCGAAGAGGGACCGAACCTCGTCATTCATCAACCCGAAAACGTCCTGGCGACGATGAATGATTTCGTGCGCTCGCTGCACTCGCGCTCGGGTTTGCTCGATCAAATTCGCGCCTCACACGTGACGCTCGCCGAGGCGACGGACCTGACGCTCGCCTTCATCAAGAAACACGTGCCCTCGGGCGTCGTGCCGCTCTGTGGAAACTCGGTCTGGAAGGATCGCGAGTTCCTGGAAACGTATATGCCCAGGATCGTCGAACATCTTCACTATCGGATGATCGATGTTTCGACGCTGAAGGAATTGGTGCGCCGTTGGTGTCCATCACGCGAAGCGCCCAAAAAGAAAGAGACCCACCGCGCGCTCGACGATGTTCGCGAATCCATTCAGGAGCTCGCCCATTACCGCGCGATGTTTGTCCAGCCAATTTCGGCGTGATCCGTACGCGACGATCGATTCACGCGCGAAACAGCGCGAGCACCCAAAGCGCAATCCCAAACAACGCCACGACGAATCCGGGTCGGGCATGAGCGAAGGCTCGACCTTCGGGCGCGAGTTTTCCCTGACGCACTCCCCACGCAGCGCCCCCGGCCCACGCAAAAAACGCCGCCACGAACGTTACGACCCACGGAACATGTGGAGCTTCGTCGCGAAGCAGCGCGTCGAGTTGCCGCTGCTCGATCCGTTGCGGCGGTTCGACGCGCGTCCCCGGAGGTCGCGCCGCCGCCGATTCGATACGCGCAATCGCCTTGTTCGCTCGCTCGAGATCGCTTTCGTGCGGCGTGACGATCCACCGCGTCTCGATCGCCGCCGTCCGTACGGCTCGCCAAGCCAAGAGCGCCAAATCGCGATCACCGTGGCCTTCGGCAACCGTAGCAATCACGATCAATCGCTCGTACGCCACGCGCACATGCGGCGCACCGGGCGCGTACCAGCCCGCCGCCCTGCGCGCTCGCGTCGTCGCTTCATGCAGGTCCGCATTTCGTAAAGCCTGCGTACTCGCGGAAATCTCCGACTCACCGGCCCAAATCACGCGCGCGGAAACAGCCCCGATGCACGCCCCGACGAGCGCCAGAGCCGACAAGATCCGAAGCAACAGATGCAGGGATCGAGCCCGCGCCGGGGACATCGCGCTGGGTTTGTCTTTCGGTGCCGGCTCGGATTCCGTCACAAGAAGTCACGCTTGTTGAAAATCAGCACCGCAACCGCCAATAACCCGAAGGCCCACGCGACCGCCATCAGCGACGTCATGCCGAGGTACGCGGAAAGTTTTACCGACGCAACCTCGCCGAGCATCAGTGGACGAGGCGGAACATAGACTTGGAGATTCGGAACGACCTTGGCCAATGCCGCGAAAAACTGGCTCAACGGACCAAACGTTCGGACAGGCAAACGCGCGAGACTGTCGGCATTACGTCCGACGATAAAAATGCCCAGCGCAAACAGCGAGGACAAAAACGGCGTCGAAAAGGACGCGAACAAAGTCACGAGCGCCGCAACGATCCCAATCTCGCAGAGCGTCAACGCGCACGAGACGAGCACGACTTGCCGCTCGTCCACCGCGACTTGTGCAAATAGGCTCCCCAGAACCAGCATGCCCGCGGCCCAAGGGATCGGCCCGTACGTGCGAAACGCCGGCACACGCCAAGCAACGACGCCCGCAAGCGCCGACCAACCGAGCGCACCACCGAGCAGCATCGGGATCGATCGTCCCGCCAAACCAGCTCCCAACATCAGCACCAGGCCGGCATCCGCCATGACAAACACGGCGATGGTGAGCAACGTGCCCAGGTATTTACCGACGAGGTACTCGCCACGGCGAATCGGTCGCGCAAGAATGGGAAACAGCGTTTTTTGCTCGAGCTCGCGATGGAGCGACGTGGCGCCGATGATGATGGCGACAGCCAAGCTGAAGATGGAAATGGACGCTGTCCCAAGGTCGCTCACGACGCGCGGGGCGTTCTTGAGCGTGTAGGCACCGACGATAAGCGAATAGATCGAGACCGCAAAAGCAACGCCCGCCAGCCCGAGCAAGATGCGAGCTCGAACGGATTCCCGATAGGTATTGAGCGCGATGGCACTTATCCGGCCAAACATGGCCGGAAACTAGCACGAACCTGAGAGCATTGGGGATCGGAGGAGCTGTCGCGACGTTTCAACGATCAAACTTTGCGCACGCAGCCGTTGCCGTCATCGACGAATCGCCCGCGTTGGAGGGCCAATTCGAGCGCCGCGTCGAGGCCGCCCAAAATGGCGCCCCCACGTTGAAGCCTCGAAAACGACAGTCCCGTGTTCGAAGCCGCCCAATACGCGGCAAATCGCAAGGCGGCTTCTCGTTCCGTAGGCGATTGGTCGAGCGCGCTCGTCAAGCACATGATCCAATCATCGGACGAATAATCCCGCGGATCGGGTCGAATGGCCCGGTATTGATTACGCTTGGGTTTGTCGAAACGACCGGCTGCGACCCCGGCTTCGAGAATTTGCTCCACAAGCTGACGAACGGGCGATCCGCGCTTGCCCGATTCTTCACCGGCCAGTCCCAGAAGCACGAACGCATCTACGACCCGACGAACAGCTTGTTCTTTTGCCAGCGGCCCCTCGCCAAAAAGAACCTCGAATGCATAAGAGATCTGCTCCGACGAACTCATCCGGCTGATCGGCGAGTCATCGGCAGCTGCCTGCGAAGTTGCGACCGAAGTTGCTTGTTGTTTCTGAGATTCGCTCATTTGGCTTTCGTACCGACGTCAATACGTAGGACGAGCGGCCTATGTACTGTGCAATGGTCGCGCCGTCGAGACCCGAAAAGGGTCTACTTGACGAAAATGCCACTTGTGATCCGACGGGTCGGATACGGAATACCAAGATGCACGACCAGAACGTGTGCTGTGGAGTCGTCTTCATTCGGCTGTCCGGCGAAAGATTTTCTCCATTGATTTCTCGAATGCACCTTCAAGCGAAATAACCTCGCTTGCCCATTCAGCGACAAGATCCTGCCCAACCCATTCGCCGGCTGCAACCATCGGTAGCCACCCATCCAATCAGTGCTACTGTCGCGCTCTATAGAATCGAGCATTTGGGGGGAAACGCGCGATACGTGGTTTGGGGGTTCGGCAGATGAAGGAAAAGAAACGACGGCGACATTCTTTCGGGCACGATGTGCCCGAGATCGATCTCCACGTCCTGGGTCGATCCCATCGCATTTTGTCGCGAATCGTCAGATCCTATTTTCGCAGCGAAATTCGGGGCCTCGAACGAATGCCCGCGTCGCAAACGATCGTCATTACGCATCACGACGGAGGCATGTTGCCCATCAATGGCATTTGCTTCGGCGTGCATTGGTACGACACCTTCGGTTTCGATCGCCCCCTTTATGTGCTCACACACGATATGCTGCACAGCCTTTGGGACCCATTCTCGAAACTCATGGCGGATTCGGGCCTGCTGCGCGCCGATCGGCGCAATATGGACGCCGTCCTCGCCACCGGCGAATCCGTGCTCTTGTTTCCCGGTGCCGCGCGGGAATCATTTCGGAGTTTCTGGCAACGCAGAAATATCGACCTCGGCGGACGAAAAGGTTTCGTGGCTCAAGCCATTCGCTGGGGTCTGCCCATCACGCCGGTCGTATCCGCCGGAGCCCACGAAACCGTCGTGGTTTTGACGTCCGGGCAAAAGCTCGCGCAGAAGCTCAAAATCCCCGATATCGTTCGCTCGGCCGATGTTCTGCCCCTGCTCGCCGGTTTGCCCTGGGGTATTTGGGCCATTCCGTTTCTCCCGCAATTGCCCATACCCGCCAAAATCACAACAGAAGTTCTGGAACCCATTCACATCGACCAAGCCCTTGGCCGCCGCTTGCAGCCGGCAGATGCCGACGACGACAACATCGTTCAGGCCGGTTTCGACGTGGTGCTCGCCCGTATGCGCGCCGCGCTCGATCGACTTTATGACGAACGAAAATACCCATTCATCGGCTAGCCGTCGGTTTCCACTCTTTTCGCAACAGACCGTACACGCACTGATCCACGGGTTTACCACCAATGACGAAATGACCTCGCAACGTGCCTTCATGGACGAATCCGAGCTTCTCCGCCAAGCATCGCGAAGGCTGATTACGAACGCTGATCAATGCAAAAAGTCGGCGATATTCCGTTTGATCGAAAACAAGATCGATAAGCCGCGCCACCGCGGCCGTGCCAATACCCCGCCCCTGATACGCCTCGGCCAAATGATATGAAATCTCGGCATATCCATGACGAACGACGGGACGTAATATCGATACGATTCCGGCGCTTTCGGCATCGACTTGCACAATCCAGCGATGCTCCTGCTGATCGGGAGCGGACAAATCCGGTTTGGCCGCATCGAGGCGTTTCTTCAACGCATTGATCGACCAAGGCTCGATGGGCATGTTTCGCCGCGCTTGGGCCTCGTTTCGCCAAGCAAACCATAACTTCGCGTGCATGGGCCTCGGCGCAACGAGGCTGATCGATGGAGAATTCGTGGGGCCGGAAATCTTCATTGATACGATCCGAGACGGAAATGCCGAACGTCCCATCTTATGGGATTTCAATTCATCGGTGCAATCCTCACGGCGAATTCCATTCGCTCCGCCCACGCCAAACTTCTTCTCGAATGCTGAACAATACGGCAATCGACTCGCGCAACCCGTCATTTCAGGTTATCCATCCGAGACATCGCGTTCTTAGACCTCGTTACCCGGAGTCGTTGCATGAAATCCCGAACACAAACTTCCTTTGCGTCCGTCGTCATTGTCGGGGGATTGCTCGCTCTGTCGGCATGCATGCTTCCTGCTTGCGGCGCCGATACGGACGGCGTTTTTACAACAACGGGCGGAACGAACACCGGAGGCGCCACGAATTCGAGCTCGTCCGGCGGCGACGGCGGAAACGGACAAGGCGGAGCGCCAACGACGTCCAGCAGCGGACAAGGCGGAACGCAAACGACATCGACGTCCAGCAGTTCCAGCAGCGGACAAGGCGGTGCGGGAGGACAAACCACAACGTCGAGCTCGACCGGGTCGACGTCATCGACGTCATCGAGTTCGAGCAGCGGATCGGGCATGCCCGAGGATTGTCAGGACGGACTCGACAACGACCAGGACGGCGCCGTCGATTGCGCGGACAGTGATTGTACCGTCGGATTTGTCTGTACGGACCAAGCCCCGACGGGTTGGACAAACGTCGCGCTCGACCAAGGACTTGGAGCACCTCCGGTCGCGATGCCTTGCGACGACGGCAGCATGCCGGAATCGCTCTTCACGGGCCCCGCGGGACCTCCCGAATGTTCGGCGTGTACGTGCGGCACATTGACGGGCACGACGTGCAAAGCGCCGGGCCTGGCTTGTTTCTTGGGCTCCGGCGGGTGCAACTTCGGGCAGCAGGATTGGACGAACAATTTTGCCAATGGCAACTGCGCCAAACCGGACATCGGTTTCAGCCTTCAGTTGTCGTGCCGTTTGACGAGTACGACCGCCGTCGATCAACCGGGCAGCTGCATGCCTTCGACGAGCGACTTCGCGAACAAGGACACGTGGGCGGGCTGGGTCCAAGCGTGCGCGATCAAGACGAGCGCCGGCGGATGTGCAACCGGCTCGGTTTGTACTCCCAAACCTACGGGGACACAGAGTCTGTGCATTCGCCAAGACGGACAACAGATGTGTCCCGCCGGATGGAACACGGTCCAAGCCTACGTCGACGGCACCGATGATCGAACATGCGCGGCGTGTTCCTGCTCGGCAAACCCCACGTGCACGGGCGGTACGTACCAAGTCTTCGATACGAACAACTGCGATCCGAATGGCGGCAACCCCATCACGATCGACAACAACACGTGTCGCAATGTGAACGCCCAAATCGACAACAACGCGTGGTCTGTCCAAAAGAACCCACCCGCGGCCGGCGGCAGCTGCGCGGCGCAAGGCGGCGAAGCCAAAGGATCGGTGCAACCCAAAGGCCCGGTCACGTTCTGCTGCAAGTGATTCGAAGATTGGTTTGACGTCAAAAGGTGCGTCTTGGTCGAACCGAACGCACCTACTCCGCATCCGGTCGCTTCAAGAACTCGACGTAAAACTTCACGGGCCCGAGCGGGCGTACGTGATGCACGACCTCCGGCTCGACGATGCCCACGGTTTCGGATCGCAACACGAAGACGCCGCGATCACAGGTGTACTCGAGTCTTCCTTCTTCCACGACGATGTGGCCCCACACGCCCGGCTTCAATCGATGGTCATGGAGAAGTCCGGCGGGCACCGTCGATTCGTCGAAGTGCGCCGTTCGCTTGTAGGGCTTCGCATCTTCGGGAATCGTCGCCATGTTGCAGAACAGGCAATCGAGTTCGGCACCGAGTTTGTCCCGTCGACCTTCTTCCGTGGTGACCCAACGGCGGTCTTGCCACGGAGGGTTGTGACGCACGTGCTGCGTGTGTGAGCATTCGAGATCGGCCACCCAAGCGCCGTCCGAATCTTCGTGGAAGCCGACGATTTTTCGCTGCATGAAGCTGGATGTGAAGTGACTGCGCCGCGAAAGCAAGAGGGGTTTGGGACGTCGAGCGCCTAAGGCGACGCGAAGCCCCAAATGTTCAACCAGCGGGCACCGCATGAACGATGCCCGCTTCGCCGGATGCTTCAGTTCTTGCGACGTCGACGACGCAACACCGCAAGCGACAAACCGAGAGCAACGACACCACGCAGGTCGTTCGCCGAGTTTGTCGTGGAGCAATCGCATCCACCGCCCGAGACGATCGTACCGGCACTTCCACCGCCCGTTTCACCGCCGCCGGCACCACCGGCACCACCGGCTCCGCCGGCTCCACCCGAGCCCGAACCGCTGCTGCTGCTGCTGCTGCTCATCGAAGGCGTCATGCACGTACCAATCGTCGAATCGGTCGACGTGCATTCTTCGCCGGTCGGACAACCGTTGCCGTCAGTGCCGCGGCATCCTTCGATGCATCCACCAAGCGGACCGCACACGCGACCACTCATGCCATCGCCGCAATCGGCGTCGGTTTTGCACGGTTGGTCGTCGGTGCCGTCGAGCGGGTTTGTCTCTCCTGCATCGACGCGACCATTGCCGTCCACGTCTTCGCCGCCGTCGGGAACGCCGCCATTGTCCGTGTCGGCATCGACAGGCGACGTGTGGGTCATCGGATCGAGATCCGGTTTGCAAATGGCCTGATCCGTCCCGGAACCCGTGCAGTCGTAACCAAGCTCGGTTCCATCGAGCAAACCATCGCCATCGCTGTCGGGATCGAGCAAGTCGATCTTGCCGTCGCCATCCATGTCCGCCGTCGGATTCGGTTCGAGGCCATCGGGAACGCCGTCGTCATCGCTGTCGGCATCGTTTGGGTTCGAACCAATCGTCGTTTCGTACGCGTCGGGAAGACCATCGCCGTCCGCATCCGGAAGCGTCACGTCGTCGACCGGGTTGAGCGGATCGAGCTCGGGCTTCTCGAGCTTGCCGTTGTGATTGAAGTCCTCGGCGCCATCGGGAACCCCGCCGTTGTCCGTGTCGCGGTCGAGCGGAGCGGTCGTCGTTCCACCCATGTCCGCGTCGGCGATGCAGGTTCCCTTGGTTGCATCCGTCGCCGGATTGCTGCAATCGAAGCCCATCTCGGTTCCATCGAACAAACCGTCGTTGTCACTGTCGACGTCGAAGATGTTCGCCAAACCGTCACCATCACTGTCGAGCGACGGGTTTGGCTCGGCACCATCGAGCACGCCGTCATCGTCGGTATCGGCGTCGTTCGGATTCGAGCCGAGCGTCGCTTCCAGCGCGTCCGACAAACCATCCATGTCCGTGTCGACGACGTTCATGTCGTCCGCGCCGTTGTTCGGATCGAACTCGCCCGGATCAATTTGCCCATTGCGATTCGGATCTTCCGAACCATCGGGGACGCCGCCGTTGTCCGTGTCGCGATCGAGCGGGTTCGTTGTCGTCGCGCCCTTGTCCGCGTCCGCGATACACGCGCCGGCTCCGGCGTTCGTCGCCGGATCCATACAGTCCTTGCCCAGCTCCGTGCCGTCGAAAAGACCGTCGTTGTCGCTGTCCGCATCGAGCGCATTGATGAGGCCGTCGCCATCGGTATCGACATCCCATGAAGGTTCGTCGCCGTCGCGAACCCCATCATCATCGCTGTCGGCGTCCGTAGGATCCGTTCCCGCCGCGACTTCGTCCGCATCGCTCAGTCCATCGCCATCCGAATCGACGATGATCGACGTCGGCGGAGTTCCCGGACCATTGCCATTGCCGTCGGTCACGTACCCCGCGTCGGGCGTTCCTTGCTGACCGGCAGCGTTGATCGTGGCCTGGTTGAGGATCTCGCCGAGCGAATCGGCTTTCACCTTCACCTTGAAACGCACGGTCGTCGTCGCTCCGATGTCGATCACACCGCCGTTTGTCGCGTCCGCACCTGTTCCGAGACGAACCGTGACGCGATTGTTTGCCATGTCAAACTCGCCTTGATCATCTCCCGCGGCGTCGGTCTTCGCTCCCATGTTCGGACCGGCGCTCACGGAGATGGACCCGGCAACGTAAGTGACTTGTGACGGCAGATTATCGACCAGCACCGTGTTGATCGCCGCGTCGTCGCCCGTGTTGTGAACGTCGATCACGTACTCGAGCTCGTCGCCCGGTTGCAGGTTGCCTCCGTTGACGTCGACGACGCTCTTCGCCGAAGTGCTCAGGTTGGGCGACTGCGTCGAGATCGAAGTGATGATGCCGCCGAGCGCGTATTGATCGGCGACGGTCGTGGCCGTGATGTCGGCCGAAGTTTGTCCTGGCATCACCTTGGCCGTGATGTCGAAGACGTCGAGATCGATGCCGCTCATGCTGCGCGCAGCGCCCGTCAATTGCGGAAGATCACCCACGACCGAAACGGGCGCCCCCAGATTGGAGCGCGTGCCGTTGAAGATGTTGGCTGCGGGATTCAACGCGTCCGAGATCGCCGTCCCGTTCCAGAGAAAGTCATCACCCGTCGAACCATCGTCACCGTCGTACGCGATGAGCCCGACCTTCGCGGTGTACCCGGCCATCGGCACGGTAAAACCCGAGATCGTCGCCATGACGGGAGACTGATCGACGACCTGATCCAAACCGTCGCGAACCGCGATCGTGCGCAGCTTGTCGCCCGGAAGTTCGTAAAGAACAACCATCCACCAACCCGCGGAAATCTGCGCATCGTTCAGATTCGTGAGCGCCGCAGAGTCGACTCCGGACACTCGATACGCGCCGTTGCCGCGCATCTGCACGATCGACGTGATGTCCGCCGCCGACTGATAGTATGTCCCGCCGAACCCGGTCGTGATGGAATCCGCAGCGGTGACCATCCCGTTGAAACCACCCGGGCCATCGAGCGTGACGGCCATGTCTCCCGCCGCGCCCGTACTTCGCGCCGACCAGTACAGGTACGCGTGCGTGACGGTCGCGCCTGCAGGCACGTTGAGCACTGCCGTCGATCGAGCATTCGCCGCGGTGATCGTATTGTTCGCCGATGCCTGACCGGCCATGGGCGTGTCGGATTGCCAAAACACGTCCGGCGAAGTGTCGTTCGTGTTCGAACCGCACATACCCACGGTCCCCACAACGGGTGCGGGTACGCCGGCTGCGCAATCATGACCCAACGTATTGCCAATCAATACGAAGTCGCCTCGTTGTGTCACCTGCACGCGAAGCAACGGGTCCGCTGACGCAATTCCCGCAGTCGTCATCAACAACGCCACGCTCGTGGTCGAAATGATCGATCGATGCCTCATGTATCCCTCGAATAGGCCATGGGTAACTGGGTTGAAAAAGGATGTTCACCCCACTGGACGTGGAAGTGATCAAAGGATCGATCCGTAGTAGAGCGTAATGTCCGAACGCACGAAAGCACCTTGCGAAAGAGTGGATCTCAGCCTTTCGCGATGCTCATTTTCATGACGCAAACCGCGGCATTTCATTTGGATTCATAACAAATGGCCCTCGAACTCATCATCGTCCGTCACGGTCAGTCCGAAGGTAATCGCGACCGATTGTTCACCGGACACGGACCGTCACCGTTGACCGAACGAGGACGCGAAGAGGCCCGCGCCGTCGCTGAACGTATCGCCGCCAAACCCGTCGATGCTCTGTTCTCGAGCGACCTGCCGCGAGCTGCTCAAACGGCCGAACCCATCGCCAAACTGACCGGCGCGTCCATCATGCTCGACCCGGCGTTGCGCGAGAAAAACTTCGGCGATCTGACCGGCCTCAGCTTCTCGGAGCTCGAAGCAAAACATCCCGACGTGTGGCGCGGGCTCCTGGCACGAGACGTTCATTTCCAGCCGCCCGGCGGCGAATCGCACGCGCAGTGTCGTTTGCGTATGCAGGAATTTCTTACGAAGCTGTACGAATTTCGATCGACGGGTCGCGTGGTGATCGTCAGTCACGGCGTGGCGATCAATCACCTCTTGTACAGCTTGATGTGTACGCCCTTCGATGTGGCGCCCACGATGGTGTTCCAGATTGACAACTGTTCGATCCAGCGTGCGGAACGACAAACCGATGGTTTCGTCCGCATCATGAGCATCAACGACCGGTCGCACTTGGCGCACTTGCCGTAGGAATGCGCCAGGGGAGTTGAACACCCACGCCTTGATTTGCGCGCCAGGGGAGTTGAACACCCACGCCTTGATTTGCACGTTCGCTCCGCGCGCTAAAAAGCGCGCTGCGCGAAGAGTTTTGTTCTCGATGGGGGGCTTCGCTCCCTGACCGCCGGCTGGCCTTCGGCCAGACGGCGACGGTCGCTTCGCCCCCCAAACCCCCCCAGGGGATCTGCTTGGAACGCTGAGCAAACAATCGCTGCGCCACCCAAACCCCCCAGGGGATCTGCTTGGAACGCTGAGCAAACAATCGCTGCGCCCCCCAAACCCCCCAGGAGATCACCTGGACAAAATGCAAAAGGCGCCGCTCGTTGATTTTCGAGCGACGCCTTGGTTTGTCGACGTTTGGTGGACCTGACTGGGATCGAACCAGCGACCTCTAGAGTGCGATTCTAGCGCTCTCCCAACTGAGCTACAGGCCCTTGCGAGACCCGCGGACTTTACCGATGGCAGCCGACGAGTCAAGACGAAAATTACGTTCGCTGTTCATCCTCCAGGAGGCACCGGAAGAACGGGAACGGTGGTGGCCTTCATCCGAGCGGCAGGATTGTCGAACGAGAAAAGTTTTTGCTTCTCGAACTTGTACGACTCGGTTTTGCCAAACGGCGGGTTGATATCTTTGATCCAGTACACGTCCCCCGAAACGATGACGTCTTCGGCGCGACCCGTTCGTTCCGGCAAACGGTACATGTAGTCCTTCATCGAATCGCGGAAGTTGGCATTGCCGGAATCCTTCATGCGATTGAAGTAATCGCACCAGATTTGGTTGTACCGGTAGCTCTTCATATTGCCGAGATCCCAATTCGGAGGTTTGCCCGTAAAAGGATCGATGTTTCGACCGTCGATCGTCTTGGCGTCGACGACAATGGTTCCATCGTCCGTCACCGGTCCCGGCGAAAACATGAACCAGCCCTGCAAGAAGCGGAATTTTTGCGACAATAGCCGCAGCGGCTCCGGATGCGGCCATTTGACCAAGTTCTTCGTGCACCAAAGCTCCACGAGCGCTTGATTCAGCGCCGCCGCGAGCATCACGGCCACGCCCAATTCCCGCAATACCAAGACAAACCGACGGGTGCTTTGACGAATCGGGGCCACTTCCGCCGAAGGAGCTTCGGATGATTGTTTCGGCAATCGCAGACCGAACGTCTTCGTCGCGTCTTTGCCCAAGAGCATTTTCCAAATTCCATCGACCGCGTGCGAAAACCCGGGAACGACGAGGATCCAGGCAATGGCTGGACCCAGAGGAAACGCCGCCACGATGTCCCGCAACGCGCGCGACCACTGCAATCGTTCACTCGAACCATGGCGCTCCACCGCAATGCCGTCCGCCAATCCGGGTTCGCTGCGGAACGTGAGCAATTCAAAGAGATCGAGGCGCTTGATCAGCCGACAAACCCACAATGCACCGGCCGATTCACCATTGAACACGACGACGCGCGCCCGATGCGTTCGACGCATCGTCCGAACCGAAATATCCCAATCGTCCGTGGTGATGAGCAGCGTCGAAAAGAGACACATCGACCAAGCAAATGGGCCGAGGACAAACGTCGAACCAAACCCGATGTGCAGCAAACACATGAGCACGAGCGCAATGCGGCGCGCCCACGTGCGCCCGAGCGGAGAGACCAGCGCGATCGGAATCGCCGCTTCGGCCATGAGCACGAATTTCGTCGAGATGATGATGAGAATCGCCGGAACGTGATCCCGCACGACGGCCACGATCGGCGTGATCATGCGATCGACATAAAGTACGTAATGAACCGCCGTGCCGTTTTTCCACAGCATTCCGGTTTTGTGAATGACGTTGAAGTAATAAATGGCGCAAATCTGCAAGAGCACCGCGCCCATCGCCAACGAGACGTGCGGAATTTCCAGCTTGCTCCGAACCGCGTCCGTACGATCATTCAATTCGTCGGCGTTCGCTTCTTTTCGCCGCCGCATCGACGACAGCAATGCATCGACGGAAAAGCGATCGCCCATGGGCAGGAAACAGGTCCAAAGCGCGAGCAAATTGTAGACGACGTAGCCGCCATTTTCGATCAGCAATACCCGCGAATTCATGCCGGAGACGAAAACCAATGCGATCACTTGCGCAATGCGGGTTTTGTATCCGACGAGCACGCACAAAAACGTGCATAGAATGACAAACCACAACGCCCATAACTCGGGAGCCGTCGAAAACGCCGTGACAATCGAAAAAAGCCCCCAATTGCTATGGCGCCACAATTGAACGTGATTCGGCAAAACGCCTTCGTCCGAAAACATGGCCAACCAATCCGGCGTCCGCCGAAATAGGTCCATGACCATGAGGAATCCCAAGAGAATACGGCTGAACCCAAGCGTTCGGCGATCCACGGAAAGATAGACATCCCGAATGATCAGCCAATATTCGTAAAGACCTGAAAATGGCAGATGCCACGTCAACAGCCGCGCCATGAAATCAGCAGGCGGCCCGGTTTGCTCGTCGCCTTCTTCCGATGCATCCTCTTCCGAAACGTTCGTTTCGTCCGTCTCGGCGTTGCCTTCTTCGACCTCGTTGCTCGACGCTTCGCGGTCGTCCGTCGTTTCACTCGCGGCACTCATGTTGACCTTTCCGAATTAGCGCGTTTTCGCGCGCGATGCACTCTTCACGAATGCCTCGATGCGCATTATGCTGAGCCGCTTCGGAAACAGCTGCGCGCCATCACGAATCGATTCTCGATATGCTCGACGCTACGGAACGGAAGACTCTCGCTTGGTGTATGTTCGCCGCCGGCGTTTTATGCCTGATCCCCGGGGAAATACCAAAAGGTCCAACAGCCCTCGAATACATGCGCCAAGTATCCGGGCGATTATTCGATCACCACGCGTCGCACATTGCCTGGGCGTTATGCCTCATCATGGCCGCGCATCACGTATGGCGATTGAAAAAAGAACAGGAAGCCGGACCATCTCAAGGATGACTGAGCTCGACTTCGCATTGCGACAAATCAGCATTTCCCGTCAGCCAATTCGTCATACACACATCGCCGGCTTCGCCTTTGTTCCACAAAAGCCCGCCCTTGTGTTTTTCTCGTAATCGTGCTTTGCGCACGATCGTGAGTACATCCGGAGATGATTTTTTGGCGAATACATCCGCCACGAGCTCCGGTTCGAGCGCACAAATGCTGCGGTAATTGTCTTCGAGCTCCACCAGCGTCGTCGGTTCTTTTCCGCCGGAATAATACTCGGCGTAATTCTCGACGTTCGGCGAACCTTCCGGCTCGGGCCGACGTAATCCATATTGGCCGAAGATGCGCAGAGGCCGAGAGGTTTGTCCGTGGCAATCGAGCGTTCCACAACGACGCTCCATGACCGAAGAAAACGGACGAAACGTGTTCGGATCAAAAGGCGGCGCGACGATTTCTTCCACTCCCGCCGCGTAATCTCCGCACGCCGTACAAAGGCCGAGCAGCGCGAAGACAACCCCGAATCCAATGGCCTTCATTGTTGTTTCGCTCCCGGACAAGACGCCTCTTGCGCTGGAAACGGCGGATTCGTGTCCGCCTCGGCGCACGTCACCCACCCCGGCGTATTTTGGAGCGGTTTGCCGAAATGACATCCGGCACATGAACCATCACGGCTGATCCGCGTGGACATGACGACACGCTTGGTCGCGTCCGGGGATCCGGGCACCGGGTACTCGAGCTCGGCACGAAGCGGAAATGCGGGATCCCATTCGTCAACCTTGATGAAGAAATTCCCGGCGCAGTTTGTCCCGGCTTCGTGTTGTTCGCCCAGAGCGTCGGTGAGTTTGACCGTGACGCCTTTGACCGGAAGCGGATTTTCGCCCGCCGGAAACGCGTAAATCGTCCCCGCAACGGACATGACCGGGTTTTCCCGCAGATACTCGCCGTGACAAAGCACGCAGGGTTGTCCGGGACGATGAAATTCGCTGGGCTTGACGCCGGGTTTTTCATCACCGAGCGCCAGGATGCGTTCGTCGACGGCCCGATTGCCACAGGCCGCGACAAACAGAACGAGCAACGCGAGAACAGAACGGCCAAGGTTCATTCGACATCCACCTCCAGCAAGAGCGAGCCGAAGTAACCGAAGCGCTGCAAGATGTAGAGCGTGTTCGTGAACTGCGTGTAGACGAAATCGCCGTTCGCAGCGATGCCCCAGTTCTTGGATTCACCGAAGGACAAACGCGCTCCCAATCCGCCCGTGACGGCGAACAACGGCCCGAGCTCACGATCGCCCGTGCGGTACTTCGGCACCTGCAAGCCCGTCGCCGTGCGTTGAGCGACGTACGCGAGTTGCCAGAAATCGGCGCCTGTTTGCAGATGAAAACGCGCATGCGGCCACACGCGGAAACTCTGCCCGATGTCGATCAAGAAACGCGCATCCGTCGTCGTCGCTTTGAGGCCCCAACTGTCGGTGTACAGACGCTCTTCAGCACGCAAAGTCGAGGAGGCAAAACGTCGCGCATACCGCGCCGCAAGCGCGAATCGCTGACGACTTTCCGGAAGCTGCTCGAGGATACGTTCGGGATTGCGATTGGCGTCGACGGCCGGCAAAGCCAAACCCGGAAGCACGAGCGGAGCCACGTCCTTCGAGAACGTTGGAATGTAACGGTACGGTTTCGAAACATTTCCAACCTCGGCCACGATCGACATGTTCGTGGTCAAGATCGAGTGTTTGTCCAAAACGAACGTCGAAGCCAAGTCGATCGCGTGACGGTTGATGCGTCGGGAAAACACGTTGTACGCGGTGCCAGAACGACCCGCGATGTCGTACGAAAAGTCGTACGAGATGCTCGGCGTGATCGTCTTCTGACGAAGATCGACAGCAACCACCGTGCCGATGGATGAAGCGAAGTAGTCCGGCTCGATCGAGAACGACGTGTGCAAATTGACGTCGACGTCCCCGAACTTCTTGTGACCTCCAAGCGCCGGCACGTAACGCTGCTCGGTCCACCGCGGAGATGCCGTCGCCACGATGTCCGTCGATGCCGTCGTCACGACGTCGGCGAGAAACGATCCACCGAATCCCCAACCGTTCGTCGGATGCTCGAAGTTGAACAGAATCGCCGGCGACAAAACATCGGTCTTGTCCGAGTCATGGTAGGCCGAGAACTCGAAAGCGAACTTTCCGTTCAGACCAAGTTTGCGGTTTTTCGAGACGCACTCGTCGAAGTCGTCCTGCGTCTGAGCTTCCTGCATGCACTTGACGAGCGCTCGATCGATCGCCTTGCCCTTGGGCTTGAGCTTGAGCTCGACGGTGACCGATTGGTTCTCTTCGAGGTTTAGTTTCTGCTCAAACGAAACTTCATCGCCTTTGATTTTTCCGGTGGCGATGACCATGCGATCACCGGGGTTGACGTCCAGCTCGGAGCCGAGTTTGTCGGCTGGAACTTCGACGCCTCCGATGCGGACTTTGAGTTCTTGAACGTCGGCGGGTTTCTGGATCGTGACTTTGGGGAGCTTCTTGCGAAGGTCGTCGGCGCGGCTTCGCGCCATCGCGACCGTGCGGCGAATGTTCGCCTTCTCCGCAGCTTCCGCCGTGGCTTCGTAATCCTGAATCGCTTCGATCCACTGACCGGCACGAGCTTCACACGACGCGACGAGGAACTGCGTCGACGTGCGGTACTCGGCTTCGTACGACAGGCGTCCGTAGGTGACGCAATCGGCCCATTCGCGTTCCTTTTCGGCCTTGTACGCTTCGTTGTAATAAAACGAGCCTTCGCCGGTACGCCATCCACGCGCGGGACGTTCGCCGCTGTATTCACGCTTGGGCTTCTTCGCGGAAGACGACGAGCTCGACGAACCGGATGAACCGGATGAACCGGATGAACTCGACGAACTGGAGCTCGACCCGGACGAACCTCCGGATTTCGCTTCGGCGAAGACTTTGTCGACGTCGGCGTTGGTGAGGTTCGCGGGCGGCGTGATCGAACTGTCTTCTTTGAGCGCCGTGCCGAAGGCGGTCTTGGCGTCTTTGGTACGTCCGAGACCCACGAGGGTCATGCCGATGGCGAGGTAGAGTTTGGCGCGAACCTTTGGGCTGCAAGCATTTCGTTGGCTGCAAACAGGTCGCGTTACTTCGAGAGTTTCGAGCGCTTGTTTGTAGTTTTTGTCTTTGTAGTCGGTGTCGAGGACGGTCTGAACGAGCGTGTCGACTTCCGAATCGTTTGTCCCGGCAAAGGCATGCGGAACGCGAGTCGCGAGCAACGTCGCGACGACGAACAGGCAGAGGCAAACTTTTGAGGTGAAACGGATCACGCGGGCGCCAATATATCTCAGCCGCCGGTCACTCGAAGTAACTAGCCGGCACGGTAAAGGTTGAGGATCTGGCGTCAATTGCAGCCGCAGCCGCTGCCGGTGCCACCGCTGCCGCCGATGGCCCCTTCGGTGATGGCGCGCAGGTGCGATTCGCCAAACCCGGCGAGGTCTCCGGCGGTCATGGTAGGGTGCGCGAGTTTGCCGCGTTCATACGGCGCGACGGGAGCGCAACCCGCTCCGCCAAAGAGGCCGGTCGCGAGGACAAACGCGGTAATGTACGTCGTGCGTTTGCGAGAAACGTGATCAACGACGAGAGACTTGAGCGAAGCGAGGCGAGGCGACATGGCTCGTGACTCCGAGAAGCAGTCGATTTCCTCATCCTATAACGCGGTTTTTCTGGGTTCGCGTCAAGATTCGCGCGCGAGAATCAGGGATCGGGCTTGAGGCCGCACATGGCCCAGTTCTGAATCAGGGCAAAGTCGGTTTCATTAAAGCCGCTGGGTGGAGGCATCGGTGCACCGCCTCCGGGCAGGCCCGCCAAATTGCAGAGAATCCACGAATGCGCAGGCTCGTCCGGGTTGATGTACGGGTAGCCTTGCGTGCCTTTGTAACCCTTGAGTTCGTCGTAGAAGGCTGTCGCGTCCATGTCGGGCAAGTACAAACCGCGAGCTCCGGGTTGCGAGCCGTGGCATCCGCCAAGAGAACAATTGCCGTTTGGCCCTGTAAACAAGGCGTAAACGTCGCTCCAAATGGCAAAACACTTGGCCGGATCCGTCTCTTGCGGAATGTCCGGACACGCCGTCTCTTTGACCTTGGGACCCCCCGGAGGTCCGTACGGACAAGCGTCTTCCTTGTCGTAGTAGTTATAACCTTCCGCGCACGACTGATCGCCCACACTGATTTGACAACCTTGAACGAAGGCGCAGGTGAGCGCGATCAAGAGGAGCAAACCCGAGGGCCGTAGGCGTCGCATCGGGCTCCAAAGCGAGGAAGCCGCAAACATGAACGCCATGGTGCATCCGGTCTGCCACAAAGTCGACAGGCTGAGGTAAGCTGCGCGCATCGTAGCGCGGTGGCACAGGATCCCGAGTGTCGTGGTCGTGCAACGAATGCTGCGAGATCGAACACGACAACCACCGCTTGAAAGACAACCACAGGAGAGTTGAATGAGCTCGAGATCGTCGTTTGTCCGCACCTTCGGCGCGCTGTTTTTGGGCGCTGCCTTGACGTCGACCCTCGTCGGGTGCGGAGGCGCTTCGGGCGCCGGTGCGTCCGGTTCCGCCGACGGATCCCTCGTTGGCCAACAGGCTCCCGACTTCAAAGCTGAAGTCGTCAGCGGCGACGGACCGAAGTCCGTGAAAGAAGCCAACGGCAAAGTCACGATCATCGACTTCTGGGCCACGTACTGCGGCCCCTGCAAGAAGTCGTTCCCGAAGTACCAAGAACTGGTCGATCAGTTCGGTGGTGACCTCGCCGTACTCGCCGTCAGCGTCGACGAAAAAGACACGGAAAAGTCCAAGTTGGAAGAGTTTGTCAAGGCCACGGACGTGAAGTTCTCGGTGGTTTGGGACAAAGACCACAACGCCGCCGATGCCTACAAGCCGCCGAAGATGCCGACCGCGTTCATCGTCGACAAGTCGGGCGTCGTTCGTCATGTCCACGCCGGTTACGGCGAAGGCGAAGAAGAAAAGATCGCCGACGAAATCAAAGCGCTGATCGAAAAGTGATCAGGCTCGAATAGCCCGCCGCTTCCCTCCCCCTCCCCTTTCCTCCCCTTCCCTCGTCACATCTTCCCACGAAGTTCGTCGGGGCCACGCTCCCGCGCAACGCGATCTCGTCTCCATTTCGTTCGAAGTTCCATGGACGAGGTTCTCGCACCGGACAAACGTTGCTCCGGACAATCCATCGCCGACATTGATTTGTGGTCAAACATTTTCTCGGACGACTTGCACGAGCTCGTCAAAACTGTTGTCGTGTCGCATCATGACGAGCGTACGAAGACGAACTGCATGGCTCGGGCTCTTCGCTCTGCTGCTTCCGTACGGGTCCGGCTGCGGAAATGACGCGCCCCAAGGCACGGGCGGCATGGGCGGCTCGACGTTCGCGAGTTCGTCCGGGAACTCATCAACAAACTCGTCGTCCACCGGAAGCAGTTCGGGAAACGATCTGCCCGACATCTTCACGATCGGCGGCATCGTCACCGACGGACAGAATCCGCTTGCCGATGCGATCGTCATGCAAGGCGGCGGCAAACCCGACTTCAAAACCGCAGCGGATGGTACGTTCTCCATCGAGATCACCACGGCCATCCCCGGTACGCCCACGGTCGTCGCGGCCAAAGAAGGTTATCGATCGAATGGCGTCGAATTGTTGGAAGTTCCGAGCGAACCCATCGAGCTCGTTCTTCATCAAGCATCGCCTCCCGATAATTTCGCGGGATATACGTATGGCGAGCCGGGCGCGGGAGACGCCGATATCGACACGACGACGGGGACGTGCGGGCATTGCCACACGACGCTCGTGGCGCAATTTCATACGTCCGCGCATGCAAAAGCGACGCGCGATCCGCTCGTGCAGGACCTGTATGCGGGCACGAGCAACGCGGATGCGACGGCGTGCGCGGCAGCGGGAGGGATTTACCGTAATGGACGTGTTCCCGGGTCCGAAATGGGGAGCGCACAAAAATGTTATTTGGGCGGAGGCGTTCTTTCGGACTTGAATGGTTGCGGAGGGCCAAACGATTTGGCTTGCGACGATCCGAATTTGACTGACGCGAACAAACCCACGCAATTCGGGCATTGTGCGGATTGTCATGCGGCGGGATTACCCGGACCAACAGGCGGTCGCAATTTGCTGGATGCGACGGGCAATGCTTTTGATAACGGCAACCATTGCGACGTTTGCCATAAAGTACGCGATGTCGATTTGAGCAAGCCGCCGGGCGTTGCGGGCAGGCTGATACTGCAAAGGCCGCGGGAAACCCTGGCCGAGCCCGGGGGGAAATTGCGCCAAGTCATGTTCGGACCTTTGCCCGACGTGCCGCTCGATTTCATGGGGGGAAGTTATCAGCCCAAGTTTTCCCAAGCGATTTTTTGCGCGGGTTGTCATGAACAACAGCAAGAAGCGCTCGTGCCTGGAACGTCCATCAATATGCGATTTCCGGGCGGTTTGCCCACGCATTCGACGTATTCCGAATGGTCGGACAGTCCCTGGGCCGCATCGGGGACGCAATGCCAACATTGTCACATGCCGCCGAACGACGACCTTTCGAATACGCTCGACACGATGAAACCCGAAAAGGCCGGCATCACGTTCGGGTTTCCAAGGCCTCCCGAGCAAATTCGATCGCATGCTTTTCGAGGTCCTTTGGCGGGTTCGTCCCGACTGCTCGATTTGGCCGTAGGATTGTGGCTCGACGCAAAAGTCGTCAATGGCGATTTGTCGGTGAATGTAAAAATATCGAACCAAAGCGCGGGACATGCCTTGCCGACGGGTGAACCCATGCGCTCGGTGTTGCTCGTGGTGCAGGCGTTTGCCTGCGGGCAGCGATTGACCCCGAAAAACGGTTCGTTGCTGGACGACGTGGGCGGAGCTTTGGCACGGGGCGTGATTGGCTTGGACATTTCACCGGCGGGAACATCGTGGACGTGGACTGGAGCGACGCGGGCTAAACCGGGGCAATGGGTGCGTGTCGTTCGGGATACGGGGCAATGGGTGGATTATCCGGGAATCGGCTATTTTGCGAATCCAATGCTCGGTCCGGCGGACAAAGGAATTCCTTTGCGGGCGCCGGTGGGGGAGGCACAAATCGTCTCCGTGGCGAACGGCGTGATGACGCTCGATCGTGACGTTCCGGTTGAAATGGGCGATTTGGTTTGGCTTGGCGAACAAGCGCCGGGGGATTTCGTCGACGGTGGTCAAGCTTGGGCTTTGGCAGGTTTGGCGGGTCAATCGTTTGCTCGAGTGCTCGTGGATACGACGGGCGAGCGGCTCGTGCCGCATTACAAAGCGGTGGATATCGTCAGCGACAATCGTCTCGCGCCGCTCGAACCCGTCACGACGACGCATGGTTTTACGATTTCGGCGGGATGCAAGGATGTTTCGGTGACGGCGACGGTTCTTTATCGACCGGTGCCGCTGCATTTCGCCATTTTGCGCGGCTGGGAAACTCGGGATTGGGTGGCGGCGACGCGCAAAGAGCAAGTCCCGATTCCCTGAAGTCCGAATATTTTCATTTGTGTACAAATCGTTTGACCGTGGTTCGAACCGTGCCATGTTGACCGACGGTATGGAACAGATCCCGTTGCTCGATGAAATCGCGGTGATCGCGGTGCTGGGCGTCTTGGTGACGATCGGTTTGTCGCGTCTACGCCTGCCGACCGTGGCGGGTTTGTTGCTCTCGGGCGCGCTCGTAGGTCCGTTCGGATTGAAATTCGTGCGCTCGATTCATGCAATCGAAGTTTTGGCTGAAATCGGCGTCGTGTTATTGCTTTTCACGATCGGCCTCGAGTTTTCATTTCGTCGTTTGCGGAGCATTTTTCGCCAAGTCGCGCTCGGCGGTTTGTTGCAAGTCGGATTGACGGTGGCGGTCGTGGCGGGTGTTGCACGAGCTTTTGAGCAGCCAATCGGACGAAGTATTTTTTACGGGTTTGTCTTTGCATTGTCGAGCACGGCCATTGTGCTCCGGGCGCTTTCGGAGCGGCACGAGCTGGATGCGCCGCACGGACGTTTTATCGTCGGAACGCTCATTTTTCAGGATATTTGCGTCGTACCCATGGTGCTCGTGGTTCCGCTCTTGGGAGAAGGAGCGCACGGGGCGAGCGCGGCGTTGAGCATTGGTGTCGCGCTGGGAAAAGCGGCGTTCGTCGTATTGGCGACGATCCTGGTGTCACGAATACTCGTTCCGCGTGTTTTACGTTTGGTGGCGGCAAGTCGCAGTCGAGAAGTCTTTTTGCTGGCGGTATTGGGTCTGTGTATCGGTACCGCCTGGCTGACTGCGCGAGCGGGTTTGTCGTTGGCATTGGGGGCATTTTTGGGGGGCCTCGTGGTAGCCGATACGGAATACGGTCATCGGGCCATGGGCGATATTTTGCCTTTGCGGGACGCATTCGTGAGCCTCTTTTTCGTTTCGCTCGGAATGCTTTTCGACGTCCGTCTTTTGCTCGATCGTCCCGGGCTGGTCTTCATGCTCTTGGCGGGGTTTGTCGTCGTCAAAGGAATCGTGGCGGCGCTGTCGGCGATGGCCATGCGCTTTCCGGCTCGAGGTGCGTGGCTTGCAGGCGTGGGATTGGCGCAATTCGGCGAATTCGGGTTTGTCTTGTCGCGCCTAGGTCAATCGACGGGGGTGATCGACGGCGAAGCGACGCGTCCCTTGCTTGCCGCCGGTATCTTGAGCATGTTTTTCACACCGGTGTTGGTCCGGGCCGCACCGCGTTTGACGGCCGGCGAAAAGTTATTGGCGCCGCTCGAACGATTGATCGGTGTACGAGGCATTGAAGAGACGGACACGGAATCGCGGCCTGGTTTGTCAGGGCATATCGTGCTCGTGGGTTTCGGGGTGGCGGGAAAACTGGTCGCGCGGGCGCTCGAAGCTTGCGATGTGCCTTATGTGGCGCTCGAAATGAATGCGGAAACGGTGCTCGAAGCGCGGAAAACGAATGCTCGCGTGTATTACAGCGATGCGACGAGCGAAGAGGCGCTCGGGCATGCGCATTTGGCAAACGCGCGGGCTCTTTTGCTGTTGATGAACGATCCTTTCGGAGCGCAGCGGGTGGTGGACACGGCCAAACGAATCGCCCCGGAAGTGCCCATTCTGATGCGGGCTCGGTATTTGGGTGAAAAAGAGGAGCTTTTGGCGATGGGCGCGACGGATGTCGTCGCGGAGGAGGTCGAAGGGGGATTGGAGATTCTCGCGCGATTGCTGCGGTGGGTGGATGCGCCGCGGAACATCATCGAAGCGCGAATTCATGAAGCACGTTCGTCGACCCAAACCACGGAACGGAAATTGACGGTCCCGCGACCGGCCTTGCCGGAAGTGGAAGCGCTCGCGGATTTGAAAATCGAAAGCGTGCTCGTCACCGAATCGAGCCTGGCGCAATATCAATCGATTGCGGATATCGAATTGCGGCGACGCACGGGAGCGCTCGTCATTGCAATTCGGCGCGAAGGCGTCATCGTGGAAGAGATGAACCCCAATGAGCCGCTCGTCGTCGGCGATATCGTGTATCTTGCGGGGCCTGTCGATGCAGTCGCGCGGGCGATGGAACTATTGGCGAAACCGACTGCGTAAAGGATCGAATCAATCGTCAGCAACCGGTCATACCGCACGATTTGGTTCCGGGCGCTTGTGTCTGGCCTGGTTTCGGACCGCCGTTGCAAACGGCCCGACAACTGTTGTCTCCGCAATGCATCGCCAAGAACTGGCAAACGCCTGATGAATTGTCGCATTTCAGATTGCACGGTCCGTCGGCGCTGCATTCGAACGTCGCCGATCTGCAGCCATCCTGGCCGGAACATGACAAGGTGCAAGCGGTCCCGGCCGGGCAATTCACGATTGCCGACGCACACGCGCTTTGCTCCGTGCATAATACGAGACAATCGAATCCGGCTGGACAATCGAGGATTTCACCGTTGCATTCGTCCTGCATATCGCACTTACGAACGCATTCGCCGGTATTGCCGGGTTCCCAACCGTTCCCCGGGGGACATATACCCAGGGCCGGTCGTGCGATTCCGCATTCACAAGCGCCCGTTCCATTGCAGAGTTCTCCAGGCTTCGTGCAATCGTCGAGATATCGGGCTTTGGGTGCGCAGGTCGGCTGGACGCCTATGCTGCATTCGGGGCATGGGGCGCCGCCGCCTGCCCCGGAGGAACTCGATGTGGAAGTCGAGCTGGAGGATGAACCGCCTGCGCCGCCGGTATTGCCGCTGCTGGAAGTCGATGTATTGCCTGAGCTCGAGGAAATGAACATCCCGCCGTCGCCGGACGACGAAGTCACGCTGCTCGAACTGCTACTGCTGGAGGAGTTTGGCGGAATGTTGACGGTGCCATATTCATCGAGGCAAGAAGCGGTGAAAAGACCGATCGATCCGACGACAAGAGCGATGTTGGTGGCGTATTTGAGGTTTTTCATGGCGTGACCTTGTTTTGGCGTAGCGTAATGTTATGGTGAAAGAAACCATGTTGCGGGGCGGCGGGATTGTCAGCAACCCGTTGCATTACATGATGTATTGGGCACGAGGGAAGGTTTCTCGGGGCCATCACAGAAAGCGGCGCACGAATTATCACCACAGATGAGGACCGTCTCGTGACAAGCGCCGCCGGCCGCCCCGCATCCGACGCGGCAGGGCCCATCGTCACTGCATTGAATCGTATTCATCCGACACGAATCGGCGGCCGTGCAAACAACCTCGCAATGATAATTCGCGGGGCAATAAATGAGTGTTTCTCGGCAGCTCTCGACGGCGCCGCATTCAATGGTGCAATCAAAGCCGGCCGGACACACGAGTTGCATCATGCTGCACTCATTGGGACCGCAAGTGCGAAGACAACCGCCTTTGCCGTCGGACTGCCAACCATTGACAGCAGGACACGTGCCCATGGACGTCGGCGCCAAACCGCATTCGCACTTGCCGTCTTCATTGCAAAGTTCTCCCGGTACGTCGCAATCATCCGTCAAGTAAGGATCGGGTTTGCAGTCCGGAAAAGCTCCAACGCTGCACTCCGGGCATTGACCGCCGGCGCCGCTTGCCCCGCCCGCACCCTGAGACACTTGCAGATCCGGAGCACACGCCGAAACCAGGACAAGAACGGCTGACACGACGATAGAAAACGAAATGGCGTCTCGGGACATTGTGGGACCATACGCGGAACGAGCCGGCGCGGAAAGATGAATTTGCGGCTGGAGCGGACTTGCATCGCGCGTGATGCAGTGCCAATACGTGCCGGAGAGACGATTTGGCACAATGCTGAGCATCTTATGGCGTGATTCGGAATATGTTGCCATCGACAAACCGTCGGGCCTGGCTGTGCATCGAGGCCTCTGCGCGGATCCGGTGACGGCGCTCGAATTGACGCGTGATACCGTGGGGCAATGGGTGTATCCGGTGCATCGGCTCGATCGGGCGACAAGCGGCGTGTTGCTATTTGCTTTGTCGCCGCAGAGCGCCGGAGCACTGCATTCCCAATTCGACGACGGACGTGTGGAAAAACGTTATTGGGCGCTCGTGCGGGGAGTAACTCCCCCGGAAGGCTCGATTGACCACGCCATTCCACGATGCGAAGGAGGGCCCCGCGTTTCGGCTTCGACGTCTTTTCGGCGATTATGGTCGGGCGTGCACGTATCGCTCGTGGAGGCATTTCCGCATACGGGACGATTTCATCAAGTACGCAGGCACATGAAGCATATTCATCACCCGCTGATCGGCGACGCGAATTACGGCAAAGGAGCGTTGAATCGAGCTTATCGGGATGAATTTGGTTTGTCGCGACTTGCGCTGCATGCCGCGGGCCTTTCGTTCGACCATCCGGGAACGGGAGAACGAATCACCTTGACGTCGGTTTTACCGGACGATTTGCGCTTGCCGTTCGACCGCCTCGGCGTCGTCATTGGATGATTTGATCGCACCCGAAGACGATATCAATTTTCCCGGGCTTGTCCGGGCCGACCATGGCTTGAGCGTCGTCGCAGGATTGTTGGCACAGGATGACTTTTGTCGGCATGGCCGGATCATCGTAATACCAGCCGCCGCCGGCGCCGCACGCGGCGGCATTGGCGACACGGGGCAAATACGTGGAAACTCCGCCGCTCACGAGCGCGACATTGACGCGATTGTAGTCGATGGTGCCTTGAGGCGGCACGGGAATCGCCAATTCGCAGTTGAGTTTGACGTTGGCGAAAACGGCTTGCGCCACGGCATCGAAGAACGGGCCCCACGCGACGCTGCCGTCGCAGATTTTCGCTCGCACGCCTTTGGTTTTTTGCACGAGCGTCGTGTACGTCGTCCCGGATGCGGGCGGTTGCGAGCCATCCGAATAGGTGCAAATGACGGACGGATCGACGGCACTATCCCAGCCGTAAATACCGCTGAAAATATAGCCGCTGAAGAGGCCGTTCCAGCTCGGGTCCAAGATGCCGGGAGGAAGTTGCGTCGAATTGAATGGGTTTTTCCCGCCTGCAAATGTCTCGAATTGCGTTGCGGACAAGCGAGCATTGTCATCGGTCACGATGACGATGGTTTTTGAAGCATTCGGGCGAAGCTCTTGTTTCCACGGGTCGCAACCTTTGGCGTCGCCCGGTTGATAACCTGTAGTTTGTCCGAGCGTACCGAGGAATTGTTCGAGAGGCTGGGTGCTGTAAATATCGAGACTGGATTGGAAAAATCGCGGGCCATTGCCGCAATTGGCATCTCCCGCCAACGGCTCCGGAATGCAAACGGGGAAACGCGTGCCACCACCCACCGTGATTTGTTTCGCCTTGTCGCGCAAGCTGAGCATGATGACTTTGTAATCGAGGTTTTTCGCGGCAATCAAGGCGGCAAATGCGTTCAAGCCGTTCCGGACTTCGGTGACGGCCGGCTCCATGCTGCTCGAATTGTCGACCATCCAAATGATGTCGACGGGGAGTTTTTCGACGGTCGCTTCGGATGCGGTACCGACGCAAATATCGCCGTCAGCGAGAATGGGTGAGTCCGTGGATGCGTCCGGGATCTCGAAGATCGAGCCTCCCGAACCGACATCGCCGCTCGAACTGCTCGAGGTGGAAGATGCGCCACCCGCGCCCGCCATGCCTCCGGCGCCGGCCGAACCGGCATCGCCGTTTGTCGAGGAAGACGAGCGTGAACCGCCGGTCGTCGCCGAGCAAGCCCACGGAATGGCAAGAACTGGAAGAATAAGAGCCAGAGGCAGAATAGAACGCAGTTGCATAAGCCAACCGTACCACCATTCCCGGGAACTTTCAGCCGCGACGCTCGATGAATGGGCATCGTGACAAACGCGCGTCATCACGGTGGTTTTGCTGCAACGCGTTTACATCACGAGGTCGTCATTGAGGTCGTCGCGTTGTCGATGTTCCGAACGAAGCTCGCGGCCTTGAGGTGAAGCGTCGAGAATGGCCCGCAAGCGAATGCGAGCTCGATGCAATCGTGAACGTACGGCACTTTCGCTGACGAGCAATTTTTCGGCGATTTCGTGCAGGCCGAGGTCATCGTGGTAATGGGCGACGACAACGTCGCGATAATTCGTGGGCAATTCGCCGAGGGCGCGGCGGACAAACCTTTCGCGTTCGGCCAAACTTGCGGGATCATCTTCCTGCACGGGTGCGCGCATGGTGGGCAATACGCTGAGATCTTCGAGGTCGAGGCCGGCAATGAATCGAGCGCGTTGGCGACGCTGCGAACGCATGAGCATGAGCGCTTCATTTGCGGTGACGCGAAAAAGCCACGTCGTAAAACTGGAATCACCTCGAAATGAGCGAATACGCCGAATGACTTGAAGCAGGGTCGATTGGACGAGGTCGAGGCGATCTTCGTCGGACACGGGATAACGAGCCAGCTGGCGCTCGACATGCGGCCGAATGACGCGCGTGAGGGCATCGAGCGCGCCGGGGTCATCGCGTTTTACGCGAGAAACAAGGTCGGCCATCCGCCCTTCGGTGACTTCGTGCGAACGGTTTGTCGAAGCAGAACGGACGTGCGTTTCGGCCAAAGCGGTCATGAAGACCTCCACGCCGGTCCAGGCCCACGATGGGAGGACAATTCCGGCAAACGAGGCGTGGAGCAAGGTACCTGCCAAGCCAGGCAGACGCGAATCTGCTCAAAAGGCCGGCTCGGGCGGCACGCTTGAAAAGGCGCGAATGGGTAGAGTGCTCCCGATAACAATGCCTCGCACGGATAGGCCTGCGCACAGATTGCCCAGACTCGCAACGAACGGAAATTGGCTCACTGTCGCGGAAGAAATTTGCAATGAATGTTTGGTATTCGGATTACTGTGCAGGCAAGATGGAGAATGTGTATATTTGATGTGTACATTGCTTCAACGCACATAGGTTTTGAAATCAAGCAACAGGATGTACAAAAAACCTGACCTCGGTCACATTTTTGGTGAAATGTACAACATGTTCATCCGTCCCCATCAGAATTCGACCCACTTTCATGCGTGCGCTCCATCGTCACGCCCAGAGCCTCCGCCTTCCGAGATTCCGCCCGCCGCTTGGCCTCAAACTTCCTGAGGCCTTGCTCCGTAACCAAACCAACACTTGGCGCATCGGGGTCGCGCATGTCTTCCGGCGTGAGCTCCGAAGCATTCGCCTTCGGACGTTCGGGATCTTTGGCTTCTCGTAAACGGATTTCGAAATCGCGTTTCCAGTCCGAAAGGCGCCGCAACGGGTAACTCGGATCCGACGGATCGGTGATGATCTTATCCACAATGGCGTCCATCGAGACAAACACCGGAGATAGTTCGTCCGGGTCATACGCATTACCGCGATCGAAAAGACCGCCGCAAATCGGCCGGAGCGAACAATGGTCGCAAGCGTCCGAATAAATATGTTCCCAATCGGTCTGGCGCACCGTCTGCTTTTTGTCCAAAAAGTGAACGATACGTTCTTCACCTTTGACGATTTTCCGCGTCTCCGTGCTGGCCCACGCAAATTCCGTCATGTAACAAAGCGGCACCTTCTCCACTCGAAACGTGCGCCCCGTCGACTGCAATCGTTGCAATGCCTTTTGCAAAGAAACCTCGAAGTCGGCAAGGCGCGGCGTAAACTTCGCCTGATTCACTTCAGCCCGGCCCATGGACGGATCGAGGTTGTTCCAAACGAAATGCCGAATATAAGGATGCTCGCGAATCCAATACTCGATATTTTCGTGCAAATGATCCGCATTCAATTTGTTGATGACACAATTGATGTTGATCTCGATTCCATTTTCATGCGCATGACGCACGGCCGCAAATGCTTTTTCCAATGTATCCGGCGTACCCCGTAAAACCTCTTCGACTTCGGGACGTACCGAATACACCGATACATGGACGATTTTGACGCCCGCTTCCGCAACGGCTCGAGCAAATTCAGGATCCGCCAAACGCGTGCCATTCGTAATCATTCGAACGTGCAGCCCCTGAGCCGATGCGTACGCGGCAATTCGAGGCAATTCGGGATGCAACGTCGGCTCACCGCCGGTCAAAATCACCCCGAAATACTGACGACGCACGAAATCATCGACGAGCACCTTCATCGTGTCGAACGTGTGCACATAAGGCGTCGTCGGATTCGAACAAAACCCGCAGAAATGATTGCAATGCCTGACGACCTGAATGTAGCCGATGTTTGCCACGTGCTTCCGCCGCCATTCTCGTATTCGCTGCGAGCCAAATGCAACGCCGAACGCGAGCGTAAGTGAGTCACTCGCCAACAGCAACGAAACATCAACCGGCCCTTCCCGCGCCGTCTGCTACGCTGGGCCGCGTGGAGCCTGCCATCGTAGCTCTGGTCGCCCAGCTCCGATCCGCTCGGCGCTCCCAGATTCGTCCCGCATCGCGACGCACGCTGTTTGCCCTGACAATCGCCGCCGTGCTCGGTCTGGCGCATGTCGCCCGCGTCGGAACGCCCATCGCCCGAGCCGTCGCCCTCGCCGTGCTCGTCGCGGTGCCGCTCGGCATTCTCGTCCGCGCGTTCGTCTTGCACCGACGCGAACGCGACTTCGAACGCACGATTCTCGATACGATTGGTCCGACAAACCCGGACCTCGCGCATGCATCCCTCCGCGCGATGGGTTTGATTCGACGAACAGAAAAAGACGCCGCCGCAGGATCTCCGGCGCTTGCCAAACTGCACCTCACCCGGCTGCTCAGTCGCGTCTCGCTCGATGATGTCTCCGCTCGAGCCCTGCATACGGCGCATCGATGGGCCGTCGCCGGGGTTTGTTTTTCCGCACTCGCCCTCGGCGCCGTCATCGTCGAACCGATGCGCGTCGTGGAAGGACTCGATGTCCTTTGTGCTCAAAGCAATCGCGCCCCGGTGGCGATCGAGTACCTCGATGTTGCCGACATGGTGGCCAAACCTCCGGCATATTTGCATCAACACACCACGTTCATGGCGCCGTTCGATTCGACGTCGTTGCCACGAGGCACGACGATCACCGTGCGCGGTCGGCCGACGATCGAAAATCGCGATCTGGTGCTCACGGATGGCGTGAACGAAGTGCCGTTTGCTTTCGATGGCGTGGGTGGAGTCGTCGCGCGTTGGGAGCTTGGTGACTCGGTGGATCTGCGCGTCGCCGCGAAGTTCGGACCGGTGCGCATTCTTCAGGACGACGTGCAGCACGTGACGTCGATCCCGGACATGGCGCCGAAGGTGATCGTCGAGGGTGCGCCGAAAACGATCCGCATGCTCGAAGAACCGGAAGTTCTGATCTCGTACGAAGCGTCCGACGATCACGGCCTGCGCGAAGTGGATCTCGTGTACCGCGCAGGCACTCGCGAAGTGCGCAAAGTGCTGTCGCGACCTCAAGGTGATCCGCTGACCGATCGCGGTTCGCAACGGATCGTCTTTGCGACGGAATCATTTTGGCAACGTAATTTCGTGCCGGTCGAAGTGACGGTCGAAGCGAAAGACAACGATCCGATCGCCGGGCCAAACTGGGGCAAAAGCGCGGCGATTTTGGTCATGCCGCCCGAGGTCGGGGAGGCCGAGGCTCTGCGTTACGAAGCGCTCGTGCGTATGCGTGATGCCCTCACGGATCTGTTGGCGCATCGTCTCGAAGAAGGGGCTCCTGCGGGCAAACAGTCCGTCGAGCACGTTCGGAAAGAACGCGAGTGGCAAGAAGCGGCGACGAAAGCGATCGAAGCGGCGCTCGGTGAATCGTACGGAGGTCTGCGTTTTCCGCGACGGGCCGTGAGTTTGACGAAGGGTCAATTGCGGCGCCTCGCCAAAGCTCTCGAGGAAGAGAAGGACAAACCTTCCGCAACGACGCACGAGGCGCTCGTGGAAGAAACGGAAGCGGTGTTGCTGGCGGTGGATGCCGCGGTGCTCGCGCTCGCGTCGAAAGATGCGGCGAAGGTGGCGAAGCGTTTGTCCGAGGTCGCCGAAGAGGCTGCGGAAAGTGCGGCGACGGCGGATGGTCGACGGCGTGGTGATGCAGCCGGAGGCATCACGCGACTCGATGCGGCAATCACCGTGCTCGGTGGTGGAGGAAAGCAGCTGGTTCGTCTTGGCGCACTCGGTGCGGACCTTGGCGAGATTGTGCAAAACGGAGTGCGGCGAATCGATCGGGCACGCCAAGCCAAGAACCTTCTGCATGCGGAGCTTGCCGCGCGGGATCTCGCGGCGCGCCTGAAAAACCCCACGCCTTCGTCGATGGGCGGAAGTGGAAGTCGTCTGGGCGATGGTGAAGCGGGCTCGGGATCGAGCGCCGGCGAAGGCCAAGGAAATGGTGATTCGTCACAAGCCGACGATGCGGCGGAAGCCGGGGCGAAAGCTCTGGATGAGTTGATCCAAGAGCATGCCAACGAAGTGAGCGAAGTCGATCGCGCGCTGGAACAGGCGTTCGCCCAAGACGAACTCGATTCGATGAAGAGCGAAGCGAAGAAACACGCCGAAGCGATTCGCGATGCAGCGAGCAAGTTGCCGCAACGTCCGGGCGAGCCGGGATCGGCATCGAGCAATGCAAAGCGAGCCCGAGACTTGGCGGAAGCGATGGCCGATGCGTTGGAGCAAGGTCGTCCGGGCGATGCGGTGCAAGTGGGCAAGGAAGCGATGAAAGCGCTCCAGGACGCGGTCCAACAAGGGCAACTCGCGCCGGAGTGGGACATGCGCGAGCAAAGCGCCGGCGATGCTGCGGGCAAGGCGACCGGCAAGATTGGGCAGGAGCTCGAGTGGGCTCAGGAAGCCCTCGACAAACTGCGTCGTTCCGCGACGAACCGCGCCAAAGGCGAGCTCGAGAAGAGCGGCAAACGCGAAGGCGGCCTGGCGGACAAGGCGCGAAAGCTGGCCGAGCAAGGCGAATCCGGCGAAGGCAGTTTGCCCGACGAAACGCTCGAGAAACTCGATCAGGCCGAACGAGCGATGCAGGAAGCGGCGAAGGCGCTGGAAAATGGCGACGGCATCGCGGGAGCCGAGCATCAACAGAATGCGCAGCGGTTGCTCGAGATGGCGCGTGAAGGCGAAGAAGACAAAGACGATGACGAGTCGCGGTCGGATTCGCGTTCGCGCAAGGATCGTCCCGGCGACGGCAAAGAGATGGCGAAGAAGGCCAAGGTGCCGGGCAAAGAAGAGCACAAGGGACCGCAGGCGTTTCGCAAACGCGTGATCGAAGGTTTGTCGGGATCGAGTGATCCTCTGCTGAAGGACGCTGTGAAGCGATACACGGAGGGGCTGCTCCGATGATCGTACGAACTCGAACGAACGTTTGTCTCTCCGCTGTTGCGCTGGGTTCGGCGTTGCTCGTGAGCGACGCGTCGAAGGCGAATGTGCCGCTTCTTGGAGATGCGGATCGCGCGACGCGAGCACGCAACGCGACGATCGAGATGGATTACCCGACGGCGCGATCCATCCTGGAAGGGGCGGATCCTGCGGATACGGGCCTGGCGCTCGAGCAGGCGCATTTGTTCATCTATGAAGGAAATTGCGACGGAGCCGTAACGATTTTGTCCCGGCCGGACCTCGTGAATCGACCCGAAGCGCAGCAGCTGGCCGACGTGGCGCGAGGGTGTGCGCGATCGATGGCGGGAACGCTGACGGTGGAAGAGCAGGGCGTGCGCGTGCGCTTGCAAGACGACGATGATCGAGCGCTCGTGCCGTTGCTCGTGGACACGGCCCTGCGGGCTCGAACAATGTTGACGAAGGAACTTGGTGTGGAGCTTCCGCTGCCCATTCACATCGACTTCGTGCGTGATCAATTTGCTCTCGCGGCGATGACGGGTTTGCCCGAACAGGCCGCCAAAACAACGGGCACGGTGGCTGTCGCAAAGTGGGGACGCGTGACGATGTTGTCGCCGCGTGCGACATCCGGAAACTACGCGTGGCTCGATACGTTGGCGCATGAAATGACGCACTTGGCGTTGTCTCGAGGAACGCGCGACAAGGCGCCGTTGTGGCTCCAAGAAGGCGTGGCGAAGAGGCAACAAACGCGTTGGCGTGAAGCTGAGCCGCTCGATGATTTTCCGCCGGATGACGTCGTCGCGCGGATCGGAATGGCGAAAGGTTTAGGCGTTGAGCTCGACAAGATCGGGCCGTCGATCGCGTTGTTGCCGTCGGCTGAACAAGCGTCCGTCGCGTATGCCGAAGTGGCGAGCTTCATTCGGTATTGGGCTCGAGAAGCGGGTGGAGATGCGTTGCCGCAGCTGGTGGTGCGGTTGAAGGACGCGCGGGAACCCGATGACGTGGGTCGATCGATCGCGGCCATTTCCACAGCGGATTTTGCGACCTGGGTCGGTCGCTGGAAGACGTACCTCTCGTCTGTCCAGACAACCATTCCGACGGACCTCGAACCTGGAGCCAAACCGTCATTTGCAGCTGATGCAGCACGACGAGTTCGTCTGGGCACGCTGCTGCAAAATCGAGGGCACGCCAAGGCGGCGTCGATGGAGCGAACCAAAGCGCACACGATGGCTCCGTTCGATGCGAACGTGCGTTGTGCCTTGGCCGAGTCGCTCGTGGCGATGAAAGAGACGGAACGCGCGCGATCATTGGTGGAGAAGATCGACGACGTGCACTACCGCGTCGGTCGTTGGCATTCACTGCACGCGTTGTTGTTCCCGGACGCACCCGATGTCGAACGGCAGTTTCAGATGGGCCTGTCGCTCGATCCGATGGAACCGATGGTGTCGTGCGAGGAAAAACCCGCGCCGGAGCTGCCGAAAGATCCGCTGCGCGCTGCGATTTGCGAGATGGCGCGACGCGCTCCGCACTGAAGGGTTCAGTCGTCGAGGTTGCCGCTACCCGGTGAAGAGCCACGTGAGGGTGGTCCCGCGTGACGTGAAAGCGCACGCGCGATCGTGTTGCGACCGACGCCGAGACGACGCGCTGCTTCGGTTTTGTTGCCGCCGCATGCATCCACAACGGCGCTGACGTAACGCTCGACGGCGTCATCGAGAGACAAACTCAACGGAAGCTTCACTTCGCCGTCAGCGGTGGCGTCTGTCGAGACAATCGCCGGAATCGCGAACGTGCCGGATTGTTCGGCACCGGAAAACGTGCGCGGTTTGCGTTGCGGAAGATGCGACGCCGTGACCCGACCATCGGGAGCGAGCGCGATGGCGCTCTCGATCCAGTGTTCGAGTTCGCGAACGTTGCCGGGCCACGAATGAGACGCGATCGCGGCGAGCGCTCCGGGTTCGAAGCTCGGCGCGGGACGTCCGTAACGTTGCGCGTAGACGTCGGCGAAGTGTCTCGCGAGGGCTTCGATTTCTTCGCGCCCACGAGCGCGCAAAGGCGGCAGTTCTATTTCAACAACCTTGACGCGGTAATACAAATCTTCGCGAAATCGCCCATCTGCGACGGCTTTTTCCAAGTCGCGATGCGTGGCGCAAACAATCCGCACGTCGGCGCGCATGGTGCTGCGACCTCCGACCCGCTCGAATGTACGATCTTGAAGGAATCGGAGGAGCTTGCCTTGAATGTCGAGCGGCAAGTCACCGAGTTCGTCCAGAAAAAGTGTTCCGCCTTCGGACAATTCCACCTTGCCGGGGACACGACGATCCGCGCCCGTGAATGCACCTCGTTCGTGACCGAAGAGTTCGCTTTCGACGAGTTGCGCGGGCAACGTGGTGCAATCGACCGTGACAAACGGTCGCGCTTGACGACGCGAGTTCACATGAATCGCGCGAGCGAAGAGACCTTTGCCGCTGCCTGTTTCACCGCGGAGAAGAACGGTGGCATCCGTTTGAGCTGCAAGTTGTATTTTCTCGTAAACCGCGGTGATCGCAGGGCTTCGTCCAACGATGCGGTTGAACGGACCTTGCAAAACGAGGCCCGGATTTCCTCCATCCGCGGCGCGCAACGTCGTCATCGAGAGCGCTCGCGCGAGCTGACTCGAGAGCGCTACGAGGTACCGTTCGTCTTCTTCGTCGAAGGGTCCGCCTTGCTTGTTGAGCAGCTGAACGACGCCTCGAACGGGTGCGCGCAAGTCTTCGCGAATCGGCGCAACGAGCATGGATCGCGTGGTGTATCCCGTTGCTTTGTCCGCCGACGGATCGAAGCGTGCGTCGCGTGAGGCATCGTCGACACGCACGACTTCACCCGAACGAGCGACGTATCCGGCGATGCCTTTGCCTTGCGGTTGTCGCAGCGCCGGTAGTTCCGGAAGAACCGCGACGCGCGTGACGAGGTCGCCTTGTTCTGCATCGACGAGCCAGATCGTGGCGCGATCGGCATACATCGCCAGCGCCAAACGCTCGCATGCAGTTCCGAGCAACGCATCGAGGTCAACCTCGCGTGCGAGCAGAGAAGCCAGATCCACAAGGAGCGAGAGGCGCGACATAGAGAACGGTAGGACGTCGAGCATAGGAGCCCACGCTGCTTCCGTCATCAGGCACGGCTCGGTGCGGAGAGCTGGGAGTGCCATCACGCGGCCTGTGCGAAAGGCTGCAGTCCCAGTTCCAGGGTCAAGCCTTCACGCGCAGCGACCGAGTGCGGGAAGAGTTCGCGCGTGAGTCGTTCCACTTCGGCAACGCCCGCGTCATTTCGGCGCGGATCGTGGTGGAAGAGGACGTATTGCCCAACGCCCGCGGCTTTGGCGAGTTCAACGCCCGCGACATACGTCGAGTGACCCCAGCCGACCTTGGAGTTGTACGGCGTGGTGCCGCGATACTCGTCGGGCGTGTACTGCGAGTCGTAGATGAGCACATCGGCACCGCGAGCAAGCGTCGCGAGCGCTGGATCCACACAGGCGTAGTGCTCGGTGTCCGTTGCATACACGACGCTGCGTCCGTCGAAATCAAGGCGATACGCGTACGATCCGCCGGGATGATTTTGCCGCATGACGCGCACGTCGACGTCGCCAACCTTGAAGCGTTCGCCCGAACGAACCTCACGCCAGTCGATGGACGCACCGAGTTCGTCCAAACGAACCGGGAAAACGGGTGCGGTCATTTGGTAGGCGAGTGCATCGCGGAGGGACATCATTCCGTTTGTGCCCCCAACAATTTGCAGGCGCGATGTCGGCACGTACGCGGGGACGAAGAACGGGATGCCTTGGATGTGATCCCAGTGCAGATGCGACAGAAGCAGCGTCGCTTCGACGGGACCTTCAGCCATCATCTTGTCGCCGAGTTGTCGGATGCCGGTGCCCGCATCGAGGATGATGCGTTGTTTGCCGCAACGAACCTCGACACAGCTGGTGTTTCCACCGACGCCCATCGTGTCCGGACCGGGAGATGCGATGCTGCCACGAACGCCCCAAAACTTGATTTCCATGCGAAGCCTCCTGCTTGCGCCTCGTCGGCGCGTGCAAAGGTCCTTTGCGAGAGTCGTGCCGAAGGACAAAACGCAGGATTTCGTGGTGGATCTCAGCGGCGCTCCATGTTGGCGCTCCAAGTGAGAGCACGTGATCGTGCAGGCCGCTCTGAAACGGAGCGGGTGACGCAACATAAATTACACAATCAGGCACACGTTGCTTGGATTGGCATAAACGGCAACTAAAAACCTGACCTCGGTTCGAATTTAGGCGAAGCAGATTACCAAAAACCCTGACCTCGGTTCGAATTTATGTGAACAAAGTCACTTATGCCGCGAGGGGCGATATCGCCACCGACCGGAACCGGATTACATGCTCCAACGTCGACGCGGCGCATCGTGGGTCATGAACCAGCATGTTGGTTCGGTCTGGCTGGACGAATGAACCGGAGGTCAAAAGCAGCTTGTCGAGCGCTCCATCGTTGACCCGTGTCCGCGGCGCCGCCTAAGCTCGGCAGGCTGTCTTCTGAAATTCCTACAATGATCGCCACGTACGCTGCAGCTCAGCTTTTGCGAGTGCTCCCGCGCGAACGCATCACGCGCGCCGTCGGAACGCTCTGCGAACTACCGCTTCCCTCGGCCGTTGCCTCCGCAGTCGTCGGCACGTTTGCGCGAGCTTATCGCGTCGACATGGACGAAGCCGTGCAACCTGATGGAGGCTTCGCGTGCTTCGACGAATTCTTCACGCGTCCTTTGCGTGACGGGGCGCGACCCATCTGCGACGAACCCGATGCGATCGTGAGTCCTGCCGATGGACGCATCGAATCGTTCGGTCCCATCGAGCGAGACGGCACGTTCAAGATCAAAGGGCGTGACTACACCGCCCTCGATCTCGTTGGCGATCCCGTCGATGCGCATCGTTACGAAGGCGGCCAGTTTGCCGTCGTTTACTTGAGCCCCCGTGACTACCACCGCGTGCATGCACCCGTGGCGGGCGAGGTCAAAATCATCCGTTCTTTCCCGGGTGATCTCTTTCCGGTCAACTCGATCGGCGAGCGTCACATCCCGATGCTCTTCGCGCGCAACAGGCGTGTCGCCATCTGCATCGATACGGCAACGCAAGGTCGCGTCACCGTCGTCATGGTCGGCGCGATCGTCGTCGGTCGCATCACGGTCACGGGAATCAACGAACGCGACGTGCCCGTCGGCGAACATCGCCTCGAACCACAGATTCACGTCGAGCGTGGAGGTGAAATCGGAATGTTTCATCTCGGCTCGACTGCCGTCGTGTTTGTCGAGCCAAACAAGGCTCGACCCTGGGGGATCCAGAGTGGACCCGTGCGCATGGGTCAATCTCTGCATGGAGCGCGCGTCGCATGAGTGAAACGCCGACCACCGACAACACCCAACCGCCGGGCTCGCAACCTTCGCCGCCCGCAGATGCTGCGTCGGTGTCGGCAGACGTGAGCCAAGCTCCGCCCTTGGTCGCTCCTCGCCCAAACCCAAGTGTTCCCGCGCCTCCGCGACCTTCGCGTAATCCTCCGGGATCGCTCCCTCCGCGCTCGGCATCAACGCCTCCTTCGCGTTTGACCGGGCGAAACTCCGTCCTGCCGCTCTCGCAAGCCTCGTTCGATGCTCCTCCGAGCACCATCGACGGCATCGCGCCTCCTTTCACCGAAGATCGGCCGAGCACGGGGCCCATGCGTCGTCGCTCGCGTCGCGTCGTGAAGACCGAGGACGATCTACCGGTCGCAACCGAACAGGGCTTCAGCGAAACGCCTCCACCCGTCGCGCAAGTCGCCCCGGTCCTCGAAGGTTTTTCTCCCCAAACCTCGGCACTCTTCAGCGCCGCCAAGTCTCCGCCGCCTCCTCCACCCGAACAGAGTGCGGCACCTCCGCCCATCGAGATCGCCCCCGAGCCACCACCACCGCCGCTCATGGATCCTTCCGAAGTGATGGAAGTGATTCAACCGATGCGGATCTTGTCGATCGGCGATGATCTTCCTCCCGTCAGTGTGCCGACGCCGGGCACGCCCGAGGTCGCGGTCGCGGAAGCGCCCGTTGTGCCACCGAGGCCCAAAGCTCGCGTCATTGACGAAATTCCGGAAGAAGGCTGGACGCCGCCGCCTCCGAAAGTCGCCGAGATCTCCGCAGCGTTGGCGGCTGATACGGCCCAGACAAACGTCGCCCCGTTTGTCGCAAAAGACTCCGCCGTACCGCCTCCACTGCCGACCAAAGAAGCGACGCCGCCGCCGTTGCCCGCACGAGAACCCGTCGCGGTAGCGACCAACGAAGCGACGCCTGCGCCGGTTCGGATCGAAGTCATCTCGCCGCCCGTCGTGACCGAAGCCAGTGCGGAAATCGAACTCGAGCCGGTCAGCAAGGACGAAGTCGAACTCGCCGCATCGTCCGAGCCGGCAACACCCGACGACATCGAACCCCTCGAAGAAGCGGAAGACCTCGTCGTCGAAGCAGCCGCGCCGCCGCCGGTGCAGCCCACGCCTACGCCCGGCGCTGCAGGTCCGAAGAAGCCTCCGCCGCCCTTGCCACCCAAAGCGCCTCCGCCGGTCAAGGCAGCGCCTCCTCCGCCGCCTCCCGTAGCTCAAGCCCCGGCCAAACCTCCGACGTTGCCCGAGCCGAGCCGCCGACGTCAGCGCCCGTGGTGGGAGGATCTCTTCGACGACGATTTCATTCGCACCATGGATCGCGCGGAAAACAAGGTCATTTCGCGCGAAGTGAATTTCATCGAGCAATGCTTGGGCTTGGAAAAAGGCGCAAGTATCCTCGATTTGGCCTGCGGCACCGGACGACATGCCGTTGAATTGTCGAGCCGTGGATATGCCGTCGTCGGCTACGATTTGTCGCTCAGCATGTTGGCGCTGGCCGCCGAAGAAGCGCAAGGACGCAATCAAAAGCTGAATTTCTTGCAAGGCGACATGCGCGAAATGAATTTCGATCAGGTCTTCGACGGCGTGTATTCCTGGTCGACGAGTTTCGGGTATTTCGACGACGAGAAAAACTTCGACATTTTGCAAAGAATGCACCGAGCATTGCGTACGGGCGGAGTTCTCGTGCTCGATATCATCAATCGCGATTACGTCGCTCCGCGGCAACCCAGCATGGTGTGGTTCGAAGGCGACGGATGCGTTTGCATGGATGAAATGCAGGTCGATTTCTTCTCGAGCCGGCTCAAAGTAAAGCGAACCGCCATGTTCGACGACGGTCGTTCCCGAGAAATCGACTATTCGATGCGCCTCTACAATTTACACGAAATCGGCAAAATGATGCATGACGCCGATTTCAAGGTACTCGAAGTGACCGGACACCCTGCACATCCGGGCGTATTCTTCGGTTCGGAATCTCCACGATTGATCATCGTCGCCGAACGTAAATAATACCGACAAAGCAGAGCGAGGTGCCCCATGACATTCGCGACAAGGATCGAGCAGATCGCTCCGGGCGCGGTTGTTTCAGCGTCCCCCGTCGATCGTATTGCATACGCCCGCGATCTTTGGCCTCGCCATCACTTGGCCGTCGCCGCCGGACGTATCGCCGAGCATCGACCCGACCTCGTCGTTTGGCCCGGATCGGTCGAAGAAGTCTCCACCATCGTGCGCGAATGCGCTCGCGAAGGCGTGCCCATCGTCCCGTTCGGTGCAGGCTCGGGCGTGTGCGGAGGTGTTTTACCGGACGATCGCACCGTCGTGCTCGATTTGAAAAAATTGTCCGGTATTCGGAGTATCCGCCGCGATACCGGCGTACTCGACGTAGGCGCTGGAGCGCTTGGCATTCGCCTTGAAGAAGACCTCAATGACGCGGGTTTTACCTTGGGGCATTTTCCGTCGTCGATTCTGTGTTCGACCGTGGGCGGTTGGGTCGCCGCGAGAAGCGCGGGGCAATGCTCGGGACTTTACGGCAAAATCGAAGATATGGTCGTATCGCTCGAATGCGTCGCTGGAAATGGCGAAATCGTTCGCTTCAAGCGCCGTACGAACGGCCCGGACATGACGCCGCTCATCATTGGCAGCGAAGGCGTCTTGGGCGTTGTGACGAGCGCTGAATTGCGCCTCCATCCCGCACCAAAATCGCGTTCCTTCGGTGCATTTTCGTTTCCCAACGTCGAAGCCGGCTGGGAATTTTTGCGCTCGATGTTTCAAGCCGGGCTGCGTCCCGCCGTCGCTCGATTGTACGACGTTTTCGATTCGTTCATCGCGCGCCTGGGATCAGTTCGTCGCAACAAACACAAGTCGGAGGAGTTTCACGAAAATGCGGGCGAAGGTGCCGGGTTTGGCGCGTCTGTTCTGCGAAAAGTCCTTCGACGCCCGGGCGTGGTGAACAAACTCATCAATGCCGCTCCCTCGAATCTGATGGGTGGTGCGACGCTCATCGTGCTCTTCGAAGGTTTGTCCGAACACACCAATGCGGACATGGAACGAGCGCGCATGATGGCGCTGGGTCAAGGGGCGAAGGATCTGGGAGAAAAACCCGCCCGCCATTGGCTCGAACATCGTTACAGCGTGAGTTATCGGCAATCACCGGTGTTCATGGCCGGCGCATTCAGCGATACCATGGAAGTGGCTGCGCCTTGGTCGCGTCTCGGCGAATTGTACCGATCCGTTCGGGAAGCCTTGGGAAAACACGTGTTTGTCATGGCGCATCTGTCCCATGCTTATCCCGACGGATGCAGCATTTATTTTACGTTTGCCGGAAGCGCGCCCTCTCCCGCGGAGATGGAAACGACGTACGATGCGACTTGGCGATCGGCCCTGGACGCCGCGATCGGCGCAGGCGGCACGTTATCGCATCACCATGGCGTAGGACGGAGCAAAGCTCCGCGATTGGGTGCGGAACTGGGTCACGGCGTGGCCATGATTCAAGCCCTGCAAAAAACGCTCGATCCCCAGGGAATCATGAATCCGGGCAATCTTTTGCCAAGGCAACGCCCGGACGTGAAACAGCCCGCGCCGGCGCCCAAAACGCCCACGCTCGATGCCATGTCGCTTTTGGTGCACACGAGCGGCAAAGCAACGCTCGCCGACGTCGAAACAAGCCTTTCGCGAAATGGTTTGTCCCTTGGGCTCGGCCCTGGAGCACCCGATAAAAGCCAAACAACCGTGGAGCAATGGTTGTCCCAAGGCGCTCCCGGCTCTCCCGATCCCTGGCTGGATCCAGCGGATCATTTGGTGGCGGGTTTTACCGCGCGAATGCCTTCGGGTGCGAATCTCGAAATTCGTCCGTCACCACGACGCGCAGTCGGCCCCGATTTGTTCGCCCTTTTCGCCGGTATGCAGGGGCGCGTGGGCGAATTGACGTCCGTCTGGCTCCGAGCAACCTCGGAAACGCGTCAACCGCGACCGCTCACGACGAACCTCGAGCGAAATCCGCCCATGGATACCTTTGAAAGCGCGTGGATCGATCGCATCGTCGATTCGACCCGACAAACCTGATTCGTATCAGCCCGGAGGCCACGCCATGGCGCGACCGCCGATCACGTGGACGTGCAGGTGAAATACGCTTTGCCCCGCGTGCGCCCCGTGATTGATGACCGTGCGAAATCCCGAATTCAGAATGCACGTTTCTTCCGCCACTCGCCGCGCCGCCGTCAACAATTTCCCGAGCAACAAAGCATCGTCCGGCGACGCATCGCCCAAGCCGGTAATGTGTTTTTTCGGAATGATGAGCACGTGCACCGGAGCGACGGGATTGAGATCGTGAAAAGCCACGAGATCGTCGTCTTCGAAGACGACTTTGGCCGATATGGTCTTGTCCGCGATTTTACAGAAAATGCACATCTCAATCCTCCCGCTCAAGCTTCCGGCTGTACGTCGTGTAAAACCAGTTCATCCGTTTCGTCATCAAATAGATCATTTTCCAGCGATCGTCGTGCGGACTCCGCAATTTCCGGTGAAAGGCCGCGTAAAGCCATTTCGACGCGCTCTTGCAAAACGTCCCCGCCTTCGAATCCTTCGACCGCGCCGATTCGCCGCGTCACCGCATATTGAACAATGGAATACTCCAATGCCGTGAGCAGCGTACTTCGACGAAGTCCCAAAGCCGCAATGACGTACGTCAATACGCCTTCACCATTTTCCAAAATGGGGTCCACGTCCACGACGCGCCCGCGGCGTAATGGATCCGGATGCGCCAATTCCGCCACGATGCTCCGCACGAGGGCCGCTCGGCGACGAACCGCCAACGCCTCCGGAGCTGCGTACATCGCATAAAAACGATTGCGCGAATACGTCCCGGGGCAAAGCACCAAGGCGGCGAGTAATGCATCCGGATCGGGTAACGCCTTCATCATCAGGCCGAAATACGCGGCGAATCCCCGGCCGCTCCTTGTTTCAGAAGTTCCGCCTGACGATGCGTACGTAATGCCGAAATGAGCTCTTCGAGGTCCCCGTCGACAATCCGTTCGAGCTTATGCAGCGTCAATCCAATTCGATGATCGGTCACTCGATTCTGCGGATAATTGTATGTCCGAATCTTTTGCGACCGTTCGGCCGATCCGACCATGGTTCGTCGTTCCGCACTCTGCGCTTCTTCTTGACGCTTGCGCTCGATGTCCAAGAGCCGGCTCTTCAAAACCTTGAGCGCCTTGGCCTTGTTTTTCAGCTGAGAACGTTCGTCTTGGCACTTGACGATAATGCCCGTCGGAATATGACGAATTTGGACCGCGCTGTTTGTCGTATTGACACCCTGCCCGCCGGGACCACCGGACGCAGCAATGGAAATATCGAGATCTCGCTCGTCGACATGCACATCGACATCGTCCGCTTCGGGAAGTACGGCCACCGTCGCCGTCGATGTATGAATTCGGCCTTGAGCTTCCGTCGCGGGCACGCGTTGGACGCGATGAACTCCGCCTTCATAACGAAGATGGGAATACACGTCTTGGCCGGTCACCAGCGCAATGACCTCTTTGTATCCACCGGCCGCCGCTTCGCTCAAGCTGAGCACTTCCACTTTCCAGCGCTTCGTTTCGGCATAACGACAAATCATCCGAAAAATATCCGCCGCAAAAAGCGCCGCTTCTTCGCCACCTTCACCGCTGCGAATCTCGAGCACCGTATTGCGGGCGTCATTCGGATCCTTCGGCAAAAGCAGCAATTCAAGCTCACCCGCAATCGTGTCGCGCTCGGCTTCGAGCTCCGGCAGTTCCGCGCGAACCATTTCGCCAAGCTCGGGATCGTCCAGTGCTTCTTTGTCTTCCGCGATGCGTTTCTCGACATCCTTCAGCCGAGAAAAACTCAACACGACCGGTTCGAGTTCCGTGCGTTCTTTGTTGAGTTTTTGGAGTTTGTTGGGATCCGAAAGCGATTCCGGAGCGCAAAGAAGATGTTCGAGCTCGCGGAATCGGCGGGCAACGGCTTCGAGCTTTTCGATGGGCAACATGTTGGATGGTGTGGGTTCAAAAAACGTTGAGAACCAAGCCGCGGTAGCGACTCAGCGAGCATTTGCAGTGACGTAACCAGGATCGGCAAGGAGCCTGCCGTAATCGGGAAAAACCCGATCGGGAACTTCGCCGGGTGCGCCCGACACTGCTTTTTCACGCCAAAGGGTCGCTTGCAGCGAGGCCAAGGCAACTTCGAGCTGAGCGGGTTCAGGTTCGGCCGTCGTGATTTTTTGCACGAGAAATCCCGGCCAAAGAAGAGCTTGCAAAGGGCCCGTGGTGCAGTATCGAGCGAAAAACCTTTGGAGCTCATACGTTATCGCGGCGATGACCGGCAGGAACGGGAGTTTCATAAAGAAAAACCCGATGCTCTGGGCAACTCGACCGCCCGGCAACGTAGGCAGAAGCGATCCGACCGCGGAAAACACGAGGATCGACACGAGCGCCACCATGACGAGGAACGTCGTACCGCATCGCGCGTGAAGCGTCGTTTTCGCCGCTGCGTTGGCGACGGTCAGGTCTTCGCGAGCTTCGTAGGTCGAAATCGCCTTGTGTTCGGCGCCGTGATACTGAAATACGCGGTAAATCTCGGCGATTTGGCGAATACCGAGCATGTAGCCGACCACGATGAGCAGTTTGGCCCCGCCGGTGATCGCTTGAAAACCTGCGGATTGAACGTCGAGCCCCAATCCGAAGAGTTTGTTGATGCCTTCCGCGCCTGCTTGAGGAAGCGCAACGAAAAGGCCGATCGCGAAGAGGATCGACAGAACGCCGACGCCGCCCGCGCCTTTGCTCTCGCCACTGTTTGTCCCGGAATCACCCGACGACGTCACGAGCGCAATGATGCCCAGCGACATGGCGGTGAAAATATTCGTCGGAGTCGGCGGTTTTGACTTGGGTTTGTCTTCGTCGTCCAAGTCCTGCTCGTACAGATCCGCGGACCACTTGAGCGCTTGCGAGCCGATTCGGAGCGATTCGACCACGGTCATCACGCCGCGAACGAGCGGCCAGGTGCGCGCTCCTTTGGCGAGTGTCGGCATGGCCCGCTCGCGAACCACGAGTTCGCCCGAACGTCGGCGACACACGATCGAAAGCGATCCTGGGGAGCGCATCATGACTCCCTCGATGACGGCTTGTCCGCCGATGTATGGACGTGAGGCGTCTTGACTCATGAGGCTGCAACTGTAGCGCGTAGGTAGGTCGTGCGGGAGGGACACGGCAAAGAGATGCCGTTGCGAAATGTCTCGGACATCGAGCGGCTCATCGGGCTCGAGATGCGGACGTGATCGTGCACTGACGCGAGATGGTCAGTGCACGGAGAACATGGATATGTTGCTCGATGAACGAAAGTCGTGGCGGAGCTGTATATCTACGACGACTTTTGCGGCGTCGCGTACTTCTTGCGGAAGCGCTCGACACGGCCGGCAACGTCCATGACCTTGTGTTTGCCCGTGTAGAACGGATGGCACGCGGAGCAAACGTCGGTCGTGAAACTACCGCGTGTCGATCGGGTAACGACGACCGAGCCACATGCACAGTTGATCGTCGACATGACGTAGTTGGGATGGATGTTCTGCTTCATGACGGGTTCCTTGGGTCGGAACGAAGGGCCGGAGCTAGTAGCACGCGCCCTTTCGAGATCGCAAGGAAAAATCTGTCGCCATCTGCACTTTGTCCACCCCGGATGTCGCTCGGCACGATTTTTTCCAGGTCCATGCAGAAACAGTTCATCTCAGCGTTGACGCCTGAGCGCTTGTGGTTAGTTTCGTGCCCGAAACTGAGCCGCGAAGCCGGAAGCTCACGAAGATCGGAATGATTCCGCAGGGTTACGGCTCATGAAGTTGTTTACGTCGGGGTTTGGCTTTCCCGGCTAGCCAGCGCCGCGGCAGACCGCGGTCGACTCTTTCGGAGGATTCCATGGGCAAGATTATCGGCATCGACTTGGGCACGACGAACAGCGTTGTCGCTGTGATGGAGGGCAAGGAGCCCAAGGTCATCGTCAATGATGAAGGATCGCGAATTACGCCGTCGGTCGTCGCCTTCGACGACAAGGGCGAAGTGCTCGTCGGACAAATCGCCAAGCGTCAGGCCGTGACAAACCCGACGAACACCGTCTACTCCGCCAAGCGTTTCGTGGGTCGTCGTTACGACGAAGTTCAGGAAGAAGCGAAGCGCGTTCCGTACAAGGTCGTCAAAGGCAAGAACAACGACGCGAGCATCGACATCCGCGGCAAGACGTATTCGCCGCCCGAGGTTTCGGCGAAGGTGCTGCAAAAGCTGAAGAAAGCCGCTGAAGATTACCTCGGTGAAAAAGTCACCGAAGCCGTCATCACGGTGCCCGCGTACTTCAACGATTCGCAACGCCAAGCCACGAAAGACGCCGGTCGCGTCGCGGGCCTCGAGGTCAAGCGCATCGTCAACGAACCGACCGCCGCCGCGCTCGCGTACGGCCTCGACAAGAAGAGCGACGAGATCATCGCCGTCTACGACTTCGGTGGTGGCACGTTCGACATCTCGATCCTCGAAGTCGGCGACAACGTCGTGCAGGTTATCTCGACAAACGGCGACACGCACCTCGGTGGCGACGACGTCGATCACTTGGTGATGGATTGGCTCATCGCCGAGTTCAAGAAAGACACGGGCATCGATGTCTCGAACGACAAGATGGTTTTGCAACGTCTGAAGGACGCGGCCGAGCAAGCGAAGATCGAGCTCAGCAACGTGCAAGAAACGACGATCAACTTGCCGTTCCTCACGGCCGATGCTTCGGGACCGAAACATCTCCAGAAGCAGCTCAGCCGCGCCAAACTCGAGCAGATGATCCGTCCGCTCATCGATCGCACGATGGAGCCCGTGCGCAAGGCGCTGTCGGACGCGAAGAAGACGGCGCAACAGATCGACGAGGTCGTTCTCGTCGGTGGTTCGACGCGTATCCCGCTCGTGCAAGAGACGGTGAAGAAGTTCTTCGGAAAAGAACCCCACAAGGGCGTGAATCCGGACGAAGTCGTGGCCATCGGCGCCGCGGTTCAAGCCGGCGTGCTCTCGGGTGATGTGAAGGATCTCGTGCTGCTCGACGTGACGCCGTTGTCCCTCGGCGTCGAAACGCTGGGTGGCGTCATGACGGTCATGATCCAACGCAACACGACGATTCCGACGCAGAAGAAGGAGATCTTCTCGACCGCGACGGACAGCCAACCGTCGGTCGAAGTGCACGTTCTTCAGGGCGAACGCACGGAAGCTCGGTACAACCGCACGCTCGGCCGGTTCCATCTCGAAGGGATCATGCCGGCGCCGCGCGGCATGCCGAAGATCGAAGTCACGTTCGACATCGACGCCAACGGCATCTTGAGCGTGCACGCGAAAGACACGGCGACCGGCAAGGATCAACGCATCACGATCACCGCGTCGGGCGGCCTCAAGGAAGAGGACATTCAACGCATGGTGCGTGAAGCGGCGGAGAACGAGGCGGAAGACAAGCGTCGTCGCGAAGAGATCGAGCGTCGCAACAAGCTCGACAGCCAGTGCTACCAGATCGAAAAGATCATCAGCGAGAACAAAGACAAACTCCCCGAAGGAGATGTCTCGACACTCAACGGACTCATCGCGGAAGGTCGTGCCGCGATCGAGAAGCAGGACGACAGCGCAGTGCAAACAGCTCTCGAGAAGCTCGAGAAGGAAATGCATCGCGTGGCGAGTGTCATGTACGAAAAGGCCGGTCCGCAAGGTGGTCCCGGAGCGCCCGGTGCTGCGCCGCCTCCCGCAGGCGACAAAGGCAAGGGCAAAGACGGCGTGATCGACGCCGAGTTCGAAGAAGGATCCTGATCGATCATCGCGACGCATGGGAGCATCGCGGCTCGCCCGAGTTCTCGCGGTGCTCCCATGATGAACCTATGAGCTCAAACGAATTGCTTTGAGTTCATACAATTACCAGACAAACCCGACAAAACGACCCTGTTCCACGAGCGAACATGCGAGGTTTGTCGTGTCCTCTGACTGACGAACGACTACGGCGCCGGGGGGACGGATTCTTCATCCGGAGGCGGCAGCGGAGTTTCGATGATGACCTCGCCGCTCGACTTGCCCGTGTCGGCAGGCTTGGGCCCGGGGGCTTCGGTCGACGCGCCGGGCTTGGTCTTGGCCTTGTTGGGGCCCAAGGGTTTGCCCGTGTACTTCGGCGTGGGCGCTTTGCTCGTCACGGGCTCGGCGAAGCCTACGGACGGAGACGGCACGACGACGACCGGCGGAGGCTCGGGCATCGCAACAGCTGATGCCGACGGCAGCACCGGTGTATCCGGTGGCAGCATGTTCGACTGATAGACGGCGTACGCGACACCACCGGCGACCAGGACAAACACCACCAAGAGCATCCAGAGCGTCTTGCTCTTGCGTGAACCATCCAGCTCGGGTGGTGGAGAGACGCGGTCCCCTGAGGAACTTATCGGCTCCGCAACAACTTGCTTCGGTGCGGGTGCGGGAGCAGCAGGTGCGGGGGTTGCGCGGGGTGCCGGCGCGAGCATTCCCGGATCGAAGACGGGAGCGCCGAGGTTCGTCGTGGCCGGTGGGGGTTGTGGCGCAGCAACGACAGGCGCCGACGCCATCGGCGTAGCGGTGGGAGGCGCCGCTTCGACGACCGGTCGAGCGGCGGGCAAAGGCGTGCCTGGTGCGCTGGCTCGAGGCGGTGGAATCGGCGTTGCCGCGGGCGCGGAACCTGCGGACGAAACTTTCGCCGGCGGCGGAGCAGCTGCCGGTGCGGCAGGAGCGGGAGCCGATGCGTTTGTCTCGCCAACCGGCGGCTCTTCATCGAAATCGAAGTCGAAATCATCGATTTCCTGTTCGGCCAATTGTTGCGGCGCAGGCTCGATGATCTTCGGCGCAGGTGCTTGCGGCGTGGGCAACGCGGGTGGGCGACGAACCGATGCCGGTGCTTGCGGCGATGGATTCAGACCGGGTTTGGTTCCCCGAACCGACGATGGACTCGCCGCAATCGGCGGTGGACGAACGGACAGCGGACGTGGCGGAGGAGCACCTCGCATCGCTTCCGGAACGGACGCAACGACGCGCGCGAGAGCTTCGGCAAGTTCGCGAGCACTTTGGAATCGTTTGTTCCGATCGCGTTCACACGCCTTGGCAAACCACGCATCGAACACGGGTGATGCGCCCGGAAAAACCTTGGACGGGACCGGAGGATCCGCGATGGAAATCTTGATGAGCAGATCGCCGACGCCTTCACTGTCGAAGGGCAAATCGCCGACGACACACTGATACGCGATGACGCCGATGGCCCAGAGGTCCGTCCGAAAATCGACTTCGGTCGTGCCTTTGACCTGCTCGGGACTCATGTAGTGCGGAGTTCCGATGAGCGTGCCGATGCCGGTTTTTTGCATCGTGGCTTTGGCGGGATCGGTGACCTTCGCGACGCCGAAATCGAGCACTTTGACGATTTCTTCGTCCTCGTTGTTGCAGAGAAAAACGTTCTCCGGCTTGAGGTCGCGATGCACGATCCCGGCGGCGTGAGCGCGAGCGAGGGCGCGACAAACCTGCGTGATGATCTTGGACGTCTCGCGAAGAGACAATCGGCCGCGTTTGTCGAGACGCTCGAAGAGATCTTCTCCTTCGAGCAGTTCCATCACGATGAACGGCTGACCTTCATCAATGCCGTGGTCGAGGATCTGCACGACGTGCGCGCTGCGCAGTTGCGCGGCGGCCGTCGCTTCACGCTTGAAACGTTCGCGAGCGTCTTCGCGTTTGGCCAGCTCGGGATCGATGAGCTTGACGGCGACGTGCGTATTCAGCGCCAGATGATCGGCAATCCAAACAGCGCCTTGCGAACCCTGCCCGAGAGGTCGGACGAGCCGATAGCGATCGCTCAGAACTCGGCCTGCCTCGAGGTGCATCAGGGGCTCGTAGAGTAGTTTGGCACGAGGGTTTCTGTCGAGAGTGGGGCGTGGAGAATCACCCCTTGGTCTCCTTCATGAGATCTCGCCAAGCCTCGTAGGTCAGCTCCGGATAGATGTAGTCACCCTCGAAATTCGTGTGGTGAAGCATGCGCCGAGCGACGTCGAAGATGAGTTGACTGACGTCTTCACCGGGACGAGCGGCGGCGAGTTTTTCGGCATCTTCGCGAATCATCGCATGGTGCCGCATCGCCACTCCGACTTCAGCCCCGAGACCGCGACGTTCGAGCGCCGGAAAAACATTGCGCTCTTCATACGCCATGTGTCGTTCCATCGGGCCGCACAGAAATGTCACGAGGGCGGCGCGTTCGGCGAGGGCAGCATCCCGCGACGTCTGCGCGACTTTCATCAGCCGGCTGGCCATCTCTCGAGCACGATCTTCTTCTTCGAAGAGGGCGGCGAGTAAGCGGTCGTATTCCATGTCCTCTTGACTTGCGTAGATCAGTTTTGAGCCGTTGGGGAGAGTGCGCGTTTCAGCCATGAGCTACTTTTTTTGATCCCCGGCTTTGGCCTTCGCCAACGCGGCCAAGCGACTCGTAACTCCATGCGCGACCATGGTTAATACTTGCTTTTCGAGAGCTTTGGGATCTTTGGGATCTCCACCGAACGAAATTCGGCTTTTGGCGCTGGGTCCGCCTTCGAGTCGCCCGACGACGGTGCAGCGAATCTTGAGCACATCGCCTTTTTTTTCCACCACGTATTCGAGGATTCGCGCTTGCAGAAGGACTTTGCCGGATTTACCGAAATCCGCTTTGCGACTGGCTTCTTTGAGCAACCCACGCAGAGTTTTGGCCAAACGCGCACCTTCTTTATGCGAAGGCGACGCTTCGACGCGCGTCCATTCGACATCGGCTTTGGGCCGAGCATCGGCAATGGACGGAGAAGCGACGGCGGCAAACATCGCAAAAAGAGCAATGGCGAGGGTCGGGCGCGGACGGAGCATGCGGGCACGATAGAGATGCCTGCCGAGGTGGGCCAAGAAATGGGGTGAGAAAGCGCGGGCCGTGCGAATTCAAAGGAAATTTGCATTGAATGACCGGGCATACTTCGGGGTTGCCATGACCTTGCCTTGCGAACGGCGTTGTCGACAAACTTATTTGGAATTCCGACCACGAACGTCTGCGCCGATTCGCATTACTGGTTTTACGCGACA
>WBZU01000205.1_pt1 | contig 55538 bp, 51 predicted proteins | sample 5204311 | NCBI WGS metagenome assembly WBZU01 (sample SAMN12344359, study PRJNA552823) | activated sludge metagenome | biome: Activated sludge suspended growth; feature: Nitrification reactor; material: Wastewater; isolation source: activated sludge from nitrification reactor of wastewater...
GGGCTTGACGCGCTCGAACACCGCCGGCTCGCCGCCGCACATGATCGACAGCGTGGCGTTGCGCGCGCCGACGTCGCCGCCCGAGACCGGCGCGTCGAGGTAGCCGCAGCCCAGCGCCTGGATCTTCCTTGCGTATTCCTTGGTCTCGACCGGCGAGATCGATGACATGTCGACCACCACCTTGCCCGGGCTCAGGCCGGCGGCGACGCCGTCCTCGGCAAACAGCGCCTTGCCGACGTCGGGGGTGTCGGGGACCATCGTGATGACGATGTCGGCCTGCTGCGCGACTTCGCGGCCGCTGGCACAGGCCTTGCCGCCGGCGGCGACCAGTTCCGGCGGCACGCTGTGAAGGGTGTTCAGGAACAGCTGGTGCCCGCCCTTGATCAGGTGGCCCGCCATGGGCGTACCCATGATGCCCAGGCCGACGAAGCCGATCTTCAAAGAAGTGTTGCTCATGTGGATTCCTTGGTTCGGGATGGGGGGTCAGGCCGTCAGGCGCTCGCGCCAGCCCAGGCCGGCTTCGGTGCTGCCGGCGGGTTTGTATTCGCAACCGATCCAGCCGGCGTAACCGATGCGGTCGAGGTGCCGGAACAGGAACGGGTAGTGGATCTCGCCGCTGCCCGGCTCGTTGCGGCCGGGGTTGTCGGCGAGCTGGATGTGCGCGATGCGCGGCAGGTACTTGCTTATCGTCGCCGCGAGCTCGCCCTCCATGCGCTGCGCATGGTAGATGTCGTACTGCAGGTAGGCGTTGTCGGCCCCGACTTCGTCGAGGATGTCGATCGCCTGCGTGCTGCGGCTCAGGTAGAAGCCGGGGATGTCGAAAGTGTTGATCGGCTCGATCAGCAGCTTGAGGCCCGCCTTCTTCAATTCGGCGGCCGCGAAGCGCAGGTTGGCGACGAAGGTGCGGCGCAGCTCCGCTTCGGCCACGCCCGCCGGCGCCTTGCCGGCCAGGCAGTTGAGCTGCGGCACGCCGAGCGCGGCCGCGTATTCGACCGCCTGGGCCACGCCGCTGCGGAATTCCGCGACGCGCGCCGGGTCGCAGGCGACGCCGCGGTCGCCGCCTTCCCAGTTGCCGGCCGGCAGGTTGTGCAGCACCAGTTGCAGGCCGTTGGCCTGCAGCCGCGCCTTGATCTCGGCCGCCGGGAAGGCGTAGGGAAACAGGAACTCCACCGCCTGGAAGCCGGCCTTGGCGGCGGCGTCGAAGCGGGCGAGGAAATCGTGCTCGTTGAAGAGCATCGTCAGGTTGGCGGCGAACTTGGGCATTGCTACTCCCGTGTTGTGGGCTGTTCGATGGCGGCGCCGGTCATCCCTGCCCTGCCTCGCTCTGCCCCCTGAGGGGGACGAGAGCGGACGCGGGGCAGCCGCCGCGTGCCGGCTCGCGCCTTTCGGGCCGGCCGGGCCTGCAGGCCCGGCCGTGGACGCGAAGCGCGCAGGGGCAGGGTCATTCAGTCGAGCATCGCGATCGCGGTCGGCACGTCGGTCGCATCGCCGGCCAGTTCCTCGAACTCGACCACATTGTCGATCTCGGTACCCATCGCGATGTTGGTCACGCGCTCGAGGATGATCTCGATCACCACCGGCACCTTGAACTCTTCCATCCAGGCTTCGGCCTGGCGGACCGCGGGCGCGATCTCCTCCTGCCGGTGCACGCGGATCGCCTTGCAGCCCAGGCCCTCGACCACCTTGACGTGGTCGACGCCGTAACCCGACGACGGCTCCGCGCTCGGCGTGTTGATGTTGTCGAACGCGAGCTGCACGCAGTAGTCCATGCTGAAGCCGCGCTGGCTCTGCCGGATCAGCCCGAGGTAGCTGTTGTTGACGACGATGTGGATGTACGGCAGCTTGAACTGCGCGCCCACCGCCAGTTCTTCCAGCATGAACTGGAAGTCGTAGTCGCCCGACAGCGCCACCAGCTTGGCCTTCGGATCGGCGACGCGCACGCCCAGCGCCGCCGGCACCGTCCACCCGAGCGGCCCGGCCTGGCCGCAGTTGATCCAGCGCCGCGGGCCGTAGACATGCAGGAACTGCGCCGCCGCGATCTGGGACAGGCCGATCGTCGACACGTAGGTCACGTCCTTGCCGAACGCGTTGTTCATGCACTGGTAGACGCGCTGCGGCTTCATCGGCACGCTGTCGTAGTTGGTCTTGCGCAGGTACTGCAGATCCGACTTGCGGCCCTGGCATTCAGCGGCCCAGGCCGAGCGGTCGCGCAGCTTGCCGGCGGCCTTCCACTCGCGCGCGGCCTCGACGAACAGCTGCAGCGCCGCCTTCGCGTCGCTGACGATGCCGTAGTCGGGCGCGAACACGCGGCCGATCTGCGTCGGCTCGATGTCGACGTGGACGAAGGTGCGGCCCTTGCAGTAGACCTCGGGGCTGCCGGTGTGGCGGTTGGCCCAGCGGTTGCCGATGCCGAGCACGAAATCGCTCGCCAGCATGTTGGCGTTGCCGTAGCGGTGGCTGGTCTGCAGCCCGCACATGCCGGCCATCAGCGGGTGGTCGTCGGGGATCGTGCCCCAGCCCATCAGCGTCGGGATCACCGGGATGCCGGTCACTTCGGCGAACTGCACCAGCAGGTCGGCGGCATCGGCGTTGATGATGCCGCCGCCGGCGACGATCAACGGCTTGTCGGCGCCGTTCAGCATCTCGAGCGCCTTGTCGATCTGCTTGCGGCTGGCCGCAGGCTTGTAGACCGGCAGCGGCTCGTAGGTGTCGATGTCGAACTCGATCTCGGCCATCTGCACGTCGAAGGGCAGATCGATCAGCACCGGGCCGGGCCGGCCCGAGCGCATCAGGTGGAAGGCCTGCTGGAACACGCGCGGCACCTGCGCCGGCTCGAGCACCGTCGTCGCCCACTTGGTGACCGGCTTGGCGATCGAGGCGATGTCCACCGCCTGGAAGTCCTCCTTGTGCAGCCGCGCGCGCGGCGCCTGGCCGGTGATGCACAGGATCGGGATCGAATCGGCCTGCGCCGAGTACAGGCCGGTGATCATGTCGGTGCCGGCCGGCCCGCTGGTGCCGATGCACACGCCGATGTTGCCCGCCTTGGCGCGGGTGTAGCCCTCGGCCATGTGCGACGCACCCTCGACGTGGCGCGCCAGCACGTGCGCGATCGACTGGCGCTCGCGCAGTTGCGCGTACAGCGGGTTGATCGCCGCGCCGGGCACGCCGAAAGCCTGGGTCACGCCCTCCTTCTCCATCACCAGCACCGCGGCCATCGCGGCCTTCATCTTCGCCATCGTCCGGCTCCTGCAATTCGATGGCCGCGATCTTCGGCGCACCCGCGGCCGGCGTGAAGCCCAGGCCACAGATAATTGCTATTCCGCAGCGGAATGCCCTGCCGCCTTCGGGCGGGCCCGGCACGCCGGCCCGGCCGGGCGGCCGGGGCACCGCCTCCACCGAAAGTGCCGATGGCCCTGAAATCGACGATCTACAAGGCGGCATTGCAGATCGCCGACATGGACCGGCAGCTCTATGCCGACCACGCGCTGACGCTGGCGCTGCACCCTTCCGAGACCGAGGAACGCCTGCTGGTGCGGCTGCTGGCGTTTGCGCTGAACGTGCCGCCCGACGACCACCGCGGCACGCTGCAGTTCGCGCGCGGCCTGTCCGACACCGACGAGCCCGCACTGTGGCAGCACGACCTGAGCGGGCAACTGCTGCACTGGATCGAGCTCGGCCAGCCCGACGAGCGGCGCCTGGCCAAGGCCTGCGCGCGCGCCGAACGCGTCACGCTGTATGTCTACGGCAGCGCCGCGCCCGTGTGGTGGGCCGGCATCCGCCCCAAGCTGGCGCGGCTCGCGAACCTCACGGTGTGGCAAATCCCGCCGCCGCAGGCGCAGGCGCTGGCGGCGCTGGCGGCGCGCTCGATGCAGTGGCAGCTGACGGTGCAGGACGGCCAGGTCTGGCTGAGCAGCGGCGACGCGCTGCTCGAACTCGCGCCGCAGCGGCTGATGGGGGCGCCGGCACCGTAGGGTGCCGGATTGCCGAGCCCCGACGCGCCCGGGGCACCGGCGGCCGCGCTGCCCGCGCGCGATCCGCCGAAGCAGGCTGCCGCTACAGTCGCCGCATGGACACCGTCGCCGGCCTGCAGCTCTTCATCCGCGTGATCGAGACCGGCAGCTTCAGCAAGGCCTCCGCCGACCTCGGCATCACCCAGCCCACCGCCACCAAGCATGTGGCGGCGCTCGAGGCGCGCCTGGGCGCGCGGCTGTTCCACCGCAGCACGCGCGGCGTCACGCCCACCGAGGTCGGCAGCGCCTACTACGACAAGTGCAAGGCGATCGTGCGCGAGATCGACGAGGCCGACAACCTGGCGGCGCTGATGCAGTCCCGCGTGCAGGGCAGCCTGCGCATCAGCACCTCGGTGGCCTTCGGCCGGCGCGTGCTGACGCCGCTGGTGCTGCGCTACATGCACGCGCACCCGGGCGTGCAGATCGACCTGAGCTTCGACGACCGCTACGTCAACCTGGTCGAGCAGGGCGTGGACGTGGCGGTGCGCATGGGGCGGCTGGCCGACTCGTCGCTGGGCGCTCGCTGCCTCGGCCTGAACCCCTGGGTGCTGGTGGGTGCGCCCGGCTACCTGCAGCGCCGCGGCGTACCGGCCACCCCGGCCGACCTGGGCAGCCACGACGCGCTGATCTACAGCAGCGTGCAGGGCGACGAGCGCTGGCACTTCAGCGGCGCCGACGGGCGCACGCAGCAGGTGCCGGTGAAGGGGCCGCTGCGCAGCAACAACCTGTCGGCCTTGCTGGACGCGGCACGCAGCGGCCTGGGGCTGGCCGCGCTGCCGTGGTACGTGGCGCACGAGGCGGTGCGCAGCGGCGCCGTGCAGCCGGTGTTGGCCGGCTGGGCGCTGCCGTCGCAGGAGATCCATGCCGTGTTCACGTCGCCGCGGCTGGTGCCGGCGAAGGTCACGCGCTTCGTCGACTTCCTGCTGCCGCACTTCCAGGGCGACTGGTGGGCAGCCGGCGCGAGCGGCTGACCGCCGCCGGCCGCAGACGCCTCAACCGCGCAGCCGCGCGCGCAACTCGGTCTTCAGCACCTTGCCGTAGTGGTTCTTCGGCAGCGCGTCGACGAACACATAGCGCTTCGGGCGCTTGAAGCGCGCGATGTGCTGCAGGCAGTGGGCGTCGAGCGCGGCGGCATTGGGTGCCGCGCCCGGCTGCGCGACGACGAAGGCCACCACCACCTCGCCCCATTCGACGTCGGGCGCGCCGACCACCGCCGCCTCGGCCACGCCGGGCGCGGTGAGCAGCACCTCCTCGACCTCGCGCGGGTAGATGTTCGAGCCGCCGCTGATCAGCAGGTCCTTGCTGCGGTCCATCAGCGTCAGGAAGCCGTCGGCGTCCAGGCTGCCGACGTCGCCGGTCCACAGCCAGCCGTCGCGGATGGCGGCGGCCGTGGCCTCGGGGTTGCGCCAGTAGCCGGCCATCACGGTGTCGCCGCGCACCAGCACCTCGCCGATCTCGCCGGCGGGCAGCTCGCGCCCCTGCGGGTCGGCCACGCGCACGCGCACCGGCGTCTGCGCCACGCCCACCGAGGCGCGGCGTTCGCGCCGCCGCGGATGCAGGTCGTCGGCCACGTGGCGGCGCGCCAGCACGGTCGCCACCATCGGCGTCTCGCCCTGGCCGTAGATCTGCACGAAGCACGGGCCCATCACGCGCAGCGCGCGCTCGATGTCGGCCCGGTACATCGGCGCGCCGCCATAGACGATCGTCTTGAACGCGGCCGCGGCGTCGGCCGGCGTGAGGCCGGCGGCCTCGGCATGGTCGACCAGGCGCTTGACGATGGTCGGCGCGGCGAAGGTGCTCAGCGGCCCGAGCGCGCGGCCCAGCGCATACAGCTCGGCCGGGTCGACGCCGCCGCTGGCCGGCACGACGTGGCGCGCGCCGGCCATCAGGTGCGGGATCGCGTAGATGCCGCAGCCGTGCGACATCGGCGCCGCATAAACGATCGCATCCTGCGGCGCGATCGGGTCGACGTCGACGAAGTAGCCCAGCCCCATCGTCATCAGGTTGCGCTGCGTCAGCATCACGCCCTTGGGCCGGCCGGTGGTGCCGCTGGTGTAGAACAGCCAGGCCAGGTCGTCGGGCGTGCGCTCCACCGGCGGCTGCAGTTCGTCGGCCGGCGCCAGCAGCGCGTCGGCCTCGGCCGATTCGACCTCCACCTGGCGCTGCGCTCCGGCCAGCGGCTGCGCCGCCACGTCGCGCGTGACGAAGGCCCAGCGCGCTTCGGCATTGCCGATGATCCATTCCGCTTCGGCCGGGTGCAGCTTGGCGTTGACCGGCACCGCCACCAGCCCGGCCCACCAGGCGCCCCACAGCACTTCCAGATAGCGCGGATGGTTGCGCATGAACAGCACGACGCGGTCGCCAGGCTGCAGGCCGGCGGCGTGCAGCCGCTGCGCCAGGCCGGCGCAGCGCTGCGCCCATTGGCCGTAGGTGGCCCAGGGCCGCGTGCCGTCGAAGATGGCGTCGCGCCCGGGCTCGAGCATTGCTTGGCGCAGCAGCAGGTGGCTCAGGCTCATCGCGGACTCCAGGGCGCCGGCAGGCGGCAACGCCCCGAAGATAAGGCCTGCCGGCCGGGCCGCCGCGCACGGCGGAGAATCACGCCGCATCGATCCCGAGGCACCACACAGCCGATGAAACTCGCCATCATCCCCGTCACCCCGTTCCAGCAGAACTGCTCGCTCGTCATCTGCCCGGCCACCAACCGCGCCGCCTTCGTCGACCCCGGCGGCGAGGTCGATCGCCTGTTCGAGGTGCTGGAAAAGCGCGGCGCCACGCTCGAGAAGGTGCTGGTCACGCACGGCCACATCGACCACTGCGGCGGTGTCGCCGAGGTCGCCGAGCGCGCCGGCGTGCCCATCGAGGGGCCGCATCCCGACGAAAGCTTCTGGATCGACCAGCTCGACCACCAGGGCCAGATGTTCGGCGTGGCCGGTGCGCGCCGCTTCACGCCCGACCGCTGGCTGCACGGCGGCGACGAGGTCACGGTCGGCGACATGCGTTTCGAGGTGCGCCACTGCCCGGGCCACACGCCCGGCCATGTGATCTTCGCCAGCACGCAGTTCGGCGTGGCCTTCGTCGGCGACGTGCTGTTCCAGGGCTCGATCGGCCGCACCGACTTCCCGCGCGGCGATTACGACACGCTGATCCGCTCGATCACCACCCAGCTGTGGCCGCTGGGCGACGACATGCAGTTCGTGCCCGGCCACGGGCCGATGTCCACCTTCGGCCACGAGCGCCGCACCAACCCCTTCGTCGGCGACGCGGCGCTCGGCGCGCGCTGACCCGGGCCAGCGGCGCGGCCCCGGGCCCGCGCCCCGCCGACGCTCGCATACCATTGCCGGCGACGAACGACGAGGGACAGATTGAGTACCGACCACGCATACGCCGAGCTGGGCCTGGCGCCCGGCGCCAGCGAGGCCGAAGTCAAGGCGGCCTGGCGGCGGCTGGTTTCGATGTGGCACCCCGACCGCAACGGCAGCGCCCGCGCGGTCGAGCAGATGCAGCGCATCAACCAGGCACTCGAGGCCATCAGCCGGGCCGGCTTCCGGCGTCACCCGGCGCGCGCTTCGGCCGCAGCGCCGCAGCCGCCCGCAGACGAGGCACCGGCCGATGAAGCGCCGGCGCCCGCCCGGACGATCCAGCGCAAGGTCGAGCTCAGCCTGGAAGAGGCCGCGCTCGGCTGCACCCGCAAGCTCAGCGGCCGCTACCAGCTGCGCTGCGACGGTTGCGACGGCGTGGGCTGGCGCGCGCTCGGCGGGCGCTGCCGTGCCTGCGGCGGCACCGGCGCGGTGCGCCGCAGCTCGCTGTACAACTGGTTCGGCACGGTCGAGGAATGCACGGCCTGCCACGGCGGCGGCATAGCGCGCCAGACCTGCGGCGGCTGCGGCGGCAGCGGCAAGCTCGCCGAGCAGCGCTTCGCGGTCAGCGTGCGCATCCCGCCGGGCGCGCGCGACGACGACCTGCTGCAGGCGGCTGCGCGCAGTTCGGGCGGCGAGACGCTGGCCATCGAGATCCGCGTCGCCGTGCGCCGCCACGAGTTCCTCGAACTGTTCGACGACGGCACGCTGCGCTGCGAGGTGCCGGTCGACGGCTTCGCCTGGGCGGCCGGGCGCGAAGTGGAAGTGCCGACGCTGGAAGGCCTGCACACCCTGGCGTTGTCGCCGGCGCAACTGGTCTACCGCTTCGAAGGCCGGGGCTTCCCGGCGCAGCGGCGCGGCCCGCGCGGCGACCTGTGGATCACGGTGCTGCCGGTCTTTCCCGACCCGCTGGACGCCGCGCAGCAGGCGCTGATCGACCGCCTGATCGCCGCCAACCGCGGCCGCGACGGCAAGCCGACGCAGCCGCGGCTGCGCGACTGGGAGCGGCGAATGCGCGGCCGGCGCCGCGGCGGCTGAGCCGCCAGCCGGCGCAAGCTCGCCCTTGCACTTGGCGTGCCCGGCGCCGTCGCGGTGCAGCTGTTGGCCCGCGCTCGGACCCAGGGCGGGCGCTCAGGCTTCAAACTCCGTTTCGGGGGGCCGCGGGGTCGTCGAGATGGCAGGCACCGACGTGCCCTGTGCCCATCTGCGCGGCAATGCTCTGGGTCGCTGCACATGATTCGCGCAGCCACGCCAAACGGGCCTGAGCTCGGGAACCCCGAGAGATGCGCGCCGCGCGCCAGCTTCAGCCTTGCGGCGTAAGTCAACTCCGCCAAGCTCGCATCGAGCCCGCTCGTCAGCTCGCGCAGGTTGACGAGCACAACGTCGTGTTCGCCCCGCTCGTTGCCGCCGAGATCGGAGCGGTCTATGCCCGGATCGTGCACCGGCGCCTCCTGAGACAAGCCGCGCTCGATGCGCAGAGCCCACACGACGCCGCCCAACGCCACGAGCACTGGAAGCCCGTCGTCCTGTCGCGAATTCCTCGGCACCTCCGCCCACTTTTCGTGTGCGGAACATTCAGGGCCAGGACATGGGATCCGATACACATATCGGTTGCTCGCACCGCCGACTGCGACCTGTCAGGCTTCGCATGCTCGCTACCGCCAGCCAGCGTTTTCGGCTTCAACACCTAGGATCTAGACCAATGTTCAACAGATCGATCGCCGCAGTTCTGATTTGCTCGGTTTTCGCCTATGGGTGCGCAAGTACGACTGCGAACCCTGTTCAGTTGGCGCAGTTGGGGGATGACACGAAAACCTGCGATGCCATCACCAACGAGATGCAGCAGATGATTCAGGCGAAGGCCGTCGCCGAGGCAGATCGCAACAAGCAGATTGCTGCCAACGTTGCGCTGGGAGTCGCAGGAGCCTTCTTGTTGGTGCCTTGGTTCTTCATGGACACGAGCAATGCTGCGACCGTGGAGGAACGTGCTGCCCAAGCCCGCCATCAACGGCTGTATCAGATGCAGATCGATCGGAAGTGTCCGGCAATCACTCCGGCCGCGCAGGTCGCCTCGGCAGTTGCGGTGCAGCCCTCAGTGATGGTCACGTCGGCGACGCCAGTGGCGCAACCTGCCACCGCTGCTCCGAAGGGTGTTGTCGCAATCGCACCAATGGAAATCACGTCCTCATCGGTGACCGCGCCGCCGGCGGTCTCAAGAGAAGTCGTGGTCGCCCAAGTCCATGCGAGTGCTGCGACGCCAAAACCCGGCCAGGACTCCTGGAATGCCGAGCGGCTGCCAGAAAGCAGGTCCTGCGCAGCAAACCCTCAGGCTGTCTTGGTGGCCAAGGGCCCTGGTTCTGAAACATATACGGTTGCTTGCAGCGATGGCAATGCCCTCGCCGTTCGCTGCGAACTCGGCAACTGTCGCGTCCTACGATAACGAGGACAGCACCCTCGTGCGGATGGGCCAGATCGGGCAAAGCCCATGCGGGCAGCCGTCAGCGCTTCGGATGCTGGTCCTCGCGCCTGGCGGCGCAAGGGCGCCCTGCGATGCACGGTCCCGCGAGTGCTCCGGCCTTGCAGGCCGCGCAGATCCTCGCGGACCCGCCGCTCGCGAGACGCGGACAGTCCCCCGGACCGTCTCGTCCTGGCTCGCCATCCCTGCTGCGCATACGCACGCCGGTTGGCCTCCAAGCGCTCATCCCGGAGCATGCAGTGCGCAGGGCAGTCCAGTGAGCCGCTGGCGAGGGCCCGCTGGCACGACGCTCGGTCGGAAGCCGGCCTAGAGACCACAGCGAAGGACCGGGCGCCCCTTCGGCTGTGCATGGCGGTCAAGCGGCACCCGTGCCGCATGAAGTCGGCAGGGCAAGCGGCAGCCGCGGCTCCAGCCTTGCAGAACCCGGTGGCGGCTTGGTGCAGACCGCGGCGCGCGGATGCGTTCGGCTGCCTGCCCAACGCAAGAGATCCTCCTGACCCCTTGCGCCGTGCTCCCGCACACGATGCGCGCAAGGCGCGCAGCGCGTGCCTCAGAGTTCAGTCCGCCCTGCCCAACAGCGGCACCCCGCCGTCGGACCCGGGCCCGAGCAGCCCCACCTTGCTGTACACGCCGAGCTTGGCGCGCGTGTCCTGGATGTCGAGGTTGCGCATCGTGAGTTGCCCGATGCGGTCGGCCGGCGTGAACGCACCCTCCACCTTTTCCATGCTCAGCCGTTCGGGCGCGTAGGTCAGGTTCGGGCTCTCGGTGTTCAGGATCGAGTAGTCGTTGCCGCGGCGCAGCTCGAGCCACACCTCGCCGCTGACGGCGCGCGCCACCCAGCGCTGCGCCGTCTCGCGCAGCATCAGGCACTGCGGGTCGAACCAGCGGCCCTGATACAGCAGCCGGCCCAGGCGGCGGCCGTTGATGCGGTACTGCTCGATCGTGTCCTCGTTGTGGATGCCGGTGACCAGCCGCTCGTAGGCGATGTGCAGCAGCGCCATGCCCGGCGCCTCGTAGATGCCGCGGCTCTTGGCTTCGATGATGCGGTTCTCGATCTGGTCGCTCATGCCCAGGCCGTGGCGCCCGCCGATGCGGTTGGCCTCCTCGAACAGTTCCACCGCCGAAGCGAAGCTGCGGCCGTTCAGCGCCACCGGCACGCCTTCCTCGAAGCGCACCGACACGGTCTCGCGCCTGACCTCCACGTCGTCGCGCCAGAAGGCCACGCCCATGATCGGGCTGACGATGTCGATCCCCTTGTCCAGGTACTCCAGGTCCTTGGCCTCGTGGGTGGCGCCGAGCATGTTGCTGTCGGTGCTGTACGCCTTCTCCACGCTCATCTTGTAGTCGAAGCCGTGCTGGATCAGGTACTCGCTCATCTCCTTGCGGCCGCCGAGCTCGTCGATGAAGCGCTGGTCGAGCCAGGGTTTGTAGATCCGCAGCGCCGGGTTGGCGAGCAGGCCGTAGCGGTAGAAGCGCTCGATGTCGTTGCCCTTGTAGGTGCTGCCGTCGCCCCAGACGTGGACGCCGTCCTCCTTCATCGCGATCACCAGCGAGGTGCCCGTCACCGCCCGGCCCAGCGGCGTGGTGTTGAAGTAGGTCGCGCCGCCGGTGGACACGTGGAAGGCGCCGCACTGGATCGCGGCGATGCCTTCGGCCGCCAGCGAGTCGCGGCAGTCCACCAGGCGCGCGATCTCGGCGCCGTACAGCTTGGCCTTGCGCGGGATGTCGTCGTAGTCGGATTCGTCGGGCTGGCCCAGGTGCGCGGTGTAGGCGCAGGGGATCGCGCCCTTGGCGCGCATCCAGTGCACCGCAGCAGAAGTGTCCAGGCCGCCGGAGAAGGCGATGCCCACGCGCTCGCCGGCGGGTACGGATTGCAGGATGGTGTGGCTCATGATGGCGGGTCGATGCAGGGGCGAAGCGGCAATTGTCGCAAGCCCGCCGCGCGCTGCGGTCCTGGCGGGCAGCGGCAGTGCCGGCACCCCTGCGCCGATCCGGCCTGCGGCCCGGTGCGGCAGCCCTGACGCCGTCAGGGCCGCGATCCGGCGGCCGCACGCGGGGCACCACGCAGGGCTGGCGCTGCGGCACGAGGCAGTGCACACTGTGGGCCACCCCGTGGGTGACGGAGGCAGCCATGGATCCACAAGCGCTCGACCAGGGCATCCGCAAGTTCCTGAGGACGGTCGGCGTGACGTCCCAGCGCGACATCGAGCAGGCCGTGGCCCGGGCGGTGGCCGACGGCACCATCGCCGGCACCGGGACGCTGTCGGTGACGATGACGCTGCGCATCGATGCCCTGCAGCTCGAACGCCGGCTGGAAGGCAGTCTCCCGCTCGAATGAGCGCGGCGCCCTTGGCTCCCGCGCCTGGCACCCGCCGCCTGCATCGCCGTCCCGACACGCCCAGGACGAAGCCCCAAGCACCACGCCCCGCCAACGCAGCCCCGATAACGCAGCCTGAGGAGAACTCGTGAGCCAGCGACCGTTGCACCTGCATGTCCCCGAGCCGAGCGCGCGCCCGGGGCAGCGCACCGATTTTTCGTACCTGCACGCGTCGGCGGCGGGCGCCATGCGCCGGCCGCGGGTGGACACGGCAGCGGCCGACACCGCCGATCTGGCCGGTGCGCTGGTGCGCGTGCTCCACGACAGCGGCAGCGCACTCGGCCCCTGGGCGCCGCCGCTCGACGTGGAGCAGTTGAAGGGCGGCCTGCGCGCGATGCTGAGGACGCGCGCCTTCGACGCGCGCATGCAGATCCTGCAGCGCCAGAAGAAGATCTCGTTCTACATGCAGTGCCTCGGCGAAGAAGCGATCGCGACTGCGCATGCGCTGGCCTTGGAGCCCGGCGACATGTGCTTCCCGACCTACCGCCAGCAGGGCCTGCTGCTGGCGCGGGACGACATCGACATCGTCGAGCTGATCTGCCAGCTGATGTCGAACTCGCGCGATCCGCTGCGCGGCCGCCAGTTGCCGGTGATGTATTCGTACAAGCGCGCCGGCTTCTTCTCGATCTCGGGCAACCTGGCGACGCAGTACATCCAGGCGGTCGGCTGGGGCATGGCCTCGGCGGTCAAGGGCGACACCCGGATCGCGTCGGCCTGGATCGGCGACGGCTCCACCGCCGAGGCCGATTTCCACCACGCGCTGACCTTCGCCAATGTCTACCGCGCGCCGGTGATCCTCAACGTGGTCAACAACCAGTGGGCGATCTCGAGCTTCCAGGCGATCGCCGGCGGCGAAGGCACCACCTTCGCGCAGCGCGGCGTGGGCAGCGGCATCGCGTCGCTGCGCGTCGACGGCAACGACTTCCTGGCCGTGTACGCCGCGTCGCGCTGGGCCGCCGAGCGCGCGCGCAGCAACCTCGGCCCGACGCTGATCGAATGGGTGACCTACCGCGCCGGCGCGCATTCCACGTCGGACGATCCGTCGCGCTACCGCCCGGCCGACGACTGGCAGCGCTTCCCGCTCGGCGACCCGATCGAGCGGCTGAAGCAGCACCTGATCGGGTTGGGCGCCTGGTCCGAGGCCGAGCACGAAGACACCCGCAAGGTGCTCGAAGCCGAGATTGCCGCCGCCGCGAAAGAGGCGCAGAAGTCGGGCTCGATCCTCGACGGCCACATCCCGCCGCTGGCGACGATGTTCGAGGACGTGTACCGGGACATGCCGGCGCACCTGCAAGAGCAGATGCGCCAGGCCGCGGCCGAATACCAATGCGGCGCCGGCGCATCGGGCACGCAGCCCGCGCCGGCACCGGCGGCGCAGGAGGGCTGACCATGCCGGCGATGACCATGATCCAGGCCCTGCGCTCGGCGATGGACGTGATGCTCGGGCGCGACGACAACGTCGTGATCTACGGCCAGGACGTCGGCTACTTCGGCGGCGTGTTCCGCGTCACCGAAGGCCTGCAGGCCAAGTACGGCAAGTCGCGCGTGTTCGACGCCCCGATCTCCGAAGGCGGCATCGTCGGCTCGGCGATCGGCATGGCCGCCTACGGGCTGCGCCCGGTGGTCGAGGTGCAGTTCGCCGACTACTTCTACCCGGCGTCGGACCAGATCGTGTCGGAGGCGGCGCGCATGCGCTACCGCTCGGCCGGCGACTTCACTGCGCCGATCACGATCCGCATGCCCTGCGGCGGCGGCATCTACGGCGGCCAGACGCACAGCCAGAGCCCCGAGGCGCTGTTCACCCATGTGTGCGGCCTGCGCACCGTGATGCCGAGCAACCCCTACGACGCCAAGGGCCTGCTGATCGCGGCGATCGAGTGCGACGACCCGGTGATCTTTCTGGAGCCCAAGCGGCTGTACAACGGGCCCTTCGACGGCCACCACGACCGGCCGGTCTCGCCCTGGACGGGCCATCCGCTGGCCGAAGTGCCCGAAGGCCACTACGTGGTGCCGCTCGACTCGGCGCGCGTGGTGCGTGCCGGCAGCCAGGTCAGCATCCTGACCTACGGCACGATGGTCTATGTCAGCCAGGCCGCGGCGGCCGAGACCGGCATCGACGCCGAGATCATCGACTTGCGCAGCCTGTGGCCGCTGGACCTGCCGACCCTGATCGAATCGGTGAAGAAGACCGGCCGCTGCGTGATCGTGCACGAGGCCACGCGCACCAGCGGCTTCGGCGCCGAACTCACGGCACTGGTGCAGGAGCACTGCTTCTACCAGCTCGAGGCGCCGATCGAGCGCGTCACCGGCTGGGACACGCCGTACCCGCACGCGCTGGAGTGGGCCTACTTCCCGGGGCCGGCGCGCGTCGCCGCCGCCCTGCAGCGCGTCCTCGAGCCTTGAGCCTGACCATCATGAAAGAACACATCATCAAGGTACCCGACATCGGCGAAGGCATTGCCGAAGTCGAACTCGTGGCCTGGCACGTGAAGCCGGGCGATGCGGTCGCCGAAGACCAGAAGCTGGCCGAGGTGATGACCGACAAGGCCACGGTGGAGATCCCGTCGCCGGAAGCCGGCACCGTGCTGGCGCTGGGCGGCGAGGTCGGCCAGATGCTGGCGGTCGGCGCCGAGCTGCTGCGCCTCGGCCTGGGCGGGGCGGCAGCCGCGCCGCAACCGGCAGCGCCGCCTGCTGCGGCGGCCCCGCCGCCGGCACCGCCCGCTGCGGCCGCTTCGGTGCCGGCCGCCCCACCACCAGCCCCACCGCCCGCCCCACCCCCTGCTGCGGCACCTGCGGCACCACCGGCGGCACCGCCCGCCGCTGCTGCACCCGCACCAGCGGCAGCAGCACCGGTTGCAAGACCTGCCGCAGCGCCCGTCGCTGCGCAACCGGCTGCGCGGCCTGCCGGTGCGGCACGCGCGATCGCGTCGCCGTCGGTGCGTGCCCGCGCGTGGGAGCTGGGCATCGACCTGCTGGGCGTCCAGGGCAGCGGCACCGCCGGGCGCATCATGCAGGCCGATCTCGACGCGCACATCGCGCGCGGCGGCGCACGCGGCGCATCGGTGCCTGCCGCGCCGGCGGCCGCTGCGGCCACGGCGCCGGCCGCCGCGGCCGCGGGCGGCGTCGAGGAGATCAAGCTCATCGGCATGCGCCGCCGCATCGCGCAGAAGATGCAGGAATCCAAGCGCCGCATCCCGCACTACAGCTATGTCGAGGAGCTCGACGCCGGCGAAGTCGAGGCGCTGCGCGCGCAGCTCAATGCACAGTACAAGGGGCAGCGTGCGCACCTGACGCTGCTGCCCTTCCTGGTGCGCGCGATGGTGCTCGCGGTGCGCGAATGCCCGCTGGTCAACGCCCGCTTCGACGACGAAGCCGGCGTGCTGACGCGCTACGACGCGGTGCACCTGGGCATCGCCACCCAGACCGACGCCGGGTTGATGGTGCCGGTGCTGCGCGACGCGCAGGCGCGCGACCTGTGGTCGATCGCCGCCGAGATCGCCCGCCTTGCTGAAGGCGCGCGCGCCGGCTCGCTGACGCGCGGCGAACTCACCGGTTCCACGCTGACGCTGAGCAGCCTGGGCAAGCTCGGCGGCATCGTGTCCACGCCGGTGATCAACCACCCCGAAGTCGCGATCGTCGGCGTCAACCGCATCGCGGTGCGGCCGGTGGTGCGCGACGGGCTGATCATCGCCCGGCCGCTGATGAACCTGTCCTCGTCCTTCGACCACCGCATCGTCGACGGCGCGCTCGCCGCGGCCTTCGTGCAGGCGATGCGCCGCCTGCTCGAACACCCGGGCCTGCTGTTCGCTGATTGACGGTTGCGCCGGCCCCGGAGCAGGGCGCGGCGGCGCGCACATCGCCGCCGCGCCTGGGCGGATCGGGCCGATCCGCTCAGGCGGCGTCGAACAACGCCGCGTGCGCCTGGCGCAACTGCCGCTTGAGCAGCTTGCCGCTCGGGTTCTTGGGCAAGGCGTCGACGAAGACCACGCGCTTGGGCACCTTGAAGGCCGCCATCTGCGCGCTGCAGTGTGCGAGCACCTCGGCCTCGCCGAGCGACTGGCCGGCCTTGACGACGACGACCGCCGCCACCGCCTCGACCCAGCGCGGGTGCGGCAGCCCCACCACCGCCACCTCGCTGACCTGCGGCATCTTGTAGATCAGCTCCTCGACCTCGCGGCTGGCCACGTTTTCGCCGCCGGTCTTGATCATGTCCTTCTTGCGGTCGACGACGGTGATGTACCCCTGCCCGTCGATCACGCCCAGGTCGCCGCTGTGGAACCAGCCGCCCTCGAACGCCGCCTGGGTGCGCGCGTCGTCGTGGAAGTAGCCGAGCATCAGGTGCGGGCTGCGGTGCACGATCTCGCCGACCTCGCCCGGCGGCACGTCGCGCATCGCGTCGTCGACCACGCGCGTCTCGACGTTGAGCACCGCGCGGCCGGCCGAGCCGGGCTTGCTCAGCTGCTCGTCGGGGCCGAGCATCGTGGCCAGCGGCGCGATCTCGGTCTGGCCGTACAGGTTCCACAACTTCAGGCCCGGCCGCCGCTCGAGAATCTCGCGCATCACCGCCACCGGCATGATCGACGCGCCGTAGTAGCCCTTGCGCAGGCTGGACAGGTCGGTCTGGTCGAACAGCGGCGAGCGCAGCAGCCCGATCCACACCGTCGGCGGCGCGAAGAAGCTGGTGATGCGGTGGCGTTCGATCAGCGGCAGCAGGTTCTCCGGCGTCGGCGCGGCGGTGATCACGTTGCTCGCGCCGCAGTAGATCGCCGGGCCGAGGAACACGTCGAGCTGCGCGCAGTGGTACAGCGGCAGCGCATGCAGCATGAAGTCGTCGGCGCCGATGCCGGCATCGACCAGGCAGCTGACGTACTGCCACAGCACTGCATCGTGGGTGAGCATCGCGCCCTTGGGCAGCGATTCGGTGCCGCTGGTGTAGACGATCTGGAGCAGGTCGTCGCCCGCGAGCGCCGCCTCGGGCAGCGGCGCGCTGCCGGCCGCCAGGTCGTCGAAGCGCAGCATGCCGGGCTCGGGATCGCTAGGGCCCTCCGACGGCAGCCACAGGAACTGCTGCACCGCAGTGTCCAGCGCCGCCGCCGCGCGCGCCAGCCCGGCCAGCGCGCTGTCGGTGGCGAGCATCGACGCACCGGCGTGGCGCAGGATGTAGGCGGCCTCGTCGGCCTTGAGCATGAAGTTGATCGGCACCAGCACCGCGCCGATGCGCGCCAGCGCGAAGCGCAGCGCGGCGAAGGCATGCGAATTGCGCGCCAGCACCGCCACGCGCGTGCCCTTGGCGACGCCCTGCGCGGCCAGGCCCGCGCCCAGCCGGCTGACCAGCGCGTCGAATTCGGCATAGGTCCAGCGCAGCTCGCCGCAGGCGATCGCCAGGCGGTCGGGGTGGCGGGCGGCGCTGCGGTGCAGCACATCGGCAAGGGTCTGGCGGCGCAGCGCGGCATGCATCGTGCGGTTCCTCCGGGAATGGTGTGCACAGCGGTGGGGTGGCGAGCTTAGCGCAGCAGGGCCGGCCGGGCGGCTGCCTACAATCGCCGCCCTTTTCGTCCGCACGCTCCGTGCCCTTGCCCTTCCCGGCGCCGCCGATGCCCCTGCCCGACCCTGCCGCCGACGACTTCATGCTGGCCACGCTGGCCAACGGCGTGCGCGTGCTGGTGCTGCGGCTGCCGCAGCGGCCGACGGTGGACGTGAGCGTGTTCGTGCACACCGGCAGCCAGCACGAATCGGCGCGCGAGGCCGGCATCAGCCACATGGTCGAGCACATGGCCTTCAAGGGCACGGCCACGCGCGACTGCCAGCGCATCAACCTGGACGCCGAGGCGCTGGGCGCGCAGGTCAACGCGCACACCGACAAGGACCACAGCGCCTTCCACATGTTCGGGCTGGCGCGCGACGCCGCCGCCTTCGTGCGCATGCTCGCCGACATCGTGCGCGCGCCGACCTTCCCGGCCGACGAGCTCGAGCGCGAGCGCCAGGTGGTGCTGCACGAATACGTGGAGGACGAGGACGACCCGCTGTCGGTCGCCTTTCGCCTGTTCGACAAGGGCTGCTACGGCACGCACGCGCTCGGCCACCCGGTGATCGGCCGGCGCCGTAACATCGAGCGCTTCGGCCGCGACGAGCTGCTGCGCTACGTGCAGCGCCAGTACACCGCGGCCAACACGCTGGTCGCGGTGGCGGGCGGCGTCGATCCCGACGCGATCGTGCGCGCAGCCGAGGCCGGTTTCGGCACGATGCCGCGCGGCGCCGCCAACACCGTCGAGGCGCCCGGCTGGCTCGGCGGCCTGTCCACGAAGGCGCTGGCCGGCAGCCCGCAGACGCATGCGGTGATCGGCTTCCCGATCCCGCCGCTGGCCGGCGAGCACCAGGCCGCGGTGGTGGCGGCCGCACTGCTCGGCGAAGGCATGAGCTCGCCGCTGATGGACCAGCTGCGCGAGCGCCGCGGGCTGGTGTACTACGCCGCCTGCTCGGCCGACGTGCTCGAGCTGGCCGGCCAGTTCGTGATCGAGGCTTCCACCTCGCCGCGCCAGCTCGGCGAGTTCTTCACCGAGACGGTGCGGCTGCTGCTGGCGCAGACGCAAGAAGTCGGGGCCGAAGACCTGGCACGCGCGCGCCGCCAGATCCTGGTGCGCCACCTGCGCCAGCTCGACCGGCCCGCGCAGCGGCTCGAAGCCGCGGCGCTCGAGCTGCTGGCGACCGGCCGCGTGCGCAGCCACGCCGAAGTGCTGGCGGCGCTGCAGGCCGTCAGCGCCGCGCAGGTGCGCGACGGCTTCGCCGCGATGATCGCCGCCGGCGCGGCGGTGGCGGTGGCCGGCAAGCTGCCGCGCGGCAGCGATGAACAATTGCGCCGGCTGGCCGCGCCGCTGCTGCACGCCGCGCCGCCCGCAAGGCTGCCGGCCGGGCGGCGGCGCTTCTTCACGAGCGCCGATCGGGGCTGAGCGCCACTGCTCGCAACGCGGGCCGGGCGCAGCCCGGCCCTGGGGGTGCCCTCAGGCGGTGGGCAGCTTGTAGTCCTTGAACGTGTCGCGCAGCTTGTTCTTCTGCATCTTGCCGGTGGCGCCCAGCGGGATCGCATCGACGAAGACGACGTCGTCGGGCGTCCACCACTTGGCGATCTTGCCGTCGAAGAACTGCAGCAACTCGTCGCGCGTGACTTCGGCGCCGGGCTTCTTCACCACCACCAGCAGCGGCCGCTCGTCCCACTTCGGGTGATGAGCGGCGATGCACGCCGCCATCGCCACCGCCGGGTGCGCCATCGCGATGTTCTCCAGGTCGATCGAGCCGATCCACTCGCCGCCCGACTTGATCACGTCCTTTGCCCGGTCGGTGATCTGCATGAAGCCGTCGGCGTCGATCAGGCTCACGTCGCCGGTGGGGAACCAGCCGTCCACCAGCGGATCGCCGCCTTCGCCCTTGAAGTACTGCGACACCACCCAGGGCCCCTTGACCAGCAGCTCGCCGCTGGCCTTGCCGCCGAAGGGCAGCTCCGCGCCGTCGGAATCCACGATCTTCATGTCCAGCCCGAAGACGGCGCGGCCCTGCTTGGCCTGCACCGCGCGCTGCTCGGCCGGCGACAGGCCCAGCTGGCGCGGCTTCAGGGTGCACACCGCGCCCAGCGGGCTGGTTTCGGTCATGCCCCACGCGTGCAGCACGCGCACGTTGTACTTTTCTTCGAAGATGTCGATCATCGCCGGCGGGCAGGCCGAGCCGCCGATGACGGTGCGCTTCATGGTGCTGAACTTCAGGTTGTTGGCCTCGGTGTAGGCCAGCAGCCCCTGCCAGACGGTGGGCACGCCGGCCGACATCGTGACGCCCTCGCCTTCGAACAGCTCGTACAGGCTCTTGCCGTCCATCCCCGCGCCCGGATAGACCAGCTTCGCGCCCACCAGCGCGGCCCCGTAGGGCAGCCCCCAGGCATTGACGTGGAACATCGGCACGACCGGCAGGATCACGTCGCGCGCCGACGAGCCCAGCGAATCGGGCAGCGCGCCGGCATAGGCGTGCAGGATGGTCGAGCGGTGGCTGTAGAGCACGCCCTTGGGGTTGCCGGTGGTGCCCGAGGTGTAGCACAGCGAGCTGGCGCTGTTCTCGTCGAACTGGGGCCAGTCGTAGCGGTCGTCCTGCGCGTCGAGCAGATCCTCGTAGCACAGCAGACCCGGCACCTTGGTCTGCGCCGGCATGTGCGCGCGGTCGGTCATCAGCACGAAGTGCTTGATCGTCTTCACCCTCGAGGCCACCGCCTCGACCAGCGGCAGGAAGGTCAGGTCGAAGAACAGGGCCTGGTCCTCGGCATGGTCGGCGATATAGACCACCTGGTCCGGGTGCAGCCGCGGGTTCAGCGTGTGCAGCACCGCGCCCGAGCCAGAGACGCCGTAGTACAGCTCCATGTGGCGATAGCCGTTCCAGGCCAGCGTGCCCACCGTCTGGCCGGGCTTGACGCCCAGGGCGGCCAGCGCCTTGGCCAGCTTGCGCGAACGCGCCGCCAGGTCCTTGTAGGTATAGCGGTGGATGTCGCCTTCGACGCGGCGCGAGACGATCTGCTGCTCGCTGTGGTGGCGCTCGGCGTGCACGAGGAGGTTGGAGATCAGCAGCGGGTGCTGTTGCATCAGGCCGTTCATGGTCTTTCCTTCGGGTTGAATGAGTGCCGTTGTCCCACGGCGCGAGTTGCGCAGTGTGCCTCAAGCCGCCCGGCCGGCGACGGCGCCAGCGCTGCGGCAAAGGCGCTTCGATCGGCCTTGGGCCGCACCCAGGCAGGCGAAGCGGCGCGCCCGATGCGTGACGCGGCGGCGCGAATGCGCTCTCAGCTCAATCCCGTCACCGGCAGCGCCGCGCCGTGCACCGCGCGCGCTTCGTCCGAGGCGAGGAAGCGGATCACCCGGGCCAGGTCTTGCGGCGCCACCCAGCGCGCCGGGTCGGCATCGGGCATCGCCGCGCGGTTCTCGGGCGTGTCGATGATCGTCGGCAGCACGCAGTTGACGTTGATGCGCCGGTCGCGCAGTTCAGCGGCCATCGCCTCGGTCAGGCGGACGACGGCGTCCTTGGCCACGCAGTAGGCCGCCATGCCGGCCTGGCCCTGGCGGGCGGCAAAGGCGGCGACGTTGACGATGTGCCCTCCCCCCTGGCGCAGCATCGCCGGCACCACGGCCCGCGCCGTGTGCAGCAGCGTGCGCGCGTTGAGGTCGAGCAGCCAGTCCCAGGTCGCGTCGCTGGTCTGGTGCACCGGCTCGCCCATGCGAAAGCCGCCGGCCAGGTTGCAGAGCACGTCGATGCGGCCGAAACGGCCGAGCGCCGCGTCGACGCCGGCCTGCAATTGCGCCGCATCGAGCAGGTTGGCCGGCACGAACATCCGCGCGTCGCCTTCGGCGCCGAAGGCGCGCTCGAGCGCGTCGCGCCGCAGGCCGAGCAGCACCAGGTTCGCGCCGTCGTCGGCGTAGGCCGCGGCGACCGCGCGGCCCAGGTTGCCGGCGGCGCCGGTGATCATCACGGTGCGCGGGGTCATCGTCATGCCGCCGCTCCTGCCGCCGCACGGCGGCTGGCGGCGTAGCGGCCGGTGCCGCGCCCGAGCACGCGGTCGGTGGCCAGCACCTCGCCCGGCTCGATCTCGGGCTGGCCTTCGATGCGCCGGTACAGCGGCAGGAAGTCGATGCGCGCCAGCTCGAGCAGCTCGTCCAGGCTGCCCAGCACGAAGTAGCTCTCCTGGAAGTCGTCGATGCGGTAGCGGGTGCGCATCACCCGCTCCAGCTCGAAGCGGATGCGGTTGGGCGACGCGTCATCGAGCGCGAACACGCTCTCGGTGGCCGAGCTGGCGATGCCCGCGCCGTAGATGCGCAGGCCGTCGCGCTGCTGCACCAGGCCGAACTCGACCGTGTACCAGTACACGCGTGCCAGCTGCGTCAAGTGCCCCAAGGCCTTGGCGCGCAGGCCGCCTTCGCCGTAGGCCTGGATGTAGTCGGCGATCACCGGATTCATCAGCATCGGCACATGGCCGAAGACGTCGTGGAAGACGTCGGGCTCTTCCAGGTAGTCGAGCTCGTGGGGCTTGCGGATGAAGTTGCCCGAAGGGAAGCGCCGGTTCGCCAGGTGCTCGAAGAACACCTCGTCGGGCACCAGACCCGGCACCGCGACCACTTGCCAGCCGGTGCGCTTCATCAGCACCTCGGACAGGCGGCGGAAGTCGGGGATCTGGTCGGCGCCGATCGGCAGCTCGCGCATGCCGGCGACGAATTCATCGCAGGCGCGGCCGATCAGCAGCTTCGTCTGGCGCTCGTACAGCGTCTTCCAGGTCGCGTGCTCCTGCGCGCTGTAGCGCTCCCAGCCCTGGTCGATGGTCCAGTCGGCGTTCTCGGGCTGCGCCTCGGCACCGGCCGCCAGGCCGTGCTTGAGCTTGTCGATCAGCTGGCGTTGCATCAGCGCACTCCTTGCATCGCGGCGAAGCTGCGGTCGGCGAGTTGCGCCATGTCGATGTCGCGCTGCGACAGGCCCTGGCAGTCGTGGGTGCTCAGCGTCATCTCCACGCGGTTGTAGACGTTGAACCACTCCGGGTGGTGGTCGGCGCGTTCGGCGGCCAACGCGATGCGCGTCATGAAGGCGAAGGCCGCGCCGAAATCGGCGAAGACGAAGTCGCGGCGGATTGCGCCGCGCTGCTCGTCATGCACCCACTGCGGCAGCGACGCCAGTGCATCGCGGACTTGCTCGGGTTCGAGTTTGCGGATCATGCTCATCCCCATCAAGGTACTGGCAGCACGGTGGCGCTGCAGTCGCCGAAGCCGATGCGGCGCAAGCCGTCGCGCGCGCAATGGCCGCGCAGCGTGATGCGGTCGCCGTCGAGCAGGAACGTGCGCTGCTCGCCGTTGTGCAACGTGATCGGCCGCTTGCCGCCTTCGCTCAGCTCGAGCATCGAGCCGGCCTGGTCGCGCTGCGGCCCGGACAGCGTGCCCGAGCCGAACAGGTCGCCGCTGTTCAGCGCGCAGCCGCCCACCGTATGGTGCGCGACCAGCTGCGCCACCGTCCAGTAGGCGGCGTCGGCGAAGTTGGAGCTGGCGATGCGTTCGCCGGCATGCCCGGCCGCGCGCATCGCCGCGGTCTGCAGCCAGACTTCCAGGCCCACGTCGAAGGCCCCGTGCGCACGGTTGTCCGCACTGTCCAGGTAGGGCAGCGGCTCGGGCTCGCCGGCGCCGCGCGCAAAGGGCTTGCGGAAAGGCGCCAGCGCCTCCAGCGTGACGATCCACGGCGAGATGGTGCTGGCGAAGTTCTTCGCCAGGAACGGGCCCAGCGGCTGGTATTCCCAGGCCTGCACGTCGCGCGCGCTCCAGTCGTTGAACAGCGTCAGGCCGAACACATGATCTTCGGCCTCGGCGATGGGGATCGACTCGCCCATCGCGTTGGGCCGCCCGACGACGATGCCCACTTCGAGCTCCAGGTCCAGCCGCTGCGTCGGCGCGAGGAGCGGCGCGGCGTCGTCCGGCCCTTTCAACTGGCCCATCGGCCGCACGAAGCCGTGGCCGCTGGGCCGGATGGTCGAGGCGCGGCCGTGGTAGCCGATCGGCACCCACTTGTAGTTGGGCAGCAGCGGGTTGTCGGGGCGGAACAGCTTGCCGACCGCGGTCGCATGGTGGATGCCGACGTAGAAGTCGGTGTAGTCGCCGATGTCGCAGGGCAGGCCCAGCTGCACTTCCGCGATCGGCCGCAAGGCGCCGCGCCACGCCGCCTGCTGCGCGCTGCCCGCCGTCAGGCCGTCGCTGATCGCGCGCCGCAGCGCCAGCCGCCCGGCAGCCGGCAGTTGCATCAGCCGCGCCATGTCGGCGTGGTCCACGCACCCAGCCTGGCGCAGGTCCAGCACCTGGTCGCCGATGGCCACGCCGATGCACCAGCCGCCATCGCCGGCCGCGCGAAAGCGGCCGAAGGGCAGGTTCTGAATCGGAAAGTCGCTGTCGGCCGCGTTGGCCGACTCGACCCAGCTACGCCGCGCCGGGTCGTGGGTGGCATCGACGATCGGTTTCATGACTGGAGCTCGGGTTGGTGCAGGAAGGCGGCGTGCCTGGGTGCGCGCCTGGTCTTGGGCCACTCTTCGAGCATGTCCCACTTGACCGCGTCGAGCCTGGGATGGATCGCGGCCTCGTCGGGGTCCGGGCAGGCAAGTTCGACACGGTGGCCGTTGGGGTCGAGCAGATAGATCGAGTGGAAGGCGCCGTGGTCGGTGCCGCCCGGCACCGGCACGCCCTCGGCCTCGAGGTGCGCCTGGTACTCGGGCAGCGTCGCGCGGTCCTTGGCCTTGAAGGCGATGTGCTGCACCCGATCGGGCGTGTTCGGGTCGCGGCCCATCGGCGCCTGGGTCGGCAGCTCGAAGAAGGCGGGCACGTTGCCGCCGCCGGCATCGAGGAACACGTGCAGGCAGCGGTCGGGCGCCTGGGTCGAGGGCACGGCGTCCCCGGCGACGGCGGGCACGACGCCCATGTTCGGCATCCGGCCGTACCACTGCCCGGTCTGCTTCGCGTCGTGGCAGCGGTAGGCGACGTGGTGGATCTTCTCGATTCTCATGCGGACCCCTCGTCCGGCGGGCTGCCGGGCCACCCCCCCCGAGGGGACGCGGCCCGGCCCGGGAGCGGCCCGGCGCACGCCGCGCCGCTTCGCCCCCCTCATGCCTCGGCCTCGGTGGCGATGGCGCCGCGGCGCAGCTGGTCGCGCTCCAGGCTCTCGAACAGCGCCTTGAAGTTGCCTTCGCCGAAGCCTTCGTCGCCCTTGCGCTGGATGAACTCGAAGAACACGGGCCCCAGCAGCGTTTCGCTGAAGATCTGCAGCAGCAGCCGCTTGGCCCCGCCCTGCGTGCTGCCGTCGAGCAGGATGCCGCGCGTCTGCAGCTCCTTCACCGGCTCGCCGTGGCCCGGGAGGCGCTGCTCCAGCATCTCGTAGTACACGTCGTTGGGCGCGGTCAGCAGCGGCACGCCGGCCATCTGCAGCGCGTCGATGCTGGCGTACAGATCATCGGTGAGCAACGCGATGTGCTGGATGCCCTCGCCGTTGAACTGCATCAGGAACTCTTCGATCTGCCCGCCGCCCTGCTTGGCTTCCTCGTTCAGCGGGATGCGGATCAGCCCGTCGGGCGCGGTCATCGCGCGGCTGGTCAGCCCCGTGTATTCGCCCTGGATGTCGAAGTAGCGGATTTCGCGGAAGTTGAACAGCCGCTCGTAGAACGAGCCCCAGTACGCCATGCGGCCGCGGTAGACGTTGTGCGTCAGGTGGTCGATGATCTTGAAGCCGTGGCCCTCGGGGTGGCGGTCCTTCATGTCCCGATAGGCGGGCAGGAATTCGAAGTCGATGTCGTAGATGCTCTTGCCGTCCCGAGCCGGCGCGCGGGCGCCCGAAGCCGGCTCGCCCCCTTGGGGGGTTAGGGGGCTGTCATCGAAGCGGTCGATCAGGTACAGCGGCGCGCCGCCGATGCCCTTGATCGCCGGCAGCTTCAGCTCCATCGGGCCGGTGGGCACGTCCACCGGCTGCGCGCCGAGTTCCAGCGCGCGGTTGTAGGCCTTGTGCGAGTCGCGCACGCGGAAGGCCAGCGCGCAGGCGCTGGGCCCGTGCTCGGCGGCGAAGAAGCCGGCCAGGCTCTTGGGTTCGCGGTTAACGATGAAGTTGATGTCGCCCTGGCGGTACAGCAGCACGTCCTTGCTGCGATGCTTGGCCACCAGGCTGAAGCCCATCTTCTCGAACAGCGGTTCCAGTACGCCGGCCACCGGCGACGCGAACTCGACGAATTCGAAGCCCATCAGGCCCATCGGGTTGTCGAACAGATCAGCCATGTTCATGCTCCTTCCTTTGCAAACTTTTCAAACTCTTCAAACCAGCTGATCCAGCGCGATCTCGAAGGCCGTGCTGGCGATGCCGTGCCGGCCCTGCGAGCGATCATGGCAGCGTTGCAATGCCCCTGCAATGGTCGCCGACACGTCGCCGAAGATGGCCTCGTCGGAGATCTCGGCGTTGCCCTGCATCAGGAAGGCGAAGGCGCGCGCCATGCCGCAGTTGGCGATGAAGTCGGGGATCACCGCGACCGCGGCGTCGGCCTGCTCGTAGATCGGGCCGTAGAAGATTTCCGGGTCGGCGAAAGGCACGTTGGCCCCGCTGGACACCACCTCCAGCCCGGCGGCGGCCATCGCCTCCACCTGCGCCTTGGTCACCAGGCGCGAGCCGGCGCAGGGCAGGAAGACTTCGGCGCCCAGGCTCCAGATGCGCGCGTTGACCTCGTCGAAGCGCAGCATGCCCTCGGCCTTCAGCTGGTTGCCGTCCTTGTTCAGGAAGAGCGCGCGCACTTCGTCGAAGCCGAAGCCTTCGGGCTTCAGCAGCCCGCCGTTGCGGTCGATGATGCCGACCACCTTGGCCCCGGCCTGCGCCAGGTAGTAGGCCGCCGCCGAGCCGACGTTGCCCCAGCCCTGCACGATGACGCGCTTGCCGGCGGCCTGGCCGCCGTAGATGCGGTAGTAGTGCAGCACCGATTCGGCCACGCCCCAGCCGGTGATCAGGTCGGCGACGACGTACTTGCGCTCCACGCTGGGCGTGCAGCGGCTGTCCTCGACCACCTTCTTCACGCCCAGGCGCAGCTGGCCGACCTTCTGGATGCGCTCGCTGTCGCTGGGCCGGAAGTGGCCGTTGACCACGCCTTCCTGCGGATGCCACAGGCCGTAGCCCTCGGTGATGGGGATCACCTCGTGCACCTCGTCGACGTTGAGGTCGCCGCCGGTGCCGTAGTAGGTCTTGAGCAGCGGCGTCACCGCCTTGTACCAGCGGCGCAGCACGCCGTCCTTGCGCGGGTCGCCCGGGTCGAAGTCGATGCCCGACTTGGCGCCGCCGATGGCCGGGCCGGAGACGCTGAACTTGACTTCCATCGTCTTGGCCAGCGACTCGACTTCGCGCCGGTCCAGGCCCTTGCGCATGCGCGTGCCGCCGCCGGCGGCGCCGCCGCGCAGCGAATTGATCACCACCCAGCCGCGGGCCTCGGTCTGGTCGTCGTGCCACTCGAAGACGATCTCCGGGGCCTTGGTTTCGAAACGGGTCAGCAGGTCTTTCATTGGAATCTCGTGAGGGTCTGCGCGCGGCCGCAAGGCCGCGCCGTCATTCAAGCTGGAGCCCCCTGCCCGAGCGGGCGTGGGGAAGCGGCATGGAGCGCCGCATCGCGGCGGGCGCCGCGTGCTATGCGGCGAGCAGGAGCCTGTCTTCGTCCAGGCGCTCGCCGCGCGTCTTCTCGAACATGTGCAGCAGGTCCGCCACGTCCATGCCCTTGCGCTGCTCGCCCTCGACATCGAGGATCACCCGGCCCTGGTGCAGCATCACCGTGCGGCTGCCGTAGTCCAGCGCCTGGCGCATGCTGTGCGTGACCATCATCGCCGTCAGTTGCGACGACTCGACGATCTTGGCCGTCAGCTCCAGCACGAAGGCGGCGGTCTTCGGGTCCAGCGCCGCGGTGTGCTCGTCGAGCAGCAGGATGCGGCTGGGCTGCAGCGACGCCATCAGCAGGCTCACCGCCTGGCGCTGGCCGCCGGACAGCAGGCCGATGCGGTCGGCCAGCCGGTTCTCCAGCCCCAGCTTCAGGATCGACAGCTTCTCGCGGAACAGCTCGCGCAGCGTCTTGTTCAGCGCGAAGCGCAGGCCGCGCTTCGCGCCGCGCCTCCACGCCAGCGCCATGTTCTCCTCGATCGTCAGCGCCTCGCTGGTGCCGGCCATCGGATCCTGGAACACGCGCGCCACCATGTCGGCGCGCTGCCACGCGCTCTTGGCGGTGACCTCCTCGCCGTCGATCTTGATCGAGCCGTGGTCGACCTTCAGGTCGCCGCTGACGGCGTTGAGGAAGGTGGACTTGCCGGCGCCGTTGCTGCCGATCACGGTGACGAACTGGCCGGTGGGAATGGTCAGGTCCAGCCCGCGCAGCACGTGGTTCTCGATCGGCGTGCCGGGGTTGAAGGTGATTTCGAGTCCTTGGGCTTGCAGCATGATCAGGCCTCCTTGACGATGGTGGTGGTCGCCGCCTTGGCCCTGCCCGGCAGCAGCCGGGCGAGCTTGCGCTTGTAGGCGGGCACCAGCAGCGCGAAGGCGACGAGCACGGCGGTGACCAGGTTCAGGTCCTGCGCCTGCAATCCGATGAAGTCGCTGTTCAGCGCCAGCGCGATGAAGAAGCGGTACAGCAGCGCACCGACGATGCACGCCGCCGTGGTGACCACCAGGCTGCGCGCCGGCAGGATGGTCTCGCCGATGATCACCGCGGCCAGGCCGATGACGATGGTGCCGATGCCCATCGAGATGTCGGCGCCGCCCTGGGATTGCACGAACAACGCGCCGGCCAGTGCGACCAGCGCGTTCGACAGGCCCAAGCCGACGATGGTCTGGCGGTCGGTGCTGATGCCCTGGGCGCGCGCCATGCGCGGGTTGCCGCCGGTGGCACGCATCGCCAGCCCTGTTTCGGACGCGAAGAACAGGTCGATCAGGATCTTGGCGGCGATGACGATGACCAGCAGCACCAGCGGCTTGAGCACGTACTCGGGCAGGCCGACGAACTCGAAGCGGCTGAAGACGGTCGGGTCGTTGATCAGCGCGACGTTGGGCTTGCCCATGATGCGCAGGTTGATCGAGTACAGCGCGATCATCACCAGGATGCTGGCCAGCAGCTGCATGATGCGCAGGCGCACGTTCAGCCAGGCAGTGAGCGCGCCGGCGGCCGAGCCGGCGACGACCGCCGCCGCTGTGGCGGCGAAGGGGTCGATGCCGGCGACGATCAGCGCCGCGGCCACCGCGCCGCCGAGCGGGAAGCTGCCGTCGACCGTGAGGTCGGGGAAGTTGATGACGCGGAACGAGAGGTAGACGCCGAGCGCGACCAGGCCGAAGATCAGGCCGATCTCGATCGCGCCCATCGATGCGATGAGGGACATGGGGTAATCCTTTGGGGTGAGCGTGGCCCGGCGCGCGCGGCGCGCCAGGCACTTCGGGGCGATGAGCGGCGGCGCCCGCCGGGCGCCGGCCGTGGGCTCAGGGCCTCAGCGCACCACCACCTTGGCCGACTTGAGCAGTTCGTCCGACAGCGCGATGCCCTGCTTCTGCGCGGCAGCGGGGTTGACGAACAGCTCGAAGCTCGGGCTGGTCTGCGACGCGATCTTGCCCGGCGCTTCGCCGTTGAGGATGCGCACCACGACCTTGCCGGTCTGGCGGCCGATGTCGTAGTAGTTAAGGCCCAGCGCTGCGACTGCGCCGCGCTTGACGGCGTCGGTGTCGGCGGCGACGACCGGGATCTTCGATGCCTGCGCCACCTTGACGATGCCCTCGAAGGCCGACATCACGTTGTTGTCGGTGGGCGCGTAGATGACGTCGACCTTGCCGACCAGGCTCTGCGCGGCGCTGGCGACGTCGACGCTGCGCGCGGCCGGGGCTTCGACCAGCACCAGGCCGGCCTCGGGCGCGGCCTTCTTCAGCGCCTCGACGATGGCCACCGAATTGGCTTCGCCGGGGCTGTAGATGACGCCGACGCGCTTGGCGCCCGGCACCACCTTCCTGATCAGTTCCAGATGCTTGGGCAACGGCGACATGTCGGACACGCCGGTGACGTTGGTGCCCGACGCGCCCCAGGTCTTCACCAGCTTGGCCGCGACCGGGTCGGTGACGGCGCTGTAGACCACCGGGATGTCCTTGGTCGCGGCGACCACGGCCTGCGCCGACGGCGTCGCGATGGCAACGATGGCGTCGGGCCTGGCGCCGACGTACTTGCGCGCGATCTGCGCGGCGGTGCCGGTGTTGCCCTGGGCGCTCTGGTATTCGTACTGCAGGTTCTTGCCGGGCTCGTAGCCGGCGGCCTTCAGCTCGTCGCGCACGCCGTCGCGCACCGCGTCGAGGGCCTGGTGTTCGACGATGGCGGTGACGGCCACCGACTTCAGGGCGGCATGGGCCAGCGGCACGCAGGCGGCCAGCGCAAGCGCGAGCACGGTACGGCGGGCACGAAGGAAAGGATGTTGCACGAATGTCTCCTGGAACGATGGGGCCCTGTAGGGCGCAGATGGGGACATGCTGGGCCGCGTGGGCCTCTTGAACCCACTCACGGCGCCGCTGTCCGCAGGCAGAATTCTGGGCGCCGGACCACGGAATGGGTTTTCGTCGCGGGCCGGGGCAAACCCTGAAACACGAAACGACCTTCCGCAAACAGCGCACTTCAGGAGACGATCTTGTATGACCTTGATCTGGATCGAATCGACCGCAAGATCCTGGGCTTTCTGCAGGCCAATGGACGTGCATCAAACCTGGAGCTGGCCGAAGCGGTAGGGCTGTCGCCGGCGCAGTGCCACCGGCGCCACCGCCGCCTGGAGGAACAGGGCTTCATCAGCGGCTACGCGACACGGCTCAATGCCGCGAAGCTGAACCTGGGCGTGACCGCGTTCATCGAGGTCACGATGGAAAAGGGGCACCTGCGCGACCTGAAGAAGTTCACCGACGTGGTCGTCGGCATCCCCCAGATCCTGGAGTGCTATTCGGTCACCGGCGACTTCGACTACGTGATCAAGGTGGTCGCACGCGACCTGAAGTCGCTGTCGCAGTTCCTGATGGAGCAGCTGATCCGGTTGCCGGGCGTCAACAGCGTGCGCTCGAGCATCTGCCTGGACGAAGTCAAGTTCAGCATCGCGCTGCCGCTGCCCGAATGAGCCGGCGCAGGCCGCTGCGGCAGCCGGCCGACCGGCAGCGGCCTCGGGAGCCCGGCGCCGCGCTGCGCTTGCGTCGGCCGGCTTGCGGATCGGCGCCGCGGCATCCGCGCGTCAATGGGCCGGGACGCCGCCGGGGGCGGCGGCGGCGCGCGGCCCACGCCCGGCCGATGCGTAGAACAGCGCCGCCGCGATGACCAGGATGTCGGTGCCCAGCAGCACGTAGGTCAGCGCATGGCCCGCGCCGGCCGCGTGCATGCGGTCGCTGATCGCACCCACCACCAGATTGCCGACGGCGATCGCGAACACGTTGATCAGCAGCATCGTGATGCCGGTGATCGTCGAGCGCATCGCGTCGGGCGTCAGCCCCTGGATCAGCGCGAGCGACGGCCCGTAGGTCGCCAGCGGCAGGAAGAAACCCGCGCACATGCCGGCGTAGAACAGCGCCGAGCCCGCATCGGCAAAGCGGTAGGCCACCATCAGCGGGCCGCAGACCAGGATCAGCAGCACGACGAAGCCGGCATGGCCGCCCGGCAGGCGCCGGGCCAGCCGGTCGCCGAGCACGCCGCCGGCGAGCGAGCCGAGCACGCCGAAGACGATGCCGATCAGCCCGATTCTCTGCGCCATCGCCGCGGCGTCGAGGCCGCGTTCGCGCACCAGCCACAGCTGGGCGAAGGCGATGCCGACGAAGGCCAGATGCACGAGCACGAAGCCGATCACCGTGCTCGCCACCGTCGAATCGGTGCGCATCAGGCCGATGACGTTGCGCAGCTGCTGCCTGAACGGCGCCCCGCGTTCGGCATCGCCCAGCCGGCTGCGGTCGTCCTTCAGCAGCAGCGCGGCCAGGCCGATGACGCCGCCGATCACGCCCAGCGCGTGGAAGCTGCCGCGCCAGCCGAGGCTCGTGCCCAGCACGCCGGCCAGCACGAAGGCCAGCCCGAGGCCGACCGGAATGCCCATGAAGAACACCCCGACCGCGGTGCCGGCGCGGCGTTGGCTGAACAGCTCCATCAGCAGCGACACCGCGGCAGGCACCAGCGCCGCCTCGCCCGAGGCGACGAAGAAGCGTGCGGCGGCCATCTGCTCGAAGTTCCGGGCCGCACCGGAGGCCGCGGTGCACGCGCTCCAGATCAGGATGCCGGCGGCGATCACCCGGGTGCGGCTGAAGCGGTCGGCCAGGCTGCCGAGGAACACCGCCATGAAGCCGAAGCTCAGCACCCACACCGCGCCGGCGAGAAAGCCGTACTGCGCGTTGCTGATCGCCAGATCCCGGGTGATCTGCGGCGAGAAGCCGAGCAGCATGTTGCGGTCGATGTGGGCGACGACGTGGATCGCCAGCAGCGCGATCAGCATCGCGTGAGGGTTCTGCTTCCAGCGCATCGTCGTCTCCCTGCCCTGATCGTCGCGCAATCCGGCCTCGAGCAAACGCCGGGCCGCCTCAGGTTTCGCTGACCTGCGCCGGGCACGGGCTGGGCGCAGCCCGGCGCCGGCGGTGCGCCAAGGCTTGTTGGCCCGCCGGGCGCAGCGGCGCGCCGCGCCCGACCGGCCTGCACTTCGGTGCATGGCCGGGCTTGTCCAGCGAATGGGCAGCGGACTCGCCGTGCCCGCCGATCCGGCAGATGGCCTGGGCCTGTGCGCCGACGGCGTGCTCGCGATGCAACGCGCGTGCGTTGCGCACCATCGGGGCGCCTTGCGGCACGCCCGTCAGGCGTGCGCACTTCCGGCCCAGCGGGTTGCCTTCGCCGCCGGCGACCCCGATTCGCAGGTCTCGAGGTTGAGCTTGCATTTCAGGCACCGGATGGCGTGCAGCGAGCTGCCGTCGGCGTACTGGCCGTGGCGACGATCGCCGCCACGCGCGCTGCGGGCCGTTCCTCTTCACTGGGGCCATGCGGCAGGCCTCCTGCTTGTCGGTGTCGATGCTCAGGGTGGGCCGCCGGCCGCGGCTTCGCGCTTGCCGAAGAACAGGCCGACCAGTCGGCTCATGCCGAGCACCCGGCCCAGCTCCGAGAAGGCGCAGAAGGGCACCAGCGCCACCGTCAGCATCAGCGTGCGCGCGCCGATCTCGTAGCGGCCGACCTCGGCGACCTTCTGCAGCCCGGCCAGCAGGCCCTCGCGGTGAAAGAGCCCTTCGACGGTCTTCTCCAGCACGCCGAAGGCCAGCACCAGCAGCGCGAACAGCAGCGACTTGTAGATCACCGGCACGATCAGCGGCAGGCGGTCGAAGCGCCGGGTGAAACCGAAGATGCGGCCGATCAGCACCACCTTGGCGATGATCATCGCCTCGACGAGCGCGATGCCGTAGTGCAGGTACGCCACCCCGGTCTCGTCCAGGATCAGCCGCCGGTAGACGGTGAAGCTGCCCAGGAAGAGCCACAGGTACAGCGTGATCACCCAGTAGGCCTTCAACTCCTCGAGCGCGCGCTCCTTCAGGCTCCTGCCATCGCCGTGACCGTTGCCGTCCATGCCGGGGCTTCCTTGTTGTTCAAGCCGGCGCGCGCCGTGCCAGCTCTTCGGCCAGCATCGGCACGCCCAGGTTGCAGGCCTGCACGCCCTGCACCACGCACAGCTTCAGCACTTCCATGATCTCTTCCATCGTGGCGCCCGCCGCCAGCGCACCCTTGATGTGCCGGCGCGTGCCCGGCGCGTACATGTGGGTATACGACGCATCGAAGGCGATGCTCAGCAGCTCGACCTCCTTGGCCGTCAACAGGCCGCTCGCATAGATGCCGGCGCCGGTGGCCATGAAGGCATCGGTCCAGCCGGGAGCCAGCGCATGGAACGGATCCCACGCGGTGTTCCACTGGCCGATCGCGCGCATCTGGTCGCAGGCCGGCGTCGGCACCGCTGCCTTCGGTTGCGGCTGCACGCCGACGGCCTTGGCTTCTTCGAGCAGGATCGGCGCGCCCAGGCTGCAGCTGTGGATCGCCATCACCGACGCCATCTTCAGCACCATCAGCACCTCGTCGCGCGTCGCGCCGGCGTCGAGTGCGGCGCGGATGTGGCGGCGCGTGCCTTGCGGGTTCAGGTTGGTGCAGGCGGCGTTCACGGCCAGGCCGATCAGCTCGACCAGCTTCCTCGGCAGGACGCCCGTGCGCCAGGGGTCGTTCGCCATGCGCGCGCAGGTCTCGGCCCAGGCAGGGTCCCACGCGCGCAACTGCTCGAATGCATCCTCCCAGGGGCCTGATTCGGTGGTCATGGGCTTTCCTTTCGCCTGGCCAGGCCGATCGATCAATCGACCGCCACCTTGATCCGGCCGTCAACCACCTGCACCGCGTGCGTGCGCACGCACAGCCCCGGGACGCCGAGCAGGCAGCCGGTCGTCACGTCGTAGCGCCAGCCGTGGCCGCCGCAACAGAGTGTCTCGCCGTCGAGCGCGCCCTCGCCGAGCGACAACCCGGCGTGCAGGCAGGCGTCGTCGATCGCGTGCACGGTGCCGCCGACGTTGACCAGGGCGAGCTTCTGGTCGCCGATGGTCACCGTCATCGCCCGGCCCGGCGGCAAGTCCTCGAGCCAGGCGACACCGACGAAGGCGACCATCGGCAGGCCTCGTGGGCAGTCGAGATGCGCGGCGCGCCGCCGCTACAAGATGCTGACCGGGCTCGTGGCCGCACCCGTCGACCTGGGCAGCTTGCCGTCGGTGTCGTAGGCGAGGAAGCCCTTGTAGCCCTCGGCGCGGTTCGGCGGCAGGCCCAGCTTGAAGAGCGTCTCTTCGACGCTGTCGTACCAGACGCCGACCTTCATGATTTGGCGCGCCTCTTCGGCCGTCGCCACCTTGCGGCCGAACTGCTCGCTCTGCTTCACCGCCCATTCGATCTGCTTGGGCGTCGACCAGCGCTTCTTGTGCATGTCCCAGATGTTGTCCTCGTTGCCGACGCGCAGGTTCTGGCCGAGGATCGTCGCCAGCGTCTGGATCGCGATGTTGCCGCGCATGCTGCTCCAGAAGGTCACGCTCGACGCACCGTGCGGCGTGCGGCGCAGCATCTCCATCCAGTCGAACGGATTGCGCCCCATCGAGCCGCCGCCGTAGCCGCACAGCGCGAGGTTCAGCGGCCCCATGTAGACGCCGCTGCGGATCAGCCGCTCGATGATCTCCAACTGGTGCACGTGGCCGGGCACGAAGTAGGGCTGGATCTTGTTCTTGCGCAGGCGCTTCAAGTGCTCGATGTAGAAGGCCGGCGTCGAATCGACGACCATGCCGCTCCAGGCTTCGGCCACCTTCGGGTCGGCCAGGTGCGTGCCGTCGGCGTCACCGGGAATGAAGGCCTGCGTGATGTCCCACAGCGTGGTGCCGGTGGTGACGGTGACGAACTCGGGCTTCGGGTCCAGCTCGGTCAGCATGTGGCGGGTGTCGTAGTCCAGCCACTTGGCCTTGGCGCCCTCGGTGTGCGGCGCGAACGAGATCGATCCGCCGACCTGGATGATCATCTTCGGCACGGCCGCCTTGACGCGCGCGAGCATCTCGTTGTACTGGTCGAAGTTGCTCGATCCCTGGCCGGTCTTCGGGTCGCGCACGTGGAAGTGCAGCATCGTCGCGCCGGCGTTCCAGCAGTCCACCGCCGCCTGCACCTGCTGCTCGAAGCTGACCGGCAGCTCGTCGACATCGCCCGGCAGCCACTCGGGGCCGTAGGGGGCTGCGGTGATGATCGTCGGGTTCATGTTCTCGGGGAACAGCGAGTCGTCGGTAAAGTACATGGCGGGTCTCCTTGCGAAGGTCGAGGGATGACGCAGCGCAGTTGTAGCCCTGGCGCGGCGCGCCGTCGCTGCACTTCAGGACAGTTCGCGCGACACTTCAGGACGATGCGAATGACACTTCTCGACACCGCGCAACGCGCCGCCGCCCATGCCTTCGATGTCCGCTGACCGAAGGGCCTTCACCGGCGAACTGCTCGGTTGCGAAGAGGAGCTGTGGCGCCAGCGCGTCGGCGCGCTCGGCGTGGTGCCGCCGTTGCTGCAGCAGTTGGGGGTCGATCCCGCGCCCGTGCTGACGGCGGCCGGTCTCGATGCCTCGGCGCTGGACGTTGCCGACAACACCATTCCGTACGCCGCGTTCGCCAAGCTGCTCGACGAAGGCGCGCGGCGCAGCGGCTGCGCCCACTTCGGCCTGCTCGGGGGCCAGGCCTGGCACCTGTCGAGCCTGGGCATGCTCGGCGAGCTGATGCGCCACTCGGCAACCGTCGGCGACGCTCTGCGCACGGGCGCGGTCTACCACCACCTCAACAGCCAGGGCGGCGTGGTGTTCCTGCGCCAAGACGGCGCTGTGGCCGAGTTCGGCTACGCGATCTACCACCGTGTCGAGCGCGGCGCCAACGAGATCTATGACGCCGTGCTCGCGACGCTCGTCAACTTCATGCGCGAGTTGTGCGGCGCGGGCTGGGTGCCGTCGGAAGTGCTGATCGCGCACGCGCCGCCGGCCGACGCGAGCCCGTACCGCCGCCTGTTCCGCTGCCCGGTGCGCTTCGATGCCGAGCTCAACGCGCTGCGCTTCGGCGCGCACTGGCTGGATCAGCCCGTGGCAGGCGCGGATCGCAATGCGCTGCGCGAACTGCGCAGACAGGCCGACGCGCTGGCGCAGCCCGAGCTGATCGACAGGCTGCGGCGTTCGCTGCGCGTGCTGCTGCTGAAGGGCGTCGCTTCGGGCGACGCCGTCGCCGACATGCTGGCCATGCACCGCCGCACCTTGAACCGCAGGCTGGAGGCGCTGGGCACGACCTTCCGCGAGGTGCTGGACGACGTGCGCCACGACGCCGCTTGCCAGTTGCTGGCCGCGACGCAACTGCCGCTGGACGACATCGCCGCGGCGCTGGGCTATGCGGGGACGAGCCCGTTCACCCGTGCCTTCCGGCGCTCGGCGGGGACCTCGCCGGGGCAGTGGCGGCGCGAGGCCCAGGCGGGCCGCGTCGAGCGGCTCCAGGCGCCGGCGGGGCCGTCGCCCGCGGCGATGGCGGCGCCGCCCTCGTCTGCCGCGCCTTGACGGCCAGCCTTGGCGTTCAGCGCCGGCCGGCGGATCCTGCCCTCGTTGCGTCGCCGATCTGCCCGCGCACGTGCGCGGCGAGCGCGCCGAGCATCGCGTCGATCGCCTGCTGCGCACGCGCGAAGCCGGCGCCCGGCGCGTGGCGCTGCACGTCGGCATAGCACGAGCGCTTGATCTCGATCTGCAGCGAATGGCGGCGTTCGGCCGGCCGGCCGTTGCGCGCGATGATCTCGACGCCCTTGAACGGGTCGTTGCGCGCGACGCTGTAGCCGTGGCCGCGCAGCACCGTCTCGATCAGCGCCACCACCTCGTCGCCGCAGGTGCTGCCGTCCAGGTCGCCCAGCACGAAGTCGGCCAGCGGCTTGACCGGCAGCTTCAGGTGCTCGTAGGAATCGTCGGGCATCGAGTGCACGTTCAGGTGCCACACGCCGCCGAAGCGCGCGTGCGCGCCTTCGATCGCCGCGGCGAGCGCGGCGTGGTACGGCACCCAGCAGCGGTCGATGCGCCGCTGCACCTCGGCCACGCCCAGGCGCCGGTCGTAGATCGGCTGCGCGCCCAGCAGCCGCCATACCAGGCCGATGCCCAGCGCCGTCTTCGGCCCCGGGCTGACCGGGCCCGGCCAGCGCGCGTCGAGCAGTGCCTCGTCGATGTCGGCCAGCACCCGGTTCGGGTCGATGTAGGCGCGCGGGAACTGCGCGGCGATCAGCGTCGCGCCGACCTGCGGCGCGTTGGCCCACAGCCGGTCGATGTACAGGTCTTCGCCCTGGCGCAGCAGGTCCAGCGGCGCCGCCGCGCCGAAGTCGGGCGGGTACCAGCGGCCGCTGTGCGGCGAATCGACCACGATCGGCAGCGCCTCGCCCACCGGCGGCGAGACGAGCACGGGCGGCGGCGGGGCGGCGTCTTCATTCATGGGAGGCGATGGTACGCAAGCCGCCGCGGGCGGCCGCGCATGCGCTACATTGCGCGGCCCTGCCCCGATCATGCGCCGCCTCTTCGCCGCCGCCCTGACCGCGTTCGCGGTGCAGGCCCTCCACGCTGCGCCGGCCGGCGTCTATTTGCAGGACCTGACCAGCACCGAGGTGCGCGACGCGCTGCGCGACGGCACCCGGATGGTGATCATCCCGGTGGGCGGCACCGAGCAGAGCGGCCCGCACCTGACGCTGGGCAAGCACAACCGGCGCGTGCAGGTGCTGGCCGGGCGCATCGCCCAGGAGCTCGGCCACACGCTGGTGGCGCCGGTGGTGGCCTACGTGCCCGAAGGCTCGATCGACCCGCCATCGGGCCACATGCGCTTCCCGGGCACGATCTCGGTCCCCGACGACGCCTTCCGCGGCGTGATCGAGGGCGCGGCGCGCTCGCTGGCGCGGCACGGCTTCACCGACATCGTGCTGATCGGCGACCACGGCGACTACCAGGCGCAGCTGAAGGCGGTCGCCGACCGGCTCAACCGCGAGTGGAAGGGCGGCAAGGCGCGCGTGCATTTCATCGGCGCCTACTACGCCGCGGCGCAGGCGCCGTACGAGCGGCTGCTGCACGACGTCGGCCTGAGCGACGCCCAGATCGGGCTGCATGCCGGCGCCGCCGACACCTCGCTGCAGCTGGCGCTGGATCCGGCGTCGGTGCGCAGCGACAAGCTGCCGGTCAACCCGGCCGACGCGCGTGCGTTGGGGGTCACGGGCGATCCGCGCCCGGCCAGCGCCGAGCTTGGCCGCCTGGGCGCCGACCTGATCGTGCGCCAGACGGTGGCCGCGATCCGCCAGGCCACCGCGCACTGACCCGCCCGCAGCCTTCTTCTCCTCCCCTCCTTCCCGATCCCCTCTTTTCGGACGCTGTCCCGTTTCGAGCCCCGCCATGCCTGTTGCCCACCTGCTTGCCCCGCTGCTCGCGCTGTTCGGCGCCGCGCCGGCCGCCGCGCAACCCGCCGCCCAGCCCGCTGCCGCCCCCGCCAAGATCGAGGTCGCCCCCGGCGTGATGCCGGTGCCCGACCCGAAGAACCTGTACAGCGAGACGGCGTCCGGCAAGCTGAGCCCCAACGTCGCCGGCGCGCTGGAGCGCATCTACGTGCCCAACCACATGGCGCACACGGTGTCGGTGATCGACCCGGCGACGCTGAAGGTGGTCAACACCTTCAAGGTCGGCCTGTACCCGCAGCACGTGGTGCCGAGCTGGGACCTGAAGACGCTGTACGTGGCCAACAACGCCGAGAACAGCGACAAGGGCAGCCTGACCGAGATCGACCCGAAGACCGGCAAGCCCGGCAAGACCATCGCGGTGGACGACCCGTACAACATGTACTGGACGCCCGACGGCCGCTACGCGATCGTCGTGGCCGAAGCGCACAAGCGGCTCGACTTCCGCGACCCGCACACCTTCAAGCTCGAGTTCAGCATCGCCACGCCCGACTGCGCCGGCATCAACCACGCCGATTTCGCGATCGACGGCCGCACCGCCTTCTTCACCTGCGAATTCGACGGCGCGGTCACCAAGATCGACCTGGTCAACCGCAAGGTACTGGGCACGATCAAGCTGAGCCAGTACTTCGACCGGCCCGATGCGCTGGCCAAGGTGCAGCCCGGGCTGAAGGCGCCCAAGTTCGTGCCCGATCCGCAGCAGGCCGGCGGCCAGATCTGCGTGACGCCCGGCATGCCGCAGGACGTGCGCTTCTCGCCCGACGGGCGCACGCTGTACGTGGCCGACATGATGGCCGACGGCGTGCACGTGGTGGATCCGGCGGGCTTCAAGCAGATCGGCTTCATCAAGACCGGCGTCGGCGCGCACGGCCTGTACCCCAGCCGCGACGGCAGGCTGCTGTTTGTCGCCAACCGCGGCAGCAACTACGTGCACGGCAAGCCCAAGGGCAAGGGCAGCGTGTCGGTGGTCGACTTCGCCACCGGCAAGGTGCTCGAGACCTGGCCGGTGCCCGGCGGCGGCAGCCCCGACATGGGCGGCGTCAGCGCCGACGGCCGCCACCTGTGGCTGTCGGGCCGCTACGACGACGTCGTCTACCGCTTCGACACGAGCAGCGGTGCGGTCGACTTCGTCGCCGTGGGCAAGCAGCCGCACGGGCTGGCGGTGTGGCCGCAGCCGGGGCGTTACAACCTCGGGCACACCGGCAACCTGCGCTGAGGCGCGCGGCACACGGCACGCGGTGCGGCACGCGGTGCGGCACGGTGCAGCAGTGTGTCGGTTGAGCGTGCGTGCCGCATCGGGCCGCACCGCCGCCGGCCGTGCCCATCTGGTACAAGCCGGTTGAATCCCAGCGGGAGTCGATCCATGGCCGGCCAGACCTTCGAGAAGCAGCAGCTCATCCGGTTCCACCACTGCGACCCGGCGGGCATCGTGTTCTTCCCGCAGTACCTGATCCTGTTCGACGAGTTGCTCGAAGACTGGTTCAACGAAGGCCTGGGCGTCGATTTCGCCCGCTTCGTCGCCCACGAACGCGTGGGCACGCCGGCGGCGCGCCTCGAGTGCGACTTCCTCGCGCCGAGCAAGATCGGCGACATGCTGACGATGCGGCTGAACGTGCAGCGCCTGGGCAACAGCTCGTTCACGCTGGTCATCGAAGGCGTGTGCGGCGGCCAGACCCGCATCCGCTGCCTGCAGGTGCGCGTGTTCGCCGCGCTCGACCGGCTGCGCGGCATCCCGATCCCGGCCGATCTGCGCCTGAAGATGGCGCGCTTCGCCGTGCCGGCCCCGGCAGCCGAGGCCAAAGGCTGACATCGGCACGGACCCGGCGGAGCGGGAACCCGCACGCCGCCGCCCGCGCGTAGACGCAGCGCCCTACATCGACAGGGGCCAGTGGCGCGCAGGCCCGTTCCGCCGCTACGATGCCCGCCCCAACCCGAGCGGAGGCCGCAAGCCCATGAACTACGACTACCTGATCGCCGGCGGCGGCTCGGCCGGCTGCGTGCTGGCCGCACGCCTGAGCGAAGACCCGGACGTCTCGGTGTGCCTGGTCGAGGCCGGCAGCGCGTCGTCGGAATCGGTGTTCATCCGCGCGCCGCTGGGCTTTGCCGCCAGCCCGACGCTCGGGCTGTTCAACTGGAACTTCTCCACCGTGCCGCAGGCCGGCTTCAACGGCCGCCAGGGCTGGCAGCCGCGCGGCAAGGTGCTGGGCGGATCGTCGGCGATCAACGCGATGGTCTACACCCGCGGCAACCCGCGCGACTACGACCAATGGGCCGCGCTCGGCAACCCGGGCTGGGCCTGGGCCGACGTGCTGCCGGTGTTCAAGGCCGCCGAGAACAGCGAATGCTTCGGCGCCACCGAGCTGCACGGCAGCGGCGGCCCGCTCAACGTGGCCTGGCTGCCCAGCCCCAGCCCGCTGGGCGAGGCCTTCATGCAGGCGGCCGAGCAGCAGGGGCTGCCGCGCATCGCCGACTACAACGGCCCGCGCCAGCACGGCGTGGCGCCGGCGCAGGTCACGCAAAAGGGCGGCGAGCGCTGCAGCGCGGTTCGCGCCTACCTGGGCCCGGCAATGAAGCGGCCGAACCTGACCGTGATCACCGACGCCGCGATCGACCGCGTGCGCTTCGACGGCAGCCGCGCTGTCGGGCTCGAGATCGTCACCAAGCAGGGCCGGCAGAGCCTGGACGCGCACCGCGAGGTGATCGTGTCGGCCGGCTCCTTCGGCTCGCCGGCGATCTTGATGCGCTCGGGCCTGGGGCCGGCGGCGCAGCTGCGCGAGCACGGCATCAGCGTGCTGCACGAGCTGCCCGGCGTGGGCCACAACCTGCAGGATCACGCGACCACGGTGCTGATCCAGCGCAGCCCGCGCACCGACCTGACGCTGGGCTTCTCGCTGCCCGGCGGCGCCGCACTGCTGGGCGCGATGGGGCAGTGGCGGCGCGAGCGCACCGGCTGGATCACCACCAACGTGGCCGAGGTGCAGGGTTTCCTCTCCACCGACGGCCACGACGAATGGCCCGACATCCAGCTGGCGTTCTGCACCGGCATCATCGACGACCACACGCGCAAGTCGCACCTGGGCCACGGCTACACGCTGCACGTCACGCTGATGCGGCCCAGGAGCCGCGGCACGGTGCGGCTGGCCGGCACCGATCCGAAGGCCGCGCCGCTGATCGACCCGGCCTTCCTGAGCGACGCCGACGACCTGCAGCGCCTGCTGCGCGGCACGCGCATCGGCGACGCCATCTTGCGCTCCGACGCGCTGGCGCCGTACCGCGGCAAGATGCTCTACCCGTTCCCGCGCGACGACGATCGCGCGGCCGAGACCTACGTGCGCGACCATACCGACACCGAATACCACCCGGTGGGCACCTGCGCGATGGGCCCCGACGCCGACGCCGGCGCGGTGGTCGATGCACAGCTGCGCGTGCGCGGCGTACAGGGCTTGCGCGTGGTCGATGCGTCGGTGATGCCGCGGCTCGTGACCGGCAACACCAACGCGCCGACGATCATGATCGCCGAGAAGGCGGCGCGCATGATCCGCGGCGGTGCCGCGGCGGCGGTGGCGGCTGCGCTGACGAGCGAAGCGGTGGCGGCGGTCGCGGGCTGATCCGAAGCGGCGGCGCGGCCCGCCGTCAGCCGATCAGCGCTGCCGCCAGCCGGTTGTGCCGCTCCAGGTGCACCGGCAGGTCGATCGTCGTCAACTGGCCGTTGCGCACCACGACGCGGCCGTTGACGACGGTATGGGCGACGCGCGGCACGTGGCAGAAGAACAGCGCGGCCAGCGGGTCGTGCAGCGCGCCGGCCAGGCCGACGTCGTCCAGCGGCACGCACGCGAAGTCGGCGCTCATGCCCGGCGCCAGCGCGCCGATGTCGTCGCGGCCGAGCACGCGCGCGCCGCCGAGCGTGGCGATCTCCAGCACCTCGCGCGCGGTCAATGCGCCCGGCCCCTTCACCGGCCCGTGCGCCACCCGCTGCAGCAGCAGCGCGAGCCGGCATTCGCCGAGCAGGTGGCCCGAATCGTTGCTGGCCGAGCCGTCGACGGCGATGGCCACCGGCACGCCGGCATCGCGCAGCGCGCGGATCGGCGCGATGCCCGAGGCCAGCCGCATGTTGCTGCCCGGGCAGTGCGCGACGCCGGTGCCGGTGCGCGCAAACAGCGCGATGCCGGCGGCATCGAGCTTCACGCAGTGCGCATGCCACACGTCGGGGCCGACCCAGCCCAGTTGCTCGGCGTACTCGGCCGGCGTGCAGCCGAACTTCGCGCGCGTGTAGGCGATGTCGTTGTCGTTCTCGGCCAGGTGGGTGTGCAGCGATACGCGATGGGCTGGCCCATAGGCGCGCGCCAGCAACGCGGCGTCGCGCATCAGCTCGCGGCTGACCGAGAACGGTGAGCAGGGTGCGACGACGATGCGCGTCATCGCATGGCGCGCCGGGTCGTGCCGGCGCTCGATCAGCCGCTGGGTGTCGGCCAGGATCGCGGCTTCGTCCTCGACCACGCGGTCCGGCGGCAGGCCGCCCTTCGATTGCCCGACGCTCATTGCGCCGCGCGCCGCATGGAAGCGCATGCCGATCTGCGCGGCCGCGTCGAGGGTGTCGTCCAGGCGCACGCCGTTCGGGTACAGGTACAGGTGGTCGCTGCTGGTGGTGCAGCCCGACAGCAGCAGCTCGGCCATCGCCGTGTGCGTGCTGACGAAGGCCATCTCCGGCGTCAGCTTCGCCCAGATCGGGTACAGCGTCTTCAGCCAGCCGAAGAGCTCGGCGTCCTGCGCCGCGGGCACGGCGCGCGTCAGCGTCTGGTAGAAGTGGTGATGGGTGTTGACCAGGCCCGGGATCACCACCTGGCCGCGCGCGTCGATCACTTCGTCGGCCGTGGCCGGCAAGTCGACGGCCGCGCCGACCGCCTCGATCACGCCGTCGCGTGCGAACAACGCGCCGCCGGCGATCTCGCGCCGCTGCGAGTCCATCGTGACCAGCAGCGCCGCGTTCTTCAGCAGCAGCGTGGCCATGGCCCCGTGCGCCCTGCCCTGCGCCTCAGCCGGCCGGCGGCTTGGGCGGTGCCGCATCGCTCCACAGCCGCCCGCCGCTGGCCCAGTCGTGGCGCTCGACGTCGCGGAAGATCACGTCCACCGCCTCGGGCGAGCCGCCCAGCGTCTTCACGCAGGCCTCGGTCAGCGCCGCAGCCAGCGCGCGCTTCTGTTCGACCGTGCGCCCGGCGAACAACTCCACATGCAAGGTGGGCATCGCATCGTCTCCTTCAGTCTTCGAAACCCGGCGACAGCCGGCGTGCGCGGCGCAGCAGCGCCGGCCATTCGACATCGCCGTCCCGTTCGCTGCCGTCGCCGACCCACTGACGATACGTGCTTTCGGCCAGCGCCGGGGCGACGCCGAGCGCCGCGCCGCCGGCCGCGGCCCGCGCACGCAGCTGCACCTTCGCGGCGCGCTCGAGGATGTGCATCAGCATGTAGGCCTCGGCCACGCTGCGGCCGACGACCAGCGGCCCGTGGTGCTCGAGCAGCAGGCCGTCCAGGCCGCCGAGCGCGGCCACGATGCGCTGCTGTTCGTCGGCGCCCAGCGCCAGGCCTTCGTACGCGTGGCGGCCGAGCCGGCCGTGCAGCCGCATCGCCCACTGCGAAGTGGGCTGCAGCCCGCCGGGCAGCGCGCACAGCGCGACGGCCCAGGGCGCGTGCAGGTGGATCACGCATTCGACGTCGGGCCGCGCCGCGTGCACCGCGCCGTGGATCGCAAAGCCGCTGGGGTTGACCGGTCCTTCGCTGCCGTCGACGACGCGGCCTGCGGTGTCGACCTTGACCAGGTTGCCGGCCGTGACTTCGTCGAACAGCAGGCCGAAGCGGTTGATCAGGTAGTGCCCGGGCTCGCCGGGCACGCCGGCCGACAGGTGGGTGTAGACGGTGTCGTCCCAGCCGTTCAGCGCGGCCAGCCGGAAAGCGGCGGCGAGGTCCCGCCGGACCTCGCCTTCGCTGCGCGTTGCGCGCGCGCTCAATGCGCCTCGGCGGTCTTGGCCGCCTCGACAGCACCCGCCACGTCGCCCTTGCTGCCGTTGAAGAACAGGTTCAGCGTCACCGCCGCGATCGAGGTCAGCAGAATGCCGGAATCGAGCAGCGGGTGCAGGTCGTGCGCCATGTGCTGCATCCAGCGCGGCGCAACCAGCGGGATCATGCCGAAGCCGATGGCCAGCGCGACGATGTACAGGTTGTAGCGGTTGTTGCGGTAGTCCACCGTCGACAGGATGCGGATGCCGGTGGCCGCGACCATGCCGAACATCACCAGCCCGGCGCCGCCGAGCACGAAGATCGGGATCGACTCGACGAAGGCCGCCATCTTGGGCAGCATGCCCAGGATCAGCATGATCACGCCGCCGGCCACGCACACGTAGCGGCTGCGCACGCCGGTGACGCCGACCAGGCCCACGTTCTGGCTGAAGCTGGTGTACGGGAAGGTGTTGAAGATGCCGCCGATCAGCGTGCCCAGGCCGTCGGTGCGCAGCCCTGCGCTCAGCTCCTTCGGGCCGATGGCCTTGCCGGTCATGTCGGACAGCGCCAGGAACATGCCGGTCGATTCGATCATCACGACGATCATCACCAGCACCATCGTCAGGATCATCACGATGTCGAAGGTGGGCATGCCGAAAGCGAAGGGCGTGACGATGTCGAACCAATGAGCCTTGCCGACCTTCTCGAAGCTCATCTGGCCCATCGCGACCGCCAGCACGCAGCCGGCGATGATGCCCAGCAGCACCGAGATGTTGGCGATGAAGCCCCGGCCGAACTTGACCAGCAGCAGGATGAACACCAGCACCGCCGCGGCGATCGCCATGTGGCCCAGCGAACCGTAGGCCGGGTTGTCGACCATCGGGATCGGGCCGAGCGCGATCGGCGCCGACGCGGCGGCTGCGGTGGCCTTGGCCTTGTCGACCATCTCCACCAGCTTGGGCACGTCGGTGCGCTGCGCCAGGAAGGCCGGCCCGCCCATCGCCCAGCCCACGCCCACGCGCATCAGGCTGACGCCGATGATCGTGATGATCGTGCCGGTGACCACCGGCGGGAAGAATCGCAGCAGCCGCCCGACCAGCGGCGCGATGAAGATCGAGATGACGCCCGCACCGATGATCGCGCCGAACAGCGCACGGGCGCCGTCCATCCCCGGCACCGAGTTGGCGATGCCGACCATCGGCCCGACCGCGGCGAAGGTCACGCCCATCATCACCGGCAACTTGATGCCGAAGTACCGCGTGACGCCCAAGCTCTGGATCAGCGTGGCGATACCGCAGGCGAACAGGTCGGCGCTGATCAGCATCGCCACCTGCTCGGGCGACAGCTTCAGCGCGCGGCCCACGATCAGCGGCACCGCGATCGCGCCGGCGTACATCACCAGCACGTGCTGCAGTCCGAGCGCGGTCACCCGGCCCAGCGGAAGTTTCTCGTCGACCGGATGCACGGCCGGGTTGATCAGGGTGGAGGTGCTCAAGGGTCGGTCTCCTGTGGCGTGGGGTGTCGTCGGGCGTGAGGGGACAGGCGGATTCAGTTCACCGGCGCGCCGCTCTCGTACCAGCGCTTGATCAGGTCGCGCTCGGCGTCGGTGATCTGGGTGGCGTTGTTCAACGGCATCAGCTTGAGCACGGCCGCCTGCTGGTACACCTGCTGCGCGTGCTGCTTCAGCAGCTCGGGCGTCCGCAGCGCGACGTTCTTCTGCTGCAGATCGGCGTTGTGGCACATCACGCAGCGCTGGTCGAGGACCGCCCGCACCTGCGCATAGCCGGCGGGCTGTGCGGCGGCGGCCTTGGCCGCGGCGAGCTGTTCGGCGCTGGGCGGCTTGGGCGCCAGCCACACCGCCATGCCCACCAGCACCAGCGTGCCGACGACCGCGTGCTCCCACGGCGCGCGCCGGTGCTCGACGTGCGCCTTGTGGCGCGCGACGAAGCTGTGGCGGATCAGCGCACCGGCCAGCATCAGCAGCACCAGCACCAGCCAGTTGTTCGGGCCCTGGTACAGCCAGCCGTAGTGGTTGGACAGCATCGCCACGATCACCGGCAGCGTGAAGTAGGTGTTGTGCACGCTGCGCTGCTTGCCGCGCTGGCCGTGGATCGGGTCGGGGCTGCGGCCGGCGCGCAGGTCGGCCACGACCTTGCGCTGGCCCGGGATGATCCAGAAGAACACGTTGGCGCTCATCGTCGTGGCGAGCATCGCGCCCACCAGCAGGAAGGCGGCGCGGCCGGCGAACAACTTGCACGCGAGCCAGCTCGCGGCGACCACCAGCACCAGCACGCAGGCGCCGACGATCAGGTCGCCGTTCTTCTTCTGTCCGAGCGTGCGGCAGATCGCGTCGTAGACGACCCAGCACACGACGAGGAAGCCGAGCGCACCCGCGATGGCCGCCGCGGGCGACCAGTCGTACACGCTCTTGTCGATCAGGAAGCTGCCGGCGTTGAACAGGTACAGCACCGTGAACAGCGCGAAGCCGGTCAGCCAGGTGCTGTAGCTCTCCCAGTAGCTCCAGTGCAGGTTCTCGGGCAGCGGCCGCCAGCGCGGCGCGACCATGTACTTGTTCGAGTGGTAGAAGCCGCCGCCGTGCACGGCCCACATCTCGCCGTCGACGCCCTTGTCCTTGAGCTCCTTGTCCTGCGGCTTGCTCAGGCTGTTGTCGAGCAGCACGAAGTAGAACGACGAGCCGATCCACGCGATCGCAGTGATGACGTGGGTCCAGCGCAGCAGCAGGTTGACCCAGTCGAGGAGATAGCCTTCCATTCAAGCCTCCTGTGCCGCTCACCACCGCGGGCGCTCTGAGCGGTCTGTCCTCGGGTCGCGCACAAGGCCCTGGCCGGTGGAACCGGGTGGCCTGCGCCGCTGCGACGTGTATGCGAAAGTGTATACAGTTTATTGGGTTCGGCACCCCGGGAATACCCGGATCCGGCGCCGCCGCGGCTCGCCGCCGGTTCAGCCGCCGGTCTGCAGCAGTTGCGCCGCCGCCGCGACCGCGATCACCTCGGGCTCCTTGCCCTTGATGCCGGGCACGCCGATCGGGCAGGTGATGCGCGCCAGCTCGGCTTGCGAGAAGCCGCGCGCCTCGAGCCGGTGGCGGAAGGTGGCCCATTTGCTGCGGCTGCCGATCAGGCCCACGAAAGGCAGGTCGTCGCGGCTGCGCAGCCGCTTCAGGCAGGCAGCGACGATGTCCAGGTCCTCGGCGTGGCTGAAGCTCATGATCAGCACGCGCGAGCCCGCCGCCAGGCCCGGCACGGCACCCTGCACCGGCTCGGAGTGCTCGGCGCGCGCGTTGGCCGGCAGCTCGGCCGGGAAGATCGAGCCGCGGCTGTCGATCCAGGTGGTGTGCACCGGCAGCGTGCCCAGCAGCTGCACGATCGCCGCACCGACATGGCCGCCGCCGAACAGCGCCACCGGCATCTGCTGCGCGAGCGCCTCGCGCGCCTGCACCTGCAGCCGGCCGCGATCGGCAGCGCCGACGGCTTCGAACGCCAGGTGCACGACGCCGCCGCAACACTGGCCGAGCGACGGCCCCAGCGCGAACCGCCGGCGCGGCTCGACCGCCTCGCCGCCAAGCAGTGCGCGCGCATGCGCGACCGCCTCGAACTCGAGCTGCCCGCCGCCGATGGTGCCGACCAGCGTGTCGGCGAAGACCGCCATCCACGCACCCGGCGCGCGCGGGCCCGAGCCCTGCACCGCGGCGACGCGGATCAACACGGCCGGTGCTTCGGCCAGCCGCCGCAGCAACTCGTCGGTCTGGCCGCGAAGGCTCATTCAGCTGCCGCGGTAGGTGCCGTAGCTCCAGGGCGTCGCCAACAGCGGCACGTGGTAGTGCAGCGCGGCGTCGGCGATGCCGAAGTCCAGCGGCACCGCATCCAGGAACGGCGGCTCCGGCAGCGCGACGCCGCGGCCGCGGAAGTAGGGCGCCACCTGGAAGACCAGCCGGTAGCGCCCCGGCAGCAGCGCCGCCCCCTCGAGCAGCGGCGCGTCGGCGCGGCCGTCGTGGTTGAGCCGGATCTCCTTGATCAGGGCGGCGCCGGCGCCGTCGAGGCGATACAGCGCGACGGCCATGCCCGCGGCAGGGCAGCCGTTCATCGTGTCGAGTACATGCGTGGTGAGCTTTCCCATCGTGCTTCCTGTTGGGTGCGCCGGCCGCTGTGGGGCCGGCAAGGTGGGCGACAGAAGAAATCGGGCTTGCGCGCCGCCCTAAAGTGTATACACTTCGGGATACAACGCAAGCCTGAACAACCCGTCCGCCTGCTCCGACCCGCCTGCCCTGCGCCGATGGCCCGCACCGCCCACCCGCCGAAGACCAAGCCGCGGCCGGCCGATGCCGACGCCGGCAGCTCGACGCAGCGCATCGTCGATTCGATCACCGGCGCGATCATCGAGCGCCGCCTGATGCCGGGCACCAAGCTGGTCGAGCAGCAGCTGGCCGACATCTTCAGCGTGTCGCGCACGGTCGTGCGCCAGGCGCTGAACCAGCTGAGCCGCGACCGCCTGGTCACGCTCGAGCCGGCTCGCGGCGCCTTCATCGCCAGGCCCGGCCCGCAGGAGGCACGCGAGGTGTTCGAGGTGCGCGCGATGCTCGAGGCGGCGATGGTCAAGCAGCTTTGCGCGGTGGTGACCGACGCGCAGATTGCCGAATTGCGCCAGCACCTGAAGGCCGAGGCGGTGGCGGTGGCGCGCACCGACGTGTCGGGCCGCACCCGGCTGCTGGCCGACTTCCACGTGCTGCTGGCGCGCATGCTCGGCAACCACGTGCTCGCCGACCTGCTGGCCGACCTGCTGACGCGCAGCTCGCTGATCGCGCTGATGTACCAGTCGTCGCATTCGGCCGAGCATTCGCAGGCCGAGCACGTGGCGATCGTCGATGCGCTCGAGAAGCGCGACGTGCGCGCCGCGGTGCGCCTGCTCGAATCGCACCTGGGCAATGTCGAGCGCAACCTGCGCTTCAACCCGCGCGCGGCCGACCTGGCCGCGGTATTGCAATCCGCCTGACACACGACCCGACCCATGGCCTCACCCCGCTACCCCCGCGACCTGGCCGGCTACGGCCGCAACCCGCCGCACGCGCAATGGCCCGGGCGTGCGCGCGTGGCGCTGCAGTTCGTGCTGAACTACGAGGAAGGCGGCGAGAACTCGGTGCTGCACGGCGACGCCGGCAGCGAACAGTTCCTGTCCGAGATGTTCAACCCGGCAGCCTATCCGGCGCGGCACTTGAGCATGGAGGGCATCTACGAATACGGTTCGCGCGTCGGCGTGTGGCGCATCCTGCGCGAATTCGAGCGGCGCGGCCTGCCGCTGACCGTGTTCGGCGTGGCCATGGCGCTCGAGCGCTGCCCCGAGGTGACCGCCGCGTTCCGCGAGCTCGGCCACGAGATCGCCTGCCACGGCTGGCGCTGGATCCACTACCAGGGCCTGGACGAGGCGGTCGAGCGCGAGCACATGGCCGTCGGCATGCGCATCCTCGAGCGGCTGACCGGCGAACGCCGGTCCGGCGAAGGCCAGGTCCATGGCCTGGGCTGGTACACCGGCCGCGACAGCCCGAACACGCGCCGCCTGGTGGCCGACTACGGCGGCTTCGAGTACGACAGCGACTACTACGGCGACGACCTGCCCTTCTGGCTGCAGGTGCGCAAGAGCGACGGCGCGCTCGCGCCGCAACTGGTCGTGCCCTACACCCTCGACTGCAACGACATGCGCTTCGCGCTGCCGCAGGGCTACAGCCACGGCGACGAGTTCTTCCAGTACCTGCGCGACGCCTTCGACCTGCACTACGCCGAAGGCGACCGTGATCCGGCCGAGGGCGGCGGCGGCCCGGCGATGATGAGCATCGGCATGCACTGCCGGCTGCTCGGCCGGCCGGGGCGCATGCGCGCGCTGCAGCGCTTCCTCGACTACGTGCAGCAGCACGACCGCGTCTGGATCACCCGCCGCATCGACATCGCGCGCCACTGGAAGGCGCAGCACCCCTTCGACCCGAGTACCGCCTTCATCTGGGAATGACATGCCGCTGACACTGGAGCAACTCAACGCCGCTTCGCAGGCCGAATTCACCGCCGCGCTCGACGGCACCTACGAGCACTCGCCGTGGATCGCCGAGGCCGCATGGGCGAAGCGGCCCTTCGCCAGCCTGGCGCAGCTCGAGCGCGCGCTGATCGAGGTGCTCGCCGAAGCTGGCACCGACGCGCAGCTGAAGCTGATCCGCGCCCACCCCGAGCTGGCGGGCAAGGCGATGGTGGCCAAGACGCTGACCGCCGAATCGACGAACGAGCAGGGTAAGGCCGGCCTGACCGACTGCACGCCGGACGAGCTCGCGAAGATCCAGCAGCTCAACGCCGACTACAACGCGCGCTTCGGTTTCCCCTTCATCCTGGCGGTGCGCGGCCCGCGCGGCACGGGCCTGTCCAAGGCCGAGATCATCGCCACCTTCGAGCGCCGGCTGGACAACCACCCGGACTTCGAGCGCGCCGAGTGCCTGCGCAACATCCACCGCATCGCCGAGATCCGGCTGAACGACAAGTTCGGCCGCGAGCCGGAACTGGGCAACCTGGTGTGGGACTGGGCCGAGCGCCTGGCGCAGCACAGCGACCCTGGCTATGCCGAACGCGGCGAGCTCACCGTCACCTACCTGACCGACGCGCACCGCGCCTGCGCGCAGCGCCTGGCGCACTGGATGCGCGCCGACTGCGGCTTCGACGAAGTCGAGATCGACGCGGTCGGCAACGTGGTCGGCCTCTATCACGGCAGCGACCGCAACGCGAAGCGGCTGCTGACCGGCAGCCACTACGACACCGTGCGCAACGGCGGCAAGTACGACGGCCGGCTCGGCATCTTCGTCCCGATGGCCTGCGTGCGCGAGCTGCACCGCGCCGGCCGGCGCCTGCCCTTCGACCTGGAGGTGGTGGGCTTCGCCGAAGAGGAAGGCCAGCGCTACAAGGCGGTGTTCCTGGGCTCGGGCGCGTTGACCGGGCATTTCGACCCCGCCTGGCTCGACCAGCGCGACGCCGACGGCATCACGATGCGCGCGGCGATGGAAAGCGCCGGCCTGTGCATCCCCGACATCGCCAAGCTCGAGCGCGATCCGGCCCGCTACCAGGGTTTCGTCGAGGTGCACATCGAGCAAGGACCGGTGCTCAACGAGCTCGACCTGCCGCTGGGCATCGTCACCTCGATCAACGGCAGCGCGCGCTTCGTCGGCCAGATCGTCGGCATGGCCAGCCACGCCGGCACGACGCCGATGAACCGCCGGCGCGACGCCGCGACGGCTGCGGCCGAGCTGGCGCTGTACGTCGAGCAGCGCGGCGCCGCGGTGCCCGACCTGGTGGCGACGATCGGCATGCTCGAGGTGCCCAACGGCTCGATCAACGTGGTGCCCGGGCGCTGCAAGTTCAGCCTGGACATCCGCGCGACCACCAACGACGCGCGCGACGCCTGCATCGCCGACGTGCGCGCGGAGCTGGCGCGCATCTGCGAACGGCGCGGGCTGCACCACACGCTGGAGGAGACGATGCGCGCGGCGGCCGCGCCCAGCGCGCCGGCCTGGCAGCAGCGCTGGGAAGCCGCGGTGCAGACGCTGGGGCTGCCGATTTTCCGCATGCCCAGCGGCGCCGGCCACGACGCGATGAAGCTGCACGAAATCATGCCGCAGGCGATGCTGTTCCAGCGCGGCCTGAACGCCGGCATCAGCCACAACCCGCTCGAGTCGATCACCAACGACGACACCGAGCTGAGCGTGCGCGCCTTCCAGAACCTGCTCGAACAACTCGCCGCGGAGACCCGATGAGCACCACTTCCTATCAGGCGCTGGACGCCTGGATCGACGCCCACTTCGACGAGCAGGTCCGCTTCCTGCAAGAGCTGGTGCGCGTGCCCACCGACACGCCGCCGGGCAACAACGCGCCGCACGCCGAGCGCACCGCCGAGCTGCTGCAGGCTTTCGGCTTCCAGGCCGAGAAGCACCCGGTGCCGGCACAAGAGGTCCGCGACTACGGGCTCCAGTCGATCACCAACCTGATCGTGCGCCGCCGCTGGGGCGAAGGCCGCACGGTCGCCCTCAACGCCCACGGCGACGTGGTGCCGCCCGGCGAAGGCTGGACCCACGACCCCTACGGCGGCGAGGTGGCCGACGGCAAGCTCTACGGCCGCGCTGCGGCGGTCAGCAAGAGCGACTTCTCGACCTACACCTTCGCGGTGCGCGCGCTCGAGTCGCTCGGGGCCCCGCTGCGCGGCGGCGTCGAGCTGCACTTCACCTACGACGAGGAATTCGGCGGCGAGCTCGGCCCCGGCTGGCTGCTGAAGCAGGGGCTGACCCAGCCCGATCTGCTGCTCGCCGCCGGCTTCAGCTACCAGGTGGTCACCGCGCACAACGGCTGCCTGCAGATGGAGGTCACGGTGCACGGCAAGATGGCGCACGCCGCCATCCCCGACACCGGCGTCGATGCGCTGCAGGGCGCGACCGCGATCCTGAACGCGCTGTATGCGCAGAACCGGCTCTACCAGCAGGTCCGCTCGCAGGTGCCGGGCATCACCCATCCGTACCTGAACGTCGGCCGCATCGAAGGCGGCACCAACACCAACGTGGTGCCGGGCAAGGTGGTGCTCAAGCTCGACCGGCGCATGATCCCCGAAGAGAACCCGGCCGAGGTCGAGGCGGCGATCCGCCAGGTCATCACCAGCGCCGCGGCCGCCTGCCCCGGCATCACGGTGGACATCAAGCGGCTGCTGCTGGCCAACTCGATGCAGCCGCTGCCCGGCAACCAGCCGCTGGTGGCCGCGCTGCAGAAGCACGGCGCAGCGGTGTTCGGCGAGCCGATCCCGACCAGCGGCACGCCGCTGTACACCGACGTGCGGCTGTACGTCGAGCGCGGCATCCCCGCCGCGATCTACGGCGCCGGCCCGCGCACCGTGCTCGAGAGCAACGCCAAGCGCGCCGACGAGCATGTCGTGCTCGAAGACCTGCGGCGCGCGACCCAGGTGGTGGCGCGCGCGCTGTTCGATCTGCTGCAGTGACCGCAGGCACCCGGATGCCCGCGCCGCATCGCAGGCCGGGCTGCCGTGCGCGCGCTCAGCGAAAGTCCCAGGTGAAGCCGAACATCATCGCGGCGGCGCCGAGCAGGTTGGCCTGCACCGAGAACTCGCGCGTGAAGCGCCATCCCATGCCGACGATGATGGCCGGCGCGAAGCCGCCGACGTTGAACGGCACCTTGTGCTGGTACGGATACGTGTAGCCGTAGACGATGCCGGCCGACCACTGCGCGTACAGCTGCGGCCACGGGCTCCAGCCGGACACCCGTTCGCCGGCGTAGACATAGCCGCTCGACTGCCCGAACGAGTTGCTGAAGTAGCCCGCGCCCCACAGCCAGCCGTCGGCGCGCTGGCGCTCCAGCCCGATCAGGTACACGGGCCGGTGGATGCCTTCCTCGTCCTTGTGGAAGTGGGCGGTATACGGGGAGACCATCAGCCGCCAGTAGTTGCCCTCGGCCTCGTCCAGGCCCAGCAACGACTTGCTCGAATCCCACACCGACGAGGCAGCGGGTTCGGCGTCTTGCGCCAGCGTCGCGCACGGCGCGGCGGCGAGGCACGCTGCGGCCAGCAGCGTGCGCGGATGGGGTCGATGCATGGGGGCAGTCCGGGGTCGGGCACCGCCGGGCGGCGCGAGCCGCGCATTATCGCGGCAGCTTCGGCCGCCGCCCCCGGCCCGGCCATCGGCGCCGGACGAAGGCCGCGGCCGCAGTGCCCGCCGGCGCAGGCGCGCCGTCAGCGCAGCCCGCCGCCGCTGCGCAGCGCGGCCACCGCACCTGCGCCCATGCTGGCGCCGAAGCGCCGGACCAGCCGCTCGGCCAGGTTCTCGCGCGGCGTGTAGTCGATGATCTCGGGCGCCTTGACCACTTCGCGCGCCACGTAGTCGAGGTTGCCGAACTGGTCGGCCAGGCCCGACTTGACCGCCTCTTCGCCGTTCCAGAACAGGCCCGAGAAGGTCTCCTTGTTCTCCTTCAAGCGCGTGCCGCGGCCGTCGCGCACCGCGCGGATGAACTGCTGGTGGACCTGCTCGATCATCACCTTCGCATAGGCGCGCTGGCGCTCGTCCTGCGGCGAGAACGGATCGAGCATGCCCTTGTTCTCGCCGGCCACCAGCAGACGGCGCTCGATGCCGAGCTTGTCCATCAGGCCGACGAAGCCGAAGCCGTCCATCAGCACGCCGATCGAGCCGACCAGGCTGGCCTTGTCGACGTAGATGTCGTCGGCCGCGGCCGCGATGTAGTAGGCGCCGGACGCGCACATCTCCTCGACCACCACGTAGATCTTCTTTTGGTGCAGCACCTTGAGCCGGCGGATCTCGTCGTAGACGATGCCTGCCTGCACCGGGCTGCCGCCGGGCGAATTGATGCGCATCACCACCGCCTGCGCCGCAGCGTCCTCGAACGCGCTCTTCAGTGCCGACACCAGCACCTCGGCGCTGGCGTCGCTGTCGGGCGCGATCTCGCCGCGGACCTCCACCAGCGCGGTGTGCGGCCCGGCCGCGGCGTTGACGTGCATGCGCTGCGCCAGCAGGCCCCAGGCGACCGCCAGCACCAGGCCGAGCCAGGCCAGGCGGAAGAACAGGCGCCAGCGGCGCCGGCTGCGATGCTCGCGCAGCCATTCGCGCGCGATCAGCTGCACCGTGTCCTCGAGCTTGCCCAGCCGCGCGCCGGTGAGCGCGGGTTCGGCAGCCGCGGCGGCACCGGGCATCGGGGCGGCAGCCGGCGCATCGGCCGGCGCGCCGGCATC
>WBZU01000206.1_pt1 | contig 55489 bp, 63 predicted proteins | sample 5204311 | NCBI WGS metagenome assembly WBZU01 (sample SAMN12344359, study PRJNA552823) | activated sludge metagenome | biome: Activated sludge suspended growth; feature: Nitrification reactor; material: Wastewater; isolation source: activated sludge from nitrification reactor of wastewater...
GTGGGGTGCGCCCTACCAGTACAAGCGCCCGGGCGAGCATGGCGAATACGACCTGTGGTCCTTTGGCAAGGACGGCCAGGCCGGCGGCACCGAGGAAGCCGCCGATATCAACAGCTGGGATTGATCCTGAATCTGCAACGGCAGTGTGGGCGTGCGTCGTGGATGCGGCGTGCGCCGGGCACGGAAATCGGCAACCATGCGTTTTGAAGTCAAGGCCATGCGCGACGGCGGCGCGGTGACGCGCCTGGCGCTCGATGCCAGCGACGAGGCGGACGCCGCCCGGCTGGCGAAGGCGCAAGGCTATGCCGTGCTGTCGGTGCGCTCGCTGCAGCCTTTGCGTGCGCTCGGGCGCCGCCGCCAGCAGTTTCCGCTCGGCATGTTCGCGCAGGAACTGCTTACGCTGCTTGAGGCCGGGCTGGCGGTTGTCGAATCGCTGGAGACGCTGCGAGAGAAGGAAAGCCACCCCGATCGGGCGCAGGTTCTGGCGCGCATCGTGGCCGGCCTGTATGAAGGCCAGCCGCTGTCCCAGACCCTGGCGGCGCAGCCCGAGGTGTTTCCGCCGCTGTTCGTTGCGACGGTGCGCGCGTCGGAAAAGACGTCCGATCTGCCGGAGGCGTTGCGCCGCTACGTCGCCTATCAGGGGCAACTCGACGTGGTGAAGAAGAAACTCGTCAGCGCAGCCATCTATCCGTTCCTGCTGCTCGGGGTCGGCTCGCTGGTGGTGGCATTCCTGCTGCTGTACGTGGTGCCGCGCTTTTCGCGCATCTTCGAGGACATGGGCACGAACATTCCGGCGCTGGCCAAGCTGCTGGTACGGTGGGGCAGCTTCGTCAATGAGCACGGCGTGACCGTGCTGGTCGTTGGCGCCGCGCTGATCACGCTGTTTGTCACATGGGTGTCGCGCAAGAGCACGCATGTGTGGCTGCTGGCGCAGTTGTCGAAGATCCCGGCGATCGGCGAGCGGGTGCGCGTCTATCAGCTTGCGCGCTTCTACCGCACCGTGGGTATGCTGCTGCGCGGCGGCATGCCGATCATGACATCGCTGGCGATGACCAGCGAACTGCTCCAGTCGAACCTGCAGGTGCGCCTGAAGCTTGCCTCGGAAGGCGTTCGCGAGGGGCGTTCGATTTCGCAGACCATGGAAGCGCACGGCCTCACCACGCCGGTGGCGCTGCGCATGCTGCGCGTCGGCGAGCGCACCGGCCAGATGGGCGAGATGATGGAGCGCATCGCCGCCTTCTACGACGAAGAGATCGCGCGCTGGGTCGACTGGTTCGCAAAGGTTTTCGAACCGGTGCTGATGCTGTTCATCGGCGCGGTCATCGGCACGGTGGTGGTGATGATGTATTTCCCGATCTTCGAACTTGCCGGGAGCATCCAATGAGCGCCGTGATCTCGCCGCGCCGCTTCTCCGCGGCCGAAATGCAGAAGGCGCGCGCGGTTGCCGCGCAGGCGCGCCAGCCGGTCGTCGCCGTGCTCGAGGAGCAGTCGGGCCTGGGTGCGGACGAGTTCGTCGCTGCGCTCGGCGAAACCTTGCACTACCCGACACTGACGATGTTCCAGCTGCACCAGCTCACGCCCGCGTTCGATCGCGTGTCGTTCGCCGAGGCCCTGGCGCGCGAGTGCCTGGTATTCAGCGGCCCCGAGGGCAAGGGGCTGATCGTCGCGATTTCCGACCCCTTCAACACCGCCGTGCTCGACTGGGCGGAGTCACGCGTCAATCAGCGTTTCCTGGTGTTTCTTGCGCACCGCTCCGACATCGCGGCCTACATGTCGCGCTACGAGGAAAATCTGCGCGCGATGGACAGCGCGCTGACTGCCGAGGCATCAACCGAGGCGGCCACTTCGGGCGTCGAGGATCTGTCGTTCAAGACCATTGCCGAAGATACGTCGCCGGTGGTCAAGCTGGTGCGCTCCACCTTGTATGACGGACTGAAATCCGACGCATCCGACATCCATCTCGAATCGACCCCGACCGGGCTGGTGATCAAGTACCGCATCGATGGCGTGCTGAACACCATCGGGTCGGTGGCCGGCGTGGACATGGTCGAGCAGGTGATTTCGCGCATCAAGGTGATGGCAGAACTCGACATCGCCGAGCGCCGCGTGCCGCAGGACGGACGTTTCCGCGTGCTGACGCGCGGCCGCGAGGTCGACTTCCGCGTGTCCATCATGCCCTCGATCCATGGCGAGGATGCGGTGCTGCGGATCCTCGACAAGCAGGCCCTGGCCGACCAGATGAAAGGCTTGCGGCTCGATTACCTCGGCTTCGACGAGGAAATGATGGTGTTGTTGCGCAAGCTGGCGAACGAGCCTTACGGCATGTTCCTCGTCACCGGGCCGACCGGTTCGGGCAAGACGACGACGCTCTATGCGGCGATCAGCGAGATCAACCACGGTCGCGACAAGATCATCACCATCGAGGACCCGGTCGAGTACGGTTTGCCCGGCGTTTTGCAGATTCCGGTGAATGAAAAGAAGGGCCTGACCTTCGCGCGCGGCCTGCGCTCGATCCTGCGCCACGATCCCGACAAGATCATGGTCGGTGAAATCCGCGACGCTGAAACCGCGCAGATCGCGATCCAGTCGGCGCTGACCGGTCACCTCGTGTTCACGACGGTTCACGCGAACAATGTGTTCGACGTGCTGGGACGTTTCACCCACATGGGCGTCGACCCCTACAGTTTCGTGTCGGCGCTCAACGCGGTGCTCGCGCAGCGCCTGGTGCGGGTCAATTGCCCGCACTGCGCCGTGCCGGACAAGCCGAACGACGCGCTCCTTGCCGATTCGGCTCTGACACGCCTCGAAGTGGCCGAATGGAGTTTCCGTGCCGGCCGCGGCTGCGGCCACTGTCGCGGCACCGGATACAAGGGGCGCAAGGCGATTGCCGAGGTGCTGCAGCTCAACGACGAGATACGTGAACTCATCGTGACCCGCGCGCCGATACGCGGCATCAAGGAGGCGGCGGTCCGCAACGGGCTGCGATATCTGCGCGAATCCGCGCTCGACCTCGTCAAGCGCGGCGATACGACACTCAGCGAGATCAATCGTGTCACTTTTGTCGCCTAACCTGCTGCGCCTTTTTGTCAGCCCGCGACGGGTGATCGGTCTGCGGCTGTCCGGCCTGACCGGCAAGAACGTCGTGCTCAAGCAGATCTATCGCACCGAACCGGGCCATGAAGTCGACTGGCACGGGGCGATGCTGGGTGTCGAGTCGGCGATACGCGAACTCGCGGGGGGGCTCAGGCGACTCGAGGTGCTGGTGTCGAACCACTTTGCCCACTACTACCTGCTTGCGCCGCAGGCCGCCGCGAGCAAGCTCTCGGGCGATGAGGAACGGGCCTATGCGCACCACTGTTTCGCCGAGGTGTTTGGCCACAATGCCGAAGGTTGGGACGTGCGCGTGAGTTACGAACGCGCGGGCGTACCGCGGGTTGCGTGTGCGATGGAAAAGGAGTTTCTTGCCGGCATCAGTTCGCGCGCCGAGGAGGCCGGCCTGAAGCTGGAGTCGGTGCAGCCGTACCTTGCTGCCGCATTCAATCAGTGGCGCAACCAGATCGACAACCGCACGCTCTGGCTGGCCGTGGTGGAGCAGGGACGGTTGGTGCTGGCGCGATTCGAAGACGGGCGCTGGACCTGGTTGCGCAGTCTGCGCGTCGGGCGCAGGTGGATGGAGGATCTGCCCGATCTCATCGTGCGGGAGCAGCATCTGGCGGGAACGGACGTGGACGTGTCTGCAGAGGTGCTGGTGTTCTGCCCCGAGGTGCCGGTGCTCGCCGTGCGGCCGGATAGCGGCATGTCGATCAAGCAGCTCCAGCTACCCGCACTTGCCGGGTTCTCGCCGGTGACCGACGGCGCGTTCGGTCTGGCGCTGATCGGATAGGGGCGACGATGCGGGCATTGACACTGGATTTCCGCCGCGATCGCCGACCTCACGGCTGGATCAACGGCGTGTTGCTGGTCGCGGGTGTTGCGGCGGCTGCTTACGCCGGCTGGTCGGGCTGGCAATTGTCTGTCAGGCACACCGAACTGGAAGCGGCGCTTGCGGCGCTGTCGAAGAAGCCCGAAACCCGCTCGGTTGCGCGATCGCCGGCGGACGCGCAGAAGTTCGCGCTCGAGTCGCGCGTATTGACGGCCGTCGCCGCAGATCTCAATACGCCATGGGATCCGTTGTTCCGTGCCCTCGAGCAGGCGCCGCAGAAGGTGGCGCTGCTGTCGGTCGAGCCGGATGCGCGCAAGCGCGAACTGGTTCTCACCGGCGAGGCAAAGGATTTCAAGGAGATGCTGGATTACGTGCGCTACCTGCAGGGACAGAGCATGCTGGCCGGCATTTCCCTCCAGACGCACCAGATCAACCAGCAGGACCGTGACAAACCAGTGCGTTTTCGCATTACTGCGGCATGGGCGCTTTCAACATGATTTCGAAACTGGCGCAGGGCATCGCTTACTGGGCCGGGTTGGTTGGCCGGCCAGGCCTTGTCGGCCTGGCGTTGCTGGCTGTTGCAGTGGCGTTGGCCGTGTCGGTGGTTGCGCCACAGCGGGAGCGCATCGGCCAGCTGGAAACCGAGATCGAGCGTATCCGGCGCGCGCCGCCGCAGCCTGTCGCCGAGCCGGTCGAAACCCAGGAGGTCAAGGTCGAAAACTTCTACCGCAATCTGCCTGAGTCGGCGACGACACCGGACTGGATGCAGAAGATCTTCGATGCTGCTGCGAGGAACGGCGTGGTTCTGGACCAGGGTGAATACGTGGTGCTCGCCAATCCGAATGCGAAGATCGAACAGTATCGGCTCACGTTTCCGGTAAAGGGCACGTATCCGCAGTTGCGAAAATTCGTTGCCGGATCGCTGGAATCCGTGCCTGCGCTGGCACTCGAATCGGCAACGTTCAAGCGGGAAAAGATTGTCGATGGTGCAGTCGAGGCGCGCATTGCGTTTCTCTTATATCTGGAGCGCGGCCAGTGAAACCGACACGTTCCCAGATGTTGTTGGTTGCCTCGCTGCTGGTGGTCGGCCTGCTGGCATGGTTCGCGCCCAAAGAGACCGACGATTCCGTCGACCTGGTTGAGCCCGCGCGGCTCAAGGGCGCTCCGCGTCAGGCCGGCGAATCCGGCGAATCCGCCTCTGGCGGGCGTCAGGTGACCGAGTTGAAGGCCCAGCCGCGGCAAATTGCGGAGGGCAGCGTTTCCGATCTGTTCAAACCCACGTCTTGGGTGGTGCCGCCGCCACCACCGCCACCATCGTCCAGGATTCCGCCACCGCCACCGCCACCGCCAATGGCCCCTCCGTTGCCGTTCGGTTTCATGGGGCGTTACGACGACGGCGTCAAGCAGGTATTTCTACTTACGCGCGGCGATCTCGTGCTGACGGCGTCGATCGGCGATCGTCTGGACGGTTCATATCAATTGGAGTCGCTGCAGGGTAATGCGCTGGTCATCAATTACCTGCCGCTGAATCAGAAGCAGACTCTCGACGTTGGAGCCCCTCGGTGAAACAGAACGCACAATTCGCGCCTTCAGGCGCCCGCACACTGCGCAATTGGCTGGGCATCCTGCTCGCAGCCCTTCTGCTCGCGGGCTGCGCCGCGCAGCGCTTGCAGAAGGAAGGCCGCGCGATGGTCGACGAAGGGCGCATCGAGGAGGGAATTGCGCGATTCGAGGCGGCGTTGCGGGAAGACCCGTCCGATGGGTCGATTCGTGCCGAGCTGCTGCGAACGAAGGAGCAGGCGGTCACTCGGTTGGTGAATTCAGCGTTCGCCGAGCGCGCAGCCGAGCGCTTCGAGGCGGCCGAGGCGTTTCTGCGTCGGGCCGAGGGCATCAATCCGAGTGATGCGAAAGTGAAGGCGGTGCAGAGCGCAATTGCTGCCGATCGCCGGCATCTTGCCGCCGTGAACGAAGCGCAGGCGCTGTTGAAGAAAGGGGATCTGCAGGGCGCCCGAGAGAAAGTTGCGACCGTGCTGGTCGAGAACCCTTCCAACAGCCGTGGGCTGGCGCTGCGCAGGCAGATCGAGGAGTCCGCCGCGCGCGAAACCGTGACTGGACCGACACTGAACAGCAAGCTGCGCAAACCGGTCACCCTGCAGTTTCGCGATGCCAATCTCAAGATGGTGCTGGAAGCGCTTGCGCGTACGAGCGGACTCAATGTGGTGCTCGACAAGGACGTGCGCAGCGACCTGAAAGTTACCGTGTTCGTGAAGGACACCAATGTCGAAGATACGCTGGACCTGATCCTGTTCCAGAACCAGCTCGAGAAGAAAGTGCTCGGCGACAATACCGTGCTGATCTACCCCAATACGCCGGCGAAGGCGAAGGATTACCAGGATCTGAAGATCCGCAGGTTCCAGCTCGCCAATGCAGACGTCAAGCAGGCGCAGACAGCACTCAAGACGCTTCTCAAGACACGCGACGTTTTCGTCGACGAGAAAACCAATTCGGTGATCATCCGCGACACGCCCGCAGCGGTGCGTCTCGCCGAAAAGCTGATCGCGTCGCTCGATACGGCGGAACCCGAGGTGATGCTCGAGGTGGAGGTGCTGGAAGTCACGCGCAATCGGGCTTTGGAGCTGGGTATCGCCTGGCCCACTTCGATCGGGCTGACCACCGATTCGGGAACGGGAAACACCACGCAGCAGATAATCAATACGACGACCACGGGTGGCGTGCCGACCGTTCTGACGACGCAGAAGGGCAATCTTTCTGTGGACGCGCTCAAGGCGCTCAACTCCGCGTCGATTTTCCTGTCCGCGCCGCTGACTGCATCGATCAATGCGTCGAAGACGGATGGCGACGTCAACACGCTAGCCAGTCCGCGTATCCGGGCGCGCAATCGCGAGAAGGCGAAGATTCTGATCGGCTCACGCGTTCCGGTGATCACCAATTCGGTTACGCCGGTGGCAAGTGGAACGCCGGTGGTCACGGGGTCGGTCAACTATCTCGATGTCGGCCTCAAGCTCGAGGTCGAACCCAATGTGCACCTTGACGGTGATGTGGCGATCAAGCTCAATCTCGAGGTGAGCAACATCACCAACGTCGTTTCGCAGGGCACGTCGGGCACGCGAGCCTACGAGATCGGGACGCGGACGACGCAAACCGTGTTGAGGCTCAAGGATGGCGAAACCCAGATCCTTGCGGGGCTGATCCAGGATGATCAGCGTCGCGATGCGACCAAGATTCCGGCTCTGGGCGACATTCCACTGCTGGGGCGTCTGTTCGGTAGCCAGCGGGACGATAATCGCAAGACGGAGATCGTTCTCTCGGTCACGCCGCGCGTCGTGCGCAATCCACAACTGTTCGATGTCGACACGCTGGAGTACTGGTCCGGAACCGAGGGCGCATTGCGCAACGGTACGATCAGCCTGAAGGGCTCCGGTACCGCAGGCGTACTCGGAACGGCACCTGGCGCCGGCGGAGCAGCCCCGGGCCGCGGTGCCTCTGCAGGCATGCTGTCGGGCTTCGCGCCTCGCCCGCTCCCGGGCGGAGAAGCCGGTGCGCCACAGGCCCCGGCAGGTGCAGGCGGGCAACTGAGTCTTGCCATACAGGCGCCACCTGAGGCCAAACAGGGCGACAAGATCAATGTCGTCGTAAGCGCCCAGCCCGGCGTTGCCGTCAGCAAAGTCGGATTTGCACTGGGGTTCGATCCGGGCGTATTCAAGGTGGTTTCGGTGAGTGAAGGCGATCTCGTGCGGCGTGCCAATGCGCCGTCCAATTTCACGCAGGAAGTCGACCAATCCGGCGGTCAAGTGACGATAAGCCTCGCGGAGAATGGAGGTTCGCCGGTCAGTGGCGGTGGATCCGTGTCGATCGTGCAACTGGAGGTGATCGCCGCCAAGGGGGGGTCGCAACTGAGCCTCTCCAGATTGTCAGCCTCGGGAGCCAACGATGCTGCCTTGGGCGGAAATGCGCCGCCTCCCGTCATGGTTAACACAGTCGCGCCATAGGATGGACAATGGGATGCATCCGCGCCGGTTGCGCGGATTCACGCTGATCGAACTGCTGATCACGGTGGTGATCGTCGCCATATTGAGCACTGTTGCGCTGCCGCTGGCGCAACTTGCCGCTCAGCGTGGCAAGGAGCAGGAGTTGCGTTCGGCCCTGCGCGAAATCCGGTCCGCGATCGACGCCTACAAGATTGCTCATGACGAGGGTAAGACGAGTACGGGTGGCAAGTTCGGCCAAGTCGGCAATACGGTTGGCGAATCGGGTTATCCCCCGTCCCTCAAGGCGCTGGTGGAGGGGATCCCGGACCCTACCAATCCTAAGCCCGGCGCTAAAACGTACTTCCTGCGGAGAGTGCCGCGGGATCCGTTTTCGACAGATAGTTCGGTACCGGCTGAAGACACGTGGGGCAAGCGCTCCTACGAGAGTCCGCCGGATGCGCCGCGATCCGGAGCCGATGTCTTCGACGTCTATTCCCTGACTCCCGGGGTGGGGCTGAATGGCGTCCCATACAAGGAGTGGTGATGATCGGCCTGCGCCGAGCGGTTCCCAAATCATTGCGCGATCGGTCCGAGGCGGGGTTTACGCTGATCGAACTGATCGTCGTGATGGCGATCGTGGCCTTGCTGCTGACGCTTGCGGCACCAAGATACTTCCACAGCGTCGAGCGTTCCAAGGAGGCTGTCCTGAAAGCCAATCTTGCGACCACACGCGATGCGATCGACAAGTTTCGTGGCGACACGGGTAAGTATCCGGATCGGCTGGACGTGCTTGTCGAGAAGCGCTATTTGAAGGCGCTGCCACTCGACCCGATCACCGAATCGCGCGATACATGGATCATCGTTCCCCCGGATGCGACCGAAAAGGGTGGCGTGTTCGATCTGCACAGCGGCGCGGACGGCAATGGACTTGATGGCACGCCATACAAGGACTGGTAACGCGCGCCCCAATGTGGTTCGACGCGTTGAGGGCGGATTCACCTATCTCGGCCTGATGCTCGTTGTCGCTGCGATGGGGGCCGCATTGGCTGCGACGGCGCAAGTCTGGGCAACGATCGTGCAGCGCGAAAAGGAGGTGGAACTCCTTTTCATCGGCGATCAGTTTCGCAAGGCGCTCAGTGCCTATGCAGGTGGCGCCCGGAATGCCAACGAACGAACACCCCGCACGCTGAACGATTTAGTGAAGGATCCTCGTCATCCGGACAATCGGCGTTATCTCCGCCAGATCTACATCGATCCGATGACCGGCAAGCGAGAGTGGGGGCTGCAGAAGGACACCAAGGGCGGCATCGTCGGCGTTTTCAGTCTGTCGGAAGCCAAGCCCCTGAAGGTGGCCTCGTTTGCAAAGCGCGATCGTGATTTCGAGGGCAAGACCAAGTATGCGCAATGGATCTTTCTGCCCGCCGAGGACGATAGAAGAGGGTTTGCCGCCGGACAGGGCGGAAAGGGCCCGATGCCGGACAGCGAGCTTAGGCCGGCCATCGATGCAGACATCTTCAATCAGTTCCTGAAAGGCGGTTCGACCAGCCAGGGACAGTGAATCTCTGCCCGGCTTTGTCCGATTCTTGACCTCAAGAGGAGCGCTACCGCCCGGTCTATATGGTCGTCGCGCCACGGATTCCGTCTATTCTGACTCCGGTCGAGGTTGGGAATTGACTCGATCAGAAAAGCTCAGCATAATTACGCGTTTCGCTGGAGGGGTTCCCGAGCGGTCAAAGGGAACAGACTGTAAATCTGTCGGCTCTGCCTTCGAAGGTTCGAATCCTTCCCCCTCCACCAAAGTTTTGCAGCGGGAAATGGTTGGTGTGGTTGGTGCGACTGGCTGCCGCAGATGGGCGGTAGTCATGTCCGGCGGGTGTATGCGGGTGTAGCTCAATGGTAGAGCAGAAGCCTTCCAAGCTTATGACGAGGGTTCGATTCCCTTCACCCGCTCCAGCTCCTGCGGACGTGGTTGCAGTGGAATAAGCGATTCGGGCCCATGTAGCTCAGTGGCAGAGCACTCCCTTGGTAAGGGAGAGGTCGGCAGTTCAATCCTGCCCATGGGCACCAAAGAATTATTGGCGCGGGCCGAAAGGCTGCCGTGCCGCAGGCGGGCGACGAAATTCAGCGACTTTTTTGGGGTAAGCGAGCATGGCTAAGGGAAAGTTCGAGCGTACGAAGCCGCACGTGAATGTGGGCACGATTGGTCACGTGGACCATGGGAAGACGACGTTGACGGCGGCGATCACGACGGTGCTGTCGACGAAGTTTGGTGGCGAGGCGAAGAAGTACGACGACATTGATGCGGCCCCGGAAGAGAAGGCGCGAGGCATCACGATCAACACGGCGCACGTGGAGTACGAGACGGCCAACCGTCACTACGCACACGTCGATTGCCCGGGTCACGCGGACTACGTGAAGAACATGATCACGGGCGCGGCGCAGATGGACGGCGCCATCCTGGTTGTGTCGGCGGCCGACGGTCCCATGCCCCAGACGCGCGAGCACATCCTGCTGGCCCGACAGGTTGGTGTGCCCTACATCATCGTGTTCATGAACAAGTGCGACATGGTGGACGACGCCGAACTGCTCGAACTTGTCGAAATGGAAGTGCGCGAGCTGCTCAGCAAGTACGAATTCCCGGGCGACGACATTCCCATCGTCAAGGGCAGTGCGCTCAAGGCGCTCGAAGGCGACAAGGGCGAGTTGGGCGAGGGTGCGATCCTGAAGCTCGCGGAAGCGCTCGACAGCTACATTCCGACGCCGGAACGCGCCATCGACGGCACTTTCCTGATGCCCATCGAAGACGTTTTCTCGATCTCCGGCCGCGGCACCGTGGTGACCGGTCGTGTCGAGCGGGGCATCGTCAAGGTTGGCGAAGAAATCGAAATCGTTGGCATCAAGCCCACCGTCAAGACCACCTGCACGGGCGTGGAAATGTTCCGCAAGCTGCTCGACCAAGGGCAGGCGGGTGACAATGTTGGCGTACTGCTGCGCGGCACCAAGCGCGAAGAGGTTGAGCGTGGTCAAGTGCTGGCCAAGCCGGGCTCGATCAACCCGCACACGCACTTCACGGCCGAGATTTACGTGCTCTCCAAGGAAGAAGGTGGTCGCCACACCCCGTTCTTCAACGGCTACCGTCCGCAGTTCTACTTCCGTACCACGGACGTGACGGGCAGCATCGATCTGCCGGCTGGTACGGAGATGGTGATGCCGGGGGACAACGTGACGATCACGGTGAAGCTGATTGCGCCGATCGCGATGGAAGAGGGGCTGCGCTTTGCCATTCGCGAAGGCGGTCGTACCGTCGGCGCCGGCGTCGTCGCCAAAATCATCGCTTAAGAATGCACCGACCCGGCAGCGGGCTTGCCTGTTGCCGGGTTTGTGTTTGAAGGGTTAGGGGCATAGCTCAATTGGCAGAGCGTCGGTCTCCAAAACCGAAGGTTGGGGGTTCGATTCCCTCTGCCCCTGCCACCCAGATTGGATTCAAACGGACTTCATGGCTGACAAAGCGAAATTCGCGCTGGCGGTGGCGCTGGTAATTGCCGGACTCGCCGGCTTTTATCTGCTCGGAGAGCAGCCTCTGATCGTTCGTGTGCTTTCGGTACTTGCTGGCGTCGGAGCGGGCGCTGCTGTTGCGTGGTTTACCGAGCCCGGCCAGCGGTTTGCGGTCTTCGGACGTGAAACCGTCATCGAAACCAAGAAGGTCGTCTGGCCGACTCGCAAAGAGACGGTGCAGACAACAGGCATTGTGTTTGCCTTCGTGGTGGTGATGGCCCTTTTCCTCTGGCTTACGGACAAGAGCCTTGAATGGGCGCTTTACGACCTGATTCTCGGCTGGAGGCATTCATGACCAAGCGCTGGTATGTGGTTCACGCCTACTCCGGCTTTGAAAAGTCGGTGCAGCGCGCCTTGGTCGACCGGGTGGCGCGATCAGGCATGCAGGACAAGTTTGGGCAGATTCTTGTGCCGGTCGAGGAAGTCGTCGAGATGCGGTCGGGGCAGAAGAGCATTTCGGAGCGCAAGTTCTTCCCGGGTTACGTGCTTGTCGAGATGGAGATGGATGATCAGACGTGGCATCTGGTCAAGAGCACCTCGAAGGTTACCGGTTTTGTTGGGGGTACTGCGACCAAGCCGACGCCAATTTCCGAGGCTGAAGTCCAGAAGATCATGCAGCAAATGCAGGAGGGCGTCGAGAAGCCCAAGCCCAAGGTTCTGTTTGAAGTCGGCGAAATGGTGCGTGTCAAGGAGGGCCCGTTTACCGATTTCAATGGCTTGGTTGAGAGCGTCAATTACGAGAAAAACCGCCTCGCGGTTTCTGTGACCATTTTCGGTCGGGCAACGCCGGTCGAACTCGAGTTCTCTCAGGTCGAGAAGGCATAGTGCAGTTCGGGGTGCGGGATCCGCAAAACCCGGAGGAGGAGCGCAAGTAGGTTCTGCTGAAAGCGCGTTATCACTCAAACCAAGGAGCCATAATGGCGAAGAAGATAGTCGGCTATATCAAGCTTCAAGTGCCGGCGGGTAAGGCAAATCCGTCTCCCCCGATCGGTCCCGCGCTCGGCCAGCGCGGCCTCAACATCATGGAGTTCTGCAAGGCATTCAATGCGCAGACGCAAGGCGTTGAGCCGGGTCTCCCGATTCCGGTCGTGATTACGGCCTACGCAGACAAGAGTTTCACCTTTGTGATGAAGACGCCGCCCGCGACGGTGCTCATCAAGAAGGCAGCACAGGTACAGAAGGGTTCACCCAAACCGCATACCGACAAGGTTGGTAAGATTACCCGCGCACAGGCTGAAGAAATAGCCAAGGCCAAGATGAAGGATCTGACAGCGGCCGATCTCGAAGCCGCAGTCCGTACCATTGCTGGCAGCGCGCGCAGCATGGGCATTACGGTGGAGGGGCTCTGACATGGCGAAGCTTTCGAAGCGTGTTCAGGCTCTCCGTGCAAAGGTAGACCGCAACAAGGCATATCCTTTGTCCGATGCGCTGTCGCTGATCAAGGGCTGCGCAACGGCAAAGTTCGACGAATCGATCGACGTCGCGGTGAATCTTGGCGTCGATGCGAAGAAATCCGATCAGGTTGTTCGCGGCTCTGTCGTGCTGCCGGCCGGCACCGGTAAGAATGTTCGTGTGGCCGTATTTGCGCAGGGCGAGAAGGCCGAGGCAGCCAAGGCCGCTGGCGCGGATGTCGTTGGTTTCGATGATCTCGCCGCGAAGGTCAAGGAAGGATTTCTGGATTTCGATGTCGCCATTGCGACGCCGGATGCCATGCGCGTTGTCGGCACGCTTGGTCAGGTTCTTGGTCCGCGTGGCTTGATGCCAAACCCGAAGGTCGGGACCGTGACGATGGACGTTGCAACCGCTGTAAGAAATGCAAAGGCGGGCCAGGTTCAGTACCGCACGGACAAGGCGGGAATCATTCATTGCACGATCGGTCGCGCCTCGTTCAGCGTCGAGTCGCTGCAACAGAACCTGTCTGCGTTGCTTGAGGCTCTGCAGAAGGCTAAGCCCGCTTCGTCGAAGGGGCAGTATCTGAAGAAGGTTTCCCTGTCCTCAACCATGGGGGCGGGTGTGAGGGTCGATCAGGCAAGTCTGAGCGGGCAATAGAATTATTCGCCCACAAGTTGATTGCGGGCGAGAAAAAACTTTGGGCTAACCGGTTGCTGAAGGGGCTGGTTAGGTTGTCAAAGACCGTTGGGGTTTTTGCCGGAAAGAATGGCAAAGGCTTAATCGAATGGAATCGCGGTTAAGGGCCGATAGTGTCGAATCTTCACACTTGGTGCCCGGATCAGATAATCCATTCGCCCAACGCAGATGGCGCTACCCGAACCAGGAGATCGGATTTGAATGGGGCGATGCATGCTCCCGAGAATTGGGTTCCTGAATGAAGGTCGCCGTTTTGGTTCGGAGGCGGAGTTCCCGCAGATGAACCGTTTAACTGGGAGTTGACCTTGGGTCTCAATCTTGACGAAAAGAAGGCGGTTGTCGCCGAGATTTCCGCGCAGGTTGCGGAAGCTCAGGCGATCGTCGTCGCTGAGTACCGTGGTCTGGAAGTGGGTGACATCACAGTCTTGCGCGCCAAGGCGCGAAAGGATGGGGTGTACCTGCGTGTTCTGAAAAACACTCTCGCACGCCGGGCTGTTGCAGGCACGCCGTTCGAGGGTCTGGCCGGGCACATGGCTGGTCCGCTGATCTACGGAATCTCCAAGGATCCGGTGGCGGCCGCCAAGGTGCTTAACGAGTTTGCGAAGAGTAACGACAAACTCGTGATCAAGGCCGGCGCGATGTCCAACTACGTCATGGATGCCAATGGCGTCAAGGCGTTGGCATCCATGCCGAGCCGCGAGGAGTTGTTGGCCACGCTTTTGGGAACGATGCAGGCGCCGGTTGCAAAGTTCGTACGTACGCTCAACGAAGTTCCGGGCAAATTCGTGCGCACTCTCGCGGCTGTACGCGACCAGAAAGAAGCGGCGTAATCTCCGCGCTTCCGAACACACTGGTTCATTGATTCAACTTGCCGCAACGCTGCGGCACTAGACCGAAATTCAGGAGCATCAAATGTCCGTAACCAAAGAGCAAATCCTCGACGCCATCTCCAACATGACAGTGCTGGAACTGTCCGGCCTGATCAAGGACATGGAAGAGAAGTTTGGCGTGTCTGCCGCTGCCGCCGTTGCCGTAGCAGCACCGGCTGCTGGTGGTGCCGCTGCACCCGCCGCCGAAGAGAAGACCGAGTTCACCGTTGTCCTTGCCGCTGCCGGTGAGAAGAAGGTTGAGGTGATCAAGGTTGTTCGCGCTGCAACCGGATTGGGCCTCAAGGAAGCCAAGGATCTGGTAGATGGCGCTCCGAAGCCTGTCAAAGAAGGTATTCCGAAGGCGGATGCCGATGCGCTCAAGAAGCAGCTCGAGGACGCCGGCGCCAAGGTCGAAATCAAGTAATTGTGTTGCCCGCAAAGGCTGGCGTCTCCGAGGCGCCAGCCTTCGCGTTTTTCAGGACGCAAAGAAAAGTCGATAAAACTCGCCTTCTCTTTGTCTTTTGAAGCGACTGCAGAAGACAAGTCCAGGTCGGACATCGGGTCCCGCCGCGGGGCGTTCGCCCCAAGCCCGATGTCGTCAGCCAGAGGTTGGTAGAGGCCAACCGCCTGAACAGATCGAAGTCGCCGCATTTCCAGGCTAGTCGCGCGATTCGCGCGCCCCTGAATCTGACATATCGCATCGGTTCGCGCCGCCGTCTGGCGCCCTTTGTCGATCGGAGATGACATGGCTCAGACCTCGCAATACACGTACACCGAGAAGAAGCGTATCCGTAAGAGTTTCGCCAAACGTTCCGGCGTGCTCGACGTGCCGTTTCTTCTCGCGACTCAGCTAGAGTCCTACACGCAGTTCCTCCAGGCCGATTTGCCGCCGCAGCAGCGCCGGAACCAGGGCTTGCAAGCTGCATTCACGTCGATCTTCCCGATCAGCTCCCATTCCGGCAATGCGCGTCTCGAATTCGTCCACTTCATGCTCGGCGAGCCGGCCTTCGACGTCAAAGAATGTCAGCAGCGCGGACTGACCTTTGCCAGTCCCCTGCGCGCGCGTGTCCGCCTGGTCATCATGGATCGCGAAGCGCCCAGGGAAACGATCAAGGAGGTCAAGGAGCAGGAAGTCTACATGGGCGAAATTCCGTTGATGACGACGACCGGATCGTTCGTGATCAATGGAACCGAGCGTGTGATCGTCAGCCAGCTGCACCGCTCGCCCGGTGTGTTCTTCGAACACGATCGCGGCAAGACTCATAGTTCGGGCAAGCTGCTTTTCTCGGCGCGGATCATTCCTTACCGTGGCTCGTGGCTGGACTTCGAGTTCGACCCCAAGGATTTCCTGTTCTTCCGCGTCGACCGTCGCCGCAAGATGCCGGTAACGATCCTGCTCAAGGCAATCGGCATGAACAACGAGCAGATCCTTTCGACGTTCTTCGAATTCGACACCTTTCATCTTGCGAAGAGCGGTGTCGAATTTTCGATTGTTCCTGAGCGCCTGAAGGGGGAAGTCGCGCGCTTCGACGTTGTCGATAAGTCCGGCAAGGTTATCGTGGCCAAGGACAAGCGAATCACCGCAAAGCACATCCGTGATCTGGCCGAGGCGGGGATCAAAAAGATCGACGTGCCCGGGGACTTTCTGCTGGGGAGGGTGCTTGGTACGAATGTCGTTGACGCCGACACGGGCGAGGTTCTTGCCAATGCCAACGACGAACTGACCGAAGATCTGATCGCAAAGCTGACTGAAGCCGGTGTAAAGGAAATTGCGACGCTTTATGTCAATGACCTGGATCGCGGCGATTACATCTCCAAGACGCTGAAGACCGACGAGACGGTTGACCAGCTTGCTGCGCGGGTCGCCATCTATCGCATGATGCGTCCCGGAGAGCCTCCGACAGAGGACGCCGTCGAAACGCTGTTCCATGGGTTGTTCTACTCGGCTGAACGGTACGATCTGTCGGCCGTTGGCCGGATGAAATTCAATCGCCGCGTTGGGCGCGACGAGCTCGATGGCGACGGAACGTTGTCCAATCAGGACATCATCGACGTTATCCGCATTCTCGTTGAGTTGCGCAACGGTCGTGGCGAAATCGACGATATCGATCATCTCGGCAATCGCCGTGTGCGTTCTGTTGGCGAACTGGCCGAGAACCAGTTCCGTGCCGGCCTCGTGCGTGTCGAACGCGCTGTCAAGGAGCGCCTGTCGCAGGCAGAAAGCGACAACCTCATGCCGCATGACTTGATCAACGCCAAGCCTATCTCGGCGGCGATCAAGGAGTTCTTCGGCTCGAGTCAGCTGTCGCAGTTCATGGATCAGACCAATCCGCTGTCCGAGATTACCCACAAGCGCCGCGTCTCGGCGCTCGGCCCGGGAGGCCTGACACGCGAGCGCGCGGGCTTCGAAGTGCGCGACGTGCATCCGACGCACTACGGCCGTGTGTGCCCGATCGAAACCCCGGAAGGTCCCAACATCGGACTGATCAACTCGCTGGCGCTGTATGCGCGCACGAACCAGTTCGGCTTTCTCGAGACGCCCTATCGCCGTGTGGTCGATCAGAAGGTGACCGACCAGATCGATTTCCTCTCCGCAATCGAAGAAGGCAAATACGTCATCGCGCAGGCGAATGCGCAACTTGGCAGGAGCGGCGAACTGACCGATGAACTGGTGTCCTGCCGCCACAAGGGCGAGTTCACTCTGGCGACGCCGGAACAGGTCCAGTACATGGACATCGCGCCGGGGCAGGTGGTGTCGGTTGCCGCGTCGCTGATTCCGTTCCTCGAGCACGACGACGCGAACCGCGCGCTGATGGGCGCCAACATGCAGCGCCAGGCTGTGCCTTGCCTACGTCCTGAAAAGGCGCTGGTTGGTACGGGAATCGAGCGTACCGTGGCCGTCGACTCAGGTACCGCGGTGCAGGCGCTCCGTGGTGGCGTAGTCGACTACATCGACGCCAATCGCATCGTGGTGCGTGTCAATGACGATGAGACGGTGCCGGGCGAGGTCGGCGTCGACATCTACAACCTGATCAAATACACACGTTCGAACCAGAACACCAACATCAACCAGCGTCCGGTCGTGAAGTCGGGCGATATCATCGCCAAGGGTGATGTCATCGCCGACGGCGCTTCGACGGACCTCGGTGAACTCGCGCTTGGTCAGAACATGCTGGTGGCGTTCATGCCGTGGAACGGCTACAACTTCGAAGATTCCATCCTGATCTCCGAACGCGTGGTGGCAGACGATCGCTTTACCTCGATCCACATCGAAGAATTGACGGTCGTGGCACGCGACACGAAGCTCGGGCCGGAAGAAATCACCCGCGACATCGCGTCTTTGGGTGAGGCTCAACTGGCGCGCCTTGATGAGTCGGGCATCGTCTATATCGGGGCCGAAGTCGAGGCAGGCGACGTGCTGGTCGGCAAGGTCACGCCAAAGGGCGAAACCCAGCTGACGCCGGAAGAGAAGCTGCTGCGAGCGATTTTCGGAGAAAAAGCCTCCGACGTGAAGGACACTTCGCTGCGTGTGCCTTCCGGCATGAACGGCACCGTCATCGACGTCCAGGTATTTACGCGTGAGGGCATCGAGCGTGACAAGCGCGCCCAGTCGATCATCGACGATATGCTGAGAGGGTACAAGCAGGATCTTGGCGACCAGATGCGGATCGTCGAGCGAGATACCTTTGCGCGTATCGAGCGTCTGGTCATCGGCAAGGTGGCCAACGGCGGCCCGAAGAAACTTGCCAAGGGCACCAAGATCACCAAGGACTATCTCGAAGGCGTTGAACCCCACAACTGGTTCGACATCCGCATGGCTGACGAGGATGTCGCACAGCAACTCGAAAGCCTCCGCGAGGGTCTCGAGCACACACGCCACGACTTCGATATCGCCTTCGAGGCGAAGAAAAAGAAGCTTACGCAGGGCGACGAACTACCGCCTGGCGTGCAAAAAATGGTCAAGGTGTACCTTGCTGTCAAGCGCCGTTTGCAGCCCGGCGACAAGATGGCAGGTCGCCACGGCAACAAGGGTGTGGTTTCGAAGATCGTGCCTGTCGAGGATATGCCGTACATGGAAGACGGCACGCCTGTCGACATCGTTCTGAATCCGCTGGGCGTGCCTTCGCGGATGAACATCGGACAGATTCTCGAGACGCACCTCGGTTGGGCGGCGAAGGGGTTGGGCCTCAAGGTCGGCGAGATGCTCAAGCAGCATACGCAAACCCAGGAGGTTCGAAAATTCCTCGACAAGATCTACAACAACAGCGGCAAAGGTGAGGGAATCACGTCCTTGTCGGATGCCGAGATTGTTGAACTTGCCCAGAACTTGTCGAAGGGCGTTCCTTTCGCTACTCCGGTATTCGATGGCGCCAACGAAGAAGAAATTCGCTCGATGCTGGAACTGGCGGGGCTGCCTGCAACGGGACAGGTGTGGCTTTTCGATGGCCGGACGGGCGAGCGTTTCGAGCGCCCGGTGACGGTGGGGTACAAGCATGTGCTGAAGCTTCACCACTTGGTCGACGACAAGATGCACGCTCGTTCCACCGGCCCCTACAGCCTGGTTACCCAGCAGCCGCTGGGCGGCAAGGCGCAGTTCGGCGGTCAGAGGTTCGGCGAAATGGAGGTGTGGGCGCTCGAAGCGTACGGCGCTTCCTACACACTGCAGGAAATGCTTACCGTCAAGTCTGATGACGTTTCGGGGCGTACCAAGGTCTACGAAAACATCGTCAAGGGCGAACACAAGATCGACGCCGGGATGCCCGAGTCGTTCAACGTGTTGGTGAAGGAAATCCGTTCGTTGGCGATCGACATCGATCTGGAGCGCTATTGAATCAGTGACGCGTCACACGCAGCGGGCGGGGCCGGTGGTGCCGCCCATCGACGAGAGAACGGTCACGATTAGGAGTTACACATGAAAGCACTGCTCGATCTTTTCAGACAGGTTACGCAGGAAGAGGAATTCGACGCGATCACGATCGGGTTGGCGTCACCCGAGAAGATCCGTTCGTGGTCCTACGGCGAAGTCAAGAAGCCGGAAACCATCAATTATCGGACCTTCAAGCCGGAGCGCGATGGGTTGTTCTGCGCCAAGATCTTCGGCCCGGTCAAGGACTACGAGTGCCTTTGCGGGAAATACAAGCGACTCAAGCATCGCGGCGTGATATGCGAGAAGTGCGGCGTCGAGGTTACGCTGTCGAAGGTGCGCCGCGAACGCATGGGTCATATCGAACTCGCTTCCCCGGTTGCACACATCTGGTTCCTGAAGTCGCTGCCTTCGCGCCTCGGCATGGTTCTTGACATGACGCTGCGAGATATCGAGCGCGTGCTCTATTTCGAGGCATATGTGGTGACCGATCCGGGCATGACCCCGCTCGCGCGCGCGCAACTGCTCAGTGAAGACGATTATCTGGCAAAGGTTGAAGAATACGGAGATGATTTCCACGCTCTGATGGGCGCGGAAGGTATCCGAGAACTGCTGCGTTCGCTCGACCACAATCGTGAAATCGAATCCCTGCGCAGCGAACTCGAGGTGACCGGCTCCGAGGCCAAGATAAAGAAGATCGCGAAGCGCCTAAAGGTTCTCGAGGCCTTCCAGCAGTCCGGCATCAAACCTGACTGGATGATTCTCGAAGTCCTGCCGGTTCTTCCGCCTGACCTGCGTCCCCTCGTGCCGCTCGACGGGGGCCGGTTCGCGACATCGGACCTGAACGATCTGTATCGCCGCGTCATCAACCGCAACAATCGTCTCAAGCGCCTGCTGGAGCTCAAGGCGCCCGAGATCATCGTGCGCAACGAGAAGCGGATGCTGCAGGAGGCGGTCGACTCTTTGCTCGACAACGGTCGTCGCGGCAAGGCTATGACCGGTGCGAACAAGCGTCCGCTCAAGTCGCTCGCCGACATGATCAAGGGCAAGGGCGGGCGCTTCCGCCAGAACCTGCTGGGCAAACGTGTCGACTACTCGGGCCGTTCGGTCATCGTGGTTGGCCCGCAGTTGAAGCTCCACCAGTGCGGCCTGCCGAAGAAGATGGCGTTGGAGCTCTTCAAGCCATTCATCTTCAACAAGCTCGAATTGCTCGGCCTTGCGACAACGATCAAGGCGGCGAAGAAGTTGGTCGAGCAGGAAGTGCCGGAGGTCTGGGACATCCTCGAAGAGGTCATCCGCGAACATCCGGTGTTGCTCAACCGAGCACCGACGCTGCACCGTCTCGGTATCCAGGCCTTCGAGCCGACATTGATCGAGGGCAAGGCAATCCAGCTGCATCCGCTGGTCTGCGTGGCGTTCAACGCCGACTTCGACGGTGACCAGATGGCCGTGCACGTGCCCCTGTCGCTCGAAGCGCAAATGGAAGCTCGCACGCTGATGCTGGCGTCGAACAACGTACTGTCGCCCGCCAACGGCGAGCCGATCATCGTTCCGTCGCAGGACATCGTTCTGGGGCTTTACTATGCGACGCGTGAAGGTGTGAATGCCAAGGGCGAAGGCATGATCTTTACTGACGTTGCGGAAGCAAAGCGCGCTTGGGAGATGGGGCAGGTCGACCTGCACGCCAAAGTCGCGATCCGCATCCGTGAAGTCGAAGTCACACCGGAAGGCGAGAAGCGCGAGACGATCAAGCGCTACAACACTACGGTCGGCCGTGCGATGTTGTCCGAGATTCTGCCGCCCGGGCTGCCCTTCTCGCACATCGACAAACCGCTCAAGAAGAAGGAAATCTCGAAGCTCATCAACTCGGCGTTCCGTCGCTGCGGACTCAAGGATACGGTCGTGTTTGCCGACCAGTTGATGCAGGCGGGGTTTGGTCTTGCGACGCGCGCCGGGATTTCCATCGCGATTCGCGACATGCTCGTCCCGACCGCAAAGGACGAGATCATCGGTGCGGCCGAGCATGAGGTGAAGGAAATTGCCCAGCAGTACACCTCGGGCTTGGTGACGGACGGCGAGCGTTACAACAAGGTCGTCGATATCTGGGGCCGCGCAGGCGATCAGGTCGCGAAGGCGATGATGGAGCAGCTTGGCGTCCAAGATGTCGTCAACCGCGAAGGAAAGACAGTCAAGCAGGAGTCGTTCAACTCAATCTACATGATGGCCGATTCGGGTGCGCGTGGTTCTGCGGCCCAGATCAGGCAGCTAGCCGGGATGCGTGGCCTGATGGCCAAGCCGGACGGCTCGATTATCGAGACACCGATCACGTCGAACTTCCGCGAAGGCCTGAACGTCTTGCAGTACTTCATTTCGACGCACGGCGCCCGCAAAGGCCTGGCCGACACGGCGCTCAAGACGGCCAACTCCGGCTACCTGACTCGTCGCCTGGTGGATGTGACGCAGGATCTCGTTGTGACCGAGGATGATTGCGGTACATCCCAAGGCTTCGCGATGAAGGCGCTCGTCGAAGGCGGCGAGGTTGTTGAACCCTTGCGTGAACGCATTCTTGGCCGCGTAGCGGCTGCTGACGTCGTCAACCCCGAAACGCAAGAGACGCTCTACGAAGCGGGTACGCTGCTGGACGAAGACGCGGTCGAGCAGATTGAAGCGCTCGGGATCGACGAGGTGCGAGTTCGTACGCCGCTGACCTGCGAAACGCGGTATGGTCTTTGCGCAAAGTGCTATGGCCGTGATCTGGGTCGCGGCTACATGGTGAACGTCGGCGAAGCCGTCGGGGTCATCGCGGCGCAGTCGATCGGCGAGCCGGGTACGCAGCTCACGATGCGTACCTTCCACGTCGGTGGTGCGGCGTCGCGCGCGGCGGCCGCATCCAGTGTGGAATCGAAGTCTTCCGGTGTGGTGCGGTTCTCGCAGAACATGCGCTATGTTACAAACGTCAAGGGCGAGAAGGTCGTCATTGCGCGTTCGGCAGAGGTGCTGATCACCGATGATCATGGTCGCGAGCGTGAGCGCCACAAGGTGCCCTATGGATCGACCTTGCTTGTCGAGGACGGCAATCAAACCAGGGCCGGTACTCAGCTCGCCACCTGGGATCCGCATACGCGTCCCATTGTCACGGAGTACGCCGGTTTCGTGAAATTCGAGAACGTCGAGGAAGGCGTAACGGTCGCCAAGCAGATCGATGAGGTCACCGGTCTGTCAACGCTGGTCGTCATTGACCCGAAGCGGCGGGGCACATCTTCGACGAAGGGTCTCCGTCCCCAGGTCAAGCTACTGACCGAATCAGGCGAAGAGGTGAAGATCACGGGAACAGATCACGCGGTTACGATCACGTTCCAGGTCGGCTCGCTGATTACAGTCAAGGACGGGCAGCAGATCGGGGTCGGCGAAGTGCTGGCGCGCATTCCACAGGAATCGTCAAAGACGCGCGACATCACGGGCGGTTTGCCGCGGGTGGCAGAACTGTTCGAGGCCCGCTCGCCCAAGGATGCCGGCATGCTCGCCGAGGTTACCGGAACGGTTTCCTTCGGCAAGGATACCAAGGGCAAACAGCGCTTGGTCATCACCGAGCCGGACGGTACACCGCACGAATACCTGATTCCCAAGGACAAGCACGTAATGGCCCACGATGGCCAAGTAGTGAACAAGGGTGAGGTCATCGTCGACGGTCCGGCGGAACCCCACGACATCTTGCGGCTGAAGGGCGTGGAGGAGTTGGCGCGCTATATCATCGACGAAGTGCAGGACGTGTACCGACTGCAGGGCGTGAAGATCAACGACAAGCACATTGAAGTCATCGTTCGTCAGATGCTTCGCCGTGTCGTGATCACTGACCCGGGTGATTCTCACTTCATCCGTGAAGAGCAGGTCGAACGCGCCGAGGTGCTGGACGAGAACGACAAGATCGAGCGAGATGGAAAGCGCGGCGCCGAATATCAGTACATGTTGCTCGGTATTACCAAGGCTTCACTGTCGACCGACTCGTTCATCTCTGCGGCGTCGTTCCAGGAAACGACCCGCGTGCTTACCGAGGCCGCGATCATGGGCAAGCGTGACGATCTGAGGGGGCTCAAGGAAAACGTCATTGTCGGCCGTCTCATTCCGGCCGGAACGGGCCTGGCCTATCACCGGACGAGAAAGATGCAGACGGTGGGGCAGGACATCGCGGTCGACCGGGGCATTCTCGGAGACGAACAAACGTCTCAGGAAGCTCCCGGGGCAGAGGAAAACGTGCAGCCTGGTTGACGCTGTGCAGAAATATCTTCTATAATTCCGCCTCTTTGCGAACTGGCCAATCGTAGCCAGAGTCGGAACGATCCACCCGAGGCGGTCTGAGCGCAGTCTCAAGCGTTGCCAGGCCGCCTTGGTATTTTGGGAAATTCGGAACGATGCCAACAATCAATCAGTTAGTGCGCAAGTCGCGCCAAGCGCCCGTATCCAAGAGCAAGGTGCCGGCGCTCGCGGCTTGTCCCGCCAAGCGTGGTGTTTGCACCCGCGTCTACACCACCACCCCGAAGAAGCCGAACTCGGCGCTTCGCAAAGTGGCCAAGGTTCGTTTGACCAACGGCTTTGAGGTTATTTCGTACATCGGCGGCGAAGGCCACAACCTGCAGGAGCACTCGGTTGTGTTGATTCGCGGCGGCCGTGTGAAGGATCTGCCTGGTGTGCGTTATCACATCGTGCGTGGTTCGCTCGATACGCAGGGCGTCAAGGACCGCAAGCAGAGCCGTTCCAAGTACGGCGCCAAGCGCCCGAAGAAGGCCTAACTCTCGGCCTCTCCGGCCGGTTTGCGATTCCAGGGGTTTTATATGCCACGTCGTCGTGAAGTACCTAAACGCGAGATCCTGCCTGACCCAAAGTTCGGCAGTGTCGATCTCTCCAAGTTTGTGAACGTCCTGATGGGTAGCGGCAAGAAGTCGGTCGCCGAGCGCATCATCTATGGCGCGTTCGACCAAATCAAATCCAAGAGTGGCAAGGATCCGCTCGAGGTGTTCGCTGCCGCGCTGAATAATGTCAAGCCGGTGGTCGAAGTGAAGAGTCGCCGTGTTGGCGGTGCGAATTATCAGGTGCCGGTCGAAGTGCGCCCGGTTCGCCGCATGGCGCTGTCGATGCGGTGGTTGCGCGATGCAGCGCGCAAGCGTTCAGAAAAGTCGATGGGCCAGCGTCTGGCCAACGAGCTGCTCGAGGCGGCCGAAGGGCGCGGCGCGGCAATGAAGAAGCGAGAAGAGGTGCACCGCATGGCGGAAGCGAACAAGGCGTTCTCGCACTACCGCTTCTGAGGTGGATCCCGTGGATTGTCCAAGGCGGGCGGTCCTGATTGCAGAAAGGCTTCAGCCCCGTGTGGCGCCCCGGATCAAATGATCGGGCGCCATAGCGGTTTTAAGGAAGGCAAGGTTTATCGTGGCACGCAAGACTCCGATCGAGCGCTATCGAAACATCGGTATCTCGGCGCACATCGACGCCGGGAAGACGACGACGACCGAGCGCATCCTGTTCTATACCGGCGTCAATCACAAGATCGGCGAAGTGCACGACGGCGCCGCCACGATGGACTGGATGGAGCAGGAGCAGGAGCGCGGGATCACTATTACGTCGGCGGCTACCACATGCTTCTGGAAGGGCATGGGTGCGAACTATCCAGAGCATCGTATTAATATTATTGATACGCCCGGGCACGTGGACTTCACGATCGAGGTCGAGCGCTCGATGCGAGTGCTCGATGGTGCATGCATGGTCTATTGTGCGGTTGGCGGTGTGCAGCCGCAGTCTGAAACCGTGTGGCGTCAGGCCAACAAGTACAAGGTGCCGCGTCTTGCGTTCGTCAATAAGATGGATCGCACTGGGGCCAACTTCTTCAAGGTTTATGACCAGATGCGCTCCCGCCTCAAAGCCAACCCGGTGCCGATCCAGGTGCCGATCGGGGCTGAAGAGGGCTTTAAGGGTGTGGTTGACTTGGTGAAGATGAAGGCCATCGTGTGGGACGAGGCTTCGCAAGGCACCAAGTTCGAATATGCGGATATTCCCGCCGAACTCGTCGATGTCGCGAAGGAGTGGCGCGAGAAGATGCTCGAAGCGGCAGCCGAGGCGTCTGAAGATCTGATGAACAAGTACCTCGAAGGGGGCGACCTCGGGGAAGAGGAAATCAAGTCCGCCTTGCGTCAGCGCACGATTGCCAGCGAGATCGTGCCCATGTTGTGTGGCTCCGCGTTCAAGAACAAGGGCGTGCAGGCAATGCTGGATGCGGTGATCGAATTGCTCCCCGCGCCGACCGACATCCCGCCGGTGGGTGGGCACCTCGAAGACGATACGCCGGGAAGCCGCAAGGCTTCTGACGACGAGCCGTTTGCCGCGCTCGCTTTCAAGATCATGACTGATCCTTACGTTGGCCAGCTCACGTTCTTCCGGGTTTATTCGGGTGTGGTCAATTCCGGCGACACGATTTACAACCCGGTCAAGGGCCGCAAGGAGCGGATCGGACGCATCCTGCAGATGCACGCGAATCAGCGTGAGGAAATCAAGGAAGTGCGCGCGGGTGACATCGCGGCGGCGGTTGGCCTTAAGGAGGCGACCACGGGTGAGACGCTGTGCGATCCGGACAAGGTTATCACGCTTGAGCGGATGGAGTTCCCTGAGCCGGTGATTCACGTTGCCGTCGAGCCAAAGACCAAGGCAGACCAGGAAAAGATGGGTATTGCGCTGAATCGTCTCGCGCAGGAAGACCCGTCGTTCCGTGTGCGCACAGACGAGGAGTCCGGCCAGACCATCATCTCTGGTATGGGTGAATTGCACCTTGAGATCATCGTTGATCGCATGAAGCGCGAATTCAGCGTCGAAGCGAATGTCGGCGCGCCGCAGGTTGCTTACCGCGAGGCAATCAAGAAGGCGGTCGAGCAGGAGGGGAAGTTCGTCAAGCAGTCTGGTGGCCGCGGCCAGTACGGGCATGTCTGGATCAAGCTCGAGCCGGCCGAGCAGGGTAAGGGCTACGAGTTCGTCGACGCCATCAAGGGCGGTGTTGTGCCGCGAGAGTTCATTCCTGCGGTCAACAAGGGTATTGAAGATACGTTGCCGAATGGTGTGCTAGCAGGCTTCCCGGTCGTGGACGTCAAGGTCACGCTTTTCGACGGCTCGTATCACGATGTTGACTCAAACGAGAACGCCTTCAAGATGGCGGCGTCCATGGCGTTCAAGGACGCGATGCGCAAGGCCAGTCCAACCCTCCTCGAACCCATGATGGCGGTCGAAGTGGAAACGCCGGAAGACTTCATGGGCAACGTGATGGGCGATCTCTCTGGTCGTCGCGGTATCGTGCAGGGGATGGAAGATCAGGCGGGGGGAATCAAGGTCATAAAGGCTGAGGTGCCTCTGGCAGAGATGTTCGGTTACTCGACAACTCTGCGTTCGCTCTCCCAGGGCCGCGCAACCTACACGATGGAATTCAAGCACTATGCCGAAGCGCCGAAGAACGTCGCTGACGCTGTGATCAACAAGAAGTAACCACCTTTAGAGGATCGAGCATGGCTAAGGGAAAGTTCGAGCGTACGAAGCCGCACGTGAATGTGGGCACGATTGGTCACGTGGACCATGGGAAGACGACGTTGACGGCGGCGATCACGACGGTGCTGTCGACGAAGTTTGGTGGCGAGGCGAAGAAGTACGACGACATTGATGCGGCCCCGGAAGAGAAGGCGCGAGGCATCACGATCAACACGGCGCACGTGGAGTACGAGACGGCCAACCGTCACTACGCACACGTCGATTGCCCGGGTCACGCGGACTACGTGAAGAACATGATCACGGGCGCGGCGCAGATGGACGGCGCCATCCTGGTTGTGTCGGCGGCCGACGGTCCCATGCCCCAGACGCGCGAGCACATCCTGCTGGCCCGACAGGTTGGTGTGCCCTACATCATCGTGTTCATGAACAAGTGCGACATGGTGGACGACGCCGAACTGCTCGAACTTGTCGAAATGGAAGTGCGCGAGCTGCTCAGCAAGTACGAATTCCCGGGCGACGACATTCCCATCGTCAAGGGCAGTGCGCTCAAGGCGCTCGAAGGCGACAAGGGCGAGTTGGGCGAGGGTGCGATCCTGAAGCTCGCGGAAGCGCTCGACAGCTACATTCCGACGCCGGAACGCGCCATCGACGGCACTTTCCTGATGCCCATCGAAGACGTTTTCTCGATCTCCGGCCGCGGCACCGTGGTGACCGGTCGTGTCGAGCGGGGCATCGTCAAGGTTGGCGAAGAAATCGAAATCGTTGGCATCAAGCCCACCGTCAAGACCACCTGCACGGGCGTGGAAATGTTCCGCAAGCTGCTCGACCAAGGGCAGGCGGGTGACAATGTTGGCGTACTGCTGCGCGGCACCAAGCGCGAAGAGGTTGAGCGTGGTCAAGTGCTGGCCAAGCCGGGCTCGATCAACCCGCACACGCACTTCACGGCCGAGATTTACGTGCTCTCCAAGGAAGAAGGTGGTCGCCACACCCCGTTCTTCAACGGCTACCGTCCGCAGTTCTACTTCCGTACCACGGACGTGACGGGCAGCATCGATCTGCCGGCTGGTACGGAGATGGTGATGCCGGGGGACAACGTGACGATCACGGTGAAGCTGATTGCGCCGATCGCGATGGAAGAGGGGCTGCGCTTTGCCATTCGCGAAGGCGGTCGTACCGTCGGCGCCGGCGTCGTCGCCAAAATCATCGCTTAATAAATATGAAGGTTCCGTCGGTCGCATGGCCGACGGTTAATCGCTCTTTAGGATACCGAAATGCAAAGCCAAAAAATCCGCATTCGTCTCAAGGCATTCGACTATCGTTTGATTGATCAGTCGGCCTTGGAGATTGTCGACACGGCGAAACGTACCGGAGCGGTTGTACGGGGGCCGGTACCTCTGCCGACGCGCATTGAGCGCTACGATGTGCTCCGGTCTCCGCATGTTAACAAGGCTTCGCGGGATCAATTCGAAATTCGCACCCACCTGCGTCTGATGGACATCATCGATCCTACGGACAAGACGGTAGACGCGCTGATGAAGCTTGATTTGCCGGCTGGCGTCGATGTGGAGATCAAGCTGCAGTAGTTTTCGGGGCCGGCGATTGCATTGCCGGCCACAACAGATCGCGGCGAGGTTTACTTGCCGCTGGTGCAGTAATCAGGTCCCGGTCAATCGCAACCGGGGTTAGGAGAAAAACATGAGTCTAGGCCTTGTAGGGCGCAAGGTCGGCATGACGCGCGTTTTTACGGACGACGGTTCCACCGTTCCCGTGACCGTGCTCGACGTGTCGAACAACCGTGTGACCCAAATCAAGACACCTGAATCCGACGGTTACGCCGCGGTTCAGGTGACCTTTGGCAAGCGTCGCGCAAGCAGGGTAATCAAGCCTGCTGCGGGACATCTCGCCAAGGCTGGCGTCGAAGCCGGCACGGTCCTGAAGGAATTCCGGGTCGAAGCAGACCAACTCGCAAGCCTCAAACCGGGTGATGTGGTCAGCGTATCGATCTTTGCCGTCGGGCAAAAGGTGGACGTAACGGGAACCTCGATTGGTAAAGGTTTTTCCGGACCGATCAAGCGTCACAATTTCTCGTCGAACCGTGCTTCTCACGGCAACTCGATTTCGCACAACTCCCCGGGTTCGATTGGTATGGCCCAGGATCCGGGTCGTGTGTTCCCCGGCAAACGAATGTCAGGCCATTTGGGCGATGTCGCGAGCACCCAGCAATCCCTGGAGATCGTTCGTGTCGACGAAGCGCGCGGTCTGCTGCTCGTTAAGGGAGCCGTCCCGGGCGCCAAGGGCGGCGACGTGGTTGTGCGTCCAGCCGTCAAGGCAAAGGCTGCGGGTTAAGGGGGCGCGATGGAACTCAAACTGATTAACGACCAAGGCCAGGCGGCTGCAACGCTGCAGGCGTCCGACGCTCTGTTCGCTCGCGACTACAACGAAGCGCTCGTCCACCAAATTGTGATTGCCTACCAGGCAAATGCACGCTCGGGGAACCGCAAGCAGAAGGATCGAGAAGAGGTTCGTCACTCGACCAAGAAGCCGTTCCGTCAGAAGGGCACTGGCCAAGCGCGTGCCGGTATGACGTCAAGCCCTTTGTGGCGTGGTGGTGGTCGCATCTTTCCGAACACGCCGGAAGAGAATTTCTCCCACAAGGTCAATCGCAAAATGTATCGCGCCGGTGTTGCGGCCATTCTGTCGCAGCTCGCGCGCGAAGATCGTCTGGCGGTTGTGGAGAGTTTCAGTCTCGAGGCGCCGAAGACCAAGCTGTTTTCGCAGAAGCTGAAGGCGATGGGTCTTGAGTCGGTCCTGCTGATAACCGATAGTTTCGACGAGAACTTGTATCTGTCGTCGCGCAATCTGCCGAACGTTCTCGTGTTGGAGGCGCATCAGGCCGATCCGGTTTCCCTGGTCCGCTTCCCCAAAGTGCTGTTGACGAAGGGCGCGCTGGCCAAGTTCGAGGAGATGATGGCATGAGTGCGATCAATCAGAATCGATTGCTGCAGGTGCTGCTTGCACCGCAGATTTCGGAAAAGGCGACCTTCATCGCCGACAAGAACGAGCAAGTGATCTTCCGTGTCGCAAGCGATGCGACCAAGCCTGAAGTAAAGGCGGCGGTAGAGCTCCTGTTCAAAGTGGAAGTGAAGTCGGTCCAGATTGCCAACGTCAAGGGCAAGGAGAAGCGCTTTGGGCGTTTCATGGGCCGTCGCCAAGGCTGGAAGAAGGCATTCGTTTGTCTGAAGCCTGGTCAGGAAATCAATTTTGCCGAAGGGGGGAGCGCGTAATGGCCCTCGTCAAAGTCAAACCCACATCGCCGGGTCGCCGTGCGGTCGTCAAGGTGGTCAATCCGAACCTGTACAAGGGGCGCCCGGTTGATGCACTGACGGAAGAGAAGAAGCGGAAGGCTGGCCGCAACAACCACGGGCATATCACGACCCGTCACCAAGGCGGTGGCCACAAGAAGCATTACCGCGTGATTGACTTCCGTCGCAACAAGGATGGGATTCCAGCCAAGGTTGAGCGCATCGAATACGATCCCAACCGTTCCGCCAACATAGCGCTGCTTTGTTACGCAGACGGGGAGCGTCGCTACATCATCGCTCCGAAGGGCGTGAGTGTCGGCGCTCAGTTGGTCAGCGGTTCAGAAGCCCCAATCAAAGCTGGCAATTCGCTGCCGCTCCGGAATATTCCAGTAGGTACAACGATCCACTGCATCGAGATGACCCCGGGCAAGGGTGCGCAGATCGCGCGTGCTGCCGGCACGTCGGTGCAGCTTCTTGCGCGGGAAGGTACTTACGCTCAGTTGCGTCTGCGTTCCGGCGAAATTCGGCGCGTTCATGTCGAATGCCGCGCGACGATTGGCGAAGTCGGCAACGAGGAGAACAACCTCCGTTCGATCGGTAAGGCTGGTGCAAATCGCTGGCGCGGGATTCGCCCGACAGTCCGTGGTGTTGCAATGAACCCGATCGATCACCCGCATGGTGGTGGCGAAGGCAAAACGGCCGCCGGCCGCGATCCCTGCAGTCCTTGGGGGGTGCCGACCAAGGGGTATCGCACGCGGAGCAACAAGCGGACTTCCAACATGATCGTTCAGCGTCGTCACAAGCGCTAAGGGGTAACTGATGGCACGTTCAATCAAAAAAGGCCCGTTCGTCGACGATCATCTGATCAAGAAGGTAGACGCTGCGCGTTCGTCCAACGACAAGCGTCCGATCAAGACTTGGTCGCGTCGTTCGACGGTATTGCCCGATTTCGTCGGACTGACGATCGCAGTGCACAACGGCAAGCAGCACATACCCGTATACATCTCCGAAAACATGGTCGGCCACAAATTGGGCGAATTTGCGCTGACCCGGACCTTCAAGGGGCATGCCGCCTCGAAGAAGGCCGCGGTGAAGAAGTAAGGAGCGCTCGATGGAAACCAAAGCAACACTCCGTGGGGTTCGCCTGTCGGCGCAAAAGGGCCGGCTGGTTGCCGATCTCGTGCGCGGAAAGCCGGTGGATCAAGCGCTCAATATTCTCGCGTTTTGCCCGAAGAAGGGTGCCGGCATCATCAAGAAGGTGCTCGAGTCGGCAATTGCCAATGCCGAGCACAACGATGGCGCCGACATCGACTCGCTGAAGGTGAAGGCGATCTATGTTGAGAAAGGGATGGTCCTGAAGCGCTTCACGGCGCGTGCGAAAGGTCGGGGCAACCGAATCATCAAGCCCACCTGCCACATCTTCCTGTCGGTCGGCGAGTAAGGAGAATTCATGGGACAGAAAATTCATCCGACCGGTTTTCGACTTTCGGTCACGAAGAACTGGGGTTCGCGCTGGTTTGCCAACAGCCAGAATTTCGGCAAGATGCTTGGCGAAGACATCAAGGTTCGGGATTACCTGAAGAAGAAGCTCGCTCACGCCTCTGTAGGACGGGTGGTAATCGAACGGCCGGCCAAGAATGCGCGCATTACGGTGTATTCGGCGCGACCAGGCGTGGTGATCGGCAAGAAGGGTGAGGACATAGAGAACCTCAAGCGTGATCTCCAGAAGATCATGGGCGGCCAGGTGCATGTCAACATCGAAGAAATCCGCAAGCCTGAAACGGACGCCCAATTGATTGCCGATTCGATTGCACAGCAACTCGAAAAGCGCATCATGTTCCGTCGGGCGATGAAGAGGGCCATGCAGAACGCGATGCGTCTGGGCGCTCAAGGCATCAAGATCATGAGCGCTGGTCGTCTTAACGGTGCAGAAATTGCGCGGACCGAGTGGTATCGCGAAGGCCGTGTTCCGCTCCATACGTTGCGCGCCGACATCGACTATGGATTCTCCGAGGCGAGTACTACCTACGGCATCATCGGTATCAAGGTTTGGGTGTTCAAGGGCGAGATTCTCAATCGGGGCGAACAACCCACTGCAACGCCGGAAGCTGCGCCCGAGGGCGAGAATCGACGCGGTCGTCGTCCGTCAAGGAGCGAGGGCGAAGGAAAGCCTGCTCCGCGTCGCGGCAGTCGCGCTGCGGCCGGAGACGTGCCCGTAGATGCAGAGCCGGTACCGTCTGCACCGGCGGCGACTGAAGCCGAGAAAAAGGCGCCGGTCAAGCGCGTGAGAAAGCCAGGAGCTTAAGATGCTGCAGCCATCCAGAAGAAAGTATCGCAAGGAACAGAAGGGGCGAAACAAGGGGCTCGCGACGCGGGGTGCCAAGGTCAGCTTTGGAGAGTACGGCCTGAAAGCTACGACTCGCGGTCGGTTGACGGCGCGCCAGATTGAAGCCGCGCGTCGTGCCATGACGCGCCACATCAAGCGCGGTGGCCGCATCTGGATTCGGGTGTTTCCTGACAAGCCGATTTCTCAGAAGCCGGCAGAGGTGCGTATGGGTAACGGCAAGGGTAATCCTGAGTACTGGGTCGCAGAGATCCAGCCGGGCAAGGTGCTCTATGAGATGGACGGTGTCGACGAGACGCTGGCCCGTGAAGCGTTCCGCCTCGCTGCGGCCAAGCTTCCGTTTGCGACCACGTTCGTCGTGCGTCAGCTGGGGTGATCATGAAAGCGAAAGACCTGAGGGCCAAGGAAACGGCCGAGCTTAGCAAGGAACTGACGGACTTGCTCAAGGCGCAATTCTCGCTGCGAATGCAGGTAGCAACGCAGCAGTTGCAGAACACCAGTCAGCTGGGCAAGGTGCGTAAGGATATTGCCCGTGTCCAGACGATCTTGAACGAGAAGGCGGCGGCGAAATGACTGAAAGCACTGAAAAGACCAAGCGTACCCTCATCGGACGCGTGGTAAGTGACAAGATGGCGAAGACAGTGACTGTTCTGGTCGAGCGTCGGGTGAAGCATCCGGTGATCGGCAAGGTGATGATCCGCTCCAAGAAATACCATGCTCACGTCGAAGGTCTTGAGGCAGCCGACGGCGATCTCGTTCAGATCGAAGAGTGTCGCCCGATTTCGAAGACCAAGGCGTGGGCCGTCACGCAGGTGATCGAGAAATCCCGTGCCGTCTGAGTCGATGCAATAAAAGTTGCCAAGAGGCTTGGCAAGGCACGCTGAGCCCCTTATAATTCCAAGTCTTTGCCTTGTCTGCCGACCGGTAGTGCAGCGCCGCGGCAGAACTTCCGACCCGGACGGGTTCCAAGACTGACCGCCGCGCGTTGCGCGTCGGGAAAAGTTGGAGAGAAAAGATGATTCAAATGCAGTCGATCCTGAACGTGGCCGACAACACGGGTGCGCGTTCGGTGATGTGTATCAAGGTGCTCGGCGGATCGAAGCGACGCTATGCCGGCATTGGCGACATCATCAAGGTCAGCATCAAGGATGCCGCTCCGCGAGGCCGCGTCAAGAAGGGCGAGGTGTATAGCGCGGTGGTGGTGCGTACCGCCAAGGGCGTTCGTCGCCCCGATGGTTCGCTGATCAAGTTTGACGGCAATGCCGCCGTGCTGCTCAACAACAAGCTCGAGCCGATCGGCACGCGTATCTTCGGTCCGGTCACGCGCGAGCTGCGCACCGAGCGATTCATGAAGATCGTGTCGCTCGCGCCTGAAGTGCTCTGAGCTGCCCGAGTTCGAAACGAGGCTATTCATGGAAAAGATCCGCAAGGGTGACGAAGTGATCGTCCTGGCAGGCAAGGACAAGGGTAAGCGCGGGCAGGTTCTGTCCCGCGTTGATGCCCAGCACGTGCTCGTCGAAGGAATCAACAGGGTCAAGAAGCACGTCAAGCCGAACCCGATGAAGGGCGAGGTCGGCGGCATTCGCGAAAAGGAAATGCCGGTCGACCAGTCGAATGTCGCGTTGATTAATCCGCAGACGAAGAAGGCTGATCGGGTGGGGTTCAAGGTGCTGGCCGACGGCAAGAAGGTTCGTGTCTTCAAGTCGAGTGGCGAACAGGTGGGGGCGTAAGCAGATGGCACGCTTGCATGACGTTTACAAGAACGAAGTGGTGGGCGAGCTGACTGCCAAGTTCAGCTACAAATCGCCTATGGAAGTGCCGCGCATTACCAAGATCACGCTGAACATGGGTGTTGGTGAAGCCGTTGGTGACAAGAAAGTGCTGGAAAACGCGATCGGCGATATGACCAAGATTGCCGGTCAGAAGCCGGTGGCCACCAAGTCGCGCAAGTCTATCGCGGGTTTCAAGATCCGCGAAGGCTACCCGATCGGCTGCATGGTGACGCTACGGGGTCAGCGCATGTATGAATTCCTTGATCGTTTGGTTACGGTCGCAATGCCGCGTATCCGAGATTTCCGTGGTATTTCCGGCAAGGGATTCGATGGTCGCGGCAACTACAACCTCGGTGTGAAAGAGCAGATTATTTTCCCCGAGATCGAGTACGACAAGATCGATGCGTTACGTGGCATGAATATAAGTATTACCACGACCGCGAAAACGGACGGAGAAGCCAAGGCGCTTCTCGCTGCGTTCAAGTTCCCTTTCAAGAACTGAGGGTGTTATGGCGAAGACTTCACTGATCAATCGCGAAGACAAGCGGCGCAAGACGGTGGCGAAGTTTGCCGCCAAGCGCGCGGAGCTTATCGCGCAGATCAACAACACCAAGCTCTCCGACGAGGAGCGCATGGATGCGCGGTTCAAGCTGCAGAAGCTGCCGCGTAACGCCAGTCCCTCCCGCCTGCGCAACCGCTGCCAGCTGACTGGGCGTCCGCGTGGCGTGTTCAGCAAGTTCGGCCTTTGCCGCCACAAGCTGCGCGAATTCGCGTTCCGCGGCGAAGTGCCTGGCATGGTTAAGGCCAGCTGGTAATCGGGGGAATTCAAAATGAGCATGACTGATCCCATCGCCGATATGCTGACGCGCATTCGCAACGCGCAAATGGCCCAAAAGACTTCGGTGCAAATGCCGAATTCGAAGCTGAAGGTTGCAATCGCCAACGTCCTCAAAGACGAAGGTTATATCGATGACTACGCAATTCGCGACATTGACGGAAAGCCGTCGCTCGACATTGCGCTCAAGTACTACGCCGGCCGTCCGGTGATCGAGCGAATCGAGCGGGTTAGCCGTCCCGGCCTTCGTATCTACAAGGGCTCCGGCGATCTACCGCGTGTACTGAATGGCCTCGGCGTCGCGATTGTGTCGACCCCGAAGGGTGTGATGACTGACCGCAAGGCACGCGCCAGCAACGTTGGTGGCGAAGTCCTCTGCATCGTCGCTTAAGGAGTCGGACGATGTCACGAATCGCTAAATATCCCGTTGTGGTGCCCAGCGGCGTTGAAGTGACGCTGAGTGCCGGAGAAATCACCGTGAAAGGGCCGCTCGGCTCGCTTACGCAGGTGCTGCATCCCTCCGTTGCCGTGGCCAAGGAGGGAGAGCGAGTGCAAGTCTCTGCGGTCGCAGGTGCCGAGAATGCGAAGGCGTTGTCTGGAACGGTGCGAGCGCTGGTTAATAATATGGTGCTTGGCGTGACCAAGGGTTTCGAGAGGAAGCTCAATCTGGTCGGTGTCGGCTATCGTGCCCAGGCGCAGGGTGACAAGCTCAACCTTTCGCTGGGTTACTCGCATCCGGTTGTCCACCAGATGCCGCAGGGTATCAAAGTCGAAACCCCCGTGCAGACCGAGATCATCATCAAAGGTATCGACAAGCAGAAGGTCGGTCAGGTTGCCGCTGAAGTTCGCGCCTATCGTCAGCCGGAGCCCTATAAGGGCAAGGGTGTGCGGTATGCCAACGAGGTGGTGATCATCAAGGAAACCAAGAAGAAGTAAGGCGGTTAAACCATGGACAAAAAGCAAGCGCGTCTGCGTAGAGCACGCCAAACCCGTGCCAAGATTGCTCAGCTCAAGGCGGTCCGCCTCGCGGTGCACCGTTCTAACTGTCATATCTACGCTCAGATCTTTTCCGGCTGTGGCGGCAAGGTGCTGGCTGCGGCGTCGACAGCCGAGGCGGATGTGCGCAAGGATGTGCCGAGCGGCGGGAACGTCAAGGCTGCTCAGTTGGTCGGGAAACTGATCGCCGAGCGTGCCAAGCAAGCTGGCATCGAGGAGGTCGCATTCGACCGTTCAGGATTCAAGTATCACGGCCGCGTCAAGGCGCTGGCCGATGCTGCCCGCGAAGGCGGCCTCAAGTTCTAGGCGAGGAAAGCCCAAATGGCAAAACCGCAATCAGGTAACCGCAAGCCACAGGCTCAGGAAGAGCGCGATGACGGCCTGCGCGAAAAGATGGTGTCGATCAACCGCGTCACCAAGGTGGTGAAGGGCGGGCGCATCCTTGGATTCGCCGCACTCACCGTGGTGGGCGACGGAGATGGCGGCATCGGCATGGGCAAAGGCAAGTCGCGCGAAGTGCCGGTCGCCGTGCAAAAGGCCATGGAAGAGGCGCGTCGCAAGATGTCCAAGGTTTCGCTCAAGAACGGCACCATTCAGCACGCTGTCATCGGCCAGCACGGGGCCTCCCGCGTTCTGATGCAGCCGGCGCCGAACGGGACCGGAATCATTGCCGGTGGCCCGATGCGGGCCGTATTCGAAGTGATGGGTGTGACCGATGTGCTGGCGAAGTGTCTTGGTTCAACCAATCCGTACAACGTGGTTCGGGCGACCCTCGACGGCCTGATGAAGATCAACACCCCGGCCGAGATTGCCGCGAAGCGCGGCAAGACGGTCGAAGAGATTCTGGGGTAGGAAACATGGCCGACAAGAAGATCAAGGTGACCCTGGTCAAGAGTGTCATTGGAACCAAGCAGGATCACCGCGCAACCGTAAAAGGGCTCGGGCTGGGTAAGCTCAATAGTTCCGCACTGCTGGAAGATACGCCGGCGGTTCGCGGCATGATCAAGAAAGTGAACTACCTGGTGAAGGTCGAGGGCTGAGATGGAACTCAACAATCTGAAACCCGCAATCGGCGCAAAGCACGCAAAGCGCCGAGTCGGGCGCGGCATTGGTAGCGGTCTCGGCAAGACGGCAGGGCGCGGTCACAAAGGGCAAAAATCGCGAGCTGGAGGATTTCATAAAGTGGGATTCGAGGGCGGCCAGATGCCTTTGCAGCGTCGCCTTCCCAAGCGCGGTTTCATTTCGCTTACGGCGTCGCGGAGTGCACAGGTACGTTTGTCCGATCTGGAGAAGTTGCCGGTTGTCGACGTGGACTTGCTTGTGCTTAAACAAGCGGGGGTAGTGGCTGTCGACGCGCTTTCAGCAAAGGTTATTCTCTCGGGCGCGATCAGCAAGAAAGTGACGCTCAGGGGTGTCGGTGCCACCAAGGGTGCCAAGGCAGCGATTGAAGCTGCTGGCGGATCCGTAGCATCCGAATAGTCGGAACGCGAGACTTGGCTACCACTCCGGCAACCATCGGGAAGAGCGGGAAATTTGGCGATCTCAAGCGTCGCCTGATGTTCTTGCTGGGCGCGCTGGTCGTGTACCGTATCGGTGCGCACATCCCGGTACCCGGCATTGACCCGGTGGCCCTTGCGCAGTTGTTCGAAAGCCAGAAGGGCGGAATACTCGGAATCTTCAACTTGTTTTCCGGGGGAGCGCTTTCGCGCTTTACGCTTTTCGCGCTCGGGATCATGCCGTACATCTCGGCGTCGATCATCATGCAGTTGCTCACGGTGGCCGTCCCGAGTCTCGAGGCGATCAAAAAGGAAGGTGAGGCTGGACGACGCAAGATTACACAGTACACCCGTTACGGCACGCTCGCACTGGCGGTGTTTCAGGCAGTGGGGATCTCCATTGCACTGGAGGCCCAGCAGGGACTCGTGCTTGATCCGGGGTTGATGTTCCGCTTCGTTACCGTTACGACACTGGTAACCGGAACCATGTTCCTGATGTGGCTCGGCGAGCAAATTACGGAGCGTGGTCTGGGCAACGGTATCTCGATCATCATTTTTGCCGGGATTGCGGCAGGTTTGCCGAATGCGTTGGGTGGGCTTTTCGAACTCGTCAGAACGGGGGCGATGCACCCCTTCACGGCGCTTTTCATTAGCGCGCTGGTGGTTCTGGTGACTGGGTTTGTGGTGTTCGTCGAGCGCGGGCAGCGCAAGATCCTGGTCAACTATGCGAAGCGTCAGGTGGGCAACAAGGTCTACGGAGGGCAAAGCTCTCACTTGCCTCTCAAATTGAACATGTCGGGCGTGATTCCGCCGATCTTCGCCTCGTCGATCATATTGTTCCCGGCAACTGTCGCGGGATGGTTCGGACAGTCCGACAGCATGCGCTGGCTGAAAGACATTGCGGGTACGTTGTCGCCGGGGCAACCGATTTATGTCATGTGCTACGCGGCTGCTATTGTCTTTTTCTGCTTCTTTTACACGGCGCTGGTCTTCAATTCGAAGGAGACAGCTGACAACCTGAAAAAGAGTGGCGCGTTCGTGCCGGGTATCCGGCCTGGCGAACAGACGGCAAGATATATCGACAAGATTCTGATGCGACTGACCTTGGCTGGCGCGGTGTACATCACCCTGGTGTGCCTTCTGCCGGAATTCCTGATTCTCAAGTGGAACGTCCCGTTCTACTTCGGTGGAACCTCCCTGCTGATCATCGTGGTTGTGACCATGGATTTCATGTCGCAAGTTCAGGCCTACATCATGTCGCATCAATATGAAAGTTTGCTCAAGAAGGCGAACTTCAAGGGCGCTGGGTTGCCGATGCGCTGACGGTGCGAATCGACGCGGAAAGCCATGGCGAAGGAAGACGTAATCGAAATGCAGGGGGAGGTGCTCGAAAACCTCCCGAACGCGACGTTCAAGGTAAAGCTGGAGAACGGGCACGTGGTGCACGGATTTATATCGGGCAAGATGCGCATGCATTACATTCGCATTTTGCCGGGTGACAAGGTAACGGTTCAACTCACGCCGTACGATTTGACGAAAGGTCGCATCGTATTCCGTGCCAAGTAGGGTCAGCAGTAAAAGTATCGAAACGCCTCTCCGAGGGGAAACGAAATGAAAGTATTGGCATCGGTAAAGAGAATTTGCCGTAAGTGCAAGGTGATTCGCCGCAAGGGCGTTGTTCGTGTGATCTGCAGTGATCCGCGTCACAAGCAGCGGCAGGGCTGAACGAGATTCTTCCTTGATTAGGAACTTGTTCTTCGTTATAATTTAAGGTTTCGCTTTTCGGGGTATAGCATGGCCCGCATTGCAGGGGTAAACATTCCCAATCACCAGCACGCCGCGATCGCGCTTACAGCGATTTTCGGTATCGGGCGCACTCGCGCGCAGAGGATATGTGATCTGGCCGGCGTCAAGCGCGATGCCAAGATCAAGGATCTGACGGATACGGACATGGACCGTCTGCGCGAAGAGGTCGGCAAGTTCACCATTGAAGGTGATCTGCGTCGCGAGGTCACGATGAATATCAAGCGGCTGATGGATCTGGGCTGCTACCGTGGTGTGCGCCATCGTCGCGGACTGCCGGTGCGTGGACAGCGCACCCGCACCAATGCGCGGACGCGCAAGGGCCCTCGCAAAGCCATTGCCGGCGCGAAGAAGTAAGCTCACACGAAGCAGGATTAGGACGACATGGTCAAAGCCGCTGCGAAGGTTCGCAAGAAGGTCAAGAAGAATGTTGCCGAGGGCATCGCCCACGTGCACGCTTCTTTCAACAACACCATCATCACCATCACCGACCGCCAGGGAAACGCATTGTCTTGGGCGACCTCGGGTGGCGCTGGCTTCAAGGGTTCTCGTAAAAGCACGCCTTTTGCGGCACAGGTCGCCGCTGAGGCGGCTGGTCGTGCCGCGCTGGAGTGCGGTGTCAAGAACTTGGAGGTGCGCATCAAGGGCCCAGGTCCCGGGCGCGAGTCCGCAGTTCGCGCGCTCAATGCGCTCGGCATCAAGATCTCCAGTATTACGGACATCACGCCAATCCCGCATAACGGTTGCCGCCCGCCAAAGCGGCGTCGCATCTAAAGGAGTGCAATAGTGGCTCGTAACCTCGACCCCAAATGCCGTCAGTGCCGCCGCGAGGGTGAAAAGCTCTTCCTGAAGGGCGAAAAGTGTTTCACGGATAAGTGCGCCGTCGAACGTCGCTCATATGCTCCCGGCCAGCACGGGCAGAAATCCGGGCAGCGTTTGTCCGGGTATGGCGTGCAGTTGCGTGAAAAGATGAAGATCCGTCGAACGTATGGTGTGCTCGAACGCCAGTTTCGCAAGACTTTCGCCGAAGCAGATCGCCGCAAGGGGCAAACTGGCGAAAACCTTTTGCAGCTCCTCGAAGGCCGGCTGGACAACGTGGCTTACCGCATGGGTTTCGGTGCGTCTCGTACCGAAGCAAGGCAGGTCGTTCGCCACAACGGCATTCTGGTCAATGGCAAGCGTGTGAACATTCCTTCTTTCACTCTTCGCCCGGGGGACGTCGTCCAGCTGACGGACAAGACGCGGGGGCATTTGCGCGTCAAGGCTGCGCTGGACGCGGCAGAGTCTCGTGGATTTCCCGAATGGGTCGAAGTGGACGCCAAGGCCGGAAAAGGAACCTTCAAGGCTTACCCGGCGCGTAATGATCTGCCGTCGACGATCAACGAAAGTCTGGTGGTCGAACTGTACTCGCGGTAATCGCGTGGCTCGACCCGGTTGTAACTCTTTACGAGGATTGCGATGCAAAGCACTGCTCTGCTGAAACCGCGCATCATCGACGTCCAATCCCTGTCGCCGGTCCACGCCCGTGTGGTGATGGAGCCGTTCGAGCGCGGCTATGGCCACACGCTCGGAAATGCTTTGCGCAGAATTCTGCTCTCTTCGCTTCCAGGCGCTGCTCCGACCGAGGTATCGATCGAGGGTGTGCTGCATGAGTACTCGACGCTCGATGGCGTTCGTGAGGACGTTGTCGACCTGTTGCTGAATCTCAAGGGTGTGGTGTTCAAGCTCCAGAATCGGGGTGAAGTGACGCTTCGTCTGCAGAAATCCGGCGAAGGCATGGTGACTGCCGCCGACATCGAGACGTCGCATGATGTCGAGATCATCAACTCGGATCACGTGATCGCGCATCTTGCGCCCGGCGGCAAGCTCGACATGCAGATCAAAGTGGCGCAAGGCCGAGGTTATGTGCCCGGCAATACGCGTCCAATCGGGGCGGAAGGCAAGACAATAGGCCGAATCGTGCTGGACGCATCCTTCAGCCCGGTACGTCGTGTCAGCTACCAGGTAGAAAGTGCGCGCGTCGAACAGCGTACCGACTTGGACAAACTGGTAATCGACATCGAGACGAACGGTGCAGTCGATCCGCAAGAGGCGATTCGTTTCGCAGCTCGCGTCCTGATGGATCAGCTTTCGTCGTTTGCCGAACTCGAGGGCACACCGGTTACGCATGAAGCAGCGCGCCCGACGCAGGTCGATCCGATTCTGTTGCGCCCCGTCGACGATCTCGAATTGACTGTCCGTTCTGCCAACTGCCTGAAGGCCGAGAACATCTACTACATCGGTGATCTCATCCAGCGCACCGAAACGGAATTGCTGAAGACGCCGAATCTGGGTCGCAAGTCGCTCAACGAGATCAAGGAAGTGCTCGCTTCGCACGGATTGACTCTGGGGATGAAGCTTGAAAACTGGCCGCCGGCCGGGCTCGAAAAAGTTTGAGCAGTTTTGACTCCGGCTTCGGCCGGAGTCGCGTTTTGGCGGTAGAGGCGTGCCGCTGCATCAGAAATAGACGCCCGTGATCCACCAGCTGCTTGCCCTACCCGCGGCGGCTGCAAAACAACGAGGTAATTGTCATGCGTCATCGCAACGGTCTTCGCAAGCTCAATCGTACGTCGGCGCATCGCTCAGCGATGTTCCGCAATATGGCCAACTCGCTGTTGCGCCACGAACTCATTAAAACGACGCTCCCCAAGGCAAAAGAACTCCGCCGCGTCGTGGAACCGATCATCACGTTGGGCAAGAAGCCCAGTCTTGCAAACCGCCGGCTTGCCTTTGATCGCTTGCGCGACCGCGAAATGGTCGTCAAGGTTTTCGACGAACTCGGCCCGCGTTTCGCCAATCGCAACGGCGGATATCTTCGCATCCTGAAGATGGGGTTCCGTGACGGCGACAACGCGCCGATGGCATTGGTCGAACTCATGGACCGTCCCGAAACGGGTGAGGCCGAGGCGCCGGCTGCCGAGTAATCATCTCGGACCATCGGTAGGAGAAAGGGCCGGATTTCCGGCCCTTTTTGCATCCAGATATCGGTTGCGTCCGCAGGCGGCGGTGCAACTCGCCTTCTAGGATTTGTCCGTGACGGTCAAGCCCTTGCGATACACCTCGCCAATCAGGATCAGGACCGGGCCTTCGAGTTCGGCAGATGGCAGGACGGCGAGCATCCCGAGGTGAAGATGGCGCGCCGACCGGTTTGGCAGAGACGCGTTGGTGACCAGTACCACCGGTGTGTCGGCGGCGCGTCCTTGGGAAATCAGGGTTTGCGCGAGATGGGGTGCCTCGCTTGAACCCATGTAGATGGCTGCGGTATCGGCCCGCAGTACCGGCGCGATCCAATCGTTGGGCGGGGCGCCCGGCGCTGCGCGCGGTGTGACGAAGACGACGTGCCGGGATACGCCGCGGTTCGTCAGCGAGACTTTCAAATCGGCCGAGGCGGCTAGCGCAGCGGTCACGCCCGGCACGACCTCGAATTCGATACCGGAAGCTTCGAGTGCATCCATTTCCTCCTGAGCGCGTCCGAACATCATCGGATCACCGCCTTTCAGGCGGACCACGCAGTCGTGCACCTTCGCCGCTGCGATCAGGAGACGATTGATCTCCGACTGATGCGCCGAGAACTGGCCGCAGCGCTTGCCCACTTCCACCCGCTCGGCTTGCCGTGCAAGCTCAAGCAATTCGGGATTGACCAGCGCGTCATGAAACACGATATCCGCCTGCGCGAGCAAGCGCGCTGCGCGCAGCGTGACAAGATCTGCCGCCCCAGGACCGGCGCCAACAAGGTAGACCTTGCCCCGGATCTTGCTCAGAGGATCATCCCCGCACCGATCGTGTTATTCGTGGATTCGTCGATCACGATGAATGCACCGGTCGCCCTGTTGGCGACATAAGGGTCAACGAACAACGGTTGCGCGAGTTTGAATGTAACCTTGGCGATGTCGTTCATCGAAAGTCGTTCTGCAGCCTCGTGTTTCAGCACGTTGATGTCGAGACGGTAAGAAATGTCGGCCAGCATTGCCTTCGATTCGCGCGTCGTATGCCTGATCACGTACTTGCGTGCGCGATCCAGCGGAGCTTCGGATAGCCAGCATAGCATTGCATCGATCTGCTTGACCACGTTCGGCTGTTCGGCCGATTTCACGATCATGTCGCCGCGCGAAATGTCGATCTCGTCTTCCAGCAGGATGGTCACCGACTGTTCGGAAACCGCCCTTTCAAGCGACTCGCCGCAAATCTGGATATCCCTGACGCGGCTCGAACGGCCGGAAGGCAGTACCGTCACTGCGTCGCCGCGCTGGAGGTCACCTGATTCGACGCGCCCCATGAAGCCACGATAGTCATGCAGTTCCGGATCGTCCGAAGCATGCGGACGGCAGACGAACTGTACCGGAAAGCGGAATTTCTCAGTCCTTTCGGAGTGCGCGCCAGGCGCGGACTCCAGAATCTCGAGCAGTGTCGGACCTTCGTACCAGGGCATCGATTCGGTGCGATCCACGACATTGTCGCCGTTGAGTGCAGACAACGGGATGAAGCGCACGTCCTCGATCCCCATCACTTCGGCGAAGCCGAGGTACTCGGCGCGAATGCGCTCGAACACCGCGCGATCGTAGCCGACGAGATCCATCTTGTTCACGGCTACCACGAGATGCGGAATCCCGAGCAGCTTGGCGATCGTGGAATGGCGACGCGTCTGGGCCAGCACGCCCTTGCGCGCATCGATCAGGATGATGGCCAGGTTCGCACTGGACGCAGCTGTCACCATGTTGCGCGTGTACTGCTCGTGGCCGGGCGCGTCGGCAATGATGTACTTGCGCGTGCCGGTCGAGAAATAGCGGTAGGCCACGTCGATCGTGATGCCTTGCTCGCGCTCGGCCTGCAAGCCGTCGGTCAACAGTGAAAGGTCGACCGCTTCCATGCCGCGCTTCTTAGAGGTGCGCTCGATCGCATGCAGCGTATCCGCAAGTATCGTCTTGGTGTCGAAAAGCAGGCGTCCGATCAGCGTGCTCTTTCCGTCGTCCACGCTGCCGCAAGTGAGGAAGCGCAAGAGGCCGTTATCGATTTCTGGCAACTGTTCCATGGCCGACATTCTAGAAGTACCCTTCTTTCTTGCGCTGTTCCATCGACGCCTCGGAGGTCTGGTCATCCAGACGTGTGGCGCCCCGTTCGGTAATCGTCGTCTCTGCCGTTTCGGCAATGATCTTCGCGATGCTGTCGGCGGTCGATTCGACCGGCGCAGTGCAGGTGATGTCGCCCACGGTACGGAAGCGAACCATCAGGTCGACAATGTCCTCGCCCGCTTTGGCTGGTGTCAGATCGGTCACCGGAACGATCGCGCCGGCGCGACGTACCACGGGCCGCTGGTGCGCGTAGTAGATCGACGGCAGTTCGAGCTTCTCGCGCTCGATGTACTGCCAGACGTCCAGCTCGGTCCAGTTCGAGATCGGGAAGGCACGGATGTTCTCGCCCTTGAAGGTGCGCGCGTTGTAAAGATCCCACAGCTCCGGGCGCTGATTCTTCGGATCCCATTGCCCGAATTCGTCGCGGAAACTGAAGATGCGCTCCTTGGCGCGCGCCTTTTCCTCGTCGCGGCGTGCGCCGCCGATGCAGGCATCGAACTCGAACTCCGCGATCGCTTCGAGCAGCGTCACCGACTGGTGCTTGTTGCGCGATTCGGTCGGGCTCTTGAGCACCACCGTGCCGCGCTTCATCGAATCCTCGACCGAGCGCACGATCAGGCGCTCGCCCAGTTCGGCCGCGCGCTTGTCGCGGAAATCGGTCACTTCCCTGTAGTTGTGCCCGGTATCGATGTGCATCAGCGGGAACGGAAAGCGCCCGGGGCGGAACGCCTTTTCCGCCACGCGCAGCATGCAGATCGAATCCTTGCCGCCGGAAAACAGCAGCACCGGATTGCTGCACTGGCCGGCGACCTCGCGCATGATGTGGATTGCCTCGGACTCGAGCCAGTCAAGGTGCGACAGCGTCTGCCGCGAAAGGGTTGAAGTACTCATCGGATGATGCTCACTACGTTGGGGTTCTTCACGTGCAGCCCGCATTCCTTGCTGGTCGGGTCTTCCCACCACCAGCGTCCGGCGCGCACATCCTCGCCGAGCGAAATGGCGCGCGTGCACGGAGCGCAACCAATGCTGGGGTAGAAGCGGTCGTGCAGCTTGTTGTACGGCACGTCGTGGGTGCGAATGTAGGCCCAGACCTCCTGCTCCGTCCAGTCTGAAAGCGGATTGAATTTTTCCAGCTTGTTCGCCTCATCGTACTGCTGCAAGGGCAGGCCGTCGCGGGTCGCCGATTGCTGCGCGCGCATGCCGGTGATCCAGGCCTTGCGGTTTGCCAGCGCACGCTGCAGCGGCTCCACCTTGCGGATGTGGCAGCAGGCCTTGCGCAGGGCAACCGAGTCGTAGAACGCATTGATGCCGTTCTCGCGCGTGTAGTCCTCGATCAGGTCGTTGCGCGGGTAATACAATTTCAGCTTGAGGTCGTAGCGTCGCTGCACCTCGTGCATCAGGTCATAGGTCTCCGCGGGCAGACGACCGGTGTCGAGCGAGAAGATCTCGATCGGTAGATGCTTGCGCACGATTGCGTCGGTAATCACCATGTCCTCGGCGCCGAGGCTGCTGGCGAAGACCGCCGGGCGCCACTCGTCCGCGATCTGGCCCAGTCGTATGGCGAGCGTTTCGGCCTTGCGTGCCACGGATTCGAGCAGCGAGGCGTCCTGCAGATTCGGTTGTGTCGTCGGATTCATGCGATTGGCTCAGGCTGCGCTGCGTTCAACGCGCCGGAACAGCGGGCGCGGCTCGTCGACCGCACCCTGGTAGGGGTCGGAAAAGTCGCGCAGGCTGTCCAGTGCGTCCTGCATGTCACGGTCGGCGCGCAGCTTGTAGGCGTCGAAGCCGCAACGCTTGAAGAAGAAGATCTGATCGCGCAGCACGTCGCCGATCGCGCGCAACTCGTTGCGGAAACCGTAACGCTCGCGCAGCAGGCGACCGAGCGAAAAGCCGCGGCCGTCGATGAACTTCGGGAAGTTGATCGCGATCACGGCCAGATCGTTGATGCGATCCACGCTCGCGACCAGCGCCTCCGGCTCCTCGAAGCTGTCGATCCACACGCCGAGCTGGCCTGCAGCCAGGCGCGGCGCCAGTTCGCTCTTGCGGCCGAGCCAGACGGAGAGTGGAACGATAATCTTGCCGCCCGGAATGCCGACCGCCGCCACTTCCTCTTCGGTAGCCGCCTGCTCGCCGGTCAGCTTGAACAGCACGGCCTTGCCGGCCTGCTTCTTCACTGGCTCATCGCGCACCGGCAGCCGCACCAGAGTCCACTCGTCGGCGACGATCGTACTGCCGCGAATCACCTTATCCATTTGCCACTTTCCTCGTGCTGCTGTTCTCGCCATAGACGCGCGCCTTGAAAGGCGCCACGCTGATGCGGCGCACCGTGTCGATGAAGCGTTCGTCTTCGTGCCGGCGTTCGATATAGGTGTCGATCAGCTTTCCGATCACGGCAGGTACCTCGTCGGCAGCGAAGGACGGGCCAATTACGTCACCCAGTACCGCATCGTGGCCCTGCGAGCCGCCAATGCTGATCTGGTACCACTCCGATCCATCCTTGTCGACGCCGAGGATGCCGATGTGGCCGACATGGTGGTGGCCGCAGGAATTCATGCAGCCGGAAATGTTCAGATCAATCTCTCCGATGTCGTGCAGATAGTCGAGGTCGTCGAACTTCTGCTGGATCGCCTGGGCGATCGGAATGCTCTTTGCGTTGGCCAGCGAGCAGAAATCACCACCCGGGCAGCACACGATATCGGTGAGCAGCCCGATGTTCGGCGTCGCGAGGCCGGCCGCCCTGGCGGCGAGCCACACCGCGTAAAGATCCGCTTGCCGCACGTCGGCGAGGATGAGGTTCTGCTCGTGCGAAACGCGCAGTTCGCCGAAGCTGTAGCGGTCGGCCAGATCCGCCACGACGTCCATCTGCTCGGCGGATGCATTGCCGGGCGTTGCGCCGGTCTTCTTGAGCGACAGCGTGACGGCGCCGTAGCCCGGCATCTTGTGCGCATGCACGTTGCGTCTGACCCAGGCGGCGAACGCGCGATCCGTTTCCAGCTTCGCGGCGTAACCGGCGTCAGGCGCGGTCAGGGTTTCGTATTCCGGGGCACCGAAGTGCGCTGCGATGCGATCCACTTCGGCCTGCGTCAGCGTGCCCGGGCCGTCTTTCAGGTGCGCCCACTCGGCTTCCACCTTCTGCGCGAAGACTTCCGGCTTGAGTGCCTTGACCAGGATCTTGATGCGCGCCTTGAACGAATTGTCGCGTCGGCCATAGCGGTTGTAGACGCGGATGATTGCTTCGCAATACGTCGCGATGTGCTGCCACTCGACGAAGTCGCGGACCAGGCTGCCAATGATCGGCGTGCGGCCGAGTCCTCCGCCGGCGAACACGCGGAAGCCCAGCGTGCCAACATCATTGCGCACCAGTTGCAGGCCGATGTCGTGCACCAGGATGACGGCACGATCCTCCTGCGAGCCGCAAATCGCGATCTTGAACTTGCGCGGCAGGAATGCGAATTCCGGGTGGAAGGTCGACCACTGGCGCAGGATTTCCGCCCACGGGCGCGGATCGACGATCTCGTCCGGCGCCACGCCGGCAAACTGGTCGGTGGTGATGTTGCGCACGCAATTGCCCGAGGTCTGGATCGCGTGCATCTGCACCGTGGCGAGCTCGGCCAGGATGTCCGGAACCGACTCCAGCGCAGGCCAGTTGTACTGCAGGTTCTGGCGCGTCGAGAAATGGCCGTAACCGCGGTCGTACTTGCGCGAAATCTCCGCCAGCTTGCGCAACTGGCGCGATGACAACAGGCCGTAGGGAACCGCCACGCGCAGCATTGGTGCATGGCGCTGAACATAAAGGCCGTTCTGCAGGCGCAGCGGGCGGAATTCGTCGTCGGTCAGTTCGCCGGCGAGGTAGCGCCGCGTCTGATCGCGGAACTGCGCCACGCGTTCGTCGACGATGCGCTGATCGTAAGCGTCATAACGATACATGGTGACTTCTCTCTGTTAGGCTGTTTTTCGAGTGTGTGTCAGTGCGCGATCAGCTTGCCGCCGATGACCACCAGCAGCGTCGCCAGCAGCGGGCGCAGCACGCGGTCCGGCACCTTCACCGACAGGTGGCTGCCGAGCGTGATACCGGGCAGCGAACCCAGCAGCAGGGCCAGCAGCAGGCTCCAGTCGACGCTGCCGAGCATCCAGTGGCCCATGCCGGCCACCGCGGTCAGCGGCACCGCATGCGCGATGTCGCTGCCGACGATGCGTATCGTCGACATCCGCGGATACAGCAGGATCAGCGCGGTGACGCCCAGCGCACCGGCGCCGACCGACGAGATCGAGACCAGCACGCCAAGGATCGCGCCGGTGATCACGGTCAGCACGGCAGTCTGGCGCTCGCTCAACGTGGCGTGGCGTTGCGCGAAATCCTGCAGATTGCGGCGGAAGATCAGCGCCAGCGCGGTCAGCACCAGGGCGATGCCCAGTGCGAACGAGATCGTGCCCGACGCGCCGCCGATGCCGCCCGGCGCGAATTGCGACACCAGATACAAGGTCGTCGCCGCAGCGGGAATGCTGCCGGACGCCAGGCGGCCGGTCACCTTCCAGTCCACCGTGCCCTTGAGCGAATGGGTGATCGTGCCGCCGGCCTTGGTGATCGCGGCGTAAAGCAGGTCGGTGCCGACCGCGGTGGCCGGGTGGATGCCGAACATCAGCACCAGCAGCGGCGTCATCAGCGAGCCGCCGCCGACGCCCGTCATGCCGACGATGATGCCCACTACGAAGCCTGCAAATGTATAACCGAAGTCCATGCGCGACACCCAAGATTGAGGATCGGATGGTAGCAACGCCCCTTAGACTGAAACAGATGTTTCCTGTTACACTCAAATAACCATTTCTTATTTAGGAATGCGATCGGAGCGCGCATGAACCTCCAGCAACTGCGCTACGTGGCCGAAGTCGCGCGTGCCGGCTTCAACGTGTCGGACGCCGCCGAGGCGCTGTTCACGTCTCAACCCGGCGTTTCCAAGCAATTGAAATTGCTCGAAGAAGAGCTTGGCGTCGATATCTTCGTGCGGCACGGCAAGCGGCTCACCGGCATCACCGAGCCGGGCCGCCAGGTGTTGGCGATCGCCGAGCGCGTACTGCGCGACATCGACAACCTCAAGCAAGTTGGTGCCGAGTTCGCGCGCGAAGCGTCGGGCCGTTTGGGGATAGCGACCACTCACACGCAGGCGCGCTATGCCCTTCCGCCGGTGATCCGCAAGTTTGTCGAACGTTACCCCGGCGTGCAACTCTCGCTGCACCAGGGCAACCCGTCGCAGTGCTGCGAATACGTGCTCTCCGGCGAGGCCGACATCGCCGTCGCCACCGAGGCGATCTCCGAATTCGGCGACCTCGTCATGCTGCCCTGCTACCAGTGGAATCGCGTGGTGATCGCGCCGCCCGGCCACCCGATCCTGGCCGAAAAGCCGCTCACGCTCGAAGCCATTGCCCGCCATCCGATCATCACCTACGACTTCGCCTTCACTGGGCGCAGCCAGATCAACAAGGCCTTCCTGTCGCGCGGGCTACGCCCCAACGTCACGCTGACGGCGATCGACTCCGACGTGATCAAGACCTACGTCGCGCTCGGCCTGGGCATCGGCATCATTGCCGGCATGGCCTTCAACCCGGCCGAAGACCGCAACCTCGGCATGGCCGACGCCTCGCACCTGTTCGAATCCAGCACCACGCGCATCGGCGTGCGCAGGAACGCCTACCTGCGCGGCTACACCTACGCCTTCATCGAACTGTTCGCGCCGCACCTCACGCGCAAGGTGGTCGACGCCGCGCTCGCCGGCCACGGCTCCGACCCCGGCTTGTGACGCCGCCGCGAACGGAATCCTCGCCATGCTCGACACCCTGCAGCAACTGATCGCCGGCAACCAGTTCGCCACCGGCGGCCTCGTGCTCGGCGCGCTTGGCCTCGCCGCCATGTGGCTGCGCGACGTGCCGGGCAAGTTCGCCGGCTGGGCCAAGCACTTCTTCGTCACCTCGCTCAGCTTCGATAACCGCGACGAGCTGATGTTCGCCACGCTGGTCGAATACATGAACGCGAAGGACGTGCTCCGCCGCATCAACAACTTCACCGTGCGGGGCGTGCGCCAGACCGAGAGTTACACCTCACTCGCCGACGAACTGCAGCAGGGCGGCAAGCCCGAGCCGTACCTGTCGCCCGGCGAAGGCTTCCACATCTTCATGCTCGACGGCCGCCTGATGTGGATGAAGCGCGAAGTGCAGGTCGCCACCTCGATCCTCGAGAAGATCACGCTGTCCACCTTCGGCCGCAGCAAGGCGCCGCTCGAAACCTTCATCCGCGCCGCGATGGATGCCCGCATGGCGCGCGAACTCAACAAGATCGCCATCTACATCCCGAGCAGCTACACCAACGAATGGTCGCGCGCGCGACTCGGCAACAACCGCAAGCTCGCCTCCATCGTGCTCAAGCAGGGCCAGAAGGAAGCCATCCTCGCCGACCTCGAGCGCTTCTTCGCCTCGCGCCTGCGCTACGAGGAACTCGGCATCCCGTGGCGGCGCGGCTACCTGCTCTACGGCCCGCCCGGCACCGGCAAGACCTCGCTGGTCACCGCGCTCGCTTCGGAACTCGCGCTCAACGTCTGCTCCCTCTCGCTCGCCTCGCCCAACGTCACCGACGAGAAGATCGGCAACCTGCTCTCCACCGTGCCGGCACGCTCCATCGTGCTGCTGGAAGACATCGACTCCTTCTTCCGCATGCGCGAAAAGGCCGACGCCGCGATCAAGCTCAGTTATTCCGGTTTCATCAACGCGCTCGACGGCGTGGCCTCGCACGAAGGCTCGGTGATCTTCCTCACCACCAACCATCCCGAGCTGATCGATGACGCCGCCATCCGCTCCGGCCGCGTCGACTTCCGCATGGAACTCACCCACTGCGACGCCCACCAGCTCGAACAGATGTTCCGCAAGTTCCACGACGATGCCGCCGCCGCGCAACGCTTCGCCGCCGAACAGCCGGCCGGCCGGTGGTCGCCGGCGCAGGTGCAGGAGCGGCTGCTCAAATCGCATACGGTTGACGAGGCGCTGGCCCAGTTCGGGACCTGACCTGCCAGGCGGTACGACGCGGGAAGCTCAACGCTTGAGGATCAGCAGGCTTTCCTGCGTGTCGGAGATGAAGGCCTGAATGACCGCGCAATGTTCGACCAACAGCGCCACGACATCGGAATTTCCAGAATTGCCAATCGCGCACAGAACCACCTTCGGCGGGGCGCCATGAAGAAGGCTCAACTGCCGGAAGTCGTCGTCCTTCGACACGAGCACAAACCCATGCTCGGCGGCATGTCGCCAAACGCTCGCATCGTCCTGCCCGCGCAAACCAAGCAGATCGACATGAGACGAATCCGGAAAGTGTTCGACGAGAGCGTCGACGATGCGGAAGCTCAGATTCTCGTCGAGTAGCAGCTTCAAGCCGCGAGCAATCCAGCGAGGCGACGCTCGCGTGCGGCAGCAAAGGCGAGTGCCGCGCGAAGATGATCCGGAGTCAGGACCGGAAAGTTCTGCAGCAACTCCGCCTCGCTCATTCCGCCGGCCATGTATTCGAGCACGTCGTACACGGTAATGCGCGTGCCCTTGAAGCACGGCTTGCCGCTGCGCACACCAGCACGGATTTCAATGAGTTGCTCCAAGTCCATGTGCGCAATACTACGTCAGAGGCTGATGCGGGGCAATCTGTTGCCCTGTTCAATGTGTCCCGGTGGTTGCGCCATTTGCCTTGGCTGAATGCCGCATGGATTGGCGTTCTGCGGGCATGTCGGCCTGCGGGGTAATGTTCATGCGGGGCGTGGCTTGGCATGCCGTGGGAGCGCCATTGCATGCGCCTTCTGGCGCGGTGGTGGGTTCGCAATTCACGCTGTTTGTGCTTAGCGGCGCGCAGCGGAGTCGAAGCACCATTTCCGTTGCGCTGAATCGTCGCATGTCGCGATGCGACCGCCGCGCCGGTCTCGCCCGGCAGGCGAGTTACTTATTCTTGTCTCGCCAAGAATAAGTAACCAACAAGAAGGCGACCCGGGTTCGCTGCCTTGCGCTTCGCGCAAGGTGCCCTGCGCTGCTCGATCTGTCGGGCGGCTGCGCAACTCGCTCCGCTGCGCTTCGCTCAGACAGTGCTCGCCGACCTCCCCCGACAGCTCTGCGCTGCTCGGCGGCTCACACGGGAAAGGTCGATGCGCGCCGGGCGGTTGGATGATTGTGGTTTTCTTGTTGGAACGCCGCCCTGAAACCCGCATGGATCGGCGGTCTGCAGGGGGGCCTGCCTGTCAGGCGCATCGGGTGGCGCTCCTGGAGTGTGCAGCCTCGCGAGCGCCAGTCCATGCGCGTTCTGGCGATGCTCGATTGACGGCTGCGAGCGCAGGAAACGGCGAGAAGCCGCCTTGCGCGAACGCCCGCAACCTTGTCACACGCCCTCGGCAACCGGAATCTGCAACACGCCCTGCCGATCCCTGATGCCGATATCGATTGCGCATTCGGCGACGCCTTTGGCATCATGCCTACTTGCCTTTCGGGTTCCCCTGAATTCAGCCAAAGGCTTGATGCGATGAGAAATCCCACCCCTATCTGTCGTGTTCTCCGTCTCAGTGACGGAAAGTTCTCCGACAGTTTTAGGCGCCAGACTTTACGTTAGGGCACGCCAGAATTCCGGAACATGCCGAAGCGATCAAACGACTTTCAGCGTCTGATCTACCTCGTACGCCTCAATCTCTCGGAAGGCGCAAGGGTCAGCGAATCGAAGATGATGCGCGACCGCTTGACCAAGCGTTTTCGGGAAGTCGACGTCGTGGTTGAAGGTAAGGTTGGGTCTCAGCCTGTCTATGTATCCATCGAGTGTCGCGACCATCAACGGGTCGCAGACGTCAGTTGGGTCGACGCAATGAAAGCAAAACATGACCGCCTGGATACGAATGTCTTGCTACTGGCATCGCGCAGTGGCTTTACCCCGGAAGCTCGTGACGTCGCAAGCAAGTATGGAATTGAGGCTTTTACACTTGAAGACATCGATGACCACGACATTCACGCATTGCTTGGGCCCAATGGAGAACTTTGGCTAAAGTCCGTGACCATCACCGCTGAGAAGGTGAGCATTCGGGTTGCACAGGTCGGCCTCCTTGCTTCCGAGACCGTAGCAACTAACCCAGACAATCTGCTCTACTTAGAAGATGGCACTGAACTTTGCCAAACGAGGGAGCTGGTTGATGGGCTTTTGAAGACTCCTCGTGCTAGAGACTATCTATTGGCCGAGGGCAACGATGAGCACAAGTGGTTCGAGTTCGTTTGGGAGCCACCGAGCGATCAACAGGGGCGCCCCTTGTACATGAAGAAGATCGAGCCAGAAGTCATGAGGCCGGTCGAGTCCATCCGCGTCATCGGCCCGTGCAAAGTGGAGATTGCCAAGTTCGGCGTACGTCACGGAAAAATCGGTGACGTTCAGGTTGCTTGGGGCAAAGTCACAATTGCTGGCAATAGCGCGATGGCCGTCGCTACCAAGACGGACACTGGCGAAACCAAGCTGTCAGTCAATTTCTCTGGGGCGGCCAAATGATGCGATCGGGAAATAAGAGGCCAGGAATGTGGAAATAAGGGGCCAGGGTCGAACTGATTTCAAGGGAGCCGCGCAATGGCAATAGGGGACGCACCTCAATTGTTTCCGCAAGGCCCACCGCCTGCAAAGAGCTACTGCTACAACGAAGCTGGTAGGTTGGGCTGAGCTGCGCGAAGCCCAACATGGTGCGGCAATGGGCGTGCTTCGTCGGCACCGCACCGGTCTTGAACGGATCGCTTCAACCCGTGGGTTCGACCTCGGGCGCAGCGCATTGCACCGGACGTTTGTGTTGCGGCTCAATCTCGATCGCGCCCTTGTACGCGGGCGCTGGCTCGCTACCTTGCAAGCGTGACGCTCATGTTCCCCACCGCGAACTTCCCACGCACCGAGAGCAGCGGGAAGGTCGTGCGGTTGGCGTTGAACACGGCGCCGAGGTCGATTTCGCGGGCGGTGTAGAAGGCGATGTCGGCGGTGCCGAAGCCGATGGCGGGGATGTCGGTTGACATGCGCAGGCGGCCCTTGCGGCTGGCATACCACCAGTTGGCGAGGAAGGGGATCTCGCTGCCGGCGGGCGGGTCGGTCTCGGTGCCGTGCAGGAAGTAGGCTTCGCCCGCGCCGGGATGGACGGCGGCATAAAGCTCCAGCTGCGCGCCGGATGGCGTCACCTCGTAGGCGATCGACGGGTCGAGCCGCACCGGCAGGCCGAACTGGCGCAGCCGCAGGGCGAGGCGCGGATTGTCGGTGGCGTAGAGCAGCGTGTAGTTGTTGATGTCGCCGGTGCCGTCGGGCGAGACGAGATTCGCCCCGATGTGAGAGACCGTGCCCGGCACCGGGTTCGATCCATCGACCGAGACGCCTTCGCAGTTGGCGATGCGCACCACGGCGCCGGCCGTGTCCGGTCCGAAATCGGCAAGGGCGAAGCCGGCCGGCACCAGCGGTGCCATGGCGGTGCGCGATACCGCGGTCAGGCCGGCGAACTCGGTGCAGTCGGTGAATGTCACCTGCAGTTCGCGCGGTGTGCCATCGGCATGGGCTATGCCGGCGGCGAGCGTGAGCAGGAGGGCGAGGCAGCGGCGGGCAACGCCGGACAATCGATTCGGCATGCGGGTCTCCGTGTCGGGTGGGGTCGTGGGTGGGCGGGCCTCCAAGACTCACCTTAGACCACGTGGCGCGACACGCAAGCCGCGCCAGGACGCCGGCATCCGCAATGCGGCTGGAACGGCCCCCCGGCTGCGGATGGTCGGGCCGGCACCTGCCGGCCCGTGCGTCCTCGCCGGGTGCGAGGCGCCGGGTTCAGCGCCGTGCGGCGCCGTCCCCGTTCAGTTCGATGTGGACGTGGTCGTAGTGCGCCTGGCCATCGCGGCGGGGCAGGATGCGACCGCCGGCCATTTCGCTGAACCATTGGCGGTCGCCGAAGATGACGCCCTGAATCTTGTAGGCGCGGCAGTTGGCGACGCACCAGTCGAACAGCCAGTTGCCGCACTCGCGCTGCT
>WBZU01000207.1_pt1 | contig 55351 bp, 58 predicted proteins | sample 5204311 | NCBI WGS metagenome assembly WBZU01 (sample SAMN12344359, study PRJNA552823) | activated sludge metagenome | biome: Activated sludge suspended growth; feature: Nitrification reactor; material: Wastewater; isolation source: activated sludge from nitrification reactor of wastewater...
GGCGCGACGCTCGTGGGTCAAACTGAAGCCCAACCCACAGGGAGGCGCGACGCTCGTGGGTCGGACTGAAGCCCGACCCACAGGGAGGCGCGACGCTCGTGGGTCGGACTTCAGTCCGACGCCTTTCCTTTCCTGGGGCGAAGCCTGTCGAGCTGGAGCCCGAGCCACAGGGCGGACGCGGTCGTAGTTCGGCCTTCAGGCCGACGGATCTTCGGCGGAGCGAGAACGCGACACGGAGGCATGCCAGGCGCCATCCTGCCCGACGAACGGCACATGAGGCTCACCCCCTGAGCCACCGGCGGCGGTATCATTCAAATACGTCGTGATTTAGCCCCACTTGCCGCGACGCTAAACAACGGAGCTAAACGGGGCGCTCGCGCGGCCGCAGGGCCGCGTCACGAAGCGAGGAGCACCGCATGTCCCAGGCCGTCGAAATCCCCGAAGTCGAGACCGCGCGGCGCGACGAGGCGCCCGCCGGCTGCACGCCCGATGAGCAGGCAGAGGAACGTTATCGGCAGGCGCTGTCCGCCATGATCGATCACGCCGTCGAAAACCGTCGCATGGAGGTCCTGGTCGACGAGCTCGCGTGGACGCTGGCCAGCGTCGGGTTCCACTTCGGCCCCGGCGCGACCGCCGACATCCTGACCAAGTTCGGCCGCCGCCTGTCCTGGCTCGCGGAGAGGAAGCGCGCCGAGGAGGAGGCCGAGCGGGCGCGGAAGGAGGGGCGCGCGCCGCACTGACCGTCGCACGGCGCGCGAATCGCGGCCCTCGTCTGCAACCGGCCCGGCTGACGGTCCGGTTCGCGGGGGGCCTGCCATGCGGGGCGGCCCTCCCCGGACGCGCCTTCCGTTCGACTATCCTATTGGCCCAGGCGCGACGCCCTCCGTCGCGCCGCCCTGCCCGGACGAGATCGCGGGATGCCTGCCAAGCCCACGAACCGCAGAGCGGCGGAGCCGGAGTCTGCCCGGCCGATGCTCGACTCCAATCTGCTGCGCTGCTTCCTTGCCGTCCTCGAGCATCGAAAGCTCACGGCGGCCGCCGACGAGCTCTGCGTCACGCAGCCCGCACTCTCGAAGAGCCTTCGCAAGCTCGAGGACGAGTTGGGCGTGCCGCTGTTCCAGCGCACGCCGTCGGGAATGGTGCCCACAGCCTACGCGATAGCGCTGGGCCGGCACGCGCGGCTCATCGACCTCGAGTCGCGCAGCGCGCGCGCCGAGCTCAAGGTGCTGCGCGAGGGCGGGTTCGGCGCCGTCACGATCGGCGTCGGGCCGCTGTGGTCGGTCTACGCGCTGCCGGAGGTGATCGCGGATCTCGTGCGCCACCGGTCGAAGGCCCGCGTGAAGGTCGTCTCCGGCGTGCTCGACACGCTGCTCCCCGCGCTCATCAAGGGCGAGCTCGACCTCGTGTGCGCGGCGCTCGACTTCCCCGACCACCCGGATCTCGTCAAGGAGAAGCTCGTCGACACCGAGCACGTCGTGCTCGCGCACGAGAGCCACCCGCTGGCGCGGCGGCGGCGCGTCGAGGCGGCCGAGCTCGCGAGGTACCCGTTCGTGGGCTTCACGCAGGACTATGCGGGCCTGTCGCGGATGGAGAAGTACTTCTCGGTGCACGCCATCGAGTCGCCGGGGCTCTCGGTCGAGGCGAGCTCGCTCGAGACGGTGCTGTCGCTCCTGTGCACCGGGAGCTTCGTCGCGAGCCTGTCGTCGCAGGTGCTGGAGCGGGGCCGGCAGCTCGGTCTCAAGCGCGTCGCGATCGACGGCACGTTCTGGCGGTTCCCGGTCGGGCTCGTCCACCGGCGCGCGCCGCAGCCTTCGCCGCTCGCGGCTCTGCTCGCCCGCACGCTCAAGGAGCGATTGCGCCCGTAGGTATAACCACGAGGAATACCTGCATGAAAACTCCTCAATAGACGGCCCGGGCGCCGGCTCCCTACCATCGCTCGCTCTTCGCGTCGCCGGCGACGCGGAGCCAACGGGAGAGGGCATGAGCGCCGTCGTCGATCCGGTCAGCGGACTGGAATTCACCGAGCTGTCGCACCGCTGGGGCTACAACTCGCCCACCTGGCCGGGGTTCGAGGATCTCAGGATCCACCGGATCGTCAATCACGCGAGGCACGGCGTGATGACGCAGATCTACAAGGGGACGATGCACGTGTCGACGCACGTGAACGCCCCGCTGCACCTCGTCGCGGGCGCGAAAGGCGTGGGCCAGCTCCCGGTCGACCGCTTCTTCGGGAACGGCGTCGTGCTGTCGATCCCGAAGGGCAAGTGGGAGCTCGTCACCGCCCGCGACCTCGAGCAGGCGACTCCCGCGGTCCGGCAGGACGACATCGTCGTAATCGTCACCGGCTGGCACCGCAAGTACGCGGACAGCCAGGAGTACTTCGGCCATGCGCCGGGGCTCGCCCCCGACGCCGCGCAGTGGCTGATCGCGAGGAAGGTGAAGCTCGTTGCGGTCGACACGGCCGCGGTCGACCACCCGCTCGCGACCTCGCTCGGACCGCACCGCAACGGCCCGCAGATGAAGTACCTGGCCTCGGACTACAAGGCCGCCACCGGGCGCGACGCGAAGGCCGACCATCCGCTATGGAACGCGGCGCACAAGGCACTGCTCGCCGTCGGCATCCCGACGATCGAGAACGTCGGCGGCGACGTCGACCGCGTCGCCGGCAAGCGCTGCAGCTTCCAGGCGATGCCGTGGAACTGGCACGAGGGCGACGCGTGCGTCGTGCGCTTCGTCGCGATCCACGACGCCTCGGGGCGCAACCGGATCGAATCCGGCGCCGCCGCCTGAACCTCCCTACCGGAACCGCGATGAGCACCTCGTCCCTCCAGTTCTACGACCTCTCGCACCGCTGGGGCCACGGCATGCCGGAGTGGCCCTCCGCCGCCTCGCTCAACGTCCGCACGCTGCAGTTTCACGCGAAGGAAGGCGTGCAGGTCAAGGAGATCGAGTCGTCGATGCACCGCGGCACGCACATGGACGCGCCGATCCACGTGCTCGAGAACACGCCCTACCTCACTGATTTCCCGCTCTGGCGCTTCTTCGGCACCGGCGTCGCCGTGTCGATCCCGAAGGGCAAGTGGGGCGTGGTCACGCCGGAGGACCTCGAGCGCGCGACGCCCGCGATCCGCGAGAACGACATCGTGATGATCAACACGGGCGCGCACCGCCTGTGGGGCGACAACGACGACTACTTCGCGTACTCGCCGGGCCTGTACAAGGCTGCGGCCGAGTGGCTGGTCGCCCGCAAGGTGAAGCTCGTCGGCATCGACGTGCAGGCGCTCGACCACCCGCTCGGGACGAAGCTCGTCTCGCATGGCACCGGTCCCTCGCACCCGTGGCTCGAGGCCGAGTACGAGGCGTTCTCGGGGCATCCGCTCAAGCAGGACTTCCCGTACTGGGAGCCCGCGCACAAGGTGATGCTGACGGCGGGCATCCCCGGCATCGAGAACATCGGCGGCGACATCGACAAGATCACGGGCAAGCGCTGCACGTTCATGTGCTTCCCGTTCCGCTGGTACGAGGGGGAGGGCTGCGGCGTGCGCGTCGTCGCGGTCGTCGATCCGGACCAGGCGTTCCGCTTCGAGACGGGGCGCTGAGGAGGCCGCCGTGCACGTGACCGCCATCATCGACGCGCAGCCGTACGAGGCGCCGCGCCACTTCGGCATGCGCGGCTACCAGCTGCAGGGCGGCGACGCGAGCCCGTTCGGCAGCAAGGTTGGGCTGTCGGTGTTCGAGCCGGGCGGCGGGGCCGAGCTCTCGGCCTCCGGCGTCGACCGCGTCTACGTCGTGGCGTCCGGCGAGATCACGGTCACCGTGAACGGCACCGAAACGTTGCTTCGCGCCTGCGACAGCTGCTTCATCCCCGCTGGCGAGGCACGCTCGATCCAGAACCGGGGCGTGCTGCCCTGCGTGATGATCACGGTGATCCCGACGGCATAGCGCACGCCGGCCGTGGCGCCCGGCCTCCGGCCGTTCCCACGATTCCACGAACCCACGCGAGCACGGAACCTCGATGATCTCCGAAATCCTGCGCGACCCGATGCGCCTGTTCGACGTCGCCGGCAGGACGGCATTGATCACCGGCGCGTCGGGCGCGTTCGGCCGCGGCGTCGCGCTCGCGCTCGCGGCGATGAAGGCGAAGCTGGTGCTGGCGTCCGGGTCGAAGGACGAGCTCGAGGCGGTCGCCGGCGAGGCGAGGAGCCTCGGCGCGGAGGTCGCCACAGTCGTGCGGCGGCCCGACGCGCTCGAGGACGCGCAGGCGATGCTCGCCGTCGCGCTCGAGCGCTTCGGCGCCGTCGACATGCTGGTCGTGGCGTCCGGCTACAACAAGGCCGGATTCATCCAGGACCAGAGCTACGAGGAATGGCAGTCGGTGATGGACGCGAACGTCCGGGCCCCGTGGCTCCTGTGCAAGGCGGTCGGGACGCACTGGATCGCGAACAAGCTCAGGGGCAAGGTGCTCCTGATGTCGTCCGTGCGCGGCCGCCACGGCAATTACTCGGGCTACGGGGGATACTGCACGTCGAAGGCGGCCACCGACGGGCTCACGCGCGTGCTCGCGACCGAGTGGGCGAAGCACGGGATCACCGTGAACGCGATCGCGCCCACGGTCTTCCGGTCGAAGCTGACGGCGTGGATGTTCGGCGACGACCCGCTCGGCCAGCAGACGCGCCAGCGGTCGCTGTCGCGGATCCCGACCGGGCGGCTGGGCGAGGTCGAGGACCTGATCGGCATGGCGATCTACCTGCTCTCGCCGGCCTCCGACTTCTGCACCGGGCAGGTGATGTACGTCGACGGCGGCTACACGGCGGCGTGATGGCGAAGGCCCGCCTCGCGGTGCTCGGCGCCGGCCGCATGGGTTGCGGCATCGCGCAGGTGTTCTGCGCCGCCGGCCACCCGGTGTCGCTCTACGACGCGGTCCCCGGGGCGCTCGCGAAGGCGCCGGAGACGATCCGCGGCCATTGTCGGCTGCTCGAGGTCGATCCTGCGGTGGCGTCGGGCCTGCACTGCGCCGGCGACCTGGGCGAGGCCGTCGCGGACGCGGACGTCGTCGTCGAAGCGGTGCCCGAGCGGCTCGAGCTCAAGCGCGAGGTCTTCGCGCGCGTCGAAGCCGCCGCGCCGGGTGATGCGCTGCTCGCGACGAACACGTCGGCCATTCCGATCGCCGAGATCGCCGCCGGGCTGAAGACGCCCGGGCGCGTGCTCGGCATGCACTTCTGGAACCCGCCGCACCTCGTGCCGTTGGTCGAGGTCGTGCAGGGCGCGCGGACGGATCCGAAGGCCGTCGACCGCGCGATGGCGTTGCTCGAGTCGGTCGGCATGTCGCCGGTCCACGTGCTGCGCGACATCCCGGGGTTCATCGGCAACCGCCTGCAGCATGCGCTCAAGCGCGAGGCGATCGCGCTGGTGGCGGACGGCGTCTGCGACGCGCGCACGCTCGACCGCGTCGTCAAGGAAGGCTTCGGCGCGCGACTGGCGGTGCTGGGCCCGCTCGAGCAGTCGGACCTGGTCGGCCTCGACCTGACGCTCGCGATCCACGAAGTCCTGATCGGCGACCTCGATCGCACGCCGGGGCCGCACCCTTACCTGCGCGCGAAGGTCGCCGCCGGCGAGACCGGCATGGCGAAGGGCATGGGCTTCCGGTCGTGGACGCCGGAAGAAGCGGCCGAGCTCAAGGCTCGGCTCGACCGGCACCTCGTAGAAGCGGCACGGACCCGCCTGAAGCAAAGGGCGGTCCGCGCCGATGGCACCAAGACCGATGAGATAGCATGACCCACCAGAGGCTTCGAAGGAGGAACGACATGAATGCAAGACACTTCCGGGGCGCGATCGCGTTCCTGGTCTCGATGGCCGCCGCGACCGGCGCGTTCGCGCAGCCGATCGAGCTCAAGATGAGCCACTACCTGCCGGCCGTGAACGTCATCACGACCGACTTCCTGATGCCGTGGGCGGCCGACGTCGAGAAGCGCTCGAACGGCAAGGTCAAGATCACCGTCTTCCCGGCGGGCTCGGCGTTCGGCGCGATCGACCGCCAGCTGGACCAGGTGAAGTCGGGCGTCGTCGACGTCGCGTTCGGGCTGGTCGGCGTGCCGCGCGACCGGCTGCCGCGCACCGAGCTGATCGAGCTGCCGTTCCTGACGCAGGACCGCAACGTCGCGAACCGCGCGCTGTGGGCGGTCGCGCAGAAGGACCTCGCGAAGGAGTACCCGGGCCTGAAGCTCCTGGCGCTCACGAACGACATGACGCGTCTGCACACGCGCAGCAAACCGATCAGGACGCTCGATGACCTCAAGGGGCTGCGGATCCGCGCGCCGTCGGTCACCGTCAACAAGATCCTCGCGGGCGTGGGCGCGGTGCCGGTGAACATTCCGCCGGTGCAGGTCTACGAGAACCTCGAGAAGGGCGTGATCGACGGCACCGTGTTCGCGTGGGACCCGATCGCGTCGTACAAGCTCGCCGAGGTGCTGAACTACCACGTCGACACGGTCGTGTCGGACGTCTCGTTCTGGTTCGCGATCAACGAGCAGAAGTACAACTCGCTGCCGCCGGACGTCCGCGCGGCGATCGACGCGGCGTCGGGCGACAACCTGATCCCGAAGTTCGACGGCTGGTTCGAGAAGTGGAGCCGGGCGGGCATCGACGCGGCGAAGGCGCGCAACTCGACGATCGCGAAGCTGTCCGACGCCGAGCTGGCCCGCTGGGAGAAGGACTCGCAGAAGATCGTCGAGGACCGCCTCGTCGAGATGGAGAAGGCGGGCGTTTCCGACGCGCGCGCCGTCTACAAGGACATGAAGGACGCGGTCGCGCAGCAGAAGAAGTAGCGCGAGGACGCCGTCGCGATGGTCGCCGGGCTCAATCGGTGGCTGCACCGGGTGAGCCTCGGTGCCGCGTACCTCGCCGCGGTGGCGCTCGCCGTCTCGGTGGGCGTCACCGTCGCGGACGTCGTGCTGCGCCGGGCGATCGACACGCCGATCCCCGGCGTCGTCGACCTGACGCAGCTGTGCGTGATGTGGGCGGCGTTCCTGTCGATCCCGGTCGCGTTCCACCTCGACAACCACATCAGCGTCGTGCTGTTCACCGACCGGCTCGGGCCGGTGCGCCGGCGGCAGGTGTTCTGCGCCGGGGCGTTCGCCTCGGCGGTCTTCCTCGCGGTCGCGTGCTGGGCGTCCGCCGCGAAGGCGCTCCAGGAAGCCGGGATCGGCGACCGCTCGATGATCCTCGGCATTCCGCTCCTCTGGTACTGGGTGCCGGTGATCCTCGGGTTCGGGTTGTCGGCGCTGTGCGCGCTGGGACGGGGTCTCGAGTACGCCCAGGGTACGGGGGAGCCGGCCCCGTCCGCCGGGGAGCCGGTGTGAGCAACGAAGCCTGGGGGCTCGCCGGCTTCGCGGCGGTGCTCGCGCTCATCATGGTGCGGGTGCCGATCGGCATCGCGATGGGCGTGATCGGCGCTGGCGGCACGTGGCTGCTCGGCGGCTTCGACACGTTCAGGTTCGGGCTGGGCACCGCGCCGTTCAATGCGCTGTTCCCCTACAGCCTGTCGGTGCTGCCGCTGTTCATCATGATGGGCGTGTTCGCCGCTTACTCCGGCATGTCGCGCAACCTCTTCGTCGGTGCGAACGCGTTCGTCGGGCATCGTCCCGGTGGGCTGGCGGTCGCGACGATCGGCGCATCCGCCATGTTCGGCGCGGTGTGCGGGTCGAGCCTCGCGACCGCGGCGACGATGTCGAAGGTCGCGCTGCCCGAGATGAAGAGCCGCGGCTACGGCGAGGGCCTCGCGACGGGGGCCGTTGCGGCGGGCGGCACGCTCGGCATCATGATCCCGCCCAGCATCCCGCTCGCGCTCTACGGGCTCCTCACGCAGACGTCGATCGGCGCGCTCTACGCGGCAGCGATTCTCCCGGGGCTGCTCGGCGCCGCGCTCTACATGTCCGCGGTCTGGGTGACGACGTGGAGGAGCCCGGCGGTCGGGCCCGCGGGCGACCGCTACACGTGGCGCCAGCGCGTCGACGCGCTGGTGCAGATCTGGGACGTGCTCGCGCTGTTCGTGCTCGTACTGGGCGGACTCTTCCTCGGCTGGTTCTCGCCGACCGAGGCGGCTGCGGTTGGCGTCGCCGGCGCGGTCGCGCTGACCGCGATCCGCGGCCGCCTCACGCGCGAGTTCGTCAAGACGTCGCTGTGGGACACCGCGCTGTCGATGGGCCTCATCTTCCTGATCCTGATCGGCGCGGGAATCTTCGGGTTCTTCATCGACCTGTCCGGATTGCCGCAGGCTTCGGTCGCGTTCGTGCAGGGCCTCGACGTCGGCCGGTTCTGGGTGCTGGTCGTGATCCTGGTCGGCTACCTGATCCTGGGCTGCCTGCTCGACAGCCTGTCGATGCTGCTGCTCACGATCTCGTTCGTGTTCCCGGTGATCCAGCGCCTGGGCTTCGACGCGGTGTGGTTCGGCATCCTGATGGTCACCGTGATCGAGATCGGGCTCATCCACCCGCCGTTCGGCATGAACCTGTTCGTCGTGCAGGCGTCGCAGCCGGGCCTCAAACTCGGCACCGTGGTCAAGGGCGTGCTGCCGTTCCTCGCGGCCGACTTCGTCCGCCTCACGCTGCTCGTCCTGTTCCCGTCGATCACGCTGCTCCTCGCGACGGCGGTCAGGTAGCCGGGTCGGCCGGCGGCGGGTCGCGGTGATTCCGCCGGTGCCTTCCCCGGGCTGCTCCCCGGGCGTACGCTGGCGGCATGTCCGACACGCTCCGCATCAACCGCGCGCCCGTGCTCACGCTCTGGGGCGTCGTCGTCGCCGAGCGCCTCGGGTTGCCGCGTGGAACCGCACTGGGTTGCGGCCAGGCCGTCGCGGGCATGAACGCCTACTCGAAGGGCGTGCGCCTCGGCATCTACGCGCCGCCGGAGGAGCGGCCGCACGAGCCGCCGCCGAAGCCCGCCGGCGTCACCGGCGCGATCCGCGACGTGCACCTGCTCGGGCGCGTCGTCCACGTCGGCGAGACGAAGGACGGCCCGCGCGCGATCGCGAAGGGCGCGATCGTGAAGCCCGAGTCGGTCGAGCGCTACCTCGCCGGCAAGTTCGGCGACCGGCTGGCCGACGTCGAGGCGGCGATGGCCGAGCTCGCGAAGTCGCGGCCGCCGAAGGAGCTCGCGGCCGAGGCCTTCCACCTCTACGAGCGCTTCCGTCCCGAGGCGCCATCCGACGAGCGCGGCTGGGGCGCGAAGGGCGTGCTCGACCTCGCGAAGATCCGCGCGCTCGCGCGCGGGAAATGAAGGGTCGACCCGCCGTCCGCTACCGCACGATCACGTTCCGGAACTGCCAGGGATCCTCGCGATCGACGTCCTCGGGGAAGAGCTCGCCGTCCCGGTTCTCGAGCGGCGTCCAGTCGGTGTAGGCGCCCACCATCTTGCCCAGGTACGGCTCCTGGATCGCGAGGATCCGGTCGTGGTCGAGCTCGTCGGCGTCGACCACGCCGCGGCGCGGGTTCTCGATCGCCCAGATCATCGCCGCGACGACCGCGGAGGTGACCTGCAGCGCCGTGGCGTTCTGGTAGGGCGCGAGCGCGCGCGCCTGCTGGATCGTGAGCTGGCTGCCGAACCAGAAGGCGTTCCGTGCGTGGCCGTAGAGCAGCACGCCGAGCTCGTCCATGCCGTCGACGATCTCGTCGTTCATCAGGCGGAACCGGCTCTGCCGCCGGAGGTTGCGGCCTTGCAGCTCGTGCAGCGACAGGATGGCGTCGTCGCACGGGTGGTACGCGTAGTGGACGGTGGGCCGGTAGAGCGTCTCGCCGTTCTCCTCGATCGACAGGTAGTCGGCGATCGAGATCGACTCGTTGTGCGTGATCAGGTAGCCCTGGATCGGTCCGGCGTTCGGCGTCCACGAGCGCACGCGCGTCGTAGCGCCCGGGCGCGTCAGGTAGATCGCCGCGCGGCAGCCGTGCTCGTGGAAGGTCGCCTCGGGCGGGACGTGCCGCTCGTGCGAACCCCAGCCAAGCTCCGCGGGCTGCAGCCCCTCGCCGACGAAGCCCTCGACCGACCAGGTGTTGACGAACTCGTCGGGCTGCTTCGGGATGTCGGCCCACTGCGTGTCGCGCTCGGCGATGTGGATGCCCTTGACGCCGAGGTCGCGCGCGAGGTGCGCCCATTCCGTGCGCGTCGTCGGCGCGACCGTCCGGCCGAGGTCGGCGGCCAGACGCACCAGCGCGTGCTTGTAGAGGTGACTCACCATGCCGGGGTTCGCGCCGTGCGCGATGACCGCCGTCGGCCCCTCGCCCCTGATCGCGCGCACCTCCTCGCGCAGCGCGTAATTGGTGCGCATCGCGAGCGGCTTCGACTTGTCGACGTAGCCGCCGGCCCACGGCTCGATGCAGGTGTCGAGGTAGAGCGCGCCGATCTCGCGGCACAGCCGGACGAGCGCCGCCGAGGACACGTCGACCGACAGGTTGACGAGAAAGCCGCCTTTCACGAGCGGCGTCAGCACCTTGCGGTAGTTCTCGGGATGGAGGGCGGTCTTGATGAACCGCACGCCCTCGAGCTCGGCCAACCGGCGCGCGCTGTCGTCCGGGTCGATCACCACCATGCGCTTGCGCGGCGGGTCGATGTGGCGAAGGATCAGCGGCAGCGCGCCCTTGCCGATGGAGCCGAAGCCGACGATGACGATCGGACCGTCGTAGGCGATCGTGGCGGGGAAGAGGCGCATGGCGGGGTGTTCTCGTGTTGGACAACGGTGGCGACGCGCCGGAGCACCGGCGCTTCCGGTACGCTCGCGCCGCGCCCGGCGCGCGGTTCCATGATACCGGCATCGCCCTCCCCCGCGCGGGCGATGCGGCGTGCGCTCACGCCGCCTCCCGGGCCGCGCGCGCCGGCGCCGCCGGCCGCGCGAGCATCTCCCTCACGAGCTCCGCGGCCGCGGTCTGCACCGGACGCGCGGGACGCTGCGCCGACACCGCCATCGCGAGCGAGCTCTCGAGCGACGGGCGCACGATCGGCCGCGCGACGAGCTTGCGGCCGACATCGGAGGACTTCAGCGCGCGCGGCGAGAGCACCGCGTAGCCCTGTCGTTCGGCGACGAGCTCGAGGATCGCGCCGATCGCGTCGATCTCGAGCGCGACCTGCGGACGCAGGCCCAGCGTCGCGAGCCGGTCCTCGACGAGGGTCCGGATCGCGTGCGGCCGGCTCGGGATGATCAGCGGATAGTCGGGCAGGTCGCGCAGGCGCACCGGGCCGGCCTTCCGGGATCCCGCGCGCGGCCCGATCAGGCACAGTTCCTCCTCGAGCAGCGGCGCGAGCTCGACCGCGGGCGACGCGGCGGGATTGTAGAGGATGCCGACGTCGGCGCGCCCGACGACGACCCACTCGAGGATGTTGACCGACAGGCCTTCGACGATGCTGACGGTCGCCTTCGGGTAACGGCGGCGGAACTCGCGCACGATCGGGGCCGTGAGCGCCAGCGCGAGCGTCGGCGGAAGCCCGATCGCGACGTGGCCGACGGGCGCGCCCTTGACCTCGTCGATCTCGCGGCGCGCCCGCTCGACCTGCTGCAGGATGCTCCTCGCGTGCTCGAGCAGTCGCTTGCCGGTCTCGGTGGGCACTGCGCCACGGCCGTTGCGCAGCAGCAGGTTCTGCCGGAGCTCGACCTCGAGGGCGCGCACTTGCCGGCTGATCGCCGGCTGCGCGACGTTCAGCAGTCGCGAGGCGCGCGAGAACCCGCCCAGGTCGACGACCGCGACGAAATACTCGAGTTGCTTCAGGTCCAACGGGGACTTTCATAGTCATGCCGAATCGGCATAGCTGCTAGTGTAGCAATAGCGCTTTCATTCATTCAACGGTCGGCGCAGACTTCGGCGATCGAGGGGGAAGCGGCCGGCCGTGCCGGTGAACTTTCCCCGGAGGAGGAAGGCATGAGCGAGTTCGGGAAGGCGGGCGTGGCGGTCCGCAACATCGCGCGCGCGGACGCGGCGGCGGTCGAGCGGCTCGGCCGCGCGGGCGTGGCGACCGTGCACGAAGCCCAGGGCCGCACCGGGCTCCTCAAGCCCTGCCTGCGGCCGGTGTGGCCGGGCGCCGCGGTGGCCGGCACCGCGGTGACCGTGCTCGCGCAACCGGGCGACAACTGGATGCTCCACGTCGCGGCCGAGATGATCCGGCCCGGCGACGTCGTCGTCGTCGCGGTGACGACCGACAACGACGACGGCATGTTCGGCGACCTGCTCGCGACCTCGTACCGCGCGCGCGGCGGCCGCGGGCTCGTGATCGACGCCGGCGTCCGCGACGCGCGCACGCTCGCCGAGATGAAGTTCCCGGTCTGGTCGCGGGCGATCAACGCGCGCGGCACCGTGAAGGCCACGGTCGGCTCGGTGAACGTGCCGGTCGTCTGCGCCGGCATGCTCGTGAACCCCGGCGACGTCGTCGTCGCGGACGACGACGGCGTGGTGGTCGTGCCCCGCGAGAGGGCGGCCGCGGTCGCCGACGCGGCCGAGGCGCGCGAGAAGAACGAGGAGTCGAAGCGCGCGCGGCTCGCCGCCGGCGAGCTCGGCCTCGACCTCTACGGCATGCGCGAGCCGCTCGCGAAGGCCGGGCTCAGGTACATCGACTGATGACATCCCCCCGAAGCGAACTTCGTTCGCCTCCCCCCAGGGGGCGCCGCGCCCTTGGGGCGGCCCGGCGGGCGCGGAACCGCCGCTGATCGACCGAGCCGTTCATGGACGCCGACTGGCTGCCGTTCCACCCGAACCCGTCGAAGCCGCGCTTCCGGCCGCCGCCGGGCGCGGTCGACGCGCACTGCCACGTGTTCGGGCCGGCGGACGCGTTCCCGTACGCGCCGGAGCGCAAGTACACGCCCTGCGACGCGCCGAAGGAGAAGCTCTTCGCGCTGCGCGATTACCTGGGCTTCGAGCGCAACGTGATCGTCCAGGCGACCTGCCACGGCACCGACAACCGCGCGCTCGTCGACGCGCTCGTTCACTCGGACGGCAGGGCGCGCGGCGTCGCGTCGGTGAGCCGCAGCGTCACCGATGCGGAGCTGAAGGCGATGCACGCAGCGGGCGTGCGCGGCACGCGCTTCAATTTCGTGCGGCGGCTGGTCGACTTCACGCCGCGCGAGGTGCTCGTCGAAATCGCGAACCGGATCGCGCCGCTCGGCTGGCACGTCGTCGTCTACTTCGAGGCGCAGGACCTGCCCGAGCTGTGGGACTTTTTCACCGCGTTGCCGACGACGGTCGTCGTCGACCACATGGGCCGTCCCGACGTCGGCCAGCCGGTCGACGGCCCCGAGTTCGAGCGGTTCGTGAAGCTGATGCGCGAGCACGGCAACGTCTGGTCGAAGGTGAGCTGCCCCGAACGCCTTTCGAAATCGGGGCCGCCCGGCTACGACGACGTCGTGCCGTTCGCGAAGCGGCTCGTCGAGACGTTCCCCGACCGCGTGCTGTGGGGCACCGACTGGCCGCACCCGAACATGAAGTCGCACATGCCCGACGACGGCGCCCTCGTCGACTTCGTGCCGCGGATCGCGACGACGGCCGGGGCGCAGCGGCGCCTGCTCGTCGACAACCCGATGCGGCTCTACTGGAAGGACTGAGCGCATGAAAGGCTACAACGAGGCGTTCAGGGACATCCCAGGCACCGTCGTGTTCGACGCGACGCAGTCGCGCCTGGGCTACCACCTGAACCAGTTCTGCATGTCGCTGATGAAGGCCGAGAACCGCGCGGCGTTCAAGGCGGACGAGCGCGCCTACCTCGAGCGCTGGCCGATGACGGCGGAGCAGCGGCAGGCGGTGCTCGACCGCGACTACAACCGGATGATCGCGCTGGGCGGCAACATCTACTTCCTCGCGAAGATCGGCGCGACCGACGGGTTCTCGTTCCAGAACCTGGCGTCGAAGATGACCGGGATGCCCGAGGAGCAGTACAAGGCGATGATGGTCGCGGGCGGACGGCCGATCGAGGGAAACCGCAGCAGGCACGAGAAGGCGAAGTAGATGGCACGGATCACGGCAGGCGTGACGACGTCGCACATCCCCGCGGTGGGCGCGGCGATCGACCTCGGCAAGACGGGCGAGGCGTACTGGAAGCCGGTGTTCGCCGGCTACGAGTTCTCGAAGCGCTGGATCGCCGGGCACAGGCCCGACGTCGTCGTGCTCGTCTACAACGATCACGCCTCCGCGTTCTCGCTCGAGATGATCCCGACGTTCGCGATCGGGTGCGCCGAGTCGTTCGCGCCCGCCGACGAAGGCTGGGGACCGCGGCCGGTGCCCGTCGTGCAGGGGCACCCGGAGCTCGCCTGGCACATCGCGCAGTCGACGATCCTCGACGAGTTCGACATGACGATCGTCAACCGGATGGACGTCGACCACGGCCTCACCGTGCCGCTGTCGCTGATGTTCGGGCAGCCCGCGGCGTGGCCGTGCAAGGTGATCCCGCTGGCGGTCAACGTGGTCCAGTACCCGCCGCCGACCGGCAACCGCTGCTACAGCCTCGGGCGCGCGATCCGCAAGGCCGTCCAGTCCTTCGACGAGGACCTGAACGTGATGGTCTGGGGGACCGGCGGCATGTCGCACCAGCTCCAGGGGCCGCGGGCGGGGCTCATCAACCGCGAGTTCGACACCGCGTTCCTCGACGGACTCACCAAGGACCCCGACGCGCTCGCCCGGATCCCGCACGTCGACTACGTGCGCGAGGCGGGCTCCGAAGGCATCGAGCTCGTGATGTGGCTCATCATGCGCGGCGCGCTCGAGCGCAATGCGCGCGAGGTCTACCGGTTCTACCACGTGCCCGCGTCGAACACGGCGGTGGGGCACATCATCCTCGAGAATCCATGAACATCTGCCTCGCCGGCGCCGGCGCGTTCGGCGTCAAGCACCTCGAAGCGCTCGCCAAGATCGACGGTGTCCGGGTGACCTCGCTCGTCGGACGCACGCGCGAGGCGACCTCGGAGGTGGCGAAGCGCTTCGGCGTCGGCCACGTCGCGACCGACCTCGCGGAGAGCCTCGCGCGGCCCGACGTCGACGCGGTGATCCTCGCGACGCCCACGCAGATGCACGCGAGCCAGGCGATCGCGTGCCTCGCGGCCGGCAAGCACGTGCAGGTCGAGATCCCGCTCGCAGATTCGCTCGAGGACGCCGAGGCGGTGGCCGCCGCGCAGAAGTCGTCCGGCAAGGTCGCGATGGTCGGTCACACGCGGCGGTTCAATCCGAGCCACCAGTGGGTGCACCGGCGGATCCGCGCCGGCGAGCTCCGCGTCCAGCAGATGGACGTGCAGACCTACTTCTTCCGGCGCACGAACATCAACGCGCTGGGCCAGCCGCGCTCGTGGACCGACCACCTGCTGTGGCACCACGCCGCGCACACGGTCGACCTGTTCGCCTGGCAGACCGGCGGCGAGATCGTGACCGCGCACGCGGTGCAGGGGCCGATCCACCCGGCGCTCGGCATCGCGATGGACATGTCGATCCAGCTCAAGTCGTCGACCGGAGCGATCTGCACGCTGTCGCTCTCGTTCAACAACGACGGGCCGCTCGGCACGTTCTTCCGCTACATCGGCGACACCGGCACCTACGTCGCCCGCTACGACGACCTCGTCGACGGGAAGGACAACCGGATCGACGTGTCGAAAGTCGACGTGTCGATGAACGGCATCGAGCTGCAGGACCGCGAGTTCGTGGCGGCGATGCGCGAGGGGCGCGAGCCCAACGCGAGCGTCGCGCAGGTGCTGCCCTGCTACCGGACGCTCGACCGGCTGGAGCGGCAGCTCGCGGCGCAGCCGTGAACCGGCGGCGGGGGGCGCGCGGGAGGATTGACCGACAGCCGTGCGCGCCGGGGCCGGGAGGAGCGATACTCGCTTCCGGTCGCGGCGGGAAGGGCAGGCGCCCGGGCAAGAGGCGCTCACCCGGCCGATCGACTTCGGTGGCAAGAGGCATGGGGGGCGGGGCGGAGCGCGGCGCGCTTCCGCGACCGCGGCGGACCGGGCAATCGGCAGGAGACGACGATGGGCGGCAGAGAGCGGGACTACGGCATACCGGGAACACCGATCTTCGACGGCCACATGGCGCAGAAGGGCTACGCGCTGAACGCGATGTGCTACTCGTTCAACTCGGCGGAGAACCGCGCGGCGTTCAAGGCGGACGAGGACGCCTACTGCCGCAAGTTCGGCTTGAGCGGCGAGCAGCGCAAGGCGGTCGCGAGCCGGAACGTGCTGCAGCTGATCGCGGCGGGCGGCAACATCTACTACCTCGCGAAGTTCGCGGGGATCTTCGGGCTCGACGTCCAGGACGTCGGCGCGCAGCAGACCGGGATGAGCAAGGACGCCTTCAAGGCGATGCTCGTCGAGGCGGGGAGGTAGCGATGGCCACGATCGCAGGCAGCGTGATGACGTCGCACGTCCCGGCCATCGGGAACGCGATCGCGAAGCACCGCGAGAGCGATCCGTACTGGAAGCCGTTCTTCGACGGCTATCCGCCGGTGCGCGCGTGGCTCGACCGCGTGAAGCCGGACGTGGCGGTCGTCTTCTACCAGGACCACGGCCTCAACTTCTTCCTCGACAAGATGCCGACATTCGCGGTGGGCGCCGCGCCCGAGTACCGCAACGCCGACGAGGGCTGGGGCATCCCGACCGTCAAGCCGGTTCGCGGCGATCCGGGCCTCTCGTGGCACATCATCGAGTCGCTCGTCGCCGACGAATTCGACGTCACGACCTGCCAGGAGATGAAGGTCGACCACGCGCTGACGCTCCCGCTGGCGCTGATGTGGCCCGGCGGCGGCGACTGGCCGGTGCGCGTCGTGCCGATCACGATGAACCACGTGCAGCACCCGCTGCCCTCGCCGAAGCGCAGCTACAAGCTCGGCGAGTCGGTCGGCCGCGCGATCCGCTCGTGGGACGAGGATGCGCGCGTGCTCGTGATGGGCACCGGCGGCCTCTCGCACCAGCTCGACGGCGAGCGCGCCGGCTTCATCAACAAGCCGTTCGACCTGATGTGCCTGGACGCGCTGGTGAGCGACCCGCAGAAGCTCACGCGCTACTCGGCGCTCGACCTCGTGCGCGAGGCCGGCGCGCAGGGCACCGAGCTGATGGCGTGGATCGCCGCGCGCGCCGCGCTGACGGGGCGCGTGACGAAGGTGCACTCGCACTACCACGTGCCGATCTCCAACACCGCGGGGGCCGTGCTCGCCCTGCAGAACGACGAGGCGGCGATCGCCCGCGCCGCGTGATCCGCGCGGGCGCGCGCGCGACGCCGCGCGCCGCCCCGCGCCGAATGCGGGCGTGCGCGGGAGCGCGACGAGCGAGAGACGACGACCGATGATCATCGACTGCCACGGCCACTACACGACCGCTCCGTCCGAGCTCGAGGCGTGGCGCAAGCGCCAGATTGCGGCGCTCGGCGATCCATCGACGTCGCCGAAGCGCTCGGAGCTCACGATCCGCGACGACCAGATCCGGGCGAGCCTCGAGAACGCGCAACTGAAGATGCAGCGCGAGCGCGGGACCGACCTCACGATCTTCTCGCCGCGGGCGAGCTTCATGGCGCACCACGTCGGCGACGAGTCGACCAGCCGCGAGTGGTCGATGCTGTGCAACGACCTCGTCCATCGCGTGTGCCAGCTCTATCCGGACAACTTCGTAGGCGTCTGCCAGCTGCCGCAGTCGCCGGGCGTGCGGCCCGGGAGCTGCATCCCCGAGCTCGAGCGCTGCGTGAACGAGCTGGGCTTCATCGGGTGCAACCTGAACCCGGACCCGTCGGGCGGGCACTGGAAGGAGCCGCCGCTGACCGATCGCTGGTGGTACCCGCTCTACGAGAAGATGGTCGAGCTCGACGTGCCGGCGATGGTCCACGTGAGCACGTCGTGCAACCCGTGCTTCCACGCGACCGGCGCGCACTACATCAACGCCGACACGACGGCGTTCATGCAGTTCCTGACCTCCGACCTGTTCCGTGACTTCCCGACGCTGAAGTTCATCATCCCGCACGGCGGCGGCGCGGTGCCCTACCACTGGGGGCGCTACAGGGGCCTCGCGCAGGACATGAAGCGGCCGCCGCTCAAGGAGCTCCTACTGAACAACGTCTTCTTCGACACCTGCGTCTACCACTACCCGGGCATCGAGCTGCTGGCGAAGGTGATCCCGGTCGACAACATCCTGTTCGCGTCCGAGATGGTGGGCGCGGTGCGCGGTGTCGATCCGGACACCGGTCACCACTACGACGACACGCGGCGCTACGTCGACCAGCTGGCCGCGCTCTCGGAAGAGGACCGCCGCAAGATCTTCGAAGGCAACGCGCGGCGCGTGTTCCCGCGCCTCGGGGCGAAGTCCGCGCGCGCCGTGAACGCGGCGGCGCGCCGCGCCGCCTGACGCGACCGCCCCTGATTTCACGCGATGACCGACCGCGCGACCGACCCGCCGACGCTCCTGCTCCTGCCGGGGCTCCTGTGCGATCGCGCGTCGTGGGCGCCGGCGGCGGCGCTGCTCGGGGAGGGCATCGATTGCCGCGTGCCCGACTACTCGGCCGAGTCGAGCCTCGCGGCGATGGCCGAGGTCGCGCTGGCGGCGGCGCCGGCACGCTTCGCGCTCGCCGGCCACTCGATGGGCGGCCGCGTGGCGCTCGAGGTGCTGCGCCGGGCGCCCGGGCGCGTGACGCACCTTGCGCTCCTCGACACCGGCTACCGCAATCGCCCCGACGGCAGCGCGGGGGACGACGAGCGCGCGCGCCGCTACGCGCTGCTCGAGCTCGCGCGCGAGCGGGGGATGCGCGCGATGGGCCGCGAGTGGGTCCGCGGGATGGTGCATCCCGCGCGCCTGGCCGATGCCGCGCTCGTCGACGCGATCCTCGACATGATCGAGCGGCAGACGCCCGACCGATATGCCGGCCAGATCGAGGCGCTGCTCGCGCGCCCCGACGTCACGGCGCTCCTGCGGTCGATACGGATCCCGACGCTCGTGGCGTGCGGGCGACAGGATGCGTGGAGCCCGCTCGCGCAGCACGAGGAGCTCGCGGCGCTGGCGCCGGCGAGCAGGATCGTGACGTTCGACGACTGCGGCCACATGGCGCCGATGGAGCGGCCGGCGGCCGTCGCGGCGGCGCTCGGCGACTGGCTGTGCGCGCCCGTTGCCGCCGCGAAGGAGTCGTCGTGCGCGGACTGATCGCCGCCCGTCCGCCGAAGTTCGCCGCACCGGAAGTCGCATCACGCTGAGCGTTCCTGCACCCAGACCAACACCCGAGGAGGCAACCCATGAACGACCGCACTTCCCCGTCCCGCCGCCGCGTCCTGCAGGGCATCGGCGGCGCCGCCGCGCTCGGCGCGCTGCCGCGCTTCGTCTGGGCGGCCGACCCGGTCAAAGTCGGCCTGATCCTGCCGATGACCGGCCCGTTCGCGTCGACCGGCCGACAGATCGCCGCGGCCTGCCGCCTGTACATGGCGACGAACGGCGATACGGTCGCCGGCCGCAAGGTAGAGCTGATCCTGAAGGACGACACCGGGCTCGCGCCGGAGACGACCAAGCGCATCGCGCAGGAGATGGTGGTGCAGGACAAGGTGACCGTGCTGGCCGGCTTCGGCCTGACGCCCCTTGCGTTCGCGGCGGCCCCGGTGGCGACCGAGGCGAAGGTCCCGATGATCGTGATGGCGGCCGGGACGCAGGTGATCCCGCAGCGCTCGCCGTTCATCGTGCGCACCGGCTTCACGCTGCCCCAGACGACGTCGCCGATCGCCGGCTGGGCGTACCGGAACGGGATCAGGCGCGTGTTCACGCTCGTGACCGACTACGCGCCGGGGCTCGATTCGGAAAAGACTTTCGTCGCGCGCTTCAAGGACGCCGGCGGCGAGATCGTCGAGTCGGTGCGCACGCCGCTGCGCAACCCGGACTACGGTCCGTTCCTGCAGCGCGCGAAGGACTCGAAGGCCGACGCGCTGTTCGTGTTCGTGCCCTCCGGCGAGGGGCTCGCCGTGATGAAGCAGTTCGACGAGCGGGGCCTCAAGCAGGCCGGCATGAAGATGATCGGGCCCGGCGACGTCGTCGACGACGACCTGCTCGAGAGCATGGGCGCGCCCGCCGTGGGCGTGATCACGTCGTTCCACTACTCGGCGGCGCACGAATCGCCGGAGAACCGCGCCTACGTCGACGCCATGATGAAAGCGAACAACGGCATGCGTCCGAACTTCATGTCGGTCGGCGGATACGACGGCATGCACCTGATCTATGAGTCGCTGAAGAAGACCGGCGGCACCGGGACGGGCGAGCAGCTCGTCGAGGCGATGAAGGGCATGAAGTGGACGAGCCCGCGCGGGCCGATGTCGATCGACCCGGCGACGCGCGACGTCGTGCAGACGATCTATCTGCGCGAGGTCAAGATGGTCAACGGCAAGCCGTGGAACATCGAGTTCGACAAGTTCGAGAACGTCGGTCCGGCGGGGGTGTGATCCCCCCGAAGCGCGCTTCGCGCGCCTCCCCCCAGGGGGCCGGGCGAGCTCGGGGCGGCCCGTCGCTCGCCCGCGGGATCCCCCCGAAGCGCGCTTCGCGCGCCTCCCCCCAGGGGGCCGGGCGAGCTCGGGGCGGCCCGTCGCTCGCCCGCGGGATCCCCCCGAAGCGCGCTTCGCGCGCCTCCCGCGCGGACGGCGGGGCGACCACGGGGCGGCCGGCCGGCCGCCCCGCGCGGCGCGACGGGGTCCTGCGATGATCGGCAACCTCGTCGGCGTGCTGTTCGACGGCGTCGCCTACGGCAGCCTGCTGTTCGTGATCAGCATCGGTCTGTCGGTGACGATGGGCCTGATGAACTTCGTCAATCTCGCGCACGGCGCGTTCGCGATGCTGGGCGGCTACGCCTGCGTCGTGCTGATGACCCGGGCCGGCGTGCCGTTCCTCGCCACGCTGCCGGCGGCGTTCGTGGTCGCCGCCGCCGCCGGCATCGTGCTGGAGCGCACGCTCTACCAGCGCCTCTACAAGGCGCCGCACCTCGACCAGGTGATGTTCTCGATCGGGCTCGTGTTCATGGCCATCGCCGCGACCACGTACTTCTTCGGGCCGTCGCAGCAGCCGGTGCGCCTGCCTGCATTCCTGCGCGGGCAGGTCGAGGTGCTGGGGCTGGGGCTCGGGACCTACCGGATCTTCCTGATCGCGGTCGTCGCGGTGATCACGGTCGCGCTGCACCTGCTGCTCGTGAAGACGCGCTTCGGCGCGCAGGTGCGCGCATCGGTCGACAACGCCGTCGCGTCGGCCGGGCTCGGCATCGACGTCAACCGCGTGTTCGGCGTGACCTTCGCGCTGGGCTCGGGCCTGGCGGGACTGGGCGGCGGCCTCGGCATCGACGTGCTGGGCCTCGATCCGACGTTCCCGTTCAAGTACATGGTGTACTTCCTGCTCGTCGTCGCGATCGGCGGCGCCGGCACGATCAAGGGCGGCCTCGTCGCGGCGATGATCCTCGGCGTCTGCGACGTCGCCGGCAAGTACTACGTTCCGCAGATCGGCTCGTTCATCATCTACTTCCTGATGGTCGTGCTGATGATCCTGTTTCCGATGGGGCTCTACGGACGGCGCGCATGACGTCCGCGGACGCGCCCGCCGCGCTGCGCCTGCCCGACGACCGCTGGCGCCGCGCCGAGATCGCGTTCTGGCTCGTCGCCGTCGCGGCGTTCTTCGTCTTTCCGCAGTACCGCGTCCTGGGCAACCTCGTGCTGATCACCGGGCTCTTCGCGGTGTCGCTCGACCTGATCCTGGGCTACGCGGGCATCGTGTCGCTGGGCCACGCCGCGTACTTCGGCATCGGCGCGTACGCCGCGGGGGTCCTCGCGGCCCGCGGCTGGGGCGAGCCGCTCTCGGGACTCCTCGTCGCCGGCGTCGCCGGCGCGGTCCTCGGCTACGCGACGAGCTTCCTCGTCGTGCGGGGTTCCGACCTCGCGCGCCTGATGGTCACGCTGGGCATCGGCCTGATGCTGTTCGAGGGCGCGAACCAGCTGCCGTCGATCACCGGCGGCGCGGACGGCCTGTCGGGGATCACGATCTGGAAGGTCCTCGGCCTCTGGTCGTTCGACCTCGCGGGCAGCACCGCGTACGTCTACAGCCTCGTCGTGACGTTCCTGCTGTTCGCGTTCGCGCGCCGGCTCGTGAGCTCGCCGTTCGGCCTGGGCCTGCGCGGCATCCGCGAGAACGTGAAGCGGATGCCGGCGATCGGCGCGCCGGTCGCCACGCGCCTGGTCGCCGTCTACACGGTGAGCGCGGGCGTGGCGGGGGTCGCGGGCGGTCTGCTCGCGCAGACGACGCAGTTCGTCGGCCTCGACGTGTTCGGCTTCCCGCGTTCGGCCGACCTGATGATCATGCTCGTGCTGGGCGGCGCCGGCCGCCTCTACGGCGGCCTCGTCGGCGCCGCGGTGTTCATGATCGCGCACCACTGGCTGTCCGACATCAATCCGATCTACTGGCAGTTCTGGCTGGGCCTGCTGCTCGTCGTCGTCGTGCTCTACGGGCGCGGCGGGATCCTGGGCGCGCTCGAGGGCCTGCGCGACCGTTACGCGGGGCGGGGGAAATGAGCGCCGCGCTGCGCACGGAAGGGCTGTCGAAGCAGTTCGGCGCGTTCAAGGCGAACAGCGACGTCACGCTCGCGTTCCCGCACGGCGCGCGCCACGCGCTGATCGGCCCGAACGGCGCCGGCAAGACGACGCTCATCAACCTGCTGACCGGCGCGCTCGCGCCGACCGCCGGCGACGTCTACCTCGGCGACGAGCGCATCACCGCGCTTCCGCAGCACCAGCGCGTCAAGCGCGGCATGACGCGCACGTTCCAGATCAACACGCTGTTCGCCGGGCTCACCGTGCTCGAGTCGGTCGTGCTCGCCATCTGCGAGCGCAAGGGGAGCGCCGGCGTCTGGCACCGGACGGTCGAGAGCCGGCGCGACGAGGCCGACGAAGCCCTCGCGCTGCTCGAGATGCTTCGGCTCGGGACCGAGGCCGGCACGCTGACGCGCAACCTGCCCTACGGCAAGCAGCGCCTGGTCGAGATCGCGCTCGCGCTCGCCACGAAGCCGCGCATCCTGCTGCTCGACGAGCCCGCGGCGGGCATCCCGGCCGGCGAGAGCGCCGAACTGTTCTCGGTGATCGCCGGCCTGCCCAGGGACGTGACCATCCTGTTCATCGAGCACGACATGGGACTCGTGTTCCGGTTCGCCGAGCGCATCAGCGTGCTGGTCGGCGGGCGCGTGCTGACCGAAGGAACGCCTGCCGAGATCGCGGCCGACCCGCGCGTGCGCGAGGTCTACCTGGGCGAGGCGCAGCATGGCTGATCTCCTCGCCGTCGAGAGCGTCACCGCCGGCTACGGCGAGGGCGTCGTCCTCGACGGCGTCTCGTTCTCGATGGCCGAGGGCGACAGCCTCGCGCTGCTCGGGCGCAACGGCGTGGGCAAGACGACGCTGCTCGTCACGCTGATGGGGCTGACGCGCCTGCGCGGCGGCCGGCTCCGCTGGCGCGGGACCGACCTCGCGGCGCTGCCCACGCACCGCCGCAGTCAGGCGGGGCTGGGCTGGGTGCCGCAGGAGCGGTTCATGTTTCCCTCGCTCACCGTCGAGGAGCATCTGACCGCGGTCGCGCGGCCCGGCCGCTGGACGGTGAAGAAGGTGTGGGAGCTGTTCCCGCGCCTCGAGGAGCGCCGCGCCAACTACGGCAACCAGCTGTCTGGCGGCGAGCAGCAGATGCTCGCGATCGCGCGCGCGCTGATGGTGAATCCGAGCCTGCTCCTGCTCGACGAGCCGATGGAAGGGCTCGCGCCGATCATCGTGCAGGAACTGATGAATGTGATCCGCGAGCTCGCCGACGAGGGCGGCATGGCCGTCATCGTCGTCGAGCAGCACGCGAAGCTCGCGCTCGCGCTGACGCGCCAGGCCATCGTGCTCGAGCGCGGCCGCGTGGTGCACCGCTCGGCGAGCGAGGCGCTCCTCGCCGATCCCGACACGCTCCACCGCCTCGTCTCCGTTTCCTGAAGCCGGGGCTTTCATGAAGGCGATCGCGATCATCCAGGACGAGCACCGCGCCATCACCGCGGTCGTCGAAGGGCTGCGACACGTGCTGGCCGAGATCGCGGCCGGACGCATGGCCGCCGACCACTCGCTCATCGGCGCCATGTTCCACTACATCGAGACGTTCCCGGAGAAGCTGCACCACCCGAAGGAAGACCACTTCCTGTTCGCGCGGCTCCGCACGCGGCGGCCCGACGCGGCGCTCGTGCTCGACGCGCTGGAGGCCGAGCACGAGATCGGCCGCGAGCGCTTCACCGAGCTCAAGGCGCAGTGGGAGCGCTTCCGCGAGGATCCGGCCGCGCTCGCGGCGCTCGCCGAGGGCGTCGAGCGCTACTCGCACTTCCACTGGCGCCACATGCGCCGGGAGGAGGACGAAGTGCTGCCGCTCGCGGCGAAGGCGCTGACCGAGGAGGACTGGACGGCGATCGACGAGGCGTTCGCGTCGAACAGCGACCCGGTCGTCGGCGTGCCGGCGAGCAAGGCGTTTCGCGAGCTCTTCCGGCGGCTCGTCGCGATCGCGCCGCCGCCGTGGGGCGTGGGGCCGGAGGCGAAACCGGGCTGACGATATCGACGGGGCCTTTGTCGAGAAAGTAGCGAAAGTCGAGTCTGACCTTATTTCCGCGCGTCGATCGCCGCGATCAGCCGGTCCGCGTACTCGCGCCAGTTCGCGTCCTTCGCGACCTGCGCGAGGCCGGCCGGCTCCTTCTGCCGCGCCATCCAGTCCTGCCGCTCGGCGGTCGCGGAGGCCATCCACGGCTCCAGCCCGATCTCGCGCACCGTGACCGCGACCTCGCGCATCTCCTCGGCGCGGCGCTTGCCGTGCAGCGCGGTGCGGCTCATCATGTACGAAGCGACCTTCTCCCAGTCGAGCTCGGGGAAAGTCTCGTGCAGCGAGGCGAGCACGCGATCCTCGACGCCGTAGGCGCGCGCGGAGGTGAGGCTCTCGACGAGCAGCGACTCGAGGCCCTTGATCATCACGCTGCGACACATCTTGATCGCCGACGCGACGCCGACGCGGTCGGCCTCCACCTCCATCGAAAAGCCGAGCGGCTCGAGCAGCGCCTTCAGTGCGGCGGCGTCCCGGCCGCCGAGCAGCATCGGCACACGGATCCCGTACTGCGGCACGGTCGTCATCACGGCGGACTCGACGTAGCGGCCGCCCGCGCCGTCGATGCGCTGCGACGAGCGCTGCTTCGCGCCAGGCGAGCACGAGTTCAAGTCCATGAACCAGGTGCCGCGGCGGATCGTCCGCGCGGCCTCGTCGGCCACCGACCACGCCTGCGACGCGGTCACCGCCGAGATCACGACGTCGGCGCGCGCCGTGAGCGCGGCCATCGAGCCTGCCGCGTCGACGCCCGCGCGCGAGGCGTGCGCCTTCATGGCCGGGCCGGCGGATGCGTCGGCGAACAGGACGTCCCATGCGCCGACCCAGCCGGCCTGGCGCTCGACGAGCGCCGCCGTGAGGATCCTGCCGACCTCGCCGTAGCCGACGAGGCCGATGCACAACCGGGACGGTACGTTCACGGGATCTCCGAAGGGACCACCCCCGGAACGTGGATCGATCCACGTTCCGGAGGTGGGGTCAGACGCCGCCCCAGACGTCGCGCGCCGTCTCGACGCACAGTCGGATCTTGGCGGCCTGGGTCGCGACGGCGATCTCGTTGCCGTGCACGGTCGACGAGAACCCGCATTGCGGCGACAGGCACATCTGCTCGAGCGGCATGAACGTCGCGGCGTCGTCGATCCGGCGCTTGAGCTCGTCCTTCGTCTCCATCCGGTCGAGCTTCGTGCTCACGAGCCCCAGCACGACGACCTTGCCCTTCGGCACGTGGCGCAGCGGCGCGAAGTCGCCCGAGCGCGCGTCGTCGTACTCGAGGAAGTAGCCGTCGACGTCGAGCTCGTTGAACAGGATCCGCGCGACCGGCTCGTAGCCGCCCTCGGCCGCCCACGCGCTTCTGAAGTTGCCGCGGCACAGGTGCACGCACACGGTCATCGACGCCGGCCGGTCCGCGATCGCCGCGTTGATGAGCTTCGCGTAGCGGCGCGGCAGCTCGTCGGGGTCGTCCCCGCGCGCCTTCGCGCCCTCGCGCATCTTCGTGTCGCACAGGTAGGCGAGGTTCGTGTCGTCGAGCTGGAGGTAGGTGCAGCCCGCGGCCGCGAGGTCCGCGATCTCGTCGCGATAGGCCCGTGCGACGTCGTCGAAGAAGTCCTCCATCGCCGGGTACGCGTCCTTGCTGATCGCAGCGCGGCCGCCGCGGAAGTGGAGCATCGTGGGCGACGGAATCGTCACCTTCGGCGTCCGGGAGGTCAGCGTCTTCAGGAACGCGAAGTCGCTGCGCTGGATCGGCCGGGCGTGGCGCACCCGGCCGGTCACCTGCATCACCGGCGGCGCGAAGTCGACGTTGCCCGCGTTGCTGTGGAAGCTGATCGCGATGCCGCCCTTGGTCTCGACGCCGTCGAGCCGGGTCAGGAAGTCGATGTGGAAGTAGGTGCGGCGGAACTCGCCGTCGGTGATGCCGCGCAGGCCCAGGTCCTCCTGGAACCGGACGATGTCGCGGATCGCCGCGTCCTCGGCGCCGCGCAGCGCCGCCGCGTCGATCTCGCGCTTCGCGAACTTCTCGCGGGCGTCGAGCAGTGCCCGCGGGCGCAGGAAGCTGCCGACGTGGTCGGCGCGGAACGGCGGGACGTCGCGGACGGTCGTGCGGGCGGGACTTGCGGTGTCGGCCATGGCGTTCCGAGGGAGTTGACGGAAACCTGCCTATTCTAATCGCGTGGCGGAGGAGCCTCGTCGCGCCGGCGCAACCGGCGCGCCGATGGACGCGGACGATGCCGTGCACAGGGCTCCCCCGGACCCCGTCGGACTGAAGTCCGACCCACGAGGGAGCACACTGTGGGTCGGGCTTCAGCCCGACGATGGCCGGCGCAATGGCAAGGCGCCGCTCGAGAGCGGCCTCGCGCGACCGTAGCGCTAGAGCAGCCCGCGCGAGGCGAGGTTGCGCATGAGCGCCCCTGCGCCCATCGTCCACGGCGCGACGGTGTCGCTCGTGCGCACGCGGTTGACGAGCGCGCCGAGCGTCGGCGTCGACACGGTCACGACGTCGCCGACCGCGTGCGTGAAGCCCTGGCCCGGTCCGTGGCGGTCCTCGACCGGCGCGAACATCGTGCCGAGGAACAGCACGAAGCCGTCGGGATACTGGTGGTTCGCGCCGATCGCCTGTCCTGCGAGGTCGAGCGGGTCGCGGCTGATCTTCGACATCGAGCTTGCCCCCTGCAGCACGAAGCCCTCCGGCCCCTCGACCCGCAGCGCGAGGTCGGCGCGCCGGACGTCGTCGATCGCGTAGTGCGCGTCGAACAGCCGGATGAACGGCCCGATCGCGCACGAGCCCGTGTTGTCCTTGGCCTTGCCGAGCAGGAGCGCGCTGCGTCCCTCGAAGTCGCGCAGGTTCACGTCGTTGCCGAGCGTCGCGCCGACGACGCGTCCGTCGGAGGCGACCGCGAGCACGATCTCGGGCTCCGGGTTGTTCCACGCGGACTTCGGGTGGATGCCGATGTCCGCGCCGGTGCCGACCGCCGACAGCGGCTGCGCCTTCGTGAAGATCTCGGCGTCCGGGCCGATGCCGACCTCGAGGTACTGCGACCATGCGCCCTGCGCGATCAGCGCGTCCTTGAGCTGCGCCGCGCCGGGCGAGCCGGGCCGCACCGCCGCGAGGTCGTCGCCGATGATCGCCACGATCGCGCGGCGCACGCGCTCGGCCTTCGCCGGATCGCCGCGCGCCTGCTCCTCGATCACGCGCTCCAGCATGCTCGACACGAACGTCACGCCGGCGGCCTTGATCGCCTGCAGGTCGACCGGCGCGAGGAGCCACGGCCGCGACGCGTCGCGCGCGGCCTCGTCGCTGTTGGCGAGGAGATCGGCCGCCGAGCCGACGCGCTCGAGCGCGCGCGCTTCGTGCACGATGCGCGCCGGATCGGGCCGGTTCAGGAGCTCGCTCACGGTCGGCGCGACGCGCGAGAGGTCGAAGACGCCGCCGTCGCGCACGACGACCGGCGCGGGACCGCCGGCCGCGGGCAGCCACGCGCGCCCGATCAGCGTCGCGCGCGAGGCGTCGCGGGGCAGCGCCCGTGCGGGATCGAGGTCGGCGAGCATCGCGGAGACGGGACGGTCGAGCGGAGCCGCATCCTAGCGTGCGCGCGCGCACGCCGGCCCGGGCATCAGGCGTGCGTGCCGTCCGGCGCCCTGGGCCGGACGTCGATGGCGCTGGCCGGGCACACGCGCACGCACGCGCCGCAGCCGGTGCACAGCGCGGGGTCGACGCGCGGCTCGGGAAGCGACGCGCCGGGACGCGGCCGGAAGCGGATCGCATGCGGCTCGCACGCGTCGCCGCAGCTGTCGCACTCGACGCCCAGGCGCGCGAGGCAGGTCGCATCGATCCGGGCGGCGATCGTCCACGGACGCGCACCGGCGGCGCGCGCCGCGACGTCGAAAGCGGGGGCGGGGCAGGCGTCGACGCACTCGCCGCAGAACGTGCACTCGCCGTCCGCGAAATCCACCCGCACGACGCCGGACGCGAGCTTCACGACGTGCGTCGGGCACGCGTCGACGCACTTGCCGCAGCGCGTGCACGCGCGGTCGAACGCGTCGGCCGGAAGCGACCACGGCGGCGGGGGCGGCGCGGCTTGGGATGCTCCGACGAGCAGGGCGTGCGGGAACTCGGGGGCCCCCTGGGGCCCCCGCGCGTGCCGAGTGCCGCCCCGACCGTGATTCGTGCTCCGCATGGCCTCGCTCTCCCGAACCCGGCGACCGCGACCGGCGCGGCCACCCGCTGCGTCGATACCGGGACGCCTCCCCGGGGCGCGCGCCGTCGGCTCCCACGCACCGGGGCGATGGCGGCCCGTCCGGCATTCTAGGCGCGCTGCGGCCGCGGGCGCGACGCTTTTTTCGCGTGATGTCGCGAAACGGGGCGAGCCGCGCCCAGGGGGGCGGGGGCGGATGGGCCGGAAGCGGAGAGGTCGATCGTGGCATGCTTGCACGATGACCCGATTGGCCGCCGCCGCGCCCCCCGGCGATCGCGACGATGTCCGCGACCTGGCGGCGTGGTCGGTCGTCGCGTTGCTGGCCGTCGCTCACGCCGCGCCGTTCTTCGTCACGTTCGTCGAAGGCGACTTCGCCCGCGACCTGTACGCCGCGCTCCGGATCACGCAGGGTCGAGCGTGGCCGACCGAGGGGCCGATCATCTCGGGCACGTTGCACCTCGGACCGGTCTGGTACTACGCGATCGCCGCGGTGATGAAGCTGGGCGGGTCGCTGACCGCCGTCGTTGCGGCGATCGCGATCGCGTCGAGCCTGCAGTTCCCGCTCGCCTACGTGCTGGGCCGCGAGGCGTTGGACCGCGCCACCGGCCTCGCGTGGGCGGCGATGCTGGCGCTGCCGGGCGTAGGGAGCCTCGCGTCGCTGTGGATCGCGCACCCGAGCCTCGTTCCTACGCTCGTGCTGCTCGTGCTGCTGGCGACCTGGCGCGCGCGTGCCCGTGCGTCGGCGGGCTGGCTCGCGTTCGCAGGGCTCGCGTTCGGCCTCGCGTTGCACGCCCATCCGACGACGCTGCCGCTCGCGCTGCCGATCGCCTGGGTCGGGTTCGAGCGCGTGCGCTCGGAGGGACGCAAGGGCATCGCCGGTGCGTTCGCGGCCGTCGTCCTGGCGGCGCTGCCATTTGCGCCGCTGCTGGCCGGTTGGGGCCAGCATGCAGCGGCCGCGGTCCGGTTGTCGTCCCAAGTCGCGGAAGGATGGGCGGCGCTCAGGCCCGAGGCCTTCGCCACGGTCGTTGCGGCGGTCGTGTGGCGGGTGCCCGACTTGCTCGTGGGGACCTGGGTTTCCGCCGACGGCACGCCGATGGCCGCATGGCGCGCGTACGCCGTGGCCCTCGGGGCGGCCGCCGCGTGGGGGATCGTCCGGTCCGCAGCGCGGGGCCAGCCGTCGACCCGGTCCGCGGCCGCGTGGGCCGTGCTCGCGCTGGTCGCGTGGCTCGCGTTCGTCGTTGCGATCCGCGACGTCACGCGCTTCTACATGCTCTACGCACCGTGGCCGGCGCTCGCGCTGGTCCTCGCGTTGGGCTTGCGCAGTCTGGACGCCACCGGCGGATCGCGATCGGCGGTCGCGCGCGCACTCGTCGCCGGCGCGATCGCGTGGGCGGTCGCGCTGGGCGCGGCACGTGTCGGACGCGCCCTGTCCGACGACGTCCGACTGCCGCCGCTCCTGGGGGCGCAGGTGGACCTGCGGCGGAACGACACGCGCGCCTACACGCGGCTCCACTACCTGTCCGTGCGTCACCTGGACGCGATCGGCAAGCGCCTGTGCGTCGACGGTCGCGTGCACGTGTTCGCGGAACTCGCCCAGGTCGTCGACAGCCAGTTCAACGTCGCCGCGCAGATCCGGTGCGGGGACGCGAGCCGCGTCGTGATCGGCGGCTTGCCCGGCCCGGGCGAGCACGCGTTCTTCCTGCTGCAGCGCGCCGCGCTCGCGCCGCGCGTGGCATTGCGCGATTTCGGGGGCTTCGGCTTCGGTCGGGTCGCCGAGGTGCTGGTGCCGAATCCGGCGCTGCCGCTCGCGCGGGGCGACGACTACCCGTCGCGCAAAGGCTGCGGCGACGCGAGCGTCCACCGGTTCGCGTTCGAGACGCGCGACGCGGCGACGCTCGTGATCGCGAACGGTCTGGCGATCACCTGTCCGATGCGCATCGTGCGTCTCGAGCGTGACGGCGCGTCGGTCGAGCCGGCAACGTTCGCCGATTCCGCCTTCGCGGGCGCTCCCGCCGGACCGGCGCGATGGACGCTGGCGGTCGAGACCGCCGCCCCGGAGGCCGTGCAGGTATTCACGGTGGGGCGACCGGGGGAGGCAGCGATCCGCCGGGGGCCCTGAGCCGCGCGCGAGAGACGGGTCCCGGGCGCTGGCCGCGCCGCGCGCGACCGGTGCCTTTCCATGCCGGCCGCTTCGTGCCAGAATCGCACCAACCCTTTGATTCGAGGCATCACGCGATGCTGGATCGCGACGGCTATCGCCCGAACGTCGCCATCGTCATCGCCAACGGCAGGAACCAGGTCTTCTGGGGCAAGAGGATTCGAGAGCACTCGTGGCAATTCCCGCAAGGGGGCATCAACACCGGTGAGACGCCCGAAGCGGCGATGTACCGGGAGCTGCACGAGGAGGTCGGCCTTCAGCCCCAGCACATCCGCGTTCTCGGCCGCACGCGAGACTGGCTGCGCTACGACGTCCCTCAGCACTGGATCAAGCGCGAATGGCGCGGGAGCTACCGCGGCCAGAAGCAGATCTGGTACCTGCTGCGCCTGACCGGGCGCGACACCGACGTGTCGCTCCGCGCGACCGATCGCCCGGAGTTCGACGCGTGGCGGTGGCACGACTACTGGATCCCGCTCGAGACCGTCATTGATTTCAAGCGGGAGGTCTACCGGCGCGCGCTCGTCGAGCTCGAGCGCTTCCTGTACGCGCGCCCGCAGACCCGGCGCGAGCGCCTGTACGGCGTCCAGCACTCCGCGATGCCGCCCGGCTACGCCGAGCCGGTCGACGGCGGCTAGCCGCGCAGCCGCGCAGCCCGCGCGCGGCGGCCGATCACATCGCGCGACGCATCATCCCGGGCGACATCCCCCCGCCGGACAGCGCCATCCCGGCGACGACGCCGAGCGCGATGCCGCACAGCACGACGATCAGCGTGAACGGGATCGCCTTGTCCGCGCTGCACTTGCGCAGCACCGGGGCGCCGAGGAAGAACGTGTACCACGCGTAGATCGACGCCAGCAGCACGATGAGGCCGCCGAAAGTCCCCAGCACGTTCGCTACGCCGGCGAGCCACGCGGCCGTGTAGCTGTACGCCGTGAGCTTGAGCGCGGCGACGAAGTCCTTCTGGCCGCCGAACGACGGCGCGAGCACGTCGACGATCATCGCCAGCACGAACGTGATCACGAGCGCGATCACGTAGCTCCCGACCGCGACGCGGAGCGCCCAGCCGACGCCCAGGTCCAAGAACCCGACGAGCGAGGCGATCGGCCCGATGGCCGCCAGGATCAGCACCCAGCCCGTGTAGATCGACTGCGTGGTCGCCGGCTCGGCGGCGATCGCCGTCCACTCGGACTTCGGCTCGAGCAGGATGCCCTTCATGCGGTCGACGATTCCCATCTAGCTCTCCTTGCGCGACGCGCGCCGTGTCCTCGTCGGGCAGCCAGTGTAGGAGAGCGGCGAGCGCCTGTCGACCGACGCCCGGTCCCGTGTCGCGGGCGTATAGTTGACGTAGACGTCCGGCCCGCCGGTTCCCGCCCGGTCGCGGCGGAGCCGAGCCCACGGTCCCGGCCCATGCCCAGCATCTTCCTCGAGCGCCTGAGCGAGCACGCGCGCCGCGACGGCTCGCGTCCTGCCATCGTCCGGCCGGAATCCTCGACGACCTACGGCGAGCTGGTGAGGCGCGTCGAAGCCTGCGCCCTCGCGCTCGTCGAGCAGGGACTCCACGCGGGGGAGACGGCCGGCATCACGGTGCGCGACGAGGCGTCGCATCTCGTCGCGACGCTCGCACTCCTCGCGCTCGGCATCCCGCAGGTGTCGCTCGGCACGCACGACCCGGTGCCGATGCGCAGGCGGCTCGCCGGACGCGTCGGCGTCACGCGCATCGTTGCCGCCGATCCGGAAGACCGGCTGGAGGGATTGGAGTGCGCGCTCCTGCCGGCGGGCGGGCCGCTCGCTCAGGGGCCGGCGGTGCTGCCGGGATTCGGAGGCGACGATGCGGTCGCGCTCTACCTCACCGGATCCGGCACGACCGGCGAGCCGAAGATCGTCGCGATGAGCGAGCGCGACCTCGCGCTCCAGGCCGACCGCGGGTATTGCGACTATGGCCCCGAACGCGTGCTGCGCCTGGCTTCGGTCGAGCACAACAACTCGAAGCGGCTCCGGCTCTACTGCCTCTGGCACGGCGGCGCGTGCGTGCTGCGCGACCATCGCAGTGCGTCGATCCACGAGCTTTGCGATCGCCTGCACGTAACCTGGCTCGACCTCGCGACCTACCACCTCGAGGATCTCGTGCGCGCCGCGCCGGTCGCCGGCAGGCTGCCTTCGCACACGAACGTGCGTTGCGGCGGCTCGCGCATCCCCTCCCGGCTGAGAAGGGCGTTCGTCGCGCAGGTCAGCGGCCGGTTGCACGTGTCCTACGGCACGACCGAGGTTGGCGGCATCTGCTATTCGTACCCGTCCGAGCAGATGGATCCGGCGGAGCCGGTCGGGCGGCCGCTGCCCGGCGTCACCGTCGAGATCGTCGACGCGGAGCGCCGCCCGGTCGAAGGGGGCGCGGTCGGCGAGATCCGCGTCCGGGCGGCCGGGATGGTCGACCACTATGTTGGTGACCCCGTGGCGACACGCCGGCACTTCGACGGCGGCTGGTTCTACCCGGGCGACCTCGTGCGCACGCTGCCAGGCGGGGCGCTGTCGATCCAGGGGCGTCGCGACGACATGATGATCCTGAACGGCATCAACATCTTCCCGGCCGAGGTCGAGCGTGTGCTCGAGGCGATGCCCGGCGTCCGCCATGCCGCGTGCTTCCCGCTGCGGTCGGAGGTGCACGGGGAGATCCCGGTCGCCGCGGTCGAGCTCGTCGATCGGGCCGGGATCGGCGTGGATGCGGTCATGACGTGGGCGCGCGGACAGCTCGGCTTGCGCGCGCCGCGCAAGATCGTCGTCGTCGACGAGCTGCCTCGCAACCCGCAGGGCAAGATCGCCCGGCTCGAGCTCGCGCGCCTCGTCGTGCCGGGCGCCTGAGCGGCGGGCCGTCGCGCGAAAGGATTCACGAATGTCTCCCTCCCGCAGGAACCTGCTGCAGGCGCTGGCGGCGGGGGCGCTCGCCGGCGTTCCGCGCCTCCTCGTCGCGCAGCAGCCTTCGGCGCTGCTGCGCAGCACGCACCCGTTGAGGCTCGTCCAGGGATTCCCTCCCGGCGGCGCACTCGACCGAGTCGCGAAGGTGCTCGCACCGGAGCTCGCGCGCGAACTCGGCCGCCCGGTGATTGGCGAGTACCTGACGGGGGCCAGCGGGATCCGGGCGATCCGCGCGGTCGTCGAGACGACGAGCGACGCCGACGTCGTGCTGTTCGCGACGTCGGCGGTCGCCAACCGCACCGACCCCGCGGTCGCGGCGAGCCGGATCGAGACGCTGAAGCCCGTCATCGTGACGTCGACGACGCCGATGGCGCTCGCGGTGCGCGCGTCGCTCGAGGTCGACGACGTCCGGGCGTTCGCACGGCGGCTGAAGAGCGATCCTCCGCTGAGCTACGGCTCGGCGGGCACCGGCAGCAGCACGTACGTCGCCGCCGCCGATCTCGTGAGCCGGCTGGGGGGCAAGGCGATCCACGTGCCCTACCAGGGATCGCCGCAGGTGCTCACGGACCTCGCCGGCGGGCACATCGACTTCGCGACGCTCGGCGTCAGCGCGGCGCTCGTGCAGCTGCCGTCGGTGCGCGTGCTCGCGGTCACGACCGGAGCGCGGTCCCGGCTCCCCGGGTTCGAGCGGCTGCCGACCGTCGCGGAAACGGTGGCGCCGGGCTACGACATCGGCCTCTGGCAGGCCGTGCTCGCGCCGCCGACGTTCTCGGAGGCGTCGATCGCCGACCTCCATCGCCGGCTCGAAGCGATCCTCGCCCTCGAGCACGTCCGGTCCACGCTCGCGTCCGCCGGCGCGGAGCCGGTCGGCGGGTCGCCCGAGCAGGCGGCGGCACTGATCCGTGCCGAGGGCGAGCGCTTCGCCGCGATCCTCGGCAAGTGAGTCGACCGGCCGCCGCCGCGCCCCGCGCTACCCGAGCAGCACCAGGTTGTCGCGGTGGATGAGCTCGGGCTCGTCGACCCAGCCCAGGATCGCCTCGATCTGCGACGAGGGCTGGCGCAGGATGCGCGCGGCGTCGGCAGCGCCGTAGTTGGCGAGCCCGCGCGCGACCTCGCGGCCGTCGGGCGCGAAGCACCCGACGATCTCGCCGCGCTCGAAGCTGCCCTCGACCGCGACGACGCCGATCGGCAGGAGGCTCTTGCCCTCGCGCGCGAGCGCGCGCACGGCGCCGGCGTCGAGCACGAGCCGCCCGGCGAGCTGCACGTGGTCGGCGAGCCACTGCTTGCGCGCCGCGAGCGTCTGCGCCTCGGCGAGGAGCGCGGTCCCGACGGACTCGCCCGACGCGAGCCGCGTGAGCACGTCGTGCTCGCGCCCGCACGCGATGACCGTCGACGCGCCCGACCGCGCAGCGCGCTTCGCCGCGAGGACCTTGGTCAGCATCCCGCCGCGGCCGATCTCGCTGCCCGCGCCCCCGGCCATCGCCTCGAGCGCGGGATCGCCGGCTCTCGCGGTCCGCACCAGCGTCGCCCGCGGATCGCGCCGCGGATCCGCGGTGTAGAGGCCCTGCTGGTCGGTGAGCAGCACCAGCACGTCGGCCTCGATCAGGTTGGTGACGAGCGCGCCCAGCGTGTCGTTGTCGCCGACGCGGATCTCGTCGGTCGTCACCGTGTCGTTCTCGTTGATGATCGGGACGACGGAGAGCGCGATCAGCGTGCGCAGCGTGCTGCGCGCGTTCAGGTAGCGCCGGCGGTCGGCGAGGTCGTCGTGGGTGAGCAGGATCTGCGCGGTGCGCAGGCCGTGCCCGGCGAACGCCGCCTCGTAGGCCTGCACGAGCCCCATCTGTCCCACGGCGGCGGCCGCCTGCAGCTCGTGGATCGCCTTCGGACGCGTCGCCCAGCCCAGCCGCTGCATCCCCTCGGCGATCGCGCCCGACGACACGAGCACCACCTCGCGCCCGTCGCTCCGCAGCGCGGCGATCTCCGCGGCCCAGCGCGCGACCGCCGCGTGGTCGAGCCCGCGCCCTTCGTTGGTGACGAGGCTCGACCCGACCTTGACGACGAGCCGGCGCGCGTCGGCGACGACCGCGGTCATTCCTCCTCCTGCGCGGGACCGGTGCGGCGTCGCCGCGCGCGTACCGGTGCGGGGGTGATCACGGCGGGCGCTTCCGCGGCGGGCTCGGGCGCCGCGGCTTCGGCCGGATGCGCGTCGAGCCAGTCCTGGATCGCGTAGACGAGCGCGCGGCAGCCCTCGCCCGAGATTGCGGCGGTCGCGAACGCCGGCCCCTTGTAGCGCAACGCCTTGACGAACGCGGCGACGCGCGCCTCGCGCTCGTCCGCGGGCACGAGGTCGAGCTTGTTCAGCACGAACCAGCGCGGCTTCTTCGAGAGCGTCGCGTCGTACTTGCCGAGCTCCTTCGCGATCGCCTTCGCGTCGCGCACCGGGTCGGCCTCGGGGTCGAGCGGCGCGAGGTCGACGACGTGCAGCAGCAGGCGCGTGCGCGCGAGGTGGCGCAGGAACCGGTGGCCCAGCCCCGCGCCCTCGGCGGCGCCCTCGATCAGTCCCGGGATGTCGGCGACGACGAAGCTGCGGCGCTCGTCGGTGCGCACGACGCCGAGCGCGGGGGCGAGCGTCGTGAACGGATAGTCGGCGACCTTCGGGCGCGCCGCGGACACGGCGCGGATCAGCGTCGACTTGCCGGCGTTCGGGAGGCCGAGCAGGCCGACGTCGGCGAGCACCTTGAGCTCGAAGCGGATGCGCCGCGATCCGCCGGGCTCGCCGTTCGTGTGCTGGCGCGGCGCGCGGTTGGTGCTCGACTTGAAGCGCAGGTTCCCGAGGCCGCCCTTGCCGCCGCGCGCGAGGACCGCGGTCGCGCCGTCGGTCGCGAGGTCGGCGACGAGCTCGCCGGTGTCGGCGTCGCTCACCACGGTGCCGACCGGCACGCGCAGCTCGACGTCGTCGGCGCCCTTGCCGTACTGGTCGGCGCCGCGGCCGTTCTCGCCGCGGCGCGCGCGGTGGATGCGCGCGTAGCGGTAGTCGATCAGCGTGTTGATGTTGCGGTCGGCGCGCGCGAGCACGCTGCCGCCGCGCCCGCCGTCGCCGCCGTCGGGGCCGCCGCGCGGCACGTACTTCTCGCGGCGGAACGACACCGCGCCGTTGCCGCCGTCGCCCGCGTGCACCTCGATCACCGCCTCGTCGACGAACTTCACGACGCGCTCCGCTTGTAGAGGACGAACTTCTCGCTGCCGTCGCCGCGGCGCGCGCCTTCCCAGACCGGCGTCCAGCCTTCGGGGCCGGGCGCGTCGAAGTCGTTGCGCCCGAGCTGGACGAGCAGCAGCGGGCACGCGGCGCCGCGGCCGGCCTCCTCGCGCTCGGTCTCGAGGCCCGCGAAGTACGCGAACAGCGCCCGCTGCGGCCCGCCGAGGTTGCGGCTCGCGACGCACGCTCCGGCGGGCAATTGCGTCGCGAGCGCCTCGGCGACGACGCGGTAGCTGCGGCGCGAGTCGAGGTAGGGCAGCCAGATCGTCGAGATCAGCGTCCACAGCAGCACCATGCCGATCGCCCAGTTGAGCACCGCGCGCCGGTTCGAGCGCCGCGCCGGCCGCACCATCGCGATCCACAGCAGGGTCATGCCGAGCGCGACGAGCATCGCCCAGAGCTTGAACGTCGGGCGGAAGCCGATCTCGGAGTCGCGGAGCAGGCGCGCCGCCGACAGCGACATCCCGTGCAGGTAGGCGTCGATCCACAGCCCCCAGACGAGCGTCGCGGCGAGCCCGAAGGTCAGGATCCCGAACCAGTCGAGCGCGCCGGAGAAGCCGCGCTTGAGCGAGTCGACCTCGAGCGCGCCGACGAGCGAGAGCGGCACGAGCAGGGGCATCGCGGCGATCAGCTTGGACTCGCGCTCGAGCGACACGGCGACGAGGATCACGAGCGCGAGCACGCCGGGCAGCACGAGGCCCGGGTCGCCCGCGCCGCCGTTGAAGCCGCGGCCGCGGATCCAGAGCGCCCACAGCGCGAGCGGCAGCGCGGGCCACGCGAACCACGGCAGGTTCCTCAGCACGTAGGTGAGGTCGAAGCCGCCGCCCGCGGCGGGGGCGAAGTACTCGCGCCAGTTCTCGGCGAACGTCCACGCCGCGTAGAGGTCGGGCGAACGCGCCGCGAGCGCGAGCGGCCACGCGGCGCAGAGCGGCAGCGCGACGGCCGCGCCGACCGCGACGGTCGCGAGGTGAGCCTTCGTGCGCCAGGTCGGCGACACGAGCGGGAGGATCGCGACGGTCGCGGCGAACCAGGCCGGCGCCGCGTAGCCGCGCGAGAGGAAGCCGATCGCGACGCCGAGCCCGAGCGCGACGCCGCCGGGGACCGGCCGGCGCAGCGCGAGCGCGAGCCCGTAGAGCCCGATCGCGACGCCCGCGGTGAGGCCGAGCTCGCCCGAGAGGACGTGCGCGCGCTCCCAGAACCCCATCGACCCGACGAGGATCAGCACCGGGATCCACCGGAACGCCCGGCCGTTGAGCTCGCGGCCGGCGAGCGACGCACAGGCGAGGATCGCGACCAGCAACAGTCCTGCGGCGAGGCGCGCCGCGTTGTGCGGCGCGAGCGGCGGCGAGAATGCGCGCATCGTCGCCGCCGCGATCGCCGGCACGAGCGGGCCCGCCTCGAACCAGGGCTCGCCGGCGATGCGCGGCACGACGACGTCGCCGCCTCGCGCCATTTCGGCGGCGACGCCGAACGAGGTCGCGTCGTCGTTCTTCCACGGGTCGTGCCCGACCAGCCCGACCGCGATCCACAGCAGGCACAGGAGGACCAGCGCCGCCTGCTTCAACGCCCGCTGCGGCCCCGACGGGGAGACCGATTCCGGATCGACCGGCTCGGGCGTGGCGGAGCGGGGAGCGCGCATGCCTCGCATCGTACTTTCCGCGGCACGAACGAAAAAGGCAGCCGAAGCTGCCTTTTTCGCGGGCGCGTCCGGTCCCGTCACGCGATCACGAGCGCGCGGCCGCGGGCTTGGCGTCCGGCTTCGCCGCCCCCTTGCCGCCGTAGCGCTGGCGGAACTTGTCGATGCGGCCGGCGGTGTCCATCACCTTCTGCTTGCCCGTGTAGAACGGGTGGCAGGCGGAGCAGACTTCGATGTGCAGCGGCTTCACGACGGACGAGCGCGTCTCGAACGTGTTGCCGCAGCTGCACGTCACCTGGATCGTCTCGTACTTCGGGTGGATGCCGGTCTTCATGGTCGTCCTTTCGACGCGCACGGCCGGCGCCTTCGCGCCCCCGTCGCGGGTTCCGGCCGCCACGCGGATCCCCAGCGGATCCACGCCCCTGCGTCGGAAAGCCTTGAATTATGGGGCACAAATGCCGCCGGGGCAAGCACGACGGCGGCGGCCAACAACCGGGGCGATTCCGGAAGCACCAGCGAAATCAGCGACTTGAGCATCCCGCGGCAAGGGATGCCCGACTTCGAACGCAGGGTCAGACTCGACTTTCCCGAATGCAGGGTCAGACTCGACTTTCCGGACCCGGAACGCTCGACGTTCCCGGAAACGTCGCGTCTGCCTCCGCTTTCCCCGCTTTCCGGCGCGCCCGGCGATCAGGCGCGGTGCGACGGGCCGTTCCCGGTGCTACGGGGGCGGCGGAACGCCCCTGCGGCGAGCCCGGCGAGCAGTGTCGCCAGGACGATCACGCCCCACTCGCCGAGGGTCGGGACGGGCGCAGGCGCCGCGGACGAGGTCGTGATCGAGACGTCGTCGATGCGCTGCTCCGCCGAGACGGAACCGGTCCGGCCGCCGAACGTGAACTGATAGTAGGAGGGAGGGGCGAACCCCGGGAGCGCCACGTTGTTGAACGTGACCGCGCCCGAGTTGTAATTCAGGTCGAGGCCGCTCGCGTCGTAGTGGAGCGTCACCGGCAGGAACGCGCCGCCGCTGTCGAGGGTGACCTGCTGCGCGGCCACCTGCGTGCCGTTGACGACGACGCGGATCACCGGCGGCGTCGGGCTCTCCCCGTTGTCCCAGAGATCGAAGGTCACGACGAGGCCGGTCGGCGCGCCGCTCTCGCCGTAGGTGCCGGCCGGCGGCGGCCCGAAGCTGAAGCTCACGCCGTCCGCCAGCGTGACCCCCGCGGGGCCCATCGCCAGCGTGAACGAGGCGTCGAAGCCCCGGACGACGCGACCCGGATCGAGGTTGTCGATCACGAGCGACCCTTCCTGGTCGAGGCTGTTCGGCGTCAGGCGGACGCTGCCGGAATCCAGGACGGCACTCCCGCGCAGGCTGGCGGCGCCCACGCCCGACGAGAAGTCGTTGATGTACGCGCCGGCGTGGCAGATGCCGCCCGTGCCCAGGGCGAGCGCGGCGGCGACCGCGATCATCGGTGTCTTCATGGACGCTCCCTCCTGCCGCAAAGGGTATAGCACTCCGGTCCTTCCCGCGTCAACGAAGGGGGCGGGGGAGCGCGGGATCCTCGACCGCCGTCTCCCCGGCGTCGGCAACGCGTCGGTTGCAGAAGTCCGACCCCCCCACGCGTCATCGACCCCCGGAGGGGGCGAACGTCGTTCCGACGCGATTCAAGGGAGCATCGCGTTGCCGGAGCGCGGACGGCGCCCTCCGGGCGAATGCCCGGGTTCTGGCGCACGGCGCGAACGTGGGGCGCGAGACGCGCCGACGGTCAACCGCGGCGCAAGCGGTCGAAGAATCGAACGCCGGAGCGGGGAAGCAGGGGCCCCGGGCGCTCGAGCGGCCGGGGATGCGACCCCGGAGGCGTTCGGCGGAATTCGAACGCGCGGCCGGGGCGTAGCGCCGGAGGCGCCGACGGTCAGCCGCGGCGCATGCTGTCGAAGAATTCCGCGTTGTTCTTGGTCGCCCGCACCTTGTCGACGAGGAACTCGGTCGCCTCGAGGTCGTCCATCGGGTAGAGCACCTTCCGCAGCACCCAGACCTTCTGCAGGATCTCGGGCTTGAGGAGCAGCTCCTCCTTGCGGGTTCCCGAGCGGTTGACGTTGATCGCCGGGTAGGTGCGCTTCTCGGCCATGCGGCGGTCCAGGTGGATCTCCATGTTGCCGGTGCCCTTGAACTCCTCGTAGATCACGTCGTCCATCCGCGACCCGGTGTCGATCAGCGCGGTGGCGATGATCGTGAGCGAGCCGCCTTCCTCGATGTTGCGCGCGGCGCCGAAGAAGCGCTTGGGCCGCTGCAGCGCGTTCGCGTCGACGCCGCCGGTCAGCACCTTCCCCGAGGCCGGCACGACCGTGTTGTAGGCGCGCGCGAGGCGCGTGATCGAGTCGAGCAGGATCACGACGTCCTTCTTGTGCTCGACCAGGCGCTTCGCCTTCTCGATCACCATCTCGGCGACCTGCACGTGGCGGGTGGCCGGCTCGTCGAACGTGGAGGCGACGACCTCGCCGCGGACGGTCCGCTGCATCTCGGTCACTTCCTCGGGGCGCTCGTCGATCAGGAGCACGATCAGCACGCATTCGGGATAGTTCGCCGCGATCGAGTGCGCGATGTGCTGCAGCATCACGGTCTTGCCGGACTTCGGGCTCGCGACGAGCAGCCCGCGCTGCCCCTTGCCGATCGGCGCGATAATGTCGATCACGCGGCCGGTCAGGTTCTCCTCGGCCTTGATGTCCCGCTCGAGCACCATCGCCTCGTTCGGGAACAGCGGCGTCAGGTTCTCGAACAGGATCTTGTTCTTCGACGCCTCGGGCGGCTCGCCGTTGACCTTGTCGACCTTGACCAGCGCGAAGTAGCGCTCGCCGTCCTTGGGCGTGCGGATCTCGCCCTCGATCGTGTCGCCGGTGTGCAGGTTGAAGCGGCGGATCTGCGACGGCGAGATGTAGATGTCGTCGGTGCCGGCGAGGTAGCTCGTGTCCGGCGAGCGCAGGAACCCGAAGCCGTCGGGGAGGACTTCCAGCACACCGCCGCCGAAGATGCTCTCGCCCTTCTTCGCCTGCATCTTCAGCATCGTGAAGATCAGGTCGTGCTTGCGGAGCCGGTTGGCGCCGTCGATCTCCATCGCGTTGGCGAGGTCGACGAGTTCGGAAACGTGCTTGGCCTTGAGGTCGGACAGGTGCATGGGCGGGGGCGGGCGACGGGACGCGCGTGGGCGCTCGGGACGGGGGCGGCCGCTCGGGCGGCCGGGTGGGACGGAATCCGGGATCGGGGAGGCGCTGCGCTACGCGGGCTCCGGCCATCCGGCCGGGGGGCGCTGCGCCTCGCGGGGCGCCGTCGCATCGAGGTGCGATCGGCGCCGCTCGCTTGAAGGGGGAAAGGTAACGGTCCTAGAGGTTGCTGTCAAGGAAGTCGGTGAGCTGCTTCTTCGAGAGCGCGCCCACCTTGTGGGCGTGCGCCTGGCCGTCGCGGTACAGGATCACCGTCGGGATGCCGCGGATCCCGTACTTGGCCGGCGTCGCGGGATTGGCGTCGATGTCGAGCTTGGCGATCTTGAGCCGGCCCTCGTACTCGCGCGCGACGTCGTCGAGGACCGGGGCGAACATCTTGCACGGGCCGCACCACTCGGCCCAGAAGTCGACCAGGACAGGCTTGCCGGCGGCGAGGACGTCCTTCTCGAAGTTGGCGTCGGAGACGTGCTGGATCAGGTCGCTCATCGGGGGTTTCCTCGGGCAGGCGGGGATCGACGGGCCTGCGCGCCGGATCCCCGGGAAGGCGGAAGGCCTGAACGGTAGCCGGAAGCCGGGCGGCGCGCAAGCTTCGCGCCCGGGGAAATCGGGTCGGTCTGCTAGAATTCGAGACCACCGCCCACGCTGAGCGCCGCACCGGCCCCGCCATGACCTACGTCGTCACCGAAGCCTGCATCCGCTGCAAATACACCGACTGCGTCGACGTGTGTCCGGTGGACTGCTTCCGCGAGGGTCCGAACTTCCTCGTCATCGATCCGGACGAGTGCATCGACTGCACGCTGTGCGTCGCCGAGTGCCCGGTCGAGGCGATCTACGCCGAGGACGACGTGCCCGCCGGCCAGGAGTCGTTCAAGGCGCTGAACGCCGAGCTCGCGAAGAAGTGGAAGCCGATCATCGAGCGCAAGCCCGCGCCTCCCGACGCGGACCAGTGGAAGGACGTCGAGCAGAAGCTCGACCAGCTCGACCGCGGCGGCGCCTGAAGCCCGCGTCCTGACGCGGCTCATGGAAGCTTTCGCGGATTCCTGCTAGAATCCGCCCGCTTTTCGCGCCGTCGGCGCCCGCCCGCGGCCCACGCTTCCACGACGAGTCCATGACCCGAACGAAATCGCTCATCGTCGCCCTCGCGGCCGCGCTCGCCGCGGGCAGCGCGGCGGCGCAGGGGGGCGCGCCCGCCGGCGACGCCGCGAAGGGCCGCGAGAAGGTCCAGATGTGCCAGGGATGCCACGGCATCGACGGCTGGCGCACCGCGTACCCCGAGGTCTACAGCGTGCCGAAGATCGCCGGCCAGCAGCCGGCCTACCTCGTCGCGGCCCTCAAGGCGTACCGGAGCGGCGATCGCTCGCACCCGTCGATGAAGGCCATCGCGGCGAGCCTCACGGACGCGGACATGGCGAATCTCGCCGCGTACTACGCGCAGTCCGGCGTTCAGACGGCGGGGAAGTGATGAACACGATCCGAATCGCAGTGGTGGCCGCGGCGCTCGCCGCGGCGGGCGCGGCCGGAGCCGCGAACCTGGAGGCGGGCAAGGCCAAGGCGCAGGAAGTCTGCCAGGCGTGCCACGGGATGGACGGCCAGAGCCCCGCGTCGCCCGATTACCCGAAGATCGGCGGCCAGCACCAGGACTACCTGGCGAAGGCGCTGCGCGACTACCGGTCGGGCGCGCGCAAGAACCCGGTGATGGGCGCGATGGCCCAGCCGCTCTCGGCGCAGGACATCGACAACGTCACCGCGTACTACGCGAAGCAGCCCGGCGCCCTCGCGTCGCGCTACTGACGCGCCATCGGACGGCGGCACGGCGGGGCGCCCTTCGCGGCGCCCCGTTGCTTTCGGCAGGGTACTTCGTGGGTCGGGCTTCAGCCCGACGCATTGCCTTTCGTGAGGCGCGCGCTCTAGCGCTGCCGCCGCAGGCAGTCGAGGTAGACCCCGGCGTCCGGGCCGGTGCGAAGGCGCTGCGCCTGCCACATCGTCTCGCCGAGGCACTCGAGGACCGCGTGGAGCGCCGCGTGCTCGTCGCCGCGCGCTTCGCGGAGCCGCTCGAACTCGGCGCGGATGCCCGGCGGCTGGTCGATCGCGAGCTGCTCGGCGACCGCGAGGTGCAGCGACAGGTGCAGGAAGGGGTTCGCCGCGCCGCCGTCGGGCGTCCACTCGCGCTCGAGATGGCGCTCGCCCTCCTCGATCAGCGGCTGGTACTCCGGATGCATCGCGACGAGCGACGCGACGAGGCGCTCGATGTCCGAGAGCGGCTCGCCGGCGCGGAACTTCGTCCACGCGCCGATCACGAACCGGCGCGCCTCGTCGCGGGACGGCGCGAACATGGCGGCGCGCGCTAGCGCGTGCGTCCGCGGCGTGCGCCGGCGCGGGCGGTCTTCGCCATCGGCTGCGCGCCCTTCGTTCGCGCGGGCGTCCGCGGGGCCGGGGGCTTCGCGGGGGCGGACTTTCGCGCGACGGCCGGGCGCTTCGCGCCGGGCAGGTTCTTGTCCCTGTACTCGCATAGATCCGCGATCACGCATTCGCCGCACTTCGGCGAGCGCGCCGTGCACACGTAGCGGCCGTGCAGGATCAGCCAGTGGTGCGCGTCGCGCAGGAACTCGGCGGGCGTGGTCGCCTCGAGCCCGCGCTCGACCTCGCCGACGTCCTTGCCGGGCGCGAGGCCGATGCGGTTCGCGATCCGGAAGATGTGCGTGTCGACCGCGATCACGGGCTCGCCGAACGCGGTGTTCAGAATCACGTTCGCGGTCTTGCGCCCGACGCCGGGCAGCCGCTCGAGCGCCTCGCGCGTGCGCGGCACCTCGCCACCGTGCTCGCGCACGAGGATCTCCGAGAGCGCCACCACGTTCTTCGCCTTGTTGCGGAAGAGGCCGATCGAGCTGATGTACGGGACGAGGCCGTCGACGCCCAGTCGCCCGATCGCGGCGGGCGTGTTCGCGACCGGGAAGAGCTTCGCCGTGCACTTGTTGACGCCCTTGTCGGTCGATTGCGCCGACAGCACGACCGCGACGAGGAGCTCGAAGGGCGTGGCGTGGACGAGCTCGCTCGCCGGGTGCGGGTTCGCCGCGCGCAGCCGCTCGAAGATCGCGCGCCGTCTCGCTTCGTTCACGGCTTCCTCGCGGCGCCGGCCGCGCCGGCGTCCCTGCGCCTCGCGAGCGCCCGTTCCATGGCCGCGGCGACGGCGGCGCGCCGTCGCTCGCGCGCCGGATCGGCGGAGGCGGGCGCGTCCGCGGCGCGTCGATCGGCGATGCGCTCGCCGCGGGCCAGTCGCGTCGCGCGCTCGCGGTGTCGAACGCGCGCCGCGGCGGCGTCCGCGCCGGTCCACGCGCGCCCTGCCGGCCGCATCGCGATGCAGTCGACCGGGCAGGGCGCCACGCACAGCCCGCATCCGGTGCACAGCGCGTCGATCACCGCGTGCATGCGGCGCGGCGCGCCGATGATCGCGTCGACCGGGCAGGCCCGCAGGCAGATCGCGCAGCCGATGCAGCGCGCCTCGTCGACGACGGCGACCGCGGGCGGCGTGTGCGCGCCGAACGCGGGGTCGAGCGGCGCGGGCGGGCGGCCGGTGAGCGCCGAGAGCGCGGCGATCGTCGCGTCGCCGCCGGGCGGGCACCGGTTGATCGGCGCGCCGTCGTTCGCGATGGCCGCCGCGTACGCGGCGCAGTCGCCGTGGCCGCAGCGCGCGCACTGCGCCTGCGGGAGCAGCGCGTCGACGGCATCGGGGAGGACCGCGGGCATCGCGCGATTCTAACGCCCCGGCGTCCTTCGCGAGGCGACGCGCGAGCGTCTGCTAGACTTGCCGCGCGCTGTCCGGCGCATCGCGCCTTCCGGCATCCGTGGCATCCCCTTCCGTCAACGACTCCGCGGCGAGCGCGGCCGCTCCCGCGCTGGACGCCCCGCTCGCTTCGGGCGCGCGCGCGCGCTTCGCCTGGGGGCTCCTGCGGCGGACGGGCTGGCGCGTGGTGCTCGCGACGCCGGTGCCGCCCAAGTGCGTCATCGTGTTCTACCCGCACACGTCGAACTGGGATTTCCCGATCGGCCTCGCCGCGAAGTGGATCGTCGGCATCAACTTCCGCTGGGTCGGAAAGGACACGCTGTTCGCGACGCCGCTCGCAGGGCTGTTTCGCCGCTGGGGCGGCATTCCGGTCAACCGGCGCGTGAGCACCGGCTTCGTCGGGCAGATGCGCGCGGCGCTCGAGGCGCACGACGACTTCCGGCTCGTGATCACGCCCGAAGGCACGCGCTCCCGCGTCCCGCACTGGAAGAGCGGCTTCTGGCACCTGGCGCGCGAGGCGCACGTCCCGATCGGGCTCGGATTCATCGACTACCCGAGGCGCGAGGTCGGCATCGGCGCGTGGATGGACGCCGGCGACGACGCGAAGGCCGACCTCGCGCGGATGGCGGCGTTCTACGCGGGGCGCACGGGGCGCCGGCCCGCGATGGCCGGGCCGGTGAAGCTCCGCGACTGACGCCAGGCGACGCTGGCGCGGTCCGATCCGATCGCGGACAATCGCGGATCGGAAACGCCGCCATGGCCCACACCCACGATCACGCTCCGCTGCCGCGCAGGCGCGGCGTCGCGCACGAGCACGCGCCCGACCACCACCACGGCGTCGGCGGCGGGCACGGGGCCGCGCGCGGCGCGCTGGTGCTGGCGCTCGTGCTGACCGGCGGCTTCGCGGTGGTCGAAGCGGTCGGCGGCTGGTGGTCGGGGTCGCTCGCGCTCCTGTCGGACGCCGGCCACATGCTGACGGACTCGGCGTCGCTCGGCCTCGCGCTGTTCGCCCACGCGTACGCGAGCCGTCCGCCGTCGGCGCGCGCGTCCTACGGCCACGGCCGCGCCGAGGTGCTGGCCGCGTTCGTCAATGCGATCGCGATGCTGGCGATCGTCGTCGCGATCGTCGTCGAGGCGGCGCGGCGGCTCGTCGCGCCCGAGCCGGTCGCCGGCGGCACGGTGCTCGGCATCGCGGCCGTCGGCCTCGCCGTCAACCTGTTCGTCGCCTGGCGCCTCTCGAGCGCGTCCGGGTCGGTCAACGCGCGCGCCGCGCTGCTCCACGTGATGGGCGACCTGCTCGGGTCGGTCGCGGCGATCGCGGCGGGCGCGGTGATCCTCGCGACCGGCTGGACGCCGATCGACCCGATCCTGTCGGTCGTCGTCGCGCTCCTGATCCTGCGCTCGACCTGGAGGCTCCTGCGCCAGACCACCGAGGTGCTGATGGAGCGCGTGCCCGCGCACCTCGACTACGCGTCGATCGGCCAGGCGCTCGCGTCGATCCCGGGCGTGCGCGACGTGCACGACCTGCACGTCTGGTCGATGGGCGCGGACGAGGTCGCGCTCTCGGCGCACATGGGCGTCGAGTCGGGCGAGGCCTGGCCCGGCGTGCTCGCGACCGCGCAGCGCCGGATGCGCGAGCGCTTCGGCATCCGCCACCTGACGCTGCAGCCGGACTGGCCGCGCGCGCCGCGCGCGGGGCTCCGCCGCGTCATCCCGATGCGCGAGAAGGACGACGACGGCCCGACCTGAGGTCAGAGCCAGCCGGCCTTCCTGAACCGGTAGATCAGGTAGCCGTCGACCGCGGCCATCAGCGCGAGGGCCGCCGGGTAGCCGAATGCCCACTTGAGCTCGGGCATGCGCTCGAAGTTCATCCCGTAGATGCCCGCGATCAGCGTCGGGATCGTGATCAGCGCGCCCCAGGCCGCGAGGCGCTTGGTCGTCTCGCTCTCGGCCAGGTTGATGAGCGTGAACGACACCGAGATCGCGGTCTGCAGCATCTCGCGCATGTTCTCGATCGCGGCGTTGACGCGCTGCAGGTGGTCGTAGACGTCGCGGAAGTACTCGCCCAGTCCCGAGCACAGCGCGGGGACGCGGCCGCCGTAGAGCTTGCCCGCGACCTCCATCAGCGGCGCCACGGCGTGCTTCAGCGCCATCACCTCGTGCTTGAGATCGTAGAACGCCTCGATGCTCGCGCGCGTGGGCGTCGAGCGGAAGATCGACTCCTCGAGCCGCTCGAGCTCCTCCTCGAGCGAGTCGAGCACCGGGAAGTAGCGGTCGACGACCGCGTCCATCAGCGCGTAGAACACGTAGCCGGAGCCGTGGCGCAGGAGCTCGGGCTCGCGCTCGGTGCGCTGGCGCACGTCGGAGAACCCGCGCTGCGTTCGATGGCGGGCGGACAGCACGTAGTTCCGCCCCACGAACACCGAGACCTGGCCCTCGACGAGCTCGCCGCCCTCGGACTCGCGTTCGACGGTGCGCAGGACCGCGAACATCTCGTCGCCGTACTCGTCGAGCTTGGGGCGCTGGTGCGGGCGCTTCGCGTCCTCGACCGCGAGCTCGTGCAGGCCGAACTCCTCGGCCATCAGGTCGATCTCCGCGTCGGTCGGCTCGGCGAGCGCGACCCAGACGAAGCAGTCCGGGCGGCCCACGTATTCGCTGATGTCCTCGACCGGGATGTCGGCGAGCTTGCGGCCGTTCTGGTAGGCGACGCAGTTGACGAGCATGCGCGGCATTATGGCGAAGCGCCGCGGTTTGTCGAGTCGCGCGCCGCGCGGCCGGCGGCCGGATGTGCGATGCTGCGGGCGTGCGCTCCGCCTCCGCCGGCCTTCCTTCCCTCGCCCGCCTCCTCGCCGCGACGCCCCCCGCCCCGGCCGAGGCCGAGGCGGCTTCCCCCTGACCCGCGACGGGCATGGACACCGCCGCCGCCCCGGCCGGCCTGACCCGCAGGCGCGAGCTCGCGCTGCTCGCGACGCTCGCGGCGATCCAGTTCACGCACGTGGTCGACTTCATGATCATGATGCCGCTGGCTCCGCAGCTGATGCGGCTGTGGGGCATCGACCCGAAGGCGTTCGGCGTGCTGGTCTCGGCCTACACGTTCGCGGCGGCCGCGAGCGGGCTCGCCTCGGTGTTCGTGATCGACCGCTACGACCGGCGCCACGCGCTGCTCGCGCTCTACGGCGGCTTCGTGCTCGCCACGGCGCTGTGCGGGCTCGCGCCCGGCTACGCGGCGCTGCTCGCGGCGCGCGTGCTCGCCGGCGCGTTCGGCGGCGTGCTGGGGGCGCAGATCCTCGCGATCGTCGCCGACACGGTCCCCTACGCGCGCCGGGCGCGCGCCAACGCGCTGGTCGCGAGCGCGTTCTCGCTCGCGGCGATCGCCGGGGTGCCCGGCGGACTGTGGATCGCGACGCACGCGAGCTGGCGCGCGCCGTTCCTCGCGGTGGCCGCGCTCTCGGTCGCGGTCGGCCTCGCCGCGACCTGGCTGATCCCGCCGATCGCCGGCCACGTCGCGCACGGGCGCTCGCGCCGCCCGCTCGAGCGCGTGCACGCGGTCGTCGCGGTGCCCAACCACTGGCGCGCGTTCGCGTTCATGCTCGCGCTGGTGCTCGCCGGATTCACGGTGATCCCGTTCGTCGCCGCCTACGCGGTGGCGAACGTCGGGCTCCTCGAGGCCGAGCTGCCGGTGATGTACGCGGTCGGCGGCGTCGCGACGCTCGTCACCGCGCAGGTGATCGGGCGGCTGGCCGACCGGTACGGCAAGAAGCCCGTGTACGCGTGCGTCGCGCTGGCGTCGATCGCGCCGATCCTCGCGGTCACGCACATGCCGCGCTCGACGCTGGCGTGGTTCCTGCCGGTGTCGACGCTGTTCTTCGTGCTCGTGCCGGGACGCTTCGGGCCGGCGATGGCGCTCGTCTCGGGCAGCGCGGAGCCGCGCGTGCGTGGCAGCTTCATGAGCTTCAACGCCTCGGTCCAGCAGTTCGGCGCGGGGCTCGCCGCGCTCGCTGCCGGGACGATCGTCGGCCGGGCGTCCGACGGGGCGCTCGCGGGCTACGGCTGGGTGGGGTGGCTCGCCGCCGCGTTCACGCTCGCGTCGGTGCTGCTCGCGTTCCGCATCCGCGTCGTCGACACGGCGTCCGCCCGGAGCGGCCCGCGCGCCGCGGCCGCGTCGCCCGACTGACCGCGGGCGCCGGCCGCCGCCTGGGCGCGAGGGAGTACCATCGCGGCCACGAGTCCCGGCTGCGGCATCGCCACCTCCGATGATCATCTCGTCGCTCCTCGACACCGACCTGTACAAGTTCACGATGATGCAGGTCGTGCTCCACCATTTCCCGGGGGCGCACGTCGAGTACCGGTTCAAGTGCCGCAACGAGGGGATCGACCTCGTGCCGTGCATCCCGGAGATCGAGCGCGAGATCGCCGGCCTCTGCTCGCTCCGGTTCTCGCGCGACGAGCTCGACTACCTCTCCCGGCTGCGGTTCATCAGGAGCGACTTCGTCGACCTGCTCGGCCTGTTCCAGCTCGACCGGCGGTTCGTCGAGGTGCGGCCGATCGCGGGAAGCGCCGGCGAGATCGACATCGCGATCAAGGGGCCGTGGCTCCACACGATCCTGTTCGAGGTGCCGATCCTCGCGATCGTGTCGGAGGTGTGGAACCGGCGCACGTACCCGTCGGCCGACTTCGCGGAAGGCCGGCGCCGGCTCGCGGCCAAGGTCGCGCGGATCAACGCGGTGCGCGACCCGGACTTCCGGATCGCCGACTACGGCACGCGCCGGCGGCACGGCCGCGCGTGGCAGGAGGAAGTCGTCGCGACGCTCGCGTCGGGCATCGGCCCGAAGTTCGTCGGCACGAGCAACGTCGACCTCGCGCGCCGGCACGACCAGACGCCGCTGGGGACGATGGCGCACGAGTACCTGCAGGCCTGCCAGGCGGTGGGCCCGCGGCTGCGCGACTCGCAGCGCTTCGCGTTCGACACCTGGGCGAAGGAGTACCGCGGCGACCTCGGGATCGCGCTGTCCGACGTGTGCGGCATGGACGCGTTCCTGCGCGACTTCGACCTGTTCTTCTGCAAGCTCTTCGACGGCGTGCGGCACGACTCGGGCGACCCGTTCGAGTGGGGCGAGAAGCTCCTCGCGCACTACCGCGCGATGCGCGTCGATCCGAAGGGCAAGGTGATGGTGTTCTCCGACCAGCTCGACGTGCCGCTCGCGATCCGGCTGTTCGAGCACTTCCACGGCCGCAGCCAGGTCGCGTTCGGCATCGGGACCAACCTCACGAACGACCTGGGGCATCCGGCGCTGTCGATCGTGATCAAGATGACCCGCTGCAACGGCCAGCCGGTCGCGAAGATCAGCGACGAGCCGTCGAAGTCGATGGACTACGACCCCTCCTACGTCGCCTACCTGCGCGAGGTGTTCCAGGTGCCCGCCGCGCCGGCCGGGGGGGCGGCGGGAGGCGCCGGGCGCGCGGGCGCGCGCTGACCCCCCCTTGCGCGCACGCCGTCCGCGTGGCATCGTGCGCGCCGCCATGAAGCCCCGAATCTCCCTGAAGCCGCTGTCGGTCACGCTCGCCTCGGCGCTCGCCGTCGTGATGGTCCCCGGATGCGCGACCGTCGAGCCGGCCTCCGCGCCCCCGGCCCCGGCGGGCCAGTCCGGCTCCCAGGCGAAGGCCGTCCGCGGCTCGATCGTCTATCGCGAGAAGGTGGCGCTGCCGCCGGACGCCGAGATCGTCGTCCGGCTCCTCGACGTGACGCGGCCGGACCGCCCGGCGATGATCGCGTCGGTGAGCGTCAAGTCGGCCGGGCGGCAGGTGCCGATCCCGTTCGCGCTGCCGATCGATCCGGCGAAGGTCACCGGCCGCCTGCACGCCCTCCACGCGACGATTCGCTTCGACGGCAGGACGCGATTCGTCACCGGCGCGCGCGTCAACATCGATCCGGCGGCGCCGCCGCAGTCGCTCGTGATGACCGTCGTTCCCGGCGATGTCGACCCGATGGTCGAGGAGCCGCCCGCGCCGACGCCCGGCAGCGCGCGTCCGGGGCCGCCGCTGCCGATTCCGCCGCGCGGGTCGCCGCCCGCGCGCTGAGCCGGATCGCGGCGACGGGGCGCCGCGCGGGCGCGCCGCCGGCCGTCTCCCGCGTGTAGAGTGCGCGCATGGCCACGCCGATGACCGGCCCGCGCCCGGGCGCGGCCCGCGATCCCTCGGCCGGCGAGGACCGCCGGCTGCGGCTCGACGACGTCCTGAAGCTGATGGTCGCCGACGGGCTCGTCGCGCGCGCAGACGCGGATCGCGTCGCGCGGACGCGCACGCGCCAGTACGACCACCCGCTCGCGCTCGTCGCCGCGCAGCACTGGAAGTCGACGAAGGCGCCGCACGCCGCGATGACGCTCGAGTGGCTGGTCGAGTGGCTCGCCGGGAAGCTCGGCGTCCCCTACCTGCACGTCGACCCGCTGAAGATCGACCTCGCGGCGGTGACGCAGACGATGTCGAACGCCTACGCCGAGCGGTTCCGCATCCTGCCGGTCGCGGTGACGCCGACGAAGCTCACGGTCGCGACCGGCGAGCCGTTCGTCGCCTCGTGGGCGAAGGAGCTCGCCGCGATCCTCAAGCTCGACGTCGAGCTCGTGTTCGCGAACCCGGAGGACATCAAGCGCTACCTCGGCGAGTTCTACAACCTGGCGCGCTCGATGAAGAAGGCGGCCGAGGCGCAGCCGGGCCAGGCGTCGCTCGCGCGGAACTTCGAGCAGCTGGTCGAGCTCGGCCGGCGCGCGACGCTCGACGCGAACGACAGCCACGTCGTCCACATCACCGACTGGCTGTGGCAGTACGCGTTCGAGCAGCGGGCCTCCGACATCCACATCGAGCCGCGGCGCGACGTGGGCCAGGTGCGCTTCCGGATCGACGGCGTGCTCCACCAGGTCTACGCGATCCCGACGCCGGTGCTCCTCGCGATGACCTCGCGCATCAAGCTCCTCGCGCGGATGGAGATCGTCGAGAAGCGGCGGCCGCAGGACGGGCGCATCAAGACCGTCGCGCCCGACGGGCAGGAGGTCGAGCTCCGCATCGCGACGATGCCCACCGCGTTCGGCGAGAAGATCGTGATGCGGATCTTCACGCCCGAGGTGCTGGTGCGCGACTACGCGGACCTGGGCTTCACGCCGGACGACCGCATGCGCTGGGAGCGGATGGTCCGCGAGCCGCACGGCATCGTCCTCGTGACCGGGCCGACCGGCTCGGGCAAGACGACGACGCTCTACTCGACGCTGCGGCAGCTCGCGACGCCGGAGGTCAACGTCTGCACGGTCGAGGACCCGATCGAGATGATCGAGCCGGCGTTGAACCAGATGCAGGTGCAGCCGTCGATCGGCGTCGACTTCGCGAGCGGCGTGCGCACGCTGCTGCGGCAGGATCCGGACATCATCATGGTGGGCGAGATCCGCGACCGCGACACCGCCGAGATGGCGGTGCAGGCGGCGCTCACCGGGCACCTGGTGCTGTCGACGCTGCACACGAACGACGCGCCGACCGCGGTGACGCGGCTCCTCGACCTGGGCGTGCCGCCGTACCTGATCAACTCGACGCTGCTGGGCGTGATGGCGCAGCGGCTCGTGCGCACGCTGTGCCCGCACTGCAAGCGGCCCGGCGAGCCGGTCGAGGAGGAGACCTGGCGGATTCTCACGTCGCCGTGGCGGTCCGAGCGCCCCGCGTCCGGGTGGATGGACCCGGTGGGGTGCGTCGAATGCCGGATGACCGGCTACCTCGGGCGCATCGGGCTCTACGAGATCATGCTCACGAGCCCGGCGATCCGCAGGCTCGTCGACGACCGCGCCGACGACGTGCGCGTGCGCGAGCAGGCATATCGCGACGGGATGCGTCCGCTGCGCGTGTCCGGCGCGGTCAAGGTCGCGGCGGGCCTGTCGACCGCCGAGGAAGTGATGAGGGTCGCGCCGCTCGGATGAGGCGCGGCTCGACGGCCGCCCTTGACGGCCGCCCGGATGCGACCGCGGCGGCATGGCCGCGGCGCACCGACCGGAGCAGGAGGAGGAGGCATGCACGGCACCCGTGACGAAGGCGCGCGCCGCCGGGACGTGACCGGCGTTCATTCGCTGCAGCGGTTCGTCATGAGCGTTTCCGCGCTCGACGAGGCCGAGCGTTTCTACCGCGCCTTCGGGCTCGACGTGCGTCGCGCCGGCGGCGTCCTCGAGCTCCGCGCGTACGGCGATCCGCACTGCTGGGGCGTGATCCACGGCAACGGCGAGCCGAAGCGCCTGCAGTTCCTGACCTTCGGCATCTTCGCCGACGACGCCGACGCGTTCGCCGCGCGGATCGCGAACCACGGCGCGAAGCGCGAGCCGCACCCGCTGGGCACCCGCGATGGCATGTGGCTCGCGGATGCGGACGGCGTCGCGATTCAGCTCGTCGTCGCGTCCAACGTGAGCCCGGCCGCGAAGCCCGCGCCGGACGCGCCGCCGCCGGTTCCGCCCGGGAAGGGCGCCGCGCCGGCGCGGAGCCGCGCCGAGCCGGTGCGCCCGCGCCGGCTGTCGCACGTGCTGCGCTTCACGCCCGACGTGATGCGGATGGTCCGCTTCTGCACCGACGTGCTGGGCCTGCGCCTGTCCGACCATTCGGGCGACGTCATCGCGTTCACGCACGCGCTGCACGGCAGCGACCATCACGTGATGGCGTTCGCGAAGTCGGACCGTCCCGGCCTGCACCATTCGAGCTGGGAGGTCCGCAGCGTCGATGAGGTCGGCCGCGGCTCCGAGCAGATGCGCGACGCGGGCTACGCCGACGGCTGGGGCGTCGGGCGCCACGTGCTGGGCTCGAACTATTTCTACTACGTGCGCGACCCGTGGAAGAGCTGGGCCGAGTATTCGTTCGACATCGACTACGTCCCGCCCGGCGTCGACTGGAAGGCGGCCGACCACCCGGCCGAGGACTCGATCTACGTCTGGGGGCCGCCGATGCCCCCCGAGTTCATCGCGAACTTCGAGGCGGACGCGGGCTGACGCCGGTCGCCGGCCGCCGGGACGTTGCCGGTGCGACGGGCTCCTCCGGGCCGGGCGGCTGCGTCCCGCGAGCGGGGCGCCGGCGATGCGTGCGGCCGACGCGCCGCCCGGCATTGGCGGAAGCGGTGAGATTCGAACTCACGGACGGTTGCCCGTCGCCGGTTTTCAAGACCGGTGCCTTAAACCGCTCGGCCACGCTTCCTGCATGCGCTTTCAAGACCGGTGCCTTTCAGCCTTTCGGCCCACCACCCGAAGGCGAGAGCGGTCGAACGCGGCCGCCCGCCGGGCCGACCCGATCGCCCGGCCCGAGGTCCGATGTTACCGTCTCGCCGCCTGGCGCCCGCGCGTACGGGCGTTCGCGTACCGGCTGCGCAACCCGTTGATTCCGCGGCAGGCGCCCCCAACTCGCCACCGACGAAAGGCGTGAAGCCCGGGATAAACGCTTGAAACCCCGAGGCTTTCTGTTAGTCTAATGAAGCGTCGGTCCGATTCCGGGCCGCATTGTGGAGGAAGTGCATGAACCCGAAATTCGAACCCGTCATGACCCCCGGCCGGCAGGCGCCGGCGCCGGCGCCGATGCCGAGCGTGACGGAAACGCTCCCGGTCGACCGTCACC